>Ga0137412_10001824_pt1 | contig 16673 bp, 10 predicted proteins | sample CZODoug2_1_16fun_FD_122160 | JGI IMG/M metagenome (GOLD analysis project Ga0137412, IMG submission 122160) | Vadose zone soil fungal communities from Angelo Coast Range Reserve, California, USA - CZODoug2_1_16fungal (Hybrid Assembly) | ecosystem: Environmental > Terrestrial > Soil > Vadose zone...
CTCTGTCCCAGGATTACCCAGCTTTGTGTGATGGGATCTTTACGAAGTTCCATTCGGTATCTTTAGCGGGTGTAGCGTGCAGGTGTGGGTCCCTGCTCGAGGCGGTGACGATCCCAGATCGCGCCTTCGCGGGTAAAGTAGGCCATTTCAAAATCTTGCGTCAGTTCCAGCGCATCCACGGGGCAGGCATCTTCGCAGAGTCCGCAGAACATGCACCTCGAAGTATCATATGTAAAATTCGTCAGCACTTTTCTTCGTGTAGCATCGTCGCGCTGCCAGCCCACGACGATCAGGTTCTCCGGGCAGGCCAACGCGCACAGATTGCAACCGATACACAACGTTTCGCCGGTCTCCGGATTATTGTTCAAGCGCGGCGCGCCACGATACCGTTCCGCCACCATCGGCCGCTCCAGCGGGTATTGCTCGGTGACGATATTCTTGGGATGCTGCGCACGGAAGGTGACCGCGAGGCCCTTCAGAAAATCTACTTGAAACAATCGTTCCAGGAGTTCCCGCATGCGCTTAGTTTGTTTCTCCCCTCCCCAATTGTCAAGCAACGCGTTTTGTCGCGCTACTCCGCGCGCTCTACTATCAGTAACCTTGGGCATTCCGTTTCTCCTCCCTCCGCATGTTATTCTCTCGCGGAACATGGAAGCCGACGCCCGATTCATGCAGGAAGCCTTGGACGAAGCCCGCGCCGCAGCGGCAGCCAGCGAAGTTCCCATTGGCGCAGTGCTTGTCCATGATGGAAAGATCCTCGTTCGTTCCGGCAACCGTACAATTCGCGATTGTGACCCCACTGCTCACGCCGAAATTGTCGTTCTGCGCGAGGCCGCCCGCCTCCTAGCTAACTACCGTCTTGCCGATACCACGCTCTACGTCACCATCGAGCCTTGCAGCATGTGTGCGGGCGCAATCATCCAGGCGCGTGTCCCGCGCCTCGTCTACGGCGCCGACGATCCCAAAGGTGGAGCCGTCCGCTCCTGCTTTGAAATACTTGCCCACCCGCGACTCAACCATCAGGTGGAAGTTACGGGGGGCGTTCTAGCCGCTGACTGCGCCGCCGTGATGCAGTCTTTTTTCTCCGAACGCCGCTAACGCGGCACTTTTCCAGGTAGGTGGGCATAGCCCCCACCTCATCTCTCTGCTAAAATGAGGTGTCCAACGACCGCGGAGAGGTGGCTGAGCGGTTGAAAGCACTCGCCTCGAAAGCGAGCGTGCGGGAAACCGTACCGTGGGTTCAAATCCCACCCTCTCCGCCATAATTGCCAGGGAAACAAGGGGTTAGCTGCCGGACAGGAAATCTTCTACGACAGTTTTCTACGGAATCTGAGGACTTCGCAAAAAGCCAGTATTGGGCTAAAGCGAGGAAAATCAGATGCGCCAGCCAAAGTTCCAGATTTACAAGCACATCAAGATCAGCGGCAAATGGCGTTACTTCCAAGCTAGCTCGGGGAGCCAAATCGTCTTACTTCAATTAGTTACCGACTGTTCTTCATCCCCTCGTTTTGTTGTGGTTAAAATTGTTGGAAGAGCATAGAAAATCGTGTGAAATCCGAGCTTTGGTCCCCGTCGACAAATGCAATTTAACGTTGCATTGCTGTGAGATAGACTCCCCGTGCTGCCCAGGAATAGCAACTCGTTGCGATCAAAGTGAGGTGATCAAATGAAGCAGCCGTTAGTTCTTAAGTCGTCGGCGGCGTCGATTCTTTTTCTGACACTTCTGGTGAGTTCTTTCAACTACGGCTATCTGACGGCGGAGGACACAACATCAGCCTCACGTGGTTTGCGCGTCACGGTTAGTCCTGCAACGGGTGACTATATTATCGGACAATCAGGCACGGCTGCGGATGTATTGACTGCGACTGTTGCTGCCAAGGTGGACGGTCTGTGGCTTCATGCACGCGATTATCCGAAACATTCAGTTACCGAGTCTGTGGCAAACGATGATTTGGGAACGGCTCATGAATGGACGATAAGGCACTCAGGGTTGGCAGACGCCCCGGAGATGATTTGCACACTGCATTCTTATCAGGACAGGCCATTAGGGGACATTCGGGTTCAAGTGTTCAACGGTTCTGGGAAAACCATTCATATCCAGGCCATTCGTCCGATAGAAGCCACGCAAAGCAAGATCCTCGATTTAAGTGGCCCGGTCTCTTCAGACCGGGTTCTCTCGGACAGTTTCAGCGAAGATCGTCCTGCGATGAAAATTCACGACCTGGGAGACGCCGAAGGAATGCATCGCGGAGTCGGCAGCCAGCTTCTGTACAACCGGCAGAGTCACCTTAGTTTCTTCGTCGGCGCACTCACTTCCAATCGTTTTCTAACCGTGGCCCGTCTTCACGTTGGCGGATCGTTGAGGGCTCCGCAAATCCAGGCATTCGAAGTTGACTCCACCGGCACGACCGAACTGACCAAAGAGAATTCCCTGAAGCAAGCGCCCGCCGAGGATCAAATTGAACTGAGTCTTCCCGTCGCACCGGACGCAGGTTTGGATTCCGAGAGACTGCTCTTCGGCGTGGGCGACGACTACCACGCCCTACTGGAAACCTATGGATCGCTGATTCGCGTGCTTCATCACGCGCGGACTTCGTCTCCCCAGCTGATGGGCTGGTGGAGTTGGACCGCCTATTATTTCGGGCTCAACGAAGGGACGGCATTAACAAACGCAAATTGGCTGGCTCAACACTTGAAGCCGCTGGGGTACCGCTTCTTCCACATTGATGAAGGGTATCAGTACGCTCGAGGTGAGTACACTACGCCGGATTCTACACTGTTTCCGAACGGCATGGCTGAGCTGGAACGAAAGATTCGCGACGAAGGTCTGATTCCTGGAATATGGACCGCGCCATTCCAGATTGCGGACCGGTCTTGGGTTTACCAGAATCATCGCGACTGGCTAGTGCGCAACGCAAAAGGTGAGCCAATCCGCGTCGGGCAAGTCCACGGCGCGGACCGGTTATTTGTGATCGATACAACGAATCCCGAGGCTCAAGAGTATTTGCGCAGGACTTACTCGACGCTGGTAAACGAATGGAATATCGGGTATATCAAGCTGGATTTCATGGAAGATACAGCGGTCGAAGGTTTCTTTTACCGCCCCAATACTACCGCGCTCGAAGCTCAAAAAATTGGTTTACAAGTCATCCGGGAAGTCGTCGGAGAGCAAGTGCTCCTGGATAAAGACGGAAGCCCAATGCTCAATGCGGTCGGCATCGTTGACACCGGGCGCATTTCTCTGGACACCGGCCACACATTCGAGGCAACAAGGGATGCCGCTCCTGGAATTGCGGCAAGATACTACATGAACCGTAATTTCTTTGTGAGCGATCCCGACGCTTTTTGCGTTTCCACGCAGACTTTGACGGATCAGCCTTGGCATGGGGGCAAAGTTCCCCTCAGTCTTGACGAAGCCAAGGCTTCCATCGCACTCTCTGCGGTTTCAGGAGGAATGTACGAAATCGGTGACGACCTGCCTGCTCTCGGCGCAGATCCAGAGCGTCTGGCCCTGGTTCAGAATCAGGATTTGCTCGAGATGATCAAATTAGGCCGGTCCTCTAAGCCTCTCGACCTCATGAGTTATTCGCCCGAGGATTATCAGCCAAGTATTTTTTGGATGGAGGAAGATCACCGCCAAGGCATGCTAACTGTCTTCAATTGGACGGACCAACGTCATTCGCGTTCCATCGAGTTCTCCAGTCTTGGCCTACCGGCCTCAAACCAACGCGAAATCTCAGATGTGTTCGATGGCAGAGCCATAGCGACTCCGAATCTGAGCTTCCTAGTTTTGGACCTGCCTCCACATTCGGCTCGTGTACTCAAGATCGTAAACAAAGGTGTTCCCGCGAAGCCACCGATTATCAAGGTTGAGCATCTACCAAGCTTGAAGACTGGAGCGGCCGCGACCTTTCGTGCCCAGCCGGCAACCTCCGACGACGTCGTAGTTACCTATCGGTGGAGTCTCGGGGACGGTGTCACTCTGGAGGGCCAAGAAGTTTCTCACGCCTATACAAAACCGGGCGCCTACCAGGTGGTGGTAACTGCAATCGGCTTGACGGGACTCTCGACGGAAGAGAGCTTCCGCCTTACGGCATCAGGTCCAGTATCGACTATGTTTGTCCCTGCAGAAAAGAGACGTTATCAGCCGCCTAAATAAACCGTAGTGGCATTCACGGAAGGGTCGACGCAACGTTTCACGCTTGCGCTGCAGGGCTATGCCCCTGATGGGTGGTCGAGAATCGCTTCGGCCTTTGGATCCCAATACATCTTCTTCCCGGACCAATAGGCGCGCGCGGCCATCATACAGGCTACTGAGTGTGAGAATCCGTTGTGGACGGTAGCGTTCGGCTGCGTCCGGCTGCGCAGACAATCCAGCCAATTGATCATGTGCGAGGGGTCCTCGTCTCCTATCCCCATAGGCGGAAGCGTCTTGTCGCCGGGCAGCAGGATGTCTTTGACGGCACGCTGTCTGTCAACATTGGTGTCGTCTTCATGATTTCCCCGCTCTTCCACCATCTGCCAGCGCGGGCTGCCCTCGCCCCCGTGATTGATCATTGTAGCTCTCTTTCCCATGATCCGAGTGAAGCTGGGCGCATCATTGCCAAAACTCGTCGCGTAGCTCGCCAGGAAACCCTTCGGATAGGTGAAGAGCGCATGGAAGGTATCGGGATTCTCACGGCCGTCATGCCAGGCAAAAATGCCGCCGTTTGTGACGACCGACTCCGGAAAGCTCTCGTCCATGAAGTAGTGGCAAAGGTCAATGCCGTGGCTCATCCATTGGTCAGAAATGCCGCTCGAAAACTCCTTGTAGAGGCGAAATTCAAAATAAATCTGGGGATCGAACGGCCGATTGGCCTTGTTCATAAGCCAAGCGCGCCAGTCCGTATCCTGTTCGCGAATCATCTTCACTTCGGGGCGCCCACGCCAACGGGGTCCGTGATAGTTCCACTCAATTTCATATTTGCTGACTTCGCCGAGAACACCGGAACGAATCAGGTCGCGCACGGCAATTTGATACGGTTCGCTGCGGTGTTGAGTGCCAATCTGAACGATAAGGTTCCGGGACACGACCGCATCACGCGCGGCTTTGACATCTTCGAGAACATTGCCCATGGGCTTCTCGCAGTAGGCATCCTTGCCAGCTTCGGCGGTCATTTTCAGGAGTGGTGAGTGGGAGTGCTCGGGCGTGGAAATCATCACCCCGTCCACGTCTTTGAGCGCCAGCAGTGTCTGCGGATGCTGGAGTCCCCTGGGCGCCTTGCCGAAGTACTTTTGGTTGGCCGCGACCGCTTGCTCGAGATTGTGACTCCACAAGTCGCAGACCGCCGTCACTTCCACTTTTTTTGTATCTTTGAGCAACGCTACTATGCCGTCGAGCTCCCTGCCGCGATTGCCGATACCGATGTGCCCCAGCGAGATTCGGTCGTTAGCTCCAGCAATGCGCGAATATGACAGCGCCGTGGTGCCCAGTGTCGCCCCGCCAGCGGCTACAACCGCACCTTTCTGCAAGAACTCTCTTCGGTTGATTTTGCTGTCTGACGTGCTCATAGGATTCTCCTCGGAATTGAAGTTAATGGGAGCCATCTCTCGAAGTGGAGCTCTGCGCCATTTGACTTTGACAATGGGCGCACTTTGATAACGTGCACCGGCCGCAGTCTCGTCGTAAAGACCAATCTCTTCCAATGGGTGATTCTAGCGCTATTTGCTATCCCATCCGAATACAATCAGGTGGTGTTTGGCAATGTACCGAACGGCGCGGCAGCACAAAAGCGACAGACCAACTGTTCGGTGCAGTCCATTGTCAAATTGATTGCGACAGCCAAGGGCTGTGATATAAAAAACCTTTCCATGAACATGTTACAAGCACCTGCATGTTTGCCAGCACGGAGGAAAATCACAGCGTGATTGTTAGAGTCTTTGAAGATAAGCATTCTCTCAGCCAAGCCGCCGCCGAACAAGCATCCGCTGCCGTGCGCCGTGCCATCCTCGATCGCGGTTGCGCCCGAATCATCGTCGCAACGGGAGCGTCCCAGTTGGATTTTCTTGACGCGCTGACCAACGCGAAAAACATCGACTGGCAGAGAGTCGAGATGTTTCACCTCGATGAGTACGTCGGGTTGCCGATCACTCATCCGGCCAGCTTTCGCAAGTATCTTCTGGAGCGCTTGATTGATAAGGTGGGAATCACCCGGTATCACTTGCTTGACGGCAACGGTGATTCCGCCGAGGTTGTCCGCCACGTTGGCGAATCCCTGCGATCAGCCCCCGTGGATATTGCATTTGCTGGTATTGGAGAAAACGGCCATCTGGCGTTCAACGATCCTCCGGCGGATTTCCAAACAGAAGAATCTTATCTCGTCGTCACTCTCGATGAAGCCTGCCGCCGCCAGCAAGTGGGCGAGGCCTGGTTCGCAGATATTTCGGAAGTTCCCTGCCAGGCCATTTCCATGTCAGTGCGCCAAATTCTCAAGTCGAAAGAAATCATTGCCGTCGTTCCGGATTCGCGGAAAGCCCAAGCGGTTAAGCTCTGCTTCGAAGGGGAGATCAGTCCGATGGCCCCAGCTTCCATTTTGCGTAATCATTTGGCTGCAACGCTTTATCTGGATAAAGAATCCGCCAGTCTGCTGAGCCCGACAACGCTTGCGGCGTTTGCTGCCACCGGATAAAACGTGCCTCCTCTGATTTTCATTAGCGCTTTTGGAATAACGGGAGCTGCGGGATTCTCATGTCGGTAGACGGACAGAAGAATTCACCTCAGCAACCCTCCATCCCTTCCTTACGCTGGTGGATTGGCGGGATTCTGTTTGCCTCCACGGTGATCAACTACATCGATCGTCAGACACTTTCCATTCTGGCACCCTACCTGAAGCAGGACTACCACTGGACAAACGTTGACTACGCCAATATCGTCATCGCTTTTCGCATCGCCTATGCAATCGGACAGGGTGTGTGCGGGCGACTGATGGACCGCGTCGGCACGCGGCGCGGACTGACCATCAGCGTGACATGGTATTCGATCGTTTCCCTTATGACTTCGCTCGCGAATGGCTTTTCGAGCTTTGCCGTGTTTCGTTTTCTGCTCGGAGCAGGCGAGTCCGCTAACTGGCCCGGCGCGAGCAAAGCCGTTTTCGAATGGTTTCCAAAGCGGGAGCGCGGACTGGCGGCCGCGTTTTACGACAGTGGCTCATCCGTCGGGGGTGCCATTGCGCCTTTCCTGATTCTGCCGGTGTACCTTCGCTGGGGATGGCGCGTCGCCTTTATCATTCCGGGCCTACTCGGATTTGTGTGGTTGATAGCCTGGCGACGGCTGTATTACCTGCCTCAGGATCACCCGCGCATCAGTGATGCAGAGCGCAGCATGATTCTTGCCGAGACCCAGGAAGTTCAAAGCGCCGGAAAACCGCGGCTTCGATGGCGCGACCTTTTGAAACTGCCGCAGACGTGGGGAACCATCATCTCCAAAGGCCTTACCGATCCCGTCTGGTTCTTCGTTACGGATTGGTTTCCCATCTACCTGGTCGCAAAAGGGATTTCGCTCAAGAGCGGTTTGCTGGCTGTATGGGTTCCTTTTCTTGCGGCGGACCTGGGCAATTTCTTTGGCGGTGGCGTTTCCGGGTACTTGATTCGGCGAGGCTGGTCGCTCGGCGCGGCGCGAAAAGCTCTGGTTGTTTTTGGCGGCATCGGTGTATTGCTTCTCATCCCGACAATTTTCACGGTGAACCTGTATCTGATCACCATGCTTTTCGGGCTGGCCACGTTTTCCTACGCCTCTTTTTCGACAATCGCGAACGTGCTGCCTACCGACCTTTATAAAGGTGATTCCGTTGCTTCGGTGAGCGGCCTGAGTGGAACTGGGGCGGGAATCGGCACTATCATCGCATTCGAGTTAATCGGACACCTTTCCGACGCGCGCCAGGCGACGGGGACTCATTCTTTCGATCCAATAGTAGTCGTCGCCGGACTTATTCCATTCGTTGGGATGATCCTGGTCTTGTTGCTCGTACGCAACACGCGTGCAACCGATCGCGGGTTAGTGCGGCGCATATAAACTGCTAGTCACCGCATGGCTTAGCTCACTACGCTTTCGCGTAGCGCTGGAGAAACAGCTCACGGTGCTCGCGATCGCGAAAAGCTTCAGTGCCGCCGGCGCGGGTCGTGGAGAGGCCGGCACTCACATTGCCGTATTCCAGGCAGTCTTGAAGGCTACAGCCACGAATGAATTTGTGCAAGAAGCCTGCGTTGAAACTGTCGCCTGCGCCAACAGTATCGACGGGCTGAACGGGGAGCGAAGCAGCATGAAAGCACTCCTTTCCTTGTTTGGCCAGTACGCCCTGCGCACCACATTTGACGACAACCATGGGAACGAGGTTTGACAGTGCATCGAGTGCGCTATCAACGTCGCTGGTGCCGGCAACTTTGCAGGCTTCGCGCTCGTTCGGCAGAAATACGTCGACGTTTTTGAGCACGGCCTCAACGTCATCGGCCCAGCAATTCTCAGGGTCATCGTTGGTATCGAGTGATGTGGTAAGGCCAGCCTGCTTCATTTGGTAAAACAGTTCAGGCAGTCTCGGACGCAATGCGCGCAGCAGAAAAAAAGATGAAAGATGAAAGTGCCCCGCGTCCCGGAGATAGTCAAAGTCAACGTGCGTGTGGTCCAAATCAAAAGTCGTGCCCGGATAAGTCAAAATGTAACGTTTCGCGGCAAGAGGAAGGATTACAGTCACACCGGTATTCTTACTCGGAAGGCGCTTCACGCCGGAAACTTCAACGCCACTCTCCGACAAACGCTCCACACAAAACTTGCCAAGGGGGTCGCCGCCGATGCAAGAAGTGAAACCAACCCGGCTGCCGAGGAGAGAAATATTGTGGGCAAAAATTGCAGATGAGCTGCCGAGGGTCAGCGCGAAATCGTTGGCCAGGTGCTCTCTTTCAGGTTCAAGCGCCGGAGGAAGCCCGTACAAAATCAAATCGCAATTGAGTTCACCTAGGACGCTGATGTCAAAACGTTTCGCCAAGTGGTTTCCTTCCAGCTACAACTGCTCTATGTGAACGCCTTGCTCCATGCGCGAAACATCCTCCCGCGCAATGCGGCCGGGGAGTACAGCCACGCAGTTTGAAGTTCCGCACGCAACCGCGAGAGCCAGGCTTCTTTCAAAGGAGCAATCAGTTGCCGCAGCAAAGGCTAACCCAGCAAGCGCTGCGTCACCGCACCCCACCGTAGATTTTGGCCGCAATGGATTGGTCCACGCGTGAATTGCCTTCCGATCATGCTTTCGAACGCCGACCATGCCGCGTTCGCCGAGGCTGACCGCGGCGGAGTTCGCGCCCAGATCCAGCAACTTGCGAGCAGCCTCGGCCGCGGAGATGGGGTCACGTATTACAATTTGCGTGACAAACTCCGCTTCCTCGCGATTGACTTTGACCAGGTCCGGTCCGGCACCCAGTGCCTTGGAGAGTGGTAAGCCACTGGAATCGACGAATGACAAACAGTTCGCTAATCGGGCCGAACTAATGAGCTCCGCACAGGCTTCGGTTGGAACGCCAGGAGGCAGACTTCCAGAGATAACCGCGATTTTCTTGTCCGCCACAAGCTGAAAAGCGCCCGCGCAGACTTGCTGAAACTCCGACCATTCGGACTGAGTAATCGTTCCGCCGGGCTCAAGGATCTCCGTAGCTTCTCCACCCATGTCCAAGATTTCCAGGTTAATGCGCGATGCCTGGCTAGTGGACACTGGCATTGTTGCTATCTCCAAAAGACGAAGTCCAGCAAGCAACTCGCTACCGGTGGCCCCGCCGGCGAAACCAATCCAGGTTGGAGTCGCGCCCAAGCCTTTGAGCGCCATGGCGACATGAACGGCTTTGCCTCCGGGCATTCGAAGAACTTCTGAGACGCGGTTGACGCGGCCTGGAACAAATCCGTTTACGATAAGCCGTGTGTCGATCGCCGGATTCAAGCTCACGCAGAAGAATGAGTCTGCCCGCTGATCGGATTGGGCGGCTGGTTTATTCATTGGCGGGATAGTTTTCCGACCATGGTGTGGCGGCCTTGAGACTTTCGTTGATGCTTCGGATATTTTGTACTCCCTGCGTTTCAAGCCATTTCTGAAGTGCATCCGCTCCTCCATGGACGAAGACGCTTACGCCATCCTTCCAGGTCGCGCGCCCACAGAGCACACCGCAGAAATGTACGCCCGCTTCCGAGGCCAGTTCGAGAGCCTCAGTGAACGCGCGATTGCTAACCCCAGCAGAGAGAAACAGGAACGGTTTGGCGGTGACCGCAGCTGCATTTCGAAAAAGTTCCAGAGCCTCGGCACGAGTATGTACGACTGGGCCCGATGAAGTCGAAGAGCTTTCGACATAGGCCATGGTCACAGGCACGCCAACTTTCAAGACATCCACACCATAGTGAGGTCTTGAGAATTCCTGCATTGCACTGGCGAGTATGCCGGGTTTGCAGCGCGCAAATTGAGGACCTTTTTCATCCAACCCGTCCTGGTACGGAACAATTTCCAGGAAAAACGGAACGTCACAACCAGCACATTCCGAGCCAACCTGTTCGACCCACACACGTTTACGCTCCTGTATTTCGCGTGCGTCGGACAAGGCATAGTACAGCAGAACCTTTACGCACTGAGCGCCGGCATCGACTAACCTACGTACGGACCAATCTTCAAGAAGTCGAGGAAGGCGAGAAGGAACTTTATGGTCGTAACCGCTCACTTCGTAGGCCATCAACAAGCCTGAAGATGGAGCACGCCGCTTTGCAGCGTTCAAACCGTACTCGGGCTCGAGCAAGACGGCGCTGGCATGCGGGGAAAGCACATGAACGACGATAGATTTGAATTCCTCAAGGTGCTCACGTGGAACCAAATTCTTTTCGATTTTCAATTCGGAGGAGAACAAGCTGCGCAACGCGTCGCGCTGGTCTATCGCAAGAGCGCCAATGACGCAGCGAGAATCCGACACGGCTTCGAGCCTCCTGCGCTTGCCGGGCGACAGCCTCACGATATTCTCCTTAACAGTGAACTGCGTTGAATGTTTGAGTTCACGGCGAAACGCTGTATATATGCACCTTATTTGATCAAGTCGCAGCGCCGCAGTACTAAGAATCTACACCGAATGGCATGACTCAAGAAAAAGGGCGGACGCAGTGTCCGCCCTCTTCGATATCAGTTCCGGCCGTTAGACTAGAACGCAATCCGCAGCCGCAGCCGAATCGTGCGGCGACTGTCGATGCCCTCCTGTGAGAAAGTCTGGCGTGGATTTGCGAAATCCGGGTTAGGAACAATCGGATCGACAGTTGAGGGCCGCAGTCGCAATGTGACCGGATCTACCTCGACGCTGAAGCTGCCGAGGTTGGAGAAGGTGTCTCCGCCATCGTGATTCGGCGCTCGCAGCGGGTGGTTGAAAACGTTGTTAAAGTCTGCCCCAAGCGTGGCGTTGACTCGCTCGCCGAATCTAAAGTCTTTGTGCAGACCGAAATTCACTCCCCAGGCGCCGGGCCCCCACAACAGGTTTCGTTTGGCGACCTGCGGATTATCAAACACGTCGGCGCCCATCGGAGGGAGTCCAAATGCCGCGGGATCGTAGAGCTGGTCTCCAACATGCTTCTTGTAGTTTCCCACGACGACAGGCCTATAGCCTCCCTCAAAGTCCCCGACAGCGTCCACGGAGCTTGTGGCGATATTTCCTGGACCGATATAGTGGTCGCTATTGAAACAGTTATCGCAGGTCCAGTACGGCGTGAATCCGGTGCCGCTCTTGGCAAACATCTGAAAAGTTGTCTGCCAACCGCCGATCACAGTGTCGGCCCACCTTGAAAGAGAGCTGCCGACCTTTCTGCCCCGCCCGATCGGCAGGTCATATACTCCGTAGAGAACGAACCGATGGCGAGATACCCACCCATCTTGGCCGTAATCGTGTTCGGGATTGAACGGATTGTAGGCCACGCCGCCAAGACTGGACTCGCCAACATCCAAGCCAGTAGATTTCTGGTCCAGATAAGTGTAAGACGCATTAAACATCAATCCACTGCCGTAGCGACGCGCAAGCTGAGTCTGGAAGGCGTTCGCCTGGCTGTGGCCAAAGTTTCCAAAGCTCAGCAAGAAGTCCCCCAGCGCGGGATAGGGAAGTGCTGCAGTTTGCGCTGGCGTTGGTTCGCAGTCTCCAGCATCAGTATCGCAAGGGGTCACTCCGTCGCCCGTGGTGGTATTCCAACCAACATCACTGGGTCTGAGTTCATTCAGGTCTGTGCCCGCAATTAGCCCATGCGCAGTGGTGCCGAGGTAAGAAAAACGTACGGAAGTCTTTAGCCCGAGCTCACGTTCGTAGGTCGCATTGTATTGTTGAATGAGAGGTTGGTGAAGTCCAACGGGCACGGCATTGAATGAAAGAAGGCCAGCCAGGTTATTAACGTCTCCCCCAGTCATGGGGGTCGGCCAAGGCTGCAGCTGCTGCGGGTTTATGCCCAGATTCGACTTTGTAAGCGCCTGATTGAAGGCGTTGGTTGAAAGCGGGTCCCGAATCCCCTGGGCCGCCGCAGTCGGGAAGTAAATCCCGTATCCACCGCGCACAACGGATTTCTTCCCCAGACCTAGGACAACGCCGATGCGGGGCGCAACATTATTCTTATCGGTCCGTACCAGACCTCGGCCGATGCCAAGTCCTGACTGGGCGGCGGTGACCACTGGCAACGTGGTAGCTATTCGAGGATCCAGAAATTGAGTAGTCTTATCCGAGGCAATAATAAAACGCCCAGTGTTGTTGCCGAAGGTTGGATCGAAATTGAGCATGATGTCGTTCTTGTCGACAAATGGCGAAACCAGCTCATAGCGGACGCCGAGATTGACAGTCAACCTTGGCGTGACCTTCCAATCGTCCTGGAAGAAGTAACCTTGCTCCCAGTTGTGTACGTCCATGGGGGGCCGGGGCTGCGCGATGAAAGTGACTCTAGTGGGCGCCAGCCCGAGTAGAAAGTGAGCGAACGGGTTGGTTACCGCCCCGCTGGATCTATACGTCATCGTTCCCCGCGGATTCCCGCGGGCAGCCGCGAACCCATCTTGTCCCACATTGCGCACAAAATCCGCGCCCATTTTCAGGTTGTGCTTTTTGATCACCCAGGTAAGTGTGTCTCCAAAAGTCGCCAAATACTGGCTTAACAGCCGCTCAGTAGTGCGATTGCCGCTTCGGTCAAAGGTGGTGTAGGTAGAGCCGAAATCGATTACAGAGTGTCCGTGCGTGCTTAGCTGTGCCTGGCCTACGACTGCCCCATACGCATCTATGGCATTTGAATCAAACCCGATGCTGGAAAGGAATCCCGCCAGAGTGGTATTGCTGTGCCGAAAGCTGTATTCCCGATTGAATCCGCCACGCGCCTCATTAATCAGATTGCTCTGAATCGTGCGGACATAGGAGCCCGAAACGGTATTATTTCGGCGGTCGTTCTGAACCAGGCCGAGTCCTGTGAAGGGGTTCCTGACCGGCGACGTGGCGCCGAGGAAAGCGGAGGCGTTGTAAACTACATAAACGTGATCTTTCTCTGTGAAATCGTGATCCACGCGGAGTGTTCCTAGGTCACGAGTTGAGCGGCCCGGAAGCAGCGTCTGAAATAGGTTCGCAATTCGGCCGTTCGCTAAATTGATCGGCACCAATGGGCTTATCTTGGGGAAGTAAATACTAATGAGCTGTTGCACATTGGGGTCCAGCAGGCGCGAAGGTATGGTCACAAACTTCTGCCCCAAGCCCAGGTAAGTGTCTGCCAATACTTCAGCCGGCGTCAGAGTTACACCAGCAGGCACATCCGGGAGTAGCTTGGCGGGATTGGCTGCTGAAGGATTTATAGCCGGCGAGAAGTCGCCGCCCCAGAATGCCGGATGCGGCAACTTTTGGTCCGAAATAGGTACCGCGGCCCTCGCGTAGTTCCGTTCATAAGCCATAAAGAACCAGGTCTTCTTGATGCCGGGAATTGGTCCCCCCAGGGATCCACCAATATCGTTGAGATTGAAATACGGCGTCGGATATTTGCTGACGCCCGGCGTCGGCACAAAATCCGCCATGCCCTGTTTGTCTTGTATCTGCAGGGCCGCCAGGGCCGAGTTCTTATTGTTGTAAAAAGCCGAGCCGTGAAACTGCGATTCGCCGCGCTTGGTGGTGATGCGAATATTGCCAATTCCCGCATATTCAGCGCTGAAATCGGTGGAGAGAACATTGAGTTCGCCGACGGCCTCCAGCGAAGGCTGACTGGTGGTGGGCGAACCGAAGATCGTGTTGGTGGAGCGCTGCCCGTCAATTGTAAAATTGGCGCCATAACTCTGGAAGCCCAGGAACTTGAATTCGCCATCACTTACGCCCTGCGTGATGTTAGGGTTCAAGTAGAGGAATGAGTACACGTCGCGACTGTCGCGAGGAAGATCAATAATCTCTTGGTTAGAAATCGCCGTGCTAATCGTCTGGTCTTCAGTATTGATGGCGGGCGCCTCCATCGACACGACCACGCTCTCTTGTGCAGCGGAAATTTTGAGCACGGCATCGGCGCTCACCGTGTCGCTGCCGTTCAAGACGATGTCCGTGATTTCTTTCTTGCTCATCCCGGCGACGGTGATTACCACCCTGTACGTGCCCGGTTTCAGACCGAACATTTCGTAATTGCCCTGGGAATTCGTCTTTGTTTCTCTCGCGCTGTTGGTAAGGGCGTCGGTGACCGTCACCGTGGCGCTCGGAATTACAGCTCCCGTGGAATCTGTCACTGTTCCCCGAATGGTGCCGAGATCCGTTCCCTGGCCGAATACAGCGGCGGACACACAGAATAGAAGCGCCAAGCAGATAACGCACGCAAACGCGATTCTGTACTTCAAGGCGAACCTCCCCCACAAAGTAATCTAGGAGGAACGATGTACCACAATAGAAAAGCAAACGCAACAACAAATGCAACACGAACGATGCAAAAAGAAAGAATAAGAAAGTATTATGGTGGGCTATGCTTTCGTCATTTGACCCAACTGAAATAGACACCCTATACTGAGTTTACGGAAACGGGTGCATGACCCCCAAAGCTCGTCTACTAACAGAGCGGCGACGCAGGAGTGTGCTGGACCTCGTTGACCAAGAGGGCCAAGTAACCGTCGCGGACATGGTTAGACGGTTCTCCATTTCTGCCGTCACAGTCCGCAATGATCTCGACGCTCTCGCCGCCATCGGTGCGGTGGTTCGATCGCACGGCGGTGCCGTGCGACGCCTGGAAGCCACCCAGGACTACCCTCTCCGTACCAAAGAAACTCTGCATCGGGATGAAAAAATCAGAATTGGAAGGGCGGCGGCGGAACTGGTGCAATCGGGTGAAACCATCATCCTTGATTCAGGAACGACCACGGCAGAAGTCGCGCGGCATTTGAAAAGGATGAAACTTCAATCGCTTACGGTCATAACGAATGCCTTGAACATAGCGGTCGAACTCGCGGATGCTCCCGGCATTTCCTTAATTGTAGTTGGCGGGCTGCTGCGACCGGTTGCCTGCTCCTTCGTCGGGCCGCAGGCGGAATCCATGATGAACGAGTTCCACGCTGACCGTCTGTTCCTCGCTGTGGACGGCTTCGATCTCGAGAATGGCCCCTCAACACCGGATGTACTCGAAGCGCAGCTCAACAACGTCATGATTCGCTCCGCCAAAGAGGTTAATGTGGTCACGGATTTCAGCAAACTCGGTCGGAGAAGCGTTTCAAAGATTGGGCCATTCGACAGAATCCGCCGCCTGATCACGGATAACCGCGCTACGGAGGATTTCACGGAGGCCCTTCGCAAGAAGGGCATTGAAGTTATCGAGGTGTAAGTCGAGGCGTGGTTCCCGCGATAGCCAAACGGCTTAGGTGATAGGACATTCTGGTTTCCGGCGCAAGCAATGCTTCGTGGAGCGAAGTCTTGCCTTTCTCCATGTTCCCGAGCGCCATTTGTAAGACTCCACAGATATAAAGCCACCAGCCCGATGAGCCTCCGTTTCCCAGGTTGGATTCGGCTTGCGACAACGCTGCATTCAGACGCACGCGCCACTGTGCCGAATCATAGGCATTTAGCTTTCGAGCTGAGGCCCATGCCCATGCAACGTCCGAAGGGCCGGTCGCCTGCACCGAAACCCGGTACCGTCGATCTGCCTCTTTTTTTTGGCCGCAAGCAGAAAACGTTTCACCGAGCAGGTACTTTGTCCGGGCAGAATTCAGTAATGCTTCTAATCCGTCTTGCGTAAACGGAAGGCCCGGAACTGGGAAGCCAAGGGTTTTTGCCACACCAAGAGCTTCCGTGCAGTGACCAGATCGCGCCAGGCCCACGGCTTGTTGCAACTTCACTTCAACCCACACCTGGCGAACGTTCGTTCCGCCTTCTTCGCTGCCGAAGAAGCGGTTCTGGAACAAGTCAATCGCGCCTTTATAGTTCCCTTCCTCGGCGCGGTTCAAAGCCAGTTCATAAACCAAACTAGTCGGCATACGGTCTAGGTCGGGATAGCGCTCCAGTGTTTTCGCCCGCTCCACGGCGGGTTTGCCCATTACCGCCATCGCCGAAACCGAACCGGAATAGTTCACCACGTTCGACGGATCATTTCTTATTCCTTCCGCGAATACATTGAGGGCACCCGCGAAATCCCTCTTCACGTGTAGCAAGGCTAATCCGAGACTGGCTTCCAA
>Ga0137412_10001825_pt1 | contig 16672 bp, 12 predicted proteins | sample CZODoug2_1_16fun_FD_122160 | JGI IMG/M metagenome (GOLD analysis project Ga0137412, IMG submission 122160) | Vadose zone soil fungal communities from Angelo Coast Range Reserve, California, USA - CZODoug2_1_16fungal (Hybrid Assembly) | ecosystem: Environmental > Terrestrial > Soil > Vadose zone...
AGATTCTACCCGGATTGGCCTTAGCATAGGCGATGAACTCGGGGATCGTCTTGGCCGGAAACGATGGATGGACGACCATCACGCTTGGCACTCGAATAATGCCGCCAACGGGCGCGATGTCGCGGAGGGGATTGTCGTCAAGCTTCTCGCTAAGCGTCATGTTGACCGCAACAGACGTGCTGAGAAGGAGCAGCGTATGGCCGTCCGGGGCTGCACGACTGACCGCCTCGACGGCGAGGTTACCGGTCGCACCGGGCCGATTTTCGATGACGAATGGCTGGCCGAACTGCTCCGATAGCCATTGACCAATCAGGCGCGCGATGAGGTCATCCCTGCCGCCGGGGGGAAAGCCAACAACCATGCGCACGGGCCGGGCCGGATAGGTCTGCGACCATGCGACCTGGGAGAATGCCGACAAAGAGGCACCACCCGCTACCAGATTCATAACCTTTCGACGAGACAGTTTCATTATGATCCTCCCAGCATGATTATGCAGATGGAAATCGGGATATCGCTCATAGGCGCCACTCCGTCGGGCGCCCTCAACATCAAACGATTGCTCGCATCAGCTGTTCGCCGCGCCGTGCCTTGAGTCCATCGCGCCGATTCTTGAGATAGCGTTTGTGCGCCTCCGCAGGCGTGAGATGAATGACGTCGGAAAAGCCCATTGCCCAAAGCTGCGCCTTCAGTTCTTCAGCACGGAACGTGGTCAACCATGGTTATCCTGCCTCCGCTGACCGGTGTGCGGCCATCACAAGGGCCTCAGCTTCAACCTTCGGCAACATTGCAAATGGTAGAATGAAACTCAAAACAATCTCCCTCGATCTTGGGAGCGACAGCACAAATTCAAGAGTTGCTCGAATAGCGTCAGCAGTCAGATATTGTGTCACACCAAGCCAGGAACAAAATGTCTTGGTGTCAAATCAAAATCGGCGGCCCGCAGAGCGTCAGCTAAAAAAGTTCGCTCGAAGTCGATCGAAACAAATCGAAGATTCGAAGGAATCGGGATGCGGGCAGCTGCCAGGCGGTCGCATTTCCAACGCTGGGTTGCCGGATGATCGATTTCATAGGTGCAAACGGACCTCGCCCACGGAGGCTGACGAAATGCAAACGTATCAAATCCCGCTCCAACGATAGCGTATTGCCGCACCCCTCGTTCGACGGCCTCGGCAAGGCAATCCTCGGCGTACCGGTTGCGTATTAAGAAGCCCGCGCGCCATTGTTTCGCGAAGGGATGGCGAAGAATACGTGCAAGCCTCTCGTCATCGTCTCCCATCGTGTCGACGAGGCGCGGTGAAATCGAGTCGACCAGAATTTTCGGCTCCTCATCGGCAGTCTGATGGAGCGCCCGCATGATGGCTGTCAATTCGCACGACAGGCTTGGCTCTGTTTCTTTCATCGCGGGCCCGTGTTTTCGAGCGTGTACATCGTACATCACGCTACGACCGCAAGCTTCAACGCGAACTCGGGTGAATAGCGGCAGCTCCTGCTACCAACTGCAGGAATCGACGGCGCCAAAGTTTCATCTCGTCCTCCTCTGTTCTACTTGGGGATCCACGGTTTGGGCTCGCCTGGTATTCCGCGCTGATCGAAGACGCTAGGTGATGCCGCCATAAATGTATAATGCTATTGTCTGATGATACCATAACGATAGCTAATGGGTGCCGCCATGCAGTTGAGCGAACGAATCGGCCGCCGGATGAAGCTGCAGGACCTCCACGTCCTGATGACCGTTGTGCAAGTGGGCAGCATGAGGAAGGCCGCCAGGTACTTCAGCGGCACCCCCCAGCAGCTGATCGCGATCAGGGTCACCGGCAGGAACCCCACCGTCAGCAGGAGCAGCCGGATCATCAGGTCGTAGGGGAGCTCGCGCACGGCGCGCTTCGATGCGGCGAAGAGGTCCGCGGCGAACAGATCCGCGGCGAAGAGGTCCGTTGTGGGGAGAGTGACGGTGGAAAGAGTGACGGCGGATAGATCCGGTACGCCATCCACTGCATCGGCCTTGGTGACCATATTCCATCTCCCGGGTTGCAGGAACCGAGTTATCCGGTTGCCCGCCACAGAATTTATTGACCACGTATTTCCGTCGAGGTCCCCCACATGTTGCGCCGCCGAAAAGGAGCCCTCTCGCCCTCCAGACGAGCCAGTGAGACCTGCTATTCGCCGATCCGGCAATGAACTTGGAGTCCTCCTGACAGGCGGAATGGGGTAGGAATGGGAAACCCTCGACTTGTTTATTGGTTACTTGCTTAATGCATTAGTAACACGGTAGAAACGCAGCCGGAACAGTTTCGGAAATCCGATTATGGGCCAACAGACGTCACCAGTGACGGGGGGTTAGCGAGGGATCGCAGATACGAATTAAAAAGGAATAGGAACGAGATGGGAAACCCTCAATTGGTTTATCGGCGACTTGCTTAATTCGTCAGTAATGCGGCCGACATGGACGCGGAACAGCCGCGGGTGGGGGTTCCTTGCGCAGGCCCCGTCGGGCAAGGATCAGGTCGTGAGTGCGGTTGACGCGATCGTCATCGGGTCTGGGCCCAACGGCCTGGTTGCCGCGAACGTGCTGGCCGACGCCGGCTGGGAAGTCTTGGTGTTGGAAGCACAGGACGCACCCGGCGGGGCGGTCAAGAGCGCCGAGGTCGCGGCCCCGGGGTTCGTCACCGACCTTTTCAGTTCGTTCTACCCGATGGCATTGGCCTCCTCGGTGTTGCGAGACCTGAACCTCGAAGCGCACGGGCTGTCCTGGTGCCATGCACCCTCGGTCCTGGCCCACCCCCTCCTTGACGGGCGGACCGCACTGCTGAGCCGGGACCTGGCCACGACGACCCGGTCCGTAGCCGAATTCGACTCCAGGGATGCCGCGGCCTGGCAGGCCCTGGTCAGCCGCTGGGAGGATCTGGATCCCTGGCTGGTGCAGACGTTGCTGACCCCGTTCCCGCCCGTGCGGGCCGGTGCCGGACTTGCTCGGCGGCTCGGGGTTCACGACGGCCTGCGCTTCGCCAGGTTCGCGACGCTGTCGATGCGCCGGTTCGCTCAGGAGAACTTTCACGGCGAGGGCGCCGCCCTGCTGCTGGCCGGGAACGCCATGCACACCGACCTGAGTCCGGAGGCGGCCGGCAGTGCCATGTTCGGTTGGTTGATGGCCATGCTGGGTCAGACGGTCGGATTCCCCGTCCCACAGGGCGGCGCGGGGGCGTTGAGCGCCGCGCTGGTGCGCCGTTTGCAGGCCGCGGGTGGACAGGTGCGGTGCGGATCACCGGTGAGTCGGGTGTTGGTCCGGGACGGGCGTGCGGTCGGCGTCCGCTGTACGGGGGAAACTGTCAGCGCTCGTCGTGCCGTGCTCGCCGATGTCTCCGCGCCGGCCCTCTACCTGGACCTGCTGGGCAGCGCGCTGTTGCCGGCGCGACTGCGCGAGGACCTCGAACGCTTCGCCTGGGACGGCGCTACCGTCAAGGTCGACTGGGCATTGGCCGGTCCGGTCCCGTGGACCAACGCAGGCGTGGCCGGTGCCGGTACCGTCCACCTGGCCGGCGGCGTCGACGACATGTCCCGCTTCGCGCATTCACTGGCACTGGGATTGGTACCCGCCGATCCGTTGCTGTTGTTCGGCCAGATGACTACTGCTGATCCCTCCCGCTCACCGGCAGGTACCGAGTCGGCCTGGGCCTACACGCACGTGCCGGCTCGGCCACGTGGCGACTCGGCCGGAGTGTTGTCCGGTGGCTGGGGTGACCCCACTGTGCGTCGCGGTTTCCTCGACCGGATCGAGGCCCGCGTTGAGCAGTTCGCGCCAGGATTCCGCGACCTGATGATGGGCCGTCACATTGCTTTTCCACCGGACCTGGAAGCCGCGAACGCCAACCTGGTGGACGGTTGCATCAACGGCGGGACCAGTGACCTGTCCCAGCAACTGATCTTCCGGCCCACGCCCGGACTCGGGCGGCCCGAAACGCACGTCGCCGGACTTTTTCTCGCGTCGGCCTCGGCCCATCCGGGCGGCGGCGTGCACGGCGCGTGCGGAGCGAACGCAGCGCGTGCCGCGTTACGTTCGCGCACCAGTGGTCGCTTGGCTCTGGCCGCCACACGCGCCCTGGCCGGCCCGCGCTGAGCGCCCGGGTTGAGCTACTCGGACGTGCGGGCGATGGGCCGCTGGACCATATGGTCGTAAAGCCACTCAACCATGAGGCTACGGAACACCGGCGCCGAGTGGCCCAGGGTGATGGCATGACCGGTGTCCGGAAGTCTGGAAACCACGACGTCCAGACTTCCGCTGAACAATTTCCCCTGCAATTCCGGCTCCGGGAAGAAGGCGTCCTCCTCGCCGGCGACCACCAGGACCGGGATGCGGATCGTGCTGAGCAGGGCTGCATCGGCGATCACATTGACCGGGGAGTTGAACAGCCCGCCACACGAATCCCGTGGGCGGTGCGCGACAGCGTCGGCGACCACGACCGGGTCGGCGTCGTGAAAGAAGTCTCTCGCGGCCTCGGCGTCGCTGCCTTCGATGAACGCGTACCCGTCCTCGCTGGAGGCGCAGCGCGCCTGCTGTTCGGACACCGCCGCAGGCACGCGCGGGGAGACGAACTCGCCCGACGCCACCACGATCAACCCTTCGACGTCTTTGTACGAGTAAGCCTCAGCCATCGCGATAAAACCGGCCGCCGAGTGGCCCGCCAGGGCGATCCGCTGGATCGGCATACCGGCAGTGGTCCTGCGGTGGCCGTCCGGCTGGTCCAGTTGGTACCTGCCTCTGCGCAACCGGTCGATGATCTGGTGCGTGACGTCGGCCTCGCTACCCAAGCAGATCTTGTTCCCGTCGGGCTTGCCGCTGCCGGGGTAACCGAGGCGGGTGATGGTCACCGAGACCATGCCATGTCGGGCCATGTCGGTCGCGTAGTCATAGCCCGGCACCCGGCGGTAGTTCCACAGACTCTCATCGACACCATCACCGTGCAGGTACAGCGTCGCGGAGGACATCGGGCCGTTCTCGAGCACCGAACGCGGCCCGGTGAGGCGGCCGACCACGTCGTAATGCATCCCGTCGGAGGGACACGGCACTTTGGAGGTGTTCGTGTTGAAGACGCCGAACGTGACCGGGATCGACTCGACCTGCACGCCCGCCCGCTCGGTTGCCGCCGAGGCGGCGGGGCCGGCTGCGAGCAAGCCGAGCGTCAAGAGACCTGCGCGGCCTAGCTTGTGCATTGGGCGCCCTGCTCACCAGATAGCCATGCCGACGCGGCAACGCGTTTCGGCGGACTTTACCCCGCCGGCGCCCACGCACCTATGAGCCGGCTAATAGTGCGCGCGCCGCCGAGGTCGTCCGGCCAACCGATCCGCGGAATAGGGTGGCCACGGAGGCGGAACGGCCGGGTTACCAGTATCAGGAGAGCGATATGACGGTTGCGGTTGGCGACAAGCTCCCCGATGTCGAGGTGAAGGTCCTCGCAGCCGACGGGACACTTGCCGCGGTGAGCACCGCCGACGTGCTGGGTTCCGGCAAGGTCGTGCTGTTCGGTGTGCCGGGTGCGTTCACCCCGGCGTGTAGCAAGGCGCACCTGCCGGGCTTCGTGGCCGGGGCCGACGCCCTGGCCGGCAAGGGCGTCGCAACGATCGCGTGCGTTGCGGTCAACGACGCGTGGGTGCTGGACGCGTGGGCCGACTCGCAGGGCGCCAAGGGCAAGATCACGATGCTGGCCGACGGCAACGGAGCCTTCGCCGAAGCGATGGGCCTGGTCTTCGACGGCTCTGCTTTCGGGCTGGGCAAGCGCTCGTTGCGCTACGCGGCAGTGATCGAGGACGGCGTGATCTCGCGACTGGAGGTCGAGGAGCAGCGCAGCGACGTCGCGGTGTCCTCGTGCGAGAACGTCTTGTCCGGACTCTGAGGCCGGACGGGCTGAACACGGCCGCGAAGACACCCCACTGTCGCGCCTCCGCCGAAGTTGCGCCGCGATTTGCCCGCCGCACAACAGTCCTGACTTCACGTCAGAGGTTCGACACGTAGCGGTAACAGACACTTCCGGTAAACCCCTACCCGGGGTGAGTATCGCGTAACAAAACGCGCCGCATTCGTGCCACCAAGATTATCCAGACGCAACCGACGGGTAACCGACCGTGCCGTGACGTCCCGTTCCATGGCATTTGTCCGAAATACCTGTACAGCCTCGAAGGGGGCACCCTCAATGCGCACCGACTCAGAGATGGGGACCAGACAAACCGCGCGCCGCGCGGTTGTCCGCACCGCCACGGCGCTGGTGGCGACTGCAGGCCTGGTCCTCAGCGGCGCAACCGCCGCGGGCGCGATGACCCACACGGCATCGACGCCCACCGCGACCATCGCGAGCACCGCGGCTGCCAAGCCGGCTCAGGTGCCGATCGCCAAGAACATGTTCACCCCGGCCGACCTCACCGTTTCGGTGGGCCAGGCCGTGGTCTGGACCAACGAGGACGCGGCCCCGCACACGGTCACCACGACCTCCGCCCCGGTCAAGTTCGACTCCGGAGCGTTCGGCACGGGCAAGTCCTGGAGCTACACCTTCACTCAGACCGGCACCTACAAGTACTACTGCGCGGTGCACCCCGACATGGTCGGCACGGTCACCGTGGTGAACGCCCCGGCAGCGCCGGCGAAGCCCGCCAAGGCCAAAATGCACAAGGCCAAGGTGCACAAGGCCGCGGTCACCCCGCCCGTCGCCGGTGACTCGATGCCGGGCATGAACATGGGCACCAGCCCGGCCGCCCGGCCCGCCGCTGACGACCCGATCTCCGGGGCGTACAACCCGCTCATGCAGCACATGGAGTACGCGCACTTCAACCGTGGCGCCGGCGCTCAGGTGCAGGACATCTCCGAGTTCGATCAATGGTCGGCCAACCACGAGAAACTGTTCCGGATGATGCTCGACCCGGAAGTCGGTCCGTCGAGCGCGCTCGGCACCGCGCCGGTGGCCGGCGTGTTCATGCAACACATGGACGCCGCGCACTGGAACCGCTCGCCGATGGGACAGGCCTCCGACATCGCGGACTTCGACTCGTGGAACAAGTCCCACCTGGCGCTGTTCCGCATGATGTTCGACCCGTTCGTCGGCAAGAGCAGCGCTCTGGGTACCGCCCCGGGCACCAGCGTGTTCATGCAGCACATGGACGCCGCGCACTGGAACAAGTCGCTCAACGGTCAGGGCACCGACATCATCGATGACTTCCCTGCCTGGGTTGCCTCGCACCAGGCGATGGTCCAGATGATGGCAACGTCGATCTCCTCCGGTGGGCACAGCAAGCACTGAGTCCGTCGAGCTGCGGGGGGCCACCGATCCAGGCGGTGGCTCCCCGTTTTTTTGTGTGCCCGGCCCATCTCCACCAGCCCTGGCGGCATGAGAAAGGGGACGGTGGGCAGCCCGACCCACCGTCCTCGGGGCTTTACCCTCGCGGGCTCACCCTTGCTTGGGGCTCAACTGGGTCGAGCACGCAGCGTCGGAGAAGCCGTCGCCGGAGGAGCGTTGCACCACGAGCTTGTCGTCCACCCAGATGCGGCAGACGATCGGCGGAGAGCCGGCCGGCTGTCCGGTCGGCGAGTTACCCGACTCGACGTTCGCGTTACCCGCGGTCAGGCCGACCGGGATCGTCACGCTCTTGCGCCAGGGGAGCACCGGGTGCATCACCATCAGCAGGTTGCCCGAGGCGTCGGCGCTGTAGCTGATGTTGGGCACCGTGCCCTGCCCGGTCACCTCGTAGCTCACCTTGTGTGTGGTGGGCGCGAACACCGGCGACGAACCGCTGTCGCTTCCGTGCCCGACCGCGAACACCGCGGCAGCTGCCCCGACGACCGCGACCGCGGAAGCGGCGCTCCACCAGCGGCGACGTGAACCGCGGATGGGCGGGGCAACGGATTTCGCGGTGCTCGGCGGCATGAACATCAACTCCGGTGGGCAAGAACTGATTCGACTCGGGTGGGTGGACGGTCACACCATTCACAATGGATTCATCGTCCGACGGCCAGTCTGTGAGAGCAAGAACGCATTCCGGAGTCCCGGATAATTCGGATTGATTGCGTTGTTCGCACGTGTGGCGTAGCTCACATAATGAGAACCCCGCCGGTTCGGCTGCGGTAGCCAATCGAATCGACAACCTCGCGCGGCAAATGGGTGACAACTGACGAGTTGTCACCCATTTTGCTGAGTCCTGCTCAGAGTGTCATTACCCCCTGGCAGGCGATCTGACGGTGCGACACGTTTGCATTGCACAAGGCAAACAATGCCCAACTTCGCTCAGCCACAAACCGCGGATGCGATGTCTTCTTGACCCGTCCGTAACGTGTCGGCGACCGGTGGGAAACGGACAAACGACGTAATTCGGTCTCAGCAGGGCACAGCCGATTCTTAGCAAATAAATGATGTGTCGCCGACGCCGGCTGGTCGAACGACACGGTTTGGGGGTACGCGAGCCAGTTCGGTACCGGAACGCGACGGGTCGCCCAATCGGACACGCCCACGGGCGGGGCGGCACATCGTGGAATTCCCGGCCAATTTGTTTATGCGCCTGGTCCCGCCTCCCTGTGGCGGGGGGAACGGGACGCACGCAATCGCACCCAGAAGGAGCCTCATGCATTCTCTGACCAGGAGTACGCTCAGGGCCGGTCGTCGACCGCTCTTGTGCACGCTGGCCGTGACGTGCGTGGTGAGTATGAGCACCGTCGGCCTGGCCGCCGGTGCTTCCGCTGCGTCCGGAACCTCCGGTCCGGCGAACACCACCACCACAACGGCTGACCACCAGATGTCAGGCGACCACATGGCCGCGGCGTCGAACGGCAAGGTGCCGATTGACTTCGACGCCCCGATCGCGATCGGACCTCGACCGGCGCTGTTCACCCTGTCCGACAACCAGGGCAGCTGGTACGACACCGGGACCGAGATCGTCGGTACCCACTCATTGGCGGTGGCCGAGATGCCCACCGCAGATCCGCAGGACGGTCTGGGCGCGGGCGCTGCCCGGGTGATCGGCGACGGGTTCCTTACTGGCAGCAAGTTGTTGTCCACGATGAACGCGGACATGCCGCATCTGACGCAGGACTACGCCAAGGGCAAGACCCTCGGTCAGATGGGCGTCAACATCGACCAGTTCCTCAACCTGGACATGACCCGGTCCACTGCCCGGCAGATCCTGCCCAAGGGCGACGCCCGGATCGGCCAGATCGACACCCTGACCCGTCAGTTGGACGCCGAAATGGCGAACCAACCGGCCGACCAGGCCTACTCGCTCACTGCCAGCCCGTCCGGCGCCAAGCTGATGGCCATGGTGAAGGACATCCGCGCCTCCATGCCGTTGCTGCCGGTCACGGTGAACTTCAATGTCGGCGAGCCGATGACCGGGCAGGCCCACACGGCGACTGCGCTGGTCTGGCCGGAAGGCGCCGACGGCATGCCGTTCGACCAGGCGGGCGCCTGGAAGGGCAGCCGGACCGTACAGCTGACCAAGCCGGGCCTCTACGCCTTCGGCTGCAAGGTGCACCCGTACATGCTGGGCGCAGTCGTCGTTGACGACCCGCTGACCCCCGGCGTCGACTTCGGCCCGAAGCTGAAGATCAAGAGCCGTGGCATGGACGTGCCGTCGTATGCGGACATCGTCTACCAGTTGGTGAACAAGTTCTTCGTCATCACGAACCCGAAGAACTGGCAGACCTACAGCGCCACCGAGGACAGGACCTGGGACCCGAGCTTCGCGCCGGCCCCGATCCTGACCTCGGACGGTAAGGGACCGCAGCTGATCCCGGACCTGGACTCGTTCATGAAGACCAAGTTCCACCTGCCCAAGCCGCTGCCCAAGGCGGACATGGTCCCGGCCACGCCGGGTATCGGCCAGGTCTGGTTCGACACGCAGATGGAGAAGTACGCGGGTAAGGACAAGTCCGGTGCTGCCACCGAGATGAACGCGCAGACCTGGAAGATCGAGCGCAAGATCGCCGCGCCCGACATCGATATGAACAACCCGCACAACATGTGGACCGACCGCGCCGAGAAGGTCATCTACCAGACCGAGTGGTTCGGCCACATGCTCGACGTGTTCGACCGCAAGACCGGTGCGCTGATCCGGCGCATCGACGTCGGCCCCTCGCCGACCCACGTCATGACCCGTACCGACACCGACCAGTTGCACGTGGCACTGGGTGGTGGCGGCGCGGTGATGGAGCTGGCTCCGGGCGCGACCAAGATCGACCGTCGCATTGACGTCGGTTCGCCGGACGAGCCCATCGCGCACCCGCACGCACACTGGATGTCCGGCGACGCGAAGTGGATGGCCACGCCCAACGTGAACCTCTACAACGCCTCGATTGTGGACATCAAGAAGGGCACCTTCCGGCACGACGTGACCGGCGAGTTCCCGATCGCTACCGGTATGGACGCGGCCAGCACCAAGGCGTACATGGCGGACTTCCTCGGCGCCACCATCACCTGCGTCAGCCTGGCCCCCAAGGGCAAGGCGTGCGTCGGCGATGACGGCCAGAAGGAGCACGGCAAGCTGATTGACCTGTGGGACAACTACAACATGATGGACGGACCCACCGGTGGTTGGGGTGGCCTGCCCATCCAGATTGCGGTTTCGCCGGACAACTCCGGTGGTCTGGTGGCCAACACCCTGAGCTCGCAGCTGGGCGTCTTCGACCCGAAGACGGACAAGATCGTCGGCTACCTCCCGTGTGACCCGGGCTGCCACGGCGTCAACTTCGGCGCCAAGAAGGGCGGCGGCTACTACGCCTACGTCACCAGCAAGTTCGCCAACGTGCTCAACGTGATCGATATCGACCCGAACGGCGACGGCAACCCGTCCGACGCTGCGGTGGTCGGCCGCATCATCACTGACGCCGACGCGGCAACCGCGGTCGATGACCAGGTGGTCGACTACGCCGGCATGGGTGGCCAGGGCATCATGACCGTCCCGCTCGCTTACGAGGGCTGGGTCGAGCATGCACCGAAGAACGCCATCAACAACCAGCTGACATGCCGTCAGCGCAACCCGATCAAGTTCCAGAAGATCTGCAAGTAGCAGCACGACGGGTCCACGGACCCATCGTTGCTCGGTAGTAACGCCGGGCAGGGGCGATCGCACCGCCCCTGCCCGGCCCCCGGGTTTCTACCCCTTCCTCGCCTGCGTCCCCCAACGCGAAGGAATTCCCATGCATCGCAAGTCCCCCCGTTCCGACCTGCCCGACCGCCGTCACGCCAAGCCCCGTCCACCACGCTTCGCCGGTGCCACCGGCATGATCGCCGTCGGCGCAGCGACCGTCCTGATCGCCGCCGGCACCCCCGCCGCCGTGCAGGCGCTGAGCAACTCCGCCGCCGCGACACCGATGGCCGGCACCCCCACCCCCTCCCCCGCGCCGAATGTCCAGCTGCCCCCGCGTCCGGTGGTCGGCCCGCTGTACCAGACCGCCAGGGACCTCGGCGACGGCACCAAACTGGCCGCCTGGCACGCAATCGACAACGTCAAGATCTTCAACCTGAACATCGCGCCACAGGACGTGGAGACCGCGCCGGGTGTGATCAAGAAGGCCATCGGGATCAACGGCACCGTGCCCGCCCCGACCATCCGGGTCAACGAGGGCGACCGCGTCCGTTTTGTGGTGCACAACCAGATGGCGGAACCGACCTCGATCCACTGGCACGGCATGGACCTGCCCAACAACGAGGACGGCGTACCGGGCATCACCCAGAAGGAGATCGCGGCGGGCAGCACCTTCACCTACGAGTGGACGGCGATCAGCACGGGCACGCACTGGTACCACTCGCACATGCATGGCGACCAGGAAGGTCGCGGCGTGTACGGGGCGCTCGAGGTGGTGCCTCTGGTCGATGACATCGCCGCCGACCGGGACTACACGCTGATCTTCGGCGATGGTCCGCTCGGCTTCGTGCTCAACGGGCGCTCGTTCCCGAACACCACCCGGATGCCCGCCCGGCTCGGCGAGCGGATCCGCATCCGGCTGATCGGCGCGGGGCCGAACCTGATCCACTCCATCCACCTGCACTCGGGCTTCTTCGAGGTGCTCGCCCAGGACGGGCACCGGTTGCCCGCGCCCTATGAGGCGGACACCGTCGTGCTCGGCGTCGGGCAGACCTACGACCTGCTGTTCATCCCCACTCGGGTCGGCGCGTGGATGATCCACTGCCATATCTTCTCCCACTCCGAGACCAGGCACGGGATGACCGGCATGGTCACGTTCTTCGACGTCTATCCGGCCAACAGCGTGGTCACCCCGACTGTGCACGGCACCGGGGACGTCGCCGAGGAACAGGAGCACTAGCCCTGATGCGGCGTCACTGTGCCCGTCTGGCGGGCATCCTGGTGCTCGGGGCGGCGGCGGTCCTGCTACCCGCCGCCCGGGCGAGCGCGCACGCCGAGCTGGACTCCACCAGCCCGCGGGCCGGTCAGGTGCTCGCGCACGAACCGGCGAGCATCGACCTGCACTTCTCCGACGCGGTGGATCTGTCCACCGCCACGGTGCGGGTGTTCGCACCCGACGGCACGCAGGCTGACCTGGCCCGGCCGGTCTTCGCGGACCCGACCCACGACGTCGTGCGCGTGGTGCTGCCCGCCGGGGAGCCGGCGGGCACCCGCACCGTGGTGTATCGGGTGGTGGCCACCGACGGGCACCCGACGCAGGGTCAGTTCTCCTACAGCGTTGGCCTGCAGACCGCCGCGGCGGTCCCGGACGGCGACGTCGGTGGCGGCACCGGGATCGGCCTGGGCTACGGCATTGCCCGCTGGGCAGCGTTCGTCGGTCTGGCCATGGCCATGGGCACCACCGTGGTGAGCGCGGTGGGCCGTCCCGGTCCGGCCGCCACCGGGCAACTGCGTCGCCTGTTCACCACGGGTTGGGTGACGCTGGTGCTGGCCACCGCCGCCGGGCTCGTGCTGTACGGCCCGTATGTGCTGGGCCGCGGGGTGGGCGGCCTGCTCGATCCCACCGTGCTGCGCACGGGTCTGCACACCAAAGTCGGACGACTGCTGCTGATCCGCCTTGCCGTCCTCTCGGCGCTCGGCGTGGTCGTGTCCGTGGCGGGCCGGCGGGCCCGGGGACGCCCGCCGGTCCCGACCACGGCAGGTCCGGCGTGGGGCCGATTGTTCACCGCGCTCGGCGCCGGCGGCCTACTGTGCCTGACCTGGAGTCTGGCCACGCACGCCGATCACGGTGGAAACCGCCTGATCGCCCTGCCCATGGATCTGCTGCACCTGTGGGCGATGAGCGTGTGGCTGGGCGGGCTACCCGCCCTGGTGGTACTGGTGCGCAGCAAGGACCGCGCCGCGCTGGGTCGTACCGTCCCGGTCTTCTCCCGGATCGCCGCGACCTGCGTGGGCCTGCTGGTGCTTACCGGCGTGGCCGAGGCCTGGCGCCAGGTCGGTTCGCCGTCGGCATTGACCACTCCCTACGGCAAGGTGCTGCTCACCAAGCTGACCGTGGTAGTGGCATTGGTCGGCCTGGGCGCCTTGGCCCGGCGGAGCGTCCCGGGCCTGCTGGCACAACGCGCCGCCGGGCGACCCGGCCGCCGCCACGACCAAGAGCGGGCCACCCACGAACAACATTTCGGTCGGGTGGTCACCATCGAGACGGTGCTCGGTGGACTAGTGCTGGCGATAACCGCCGTCCTGGTCGGCATGCAACCCGCCTCGGCCGCACACCGGTCCGCGGAGCAGGAGCGCCTGGTGGCCGCGCACACCGACGGCGTGGTGGTGGCCAAGAGCGAGGAACACACCGTTGGCTTCCGACTGGACCCGGTGAAACCGGGCACCAAGGAGACCGTCTGGCACAGCCCGGATCGCCCGGCGGGTCCGACGAACGCCACCGGCTGGGTCACCTCGGAGGTCTCGCCGGCGGCGCCGGGCCTACCCAACGAGTTGCACCTGACCGTGCTCGATGCCCTCGGCCGCCCGATCACGCTGAGCGGGGCCACGGTGGAGTTGCGCCTGCCGGATGGCGGCGGACTGGCGCACGAGTTCCGGCTGCGCCCCAGCGCGCCCGGGCACCTGGTGGTGCCGTTCACCCTGCCGGGGCCGGGGTCCTTCGCGGTCCGGGTGGTGCTCTTGGCCGGGCACGGCGAACGAACCGTGGTGTTGATTCCGTTGACCGGAATGTGATCTGACGCGGCATTGGACGAAACGAGAGGAAGGGACGCTGAGGTGATCGTGCAACAGCTCTCGGACGCGCGCCACCTCTCCCCGGAGGGTCAGGAAGACCTCCGTCGACGAGTGGTGGCCGCGATCGACGCCGGCATGTCCCAGCTCGAGGCGGCTCGGGTGTTCGGGGTTTCCAGACGCGCCGTCGGTGTGTGGATCCGGGCGCACCGCGCGTTCGGCCCGGACGCCCTGCGGGCCAACCGCCGGGGCCGCCCGCCCGGCGAACAGCACGCGCTGTCCCGGCGCACCCAGGCCGAGCTCTTGATGCATATGGCCGACGGGCCGCCGGAGGAGGTCGGCCTGACCGGCCCGCTGTGGTCGAGACGCGCAGTGGCCGAGCTGATCTCCCGGCATACCGGGCTGCGACTGAGCCCGACCACGGTCGGGCACTATCTGACCCGGTGGAACATCGCGGCGCCGCCGATCAGCGGCTCGCACCCGGCCACCTTCGTCGGCCCCCGAGTGGTGCCCCCCGCGCTGGCCAACGCCGCTACCTGGTGGCTGACCTGGAGCCGGCCGGTGCCGAAATTCCTGGACACCGACCTGCTGCCGGGGCCGGGCAGCTTCGCCGCAGGACCTCCGCCCGGCCGATCAGGCCCGTGGCCTACCTATCTGGAGGCGCTGCTCGCCCAATCCGCCCGTGGCGACCTGCTGTTCCTGTTGGCCCGTACCCCCTGGCAACCCGACGATCTGGTCGACGCCGGGGAACGCCTCGTTCAAGCGGTCGGACACCCGGTGCACCTGGTGGTGCGCCGCTGGCCCACCGAACAGGTCGATGCGCTACGCAGCTGGGCCGAGGCGCCCGGTCCGCGTATGCGCCTGACGTTCGCCTGAAACCCAGTCCCCGTAACCCGCACCGAGGAGCCCCATGAGCACGTCGTTCGCCACCACCGGTGGCGCGCTGAGCATCGTCGCAGCGTTGGCACTGGCCGCGGCCGGTCCGGCCGTACCGGCTCAGGCCGATCACCACCCCCCGCCGACCACGTCGGCCATGGCAGGGATGCCGGCCGAGACAACCACGCCGACCAAGGCCGCTCCGCCGACCAAGGCCCCGCCGACCAAGGCCGCGAAGGCGAAGAAGGTCGGCAAGGCGAAACCCGCACCCAAGGTGCCGGTGAAGACCCTCCAGGTCGCGCAGAAGAACCTCAAGTTCAACCCGACCTTGCTGGGTCTGATCCCCGGCGACACCGTGGTGTGGACCAATAAGGAGACCGACGACACCACGCACAGCGTGGTGCAGGGCAACGGCGAGGACATCGATTCCCCGGACATCGAGCCGGGCCAGCACTTCCAGTGGACGTTCAACTTCCCCGGCGAGTGGGACATCATCTGCCGGTTCCACCCGGACATGTTCCTCACCATCAAGGTGGTCGGTAAGGCGGTGCCCGGCGCTGTGGCACCGACGCACAGCACCAAGCCGCCGCCCCCGGCCAACGACACCGACCCGACCTCCGGAGTGCCGGGTATCAGCGGCCTGCCGGTCGCACCGCCCCAGCCGCGTCGGTCCTGAGGCCGGCCGGTTCGAGACACACCCCCGCGTCGGGGGCTCGGTGCCACGGTCCGGGCCCCTCCGGCACTTACGCTGGCCGGGATGTGTCCCGAACCGTTGAGGTGGACCCCGATGACGCCGATCCGCACGCACCGCGCGCCGAGGCGCCTGCACCGCTCCGGTCGGCTCGCCGCCGCGAGCGCGGCAGTACTGGGTAGCGCCGCGCTGGCCGTGGCCGGCGGCGCCGCTCCGGCGGCGGCCAACCCGGGCACCGCCGAGCTCAGCCAGTCCATCGTGATCTCCGACAACCACTTCACCCCGGACAACGTCGGGGTGCACGTCGGGGACAAGGTCACCTGGGTCAACACCGACGAGGTGGCGCACAACGTCGAGTCGGTCAGCGGTCCGGTGGAGTTCGGCACCGAGAACCAGGTGCTACATCAGGGCGACAAGTACAGCTTCCGGTTCTGGCGGCCCGGCATCTACCACTTCGTGTGCACGCTGCACCACGGCATGCGGGGCACCGTGCGGGTCGGGGCGCGCCAGCACAGCGACGTCCCGCCCTCCGACGACTGGTCCGGGGGCAGCACCTTCGGCCCCGGCCGCCCGCCGAACCACGGTCCTCGCTAAAGCTCGAGGTGGCGGCTGATCACCAGCCGCTGGATCTGATTAGTGCCCTCGAAGATCTGGGTGATCTTCGCTTCGCGCATATAGCGCTCCACCGGGAAGTCGCGGGTGTAGCCGTACCCACCGAACACCTGCACCGCGTCGGTGGTCACCTTCATCGCCGCGTCAGTGCAGATCAGCTTGGCCACGCTGGCGTTGCGGCTGTACGGGCGGCCCGCGTCGCGGCGCCGGGCCGCATCCAGGTACGTGGCCCGAGAGCTGTCCACTGCCGCGGCCATGTCGGCCAGTAAGAAGCCCAGGCCCTGATGGTCGATGATCCGCCGACCGAACGTGGTGCGCTGCTTGGCGTAGACGGTGGCCGCGTCCAACGCGGCCTGGGCGATGCCGGTG
>Ga0137412_10001826_pt1 | contig 16665 bp, 11 predicted proteins | sample CZODoug2_1_16fun_FD_122160 | JGI IMG/M metagenome (GOLD analysis project Ga0137412, IMG submission 122160) | Vadose zone soil fungal communities from Angelo Coast Range Reserve, California, USA - CZODoug2_1_16fungal (Hybrid Assembly) | ecosystem: Environmental > Terrestrial > Soil > Vadose zone...
CCATCGACAAGCCCGGCGCGATCAACGCCGCGATTTTTGCAGCGGAAATTCTGGCTACGTCGGACCCGGAAGTGGCGCAGCGGCTGATCGCATACAAGGAAGAATTGGCGAAATCGGTCGCCGAAAAAAGCGCGCGGGTCAAGCTCCAGTACGCCGGGAAAACCAGTTAGCCACTCCGCGCGTTACCGCCAATCATTGATGAAGAAAACGCCCGACCGATTGTAGCCGCGGTCGACGTCGGGTTGCATGGCTACACCTTGTGTGATCGTCTGAAATTCCTCCGCAAAAATTTCCCGATAGGCATCGAGTCACGCGAGGTTCATTCCTGTCGCGAGTTTCGCAGCGTCGCGGGTCAGTTTGAGGGTTTGCGCCGCAACGTGGGCGCGTCCGGCTCGCGCGGTTTCTCGTCTGCCGGAGCAGGGACGGCAGAGGCGGGCGGTTGGATCAGCCATCGAAAGCCTCTGTCGAAATCGACGAGCGCCATGGTTAACTTGGTTTCCGGCGGGGTGACGGCATGGAGCGCCGCGCGCAGGAAATCGGCGTCGCTCGCGGCCAGGGATTTCTGACTTTCCCCGCCAGTAACTAACGCCACGGACTTTGCCAGAATCTCATTCGCCGTGCGAATTTGCGCGAGGCGCGGATCGTTCTGCCGCAGCAGGTCGAGCAGTTCCGGGGCCGCCGTGGCGCGATTTGCGGGGGGATAGCGGACCTCGATGAGCGTATGCGGCTGGCCCTTCTCCGGAGGATAAAGCTGGTTATAACTCGGGCGCAGGACGCGCGTTCGCCAGTAGTCACTGGCGAGCGCATCCTGGTGGATGTGGTAGTCGATCGCCCAGGCTTCCGGCCCGTAATCGGGCACGTAATCGACCAGCACCAGGCGGAGGAGGGGTTCGTCCTCGCCGAGATTGATCTTGTGATGTAGCTGGCCGGCAACTTCGCGAACGCGCTCGAGCAGCGCGACGCCGATGGATTCGATATCGGACGCGGCATCGCCGGACTTCGGCCGGCCTGAAGTGTTTAACGCGACAGCGGCGATGCGCTCGAGTTCGCCATCCAGGCGAACGGGCTTATCGCTCGATTCGGGCCAAATCCATTCGACCGCGCCGAGCAATACTCCTGCACGAAGCGCCGAGAGCGTCACGACAACCGGCTGACGCGAACCGGGTTCGGTGTGCTCATCGGCCGTGGCCACGATAATTCCATCCTTCGCGGCGCAAATCACGACGCGGCCCTCGGCCAGATTTACGGCGACCTCCTGCGCAGCGTCTCCTTGCGCGCGCACACCGGAAGGAAGCAACCACAGATGCACACAGATGCACACAGATAAAACCTGAAGAAAAGGAGGGAAGGAAAAAAGTTGATTGTGCTTTCTACTTACCATAGCTGCCGACCAAAAAATAAGAGACTGTTCTTTCCTTATCAGTGTTTATCTGTGTGCATCTGTGATTCCAAGAATTTTTCCCGCCGCGCCTGCGCCTGCAACACCGTAATTGCAACGACATTGGCGATATCTTCGGCCGAGCAGCCGCGCGAGAGATCGTTGGCCGGACGATCGAGCCCCTGCAGGATCGAGCCGAGCGCTTGAGCGCCTGCAAGACGCTCCACAAGCTTGTAGGCGATATTGCCCGAGTCGAGGTCCGGGAAGATAAGGACGTTGGCGCGCCCCGCTACCGGTGAGCCTGGCGCCTTCGCTTGGGCCACCTGTGGCACGAGCGCCGCGTCGGCCTGGAGTTCACCGTCGGCAGCAAGCTCGGGTGCGCGCGCCTTCAGGATGCGCAATGCCTCGCGGATTTTTTCCACGCGTGCATGGCTGGCCGAGCCTTTGGTTGAAAACGATAGCATCGCCACGCGCGGTTCGGTATCGAGCAATACGCGCGCATTTTCCGCCGTGGCGCGTGCGATTTCCGCAAGCTCCTCCGCGTTCGGGTCGGGGACGACTGCGCAATCGGCAAAGAGAATCGCTCCAGCAGCGCCCCAGTTCAATCCGGCACGCTGCGGGATGACCAGAACGAAAAAACTGGAGACGAGCTTTGCGCCGGGCGCGAGACCGATCGCGTGCAGCGCCGCGCGAACGGTTTCCGAGGTCGTGTTGGCCGCGCCGCCTACCGTTCCGTCGACATCGCCGGCAGCAACGGCCAGAGCTGCAAAGTACAAAGGGCGCCGCGCGGTTTCGTGTGCTTCCTCGAGTGAGGCGCCACGCGCCCGGCGGCGTTCGTAGTAAATCCGAGCGTAAGCATCGAGCCGGGGGCTCGCGGCGGGATCGGTAATGGCAATACCGGTCAGCGGGACGCGCAAATCCGCGGCAACCGATTCGATGATTTGTTTCCGTCCGAGCAGAGTGATCTTCGCGAAGCCTTCATGAGTGACGGCCGCAGCAGCAGCGACGACGCGAGGGTCCTCGCCTTCAGGGAGCACGATGCGCTGCGGGTTCGTGCGCGCGCGAGACTTCAGTTTCTCGACCAGTGTCATGGCAGGCCCAAGTTATCACAGGTTAGTGCTGCGGCGTCACAAGGGTCATTCCCAATCATTTTTTAGAAGCAGTTCTTCGATGCGATAGGCATGGAACATATCGTGCATCGCAAGGTGGCGAAACATGATGAATACGGAGTAATGGGTATATTCCTTGTGCTCGGCCGTGCGCTGCCAATCCTCCGCGGACAATGACTGCAACCGTTCGACGAGCCGCCGGCGATCGTTTGAAAAATGTTCCATCGCCTGTTCCAAATCCACCTTTAGCAATGCCCCCTCTTCTTCCTCCGCACTTGGAAAGTAGGGGACGATGCGCGGTCGAGGATCGGTGAGCATCAAGTCCAACCGCGCAAACATTACCGGATGAATCGTGGCAAGGTGGCAGGCGTGTTCATGCGCGGACCACTTGCCGGGTCGCGGGCGGCGTTTCAAGATCGCCTGTGGAACCTCCCGGATAAGCGGAACAACAAGGGCCGGGGCACGCTCCAAGGATGCGACGATCACACCCGCGTTTTTCATAAGGCCTCCCGCACGAATACTGAAAGAAATCATAGATTGCCTGACTTCCACTTTCAACTCGGGGCATTCGATGCACGGTGACCCAGAGCTGGCAAGCTCGGTCCGGGTTTGCGGTTTGCGCCACTCAGCTATTTCTGTAGAATAGATGCTCACCACAACTATTTCGGAGCAGGATGAAGGGGCTACTCGAGCTCTCGCAGGGTGGCGCAGGCGGGCTGAGAAAGGCGACGAACATTCGACACAACGGCAAGAAGCTAGAGGATATTCTGGACGCGCACGCGAAATATCATAAGGGGCTGCCGGGCGGCGAGCGCGCTGATTTATCTGGCGCCGATCTGTCGCGTATGGATTTCAAGAAGCGCGATTTGACCGGCGCGATTTTCGTGGGCTGCCGTCTGAAGGGCGCTGATTTTCGCGGAGCCAAACTCAGCTTCGCGGACCTCAGCAAGGCGGACTTGCGGAAGGCGGATTTGCGGAATTGCGATTTTACGGAAACCAGACTCGAAGGCGCTGACTTGAGCGAAGCGGATTTGAGCGGGACGGAATTGTTTCGCGGAGATCTGCGGTCGGCAAAATTGCACAAGACGATCCTGCGCGGGACGGTGCTCCGGCAGGCCAATCTTCGCGGCGCGGATTTTTCCGGTTCGGATCTGGCGCTTGCCAGCTTCCGCGAAATCGATTTGACCGACGTCAAACTGGATGGCGCGGACTTGAGCAACGCCGTCGTTCGCGACAATAAATCAAACGAAGCGAAGTAAGCGCGGCGGCAGGGTAGCCGCGACCTTCAGGGGTTAAAACCCCTGAAGCAACCGCTGAATTTATGTCGTGCCTGAAGGCACGACCCACAAAACTTGAGAGTTTTTCCGCAACCTGCAAAGGCGCGGCCCACAAGGCGTTTTAAAGCCCCGTATTATTTTCCGGCGGCGGAAACGACGGGTTCGTCTCCGCCGGTGCGGCCCGAGCCGCGGCGGCGGGCGTCGATTCCCAGGCGCTTAATCTTCTGATTGAGAGTGGAGAGCGGAACCTGAAACCGTTCCGCCGCTTCGGTTTGATTCCATCCCGTGCGCTCGAGCATGTCGCAGATGACCCGGCGTTCGATCTCATCCATGATTTGAAATAAGGAGGGGCTCGAGCGATCGGCGCCGGTGCGCGCACCCAGTTCGCCGGGGAGAGGCGGTTCGCCGCGAGCATTCACCCCGAGCGGAATAAATTCGGAAAGCTGCAGCCGCACGCCGCCTACAATCTCCTTTGATCGCACGCTTTCCGGCAGCAAATCGACGTCCATCAATTCCTTCGAGGAGAGCACCACCGCGCGTTCGACCACGTTTTCAAGCTCGCGGACATTTCCCGGCCAGTTGTAGTCCACGAGCAACTTGAGCGCGGCCGGCGTGAATCGCGTCATTGGACGGCCGTTTTCTTCGGAGAACTTGCGGAGGAAATGGTCGAGCAAACGGGGAACGTCTTCCCTGCGTTCGCGGAGCGAAGGCAGCGGAATGGCGATCACATTCAAGCGATGATAGAGGTCTTCGCGGAAACGGCCTTCGCGCACAAGGCTGAGCAATTGGACGTTGCAGGCAGCGATGATGCGGACGTCCACTTTGATTGTCTCGGTGCCGCCCAGACGCATGAACTCGCGCTCCTGGATAACGCGCAGGAGCTTGGCCTGCGTTTCCGGGCCAATCGTGGAAATTTCGTCAAAGAAAATCGTGCCCTGATCGGCGACTTCGAAAAGCCCTTTTTTCGAGGCCACCGCGCTGGTAAACGCGCCCTTGACGTGGCCAAACAATTGCGACTCGAGCAAGTCCACGGGAATCGAGCCCGTGTTGATGGGCACAAATGCCTTGTCCGCGCGCGTGGACGCAGAGTGAATCGCCTTGGCTATCAGTTCCTTGCCCGTGCCGCTCTCTCCGTGGATCAGCACGGTGGAGCGCGAGGGCGCCACTTGGCTGACCAGGTCGAGCACGGCGAGCATCTTGTCACTCTTGCCGATAATGTTGGGAAAGTTGTAGCGCTGCTTCAGAGCGCGCTTGAGCTGGACATTTTCCTCGCGCAGGCGGTGGCCCTCGACGGCATGGGCGACCTGGATGAGCAATTCGTCATTGGACCACGGCTTGGTGATGTAGTCCTGCGCGCCGCTCTTGAACGCGGCCCGCGCCATGTCGATGGAACCGTAGGCTGTGATCAATACGACGGAGAGATGCGGGTCGCGCCGGCGGATTTCGCGCAACAGGTCGAGTCCGTTGCGGTCGGGGAGACTGACGTCAAGCAATAGCAGATCGAACGGCTTTTCTTCGAGTAGAGTGAGCCCCGCTTCGCCGGTTTCCGCGCTCGAAGTGGAGTATCCCTCCGTCGTGAGCAGCAGCTCCAACCCTTCTCGAATTTCCAATTCGTCGTCAACAACAAGAATGGCGCCCTTAGACATGAACCGCTTTCCGTGCGGCTGGGAATTCGAGCCGGAAGGACGTGCCTTTGTCCGGCGTGGAGCGCACGTCGACTTTCCCGGCGTGCTCCTTGATGATGCCGTAGCTCACCGAAAGCCCCAGGCCCGTACCGCGGCCAGAGATCTTCGTGGTGAAAAAGGGATCAAAGATGCGGTGCAGATTTTCATGGGGAATTCCGGAGCCTGTATCGGTGATCTCGATTTCAACCGTGCCGTTGTTCGACGCCGTGCGAACTTCCACCATGCCTCCCGAGGGCATGGCATCGCGCGCATTCATGAAAAGGTTCAGGAAGACCTGCTGCAGTTTGTTGTTCGAGCCCAGCACCGGGGGCAATTCCTGCTGCAGATTCCGCGTCACCCGCACATGAGCGGTCTTGAGGGGGTGCGCCATAAGCGAGAGTGTTTCTTCCACCACGGAATTCAAGTTCACTTCCGTGAACTCGAGCGCGCCCGTGCGCGAGAAATTCAGCAGGTTGTTGACGATTTCGCTGGCGCGGAAGGTTTGTTTGACGACCTTGTCGATCAACTGGTGGCGCGGGTCGCCGCTGGGCAGCTGCTTCGCCAGGATCTGAATGTAGTTTGAGATGACAGCGAGAGGAGTGTTCACCTCATGCGCTACGCCAGCGGCGAGCAAACCGAGCGACGTGAGTTTCTCGGTCTGGACGAGCTGTTCCTCAAGGCGGATCCGTTGCGTAATGTCGTCCATCAGGATCAGACGCCCGATCCGGTCTCCGGATTTTCCAACCAGCGGCGCGATCGACACGTTGACAACCAGATTCCGGCCGCCCCGATTCCGCATGGGAAACTTGTACAGGCTGGAGACGCGTTCCTCGCCGGCTCTGGCCGAAATTTCAGCCGACAGATCGGCCGGGAGCACTTCGTCGAGTTTTCGGCCGACCGCCTCGTGACGCGGCACTCCAATCAAACGCTCGATCTGCGTGTTCCAGGACTCAATCGCGCCGTGGAGATCGATGGCCAGCACACCCACGTTGAGCGATTCGACGATGTTTTCCGAGAAGTCTTTCAGCCGCTCAATTTGGGCCGCTTTTTGCTCGAGCGAGGTGTAGAGCTGGGCATTATCGAGAGCGATGGCCAGATAACCGGCGATTGTCAACAAAAGTTCGACGTCTTCGGTGGAAAGGAAGTCGCCGTCCACGGTCTTTCCCAGGCCGAGCACGGCGACGGTGTGGTCGCGAATCTGGCAGGGAATGAAATAATTCAGGTCGAGTTGTTCAAGCGTTTGCCGGACCGACGGGGTGGATTCGCGTGCGGCGCGAGCCGATTCGTTGAACAAGACGCGGCGCGCGAAGGGGTTTTTCTCCGCGTCCAGAAAACTCAGATCGAGTGGCCCCGCGTAACGCACGCCGATGGACCGCGCCAGGCGGTATGTGCCGGGTTGGGTTTCCTCTTCCGTGAAAACCGCCAGGCGGTCCACCAGAAGCGCCTGCGAAATGCGGTCCATCACCGAAGCGAGCATGGGGTCGAGCCGCACTTCGGAAGTGAGCGTGCGGCCGAACTCGATGAGTGTCCGGCGATAGTCGAGACGGTCCCGGTAAAAGAACTTATCCAAGCGCGCTTGAATCCAGTCGCGGAACGGCTGGAACAAAAACGCGGCAACGACAATGGCGATGACTCCGCCCATCATGCCGGAAGGCCAGGCCGTATGAAACAGCGCGCCGATCAACGCAACGAAGGCGATGTACACGGCGACCACGCCGCCGCTCGCGGCGGTATAGGCGAGACCTCGCTTGAAAATGATGTCCACATCCATCAGCCGGTACCGGATGATGGCGTATCCGAAACAAAGAGGTATCAACACCAGGGATATTGCCGAGAAATTCATCCAGGGGCTCGGCACGATGCGCAGCGAGTGGGGCACGATGTACAGGAGAAAGAACGGAAGAATGCCCGCGAGCGCCCCTCCAGTGACCCATTTGAGCTGCTGACGGAGGATTCCCGAAGTTGCGTGGCGGTAACTGTTCACGAAGGCCCAAGAGGCTAGCATGAAGTAAACGCCCAGACATGTAAGGTCCAGCCAGTCGAGTAGATCCCGCGCCTCAATCGAGGGCATGAAGCCGAGTTGTTGCAGTCCAACGAGGACGCGGACCAGCAGAAGGGCTCCCGGGACTCCGTATATCGCTGCGAGCCTCGCCCGCTGCCACCTGTTGTTCGGCCGGCGCTCCGGAAACACCAAGGCAAAATGCAGCAGCAGCGCAGGCTGCAGTAACCTTGCCACGATACCTGCCCAGTAGATCTCCCAGTCAAAGGTGCTCAGCTTGCCTGTGAATTGGAAGGAGTAAAGGACGAAGGAAACCAGACAAAAAATGTAAAAGTGCACGGCGCGCGTGGCGTTCCAGCGGCGCGCGAAGATGAACAGGCCGATGAAGAGGTATAGCAGGCCAACAATGCGGAGATAGTTTTCAATGGAAGAAGGCTTCTCGGCCGGCTGGGTAACCAGCTGAGTGTCGAATTGCTGGCCGCCACGGTCGATCCGGTAGTGAGCCTGCGACCACAGTCCGATACGCCAGAGGCGTTTGGTTACGTCGATGGCTCCATGAATTTCCGCGCCATCGATCGCAAGGATGTGGTCACCGGTACGAATGCCCGCATTAGCCGCGGGAGAATTTGGCATGACGTGCCAGGCCAGGACCCCACTCGATGTGTCCCACCAGGATGCACCGTCATCCGGCGCGCTGAAAATGGTGCGTTGCTGAAAATTGATGATCCCGAAGACAATCGCGGCCAGTGTAGCAAGTGCAAGGATGGCTGCGCCCAACCGGATTCTCAGACTATCATTGATCGGCGCGTTCACAGGGTACTCCGGCTACACCCCAACAATCATACGCTAATGCAAATCGACTTCCAAAATATATAAGTTTTCACTGACCATAACTACCTGAAACATAAGCTGGATTTTCTAAGGGGGTGCGGAGAAACCTTCGGTCTTCCATTTATGGAAGGCTAATTCTGTTTTCAGTAACCCCTGCGGAGGTTAGAACTGAAAGCTTACCCCACCCCGAAACGATCGCAAAACAGGTACCAGCATAATTCGAGACTCTTGGCCATTCACAGGCATATACCCCTGCGCCAGGAGGTTCCCGAAGTCGGCCAACACTTCCCATCGGCCCGCCGGCCCGAACCCCGGAAGAGGCTGACGCAACGAAACGTGCAAATTCGGATCCATTTGATACGCAGCCTCGCCGAACGCATCAAGGCGCGAAAGGGTCGCACCGGATATCCACATGTAACTCGCGGCAAAATGGGTGCCAGTTCGTGGAAGTTTCCCGGAAACGCGAGTGGCCACGCTGTGGTGGTTGCGAGTCGTGAAGCTATTGCGAAGATCGGCCGCCGTGGTGTTCATTTCTCCTCGGGGGGAAAGTGCGCCCGCCCAGGAGTAGACCGCCGAAAAATCCAAGTTGGAAGAAAGTTCCTGGCGGTAGGCGGCGCGCGCGCCCCAGGAATTCACTGAACCGCCGTCATAAAGGAACGCGTTTGAAAAACCATCCTGGAAGAAATCAGGGCTTGTAGTGGGTCCGGACCCGAAAATCGCCTGGTGCCGCGCGGCATCATGAAATGCCGCAGTCTCAAGACTGGCATGCTCCCCCAATTTGTGTTTTACAAAGGCCTCTTCATGCCAGCGCCCTTCGAAGACAGGCCGGCCGTCACGAAAGAGGACCGTGGGGAGGGAGTCGAGATCCGCAATTGCCGACTGTAATGGATTGCTATTCGCAAAACGGACGTCCGCTGTGCTTGAGGTGACTAGAAAAGAAGCTGTCCACCCTGAAGCGAGATTTGCATCCAGTTGGGCGTGCGGGTGCAATGCGGAAACCGGCGACATGACGCCAACATGGAGGAATTCGGCGCCGGCACGCAATGAGAGGTGATCGCCCAGCGCGACCTGTTCGGAATGATCCAAACGCATCTCCTGGAAAGCCAAGTCGTTGAGGCCGACTTTCGCCTGGCGCATGACGAAAGTGGTCTCTGGACCGTGGCCCAATACGCCGGAGGGCAGCCAGACGGTGGCAAAGGCGCCGGAGGCGCCACGCTCGTAGCTCATTTGGCCAGCGAGCAAAATGCGCCCGATGGCGCCGAGACCCTGGTCGTACGAGACGGCAGTGGCGGGGGAGTCGGAGAGATTCGAAGGAGATCCAGGCTGCACCCCACCGCTGGTCAATTGCACCAATCCGCGCGGGCGCTGGGTTCGCGGGGAGTCCACAACTGGAGCGTTATTGGCGAAGTCTACGTCGGCGTCACGCCATTGCAGGATGGTGCGGGTCGCGGCCGAAGAGCGCAGGACCCATTTCCAGTCGTCAGGCTCCTTCGGCGCATCCGATGGACGCCGCAAAGTATCGAGTGAAGAAAAGATCGAATCCACCTGGACACGTAGCAGCGTGGTGAGGTTATCAATCACGCTCACGTGCCGCTCCACCGCCGGCAGAAATCCCGGCAGCGACACTCGCAGTGAGTATTTTCCAGGTTTGAGACGGTCCGTGAAAAAGGCGCCGTGCTGGTTGGAAAGCAGCTGCGAAACGGTCCGGCCGCCCGCATCTTCCGAGATGAGCCAAACGGTCGCGCCCATCTGTGGCGTACCGGATGGATCCAGCACAATGCCGGAGATCGTGCCATACCCTGGTTTGGCCGTTGCCGAGCCAGCCAGAACCAGAACGATGACCATGATCCAACCCAGGGTCTTGCCAACCGACTTCATGGGGACTGATTACCTCCCAGTGGTCGTGTCCGCCGCCGCTCTGTTTACTGCCGGAGGCGTTACCGTAAAATCCGCCGAACGGGAAACAGTCTGTTTGGTCAAAAGATCCGTCGCTTGGATTGCAATCTTGTACTTGCCCGGCGGCAAGGCTTTGGGACCGATCAACTGCTCGTACGTTACCTGCTCGCCATTTTGCTTAAGGTCCTCACCCGTCTTGACGTCGTGGGAGACCGTCTGCTGCCCCTGACTCACCTTGACGTCCAAAGACAAGCCGTTCTTGTGCGTCTTATCATCCACTTTCAGATTGTAGAATTGCAGATAGATTCCCATGGGCTGGTCCGTGTGGAATTCGGCATCAAGCTTGGGGCGGACTTTCGTCGAGCCGAGGACGAACTGGCCGACACCCACATCTTTGGAGGAAACCGGCTCGATCTGGTCGGCAAGAATCAACGAACTGGCATCGAATTTGTCATCCGGCATCGAGGAAACCGCCAAACGCGTATTGAGCACTCCTACGTTCCCGCTGTTCACGTCCTTGATGACCACGTCGATCTTATACAAGCCTGGACGCAACGGCACGGCCTTCTGGTAAATGGAGAAACCTTTGAGCGATGGCTCGAGAAGCGAGTCCGGGAAGTCGCGCTGAATGACGTCCTCGAAGGTCTGGACGATGCGGCCGGTCATGGTGCTGATTCGCGCGAAAAGATTTAGGGACGCGGAATGCACTCCATCGCGATTGCGGAATGTCATTTGCTTGTTTTGGATTTGAACCGTGATGGGCACCAGGATCGTATCGCTGGTAATACGCATGAAGTCGGTGCGATAGTCGAATGTGATCTGATTGCGGACGATTCGCGAGCTGACGACTTCCTCAAGATCCTTGAACTTGACCGGTGGCGCCACTTGCACCTTTGCAAATTGTTCGAGCCGGGTGAATTCATTTTGGCTCTCGAGCCCGCCACCACCCATCGCAATCGGTGCGGTGGAACCGTCGGTGCGGGTGAAACGGGCGGTTTTGTTGGACATGCCCATCTGTTCCATCATGCTCAACCCGGCTCCGGGGATCTTTGCCAAGGCGTCTTTTTCGCCCGGGTCCATGGTCATGTGATATTCGCTGGTGCCGCTGGGGTCCACGAATTCAATGATGATGTTGCTGCCGATGCCCTCCATGTAACGGTAGCGCCACTGTTCAAACGCATAGGTCGAGGTCTGGCCGCCGCCTTCCGAAGCGGGACGCTCATAATTGCCGCCGGTCGGGTGCGATTCGATCTCATCCGGCTTTCCCCAAATGATGTAGATGCGCCCTCGATCGGTGCGCCAGCCGGGAATACCGGAAGCGAACCGCTCGTTGGTGTACGCGATGCGGCGATAATGCTCTTCCTTGAACTCATTTTCGACCGTGTCCGGAGTGGGGTCGCGGCGCTGCCAGAAGGCCTCAATGAATTGCTCGCGCTCTTCGTTCGTTTGCAATTGCAGGAACGCGGCGCGCTCTTCATCGCTGATGATGTAGGGGACTTCTTCTTGCAGCCACTTCTTGTAGGGGGTATCGAGTTCCTTCTGGAGCTTTTTCAGGTTTTTCGATTTGTCCTGCGGCTTATCGCCTTTTTTCTTTCCAGAATCCGGCTGCGTGCCGGCGGGAGTATCTTGTTTTTCCTGCTCCTGGGCATGCAGCCCGAAAGTCAGGAGCAAAGCTCCGCTAAGCACAACAAACAACGGAATACGGCCCAAGCGGTTCATAAGCATCCCTCGCCCCTAATTCGGAAGCTTGATTCTATCCCGTTGAGAATGCACGCGTCAATCAATGAATGCTCCGTTTTCTGACTGTTCCGCATACGGAGACCCCCCACACGCCGATGCATAGTAAAAACTAAGGTGTCCATGCGGGGTTGCCTGCAAGAGTTGATGAGTTTCGCCCATCGAAACAGAAAGAGGCCGAAAGGTAGCGCACCCGGCTTCGATCTTCACCCAATCGTTCGTGAGCATGATTGTTCAATCTGATTGAACTTCGCCAGCAAATCACTTTGTTCCGATTGGAAATGACGGTAAAATTCGGTATGGTGTGGGGTGCGGTCCAGGTGCATGCCTGGTCCGGAAGTGCTTGGACCTCACTCTCGAACACACTTCGCAGATCTTTCACTTGCTGGCCCGCGTTGGCTGTACGCTTGGAAGTGTAATCTGCGGCCGCGAATCGTTGGAGGGCCTCCCCACGTAATACAAGTGTTAGGTGGAGGAGCGGCTTATGCGATAAGGCCAAGGTACCAATACATGAATAAGTGGACCAAAATCGGGATCGGTATCGGTGGGGCTGCCGTCATGGCCGGCGCGGTGTGGTTCGGTATCCGGTGGATCAATAAGGACGTGGTGACGGTCCAGACGGCGGCCATTACACGGCAGGACCTGACTTCCGTTGTCACTGCGTCGGGCGAAATCAAGCCGCTGACGTACACGAACGTGCTGGGCGAAGGCATCGGCAAGATTACAGAAATTGTGGTGAAGGAAGGCGATCACGTCAAGAAGGGCGACGTGCTGTTGCGCCTGGAAAGCGTACAGCCCTCGGCGGACGTGGATGCGCAGCGCGCCGGCATCGAAGCGGCGGACGCGGGGGTAAAGTCGGCCGAAGCAAACAGAGTCTCGACGGAGGCTGACATCAAGTCGCGCGCCGCGGATCTGGAACACGCCAAGCTGGAGTGGGACCGCGGCCAGGAACTTTTCAAAGAAGGCCTGATCCCCAAACAAGATTACGATTCGAGGAAAGCCACTTATGACAGCGCCGGGGCGGCGCTGGCTTCGGCGCAAGCGCGCGCCGAGCAGTCCCGCGCGCAGCTCGGCCAGGCGCACTCGGGGTTGACACAGAGCCAGGCGATGCTGAACCGCCTGCGCGACGTGTTGCGCAAGACCACCTATACCGCTCCGATTGAGGGTGTGGTGACCTATATTGCCGTGCGCGTCGGCGAAAACGTGGTTCCGGGAATTCAGAACGCGACGGGCAGCTATTTGATGACCATATCCAACATGTCCGTGGTGACCTCGGAAGTGATGGTGGACGAAACCGATATCACCAATGTACGAGTGGGCGAGGTTGCGGAAGTGACGATTGACGCGCTGCCGGGTAAGTACATCAAGGGTAAAATAACTGAAGTAGGAACACAAGCCGTGCTGCGAAGTTCGGGCCTGGCGTCCACGCAATCCACCACGGGCAATCAGGAAGCGAAAGATTTCAAGGTCGTCGTGACGCTGGAAAATCCACCCGATGGGCTGCGCCCTGGACTTTCCTCGACGGCAAAGATCACGACGGCGCAAAAGAAGAGCGTCATCACGATTCCCATTCAGGCGCTCGCCGTCCGGACGAAAAAAGATTTGGAAGAAGCCGCGAAGCAGGCCGGACGCAAGCCGGACGATTCCATCACTTTGGCAGCGAGCCGCCCCGCGACGGATGGCGCGTCGGCTGGATCTTCCTCCTCGAAAGACACGGAAATTCAGGGAATCTTCGTCGTCCGCCGCGGCCGGGCGGAGTTTGTGCCCGTTGAAACCGGCATCATGGGTGTCACGGACATCGAAGTCATGAGAGGCGTCAACGACGGCGACGAGATTATTACCGGGAGCTATAAAGTGCTGCGGACGCTGAAGCCGGATGCCCGGGTGAAGATTGACAACTCCCCGCCAAAAGTAACAGACGACAACCGGAGTTGAGGAGCATCTAAAGGTTGGTGGACAAACTGCCCTCAGGGGTTAAAACCCCCGGAGAAAAAGCAGCCTTTATGTCGTGCCTGTCCTTCCTTCGTCAGGATGAAAAGGCACGACCCGCAAAGCCTCAAAGTTTTCTGCAATATGCTGAATTCGAGGAGTTGAGAGATGCCTGTGGAAGCTGTTTCGCCCGATTCGTTTCGCCAGGATCTCGTGGATCAGGGATACGCCATCAGGACGGAAGACCTCTGGAAAACGTATCAAATGGGTTCGGAGGAGGTGCAGGCGCTTCGCGGCGTAAGCGTGGATATTCGCCGCGGAGGGTACGTCGCCATCATGGGGCCTTCCGGTTCCGGCAAATCCACGTTGATGAATTTGATCGGGTGCCTGGACACGCCGACCTCCGGCAAATACTGGCTGGCCGGGCGGCTGGTGAGCGCGCTCGATGATGATGAACTCGCTTACATTCGGAACAAGGAAATAGGATTCGTTTTTCAGACGTTCAACTTGCTGCCGCGCGCCACCGCGCTGCATAACGTCGAGCTGCCTCTCATCTACAACGGCACGCCCGTGGAAGAACGTCTCGCCAAGGCCAAACGCGCACTCGCCTCGGTTGACCTGACCGAGAGAATGAACCATAAGCCGAGTGAGCTCTCCGGCGGCCAACGGCAACGCGTGGCGGTCGCGCGCGCTTTGGTGAACTCACCATCCATCGTGCTCGCCGATGAGCCCACCGGAAACCTCGATACGAAAACCGGCGATGAGATCATGGCTTTATTTGCGCGGCTGCACAAAGAGGGCAACACGATCATCCTGGTCACCCACGAAAACGACATCGCGCGGCGAGCCGATCGCATCATCCACGTGCGCGATGGCAAAGTCGAATCCGACGAGGCAGTAAGACATTAGTGAAGAGGGTGCGAGGTCTTGTCTCGCCCGGCTCGAAGTATATTTTCTTGAAAATCATCTTTTTCCGGCGGGCTCCACGCCCCGGTCCGGGGCGTTCCGCGTAAAAGCGGAGCCCGCATCCGTGCGGCTAGATTCTTCGAGGAACCATTCGCGTGCGACGCAGAATTGCGATTTTTGTCCTTATCGTGCAATCGATTTTTTTCCTGGTCCACTTCTTTCTCTACGAGACATGGACAGTGTTTTGGGGTGGGGCCCGCCCGCAGGGAAACTTGACGCTGCGATTGGCGATTATTTTATTATCCATGAGTTTTACGTCGGCATCCCTGCTGGCTTTTCGCATTTCAAACATCCTGGTCCGAATGTACTACACGATTTCAGCCGTCTGGCTTGGATTCGTGAATTTCGCTTTTGCCGCCGCGTGCGCGTGCTGGCTTTTTTACGGGGGGCTCGGGATTTTTGGGTTGCATCTGGATCGACGCTTGCTGGCGGAAGTATTCTTGGGCCTCGCTATCCTGGCGACGCTGTATGGGATGGCGAATGCCTCGTGGATTCGCATTAGGAAAATCACCGTCAAGCTTCCGAATCTTCCGGAATCCTGGCGCGGCCGGGTCGCCGCGCAGGTGAGCGATCTGCATCTTGGGCATGTCCGAAACCTTGGATTCATCCGGCGCATTGTCACGATGCTCATACGGCTGCGGCCGGACATCGTGTTTATCACAGGCGATCTGTATGACGGCACGGCCGCGGACCTCGGCCGGCTCTCCGAGCCGTGGTTGGAAATCACGCCGCCATTGGGCACCTATTTTATTACCGGGAATCACGAGGAATTTTTCGATCGCACAAAATACGTGGAGGCCTTGAAGAACTTCGGCGTCCGCATCCTGAACAACGAAAAGACCATCGTGGACGGTTTGCAGATTGTGGGCGTGCACGATCGGGATGCGGCGTCTGGCCCGCGTTTCCAGTCACTTTTGAAACAGGCTGCACTGGACCGTGAGCGGGCCAGCGTATTGTTGGTCCACGAACCTCGCCATCTCCTTGTTGCCGAGGAAGAAGGGATTTCCTTGCAGCTCTCTGGACATACGCATCAGGGACAATTCTTCCCCTTCACACGGATTGTGTCTCGCATCTACAAGCAATATGCGTACGGGCTGCATCGCTGGGGCAATCTAATCGTCTATACGACGTGTGGCGCCGGAACATGGGGCCCGCCACTGCGTGTCGGGACGAACCCTGAGATCGTATTGATTCGATTTGAGTAATCAGGCCGCGAGGGTCCGCCCTTCCTTCCGCGAAGAAGGGTGATCCGGAGACATGGGCCGGAATTCAGTCTGAATTAGCCCGGACGCTAAGGCGAGGTGTTTTATCCTCCTGTGAAGAGAAGGATGATATAACTCAAGTGGTCCCTTATCGTCTTCATGTTCGGCTCGCGCACAAATTGGCGATTGGATCCGAATCAGTTCGCGCAGGCGCTTGAGGCGCATCGCCGCGCTGGCAAAGACCTGCTGGACCTGACTGTTTCGAATCCCACGGAATGCGGTATTTCGTACCCGGAGCGGGAAATCCTCGCGGCGCTCGCTGATCCGCGCGCACTTGTCTATTCACCGGAAGGCAAGGGGCTCCGCGAGGCTCGCGAGGCCATCGCCGATTACTACGTCGGGCGCACGGGGTTTGCGGGACAGGGAGAGCGCGTCGATCCTGAATGCATCGTACTCACCTCTGGAACGAGTGAAGGGTATAGCCACACTTTTCGTCTGCTGTGTGAAACAGGCGATGAGATTCTCGTTCCCGCGCCCAGCTATCCGCTGTTTGAATTTCTCGCCGATCTCGCCGACATCCGGTTGGTTCCATTTCCCTTGTTTTACGATCACGGCTGGCAAATCGATTTTGCGTCGTTGCGCGCGGCGCTCACACCGCGTTCCCGGGCCGTGCTGGT
>Ga0137412_10001827_pt1 | contig 16662 bp, 17 predicted proteins | sample CZODoug2_1_16fun_FD_122160 | JGI IMG/M metagenome (GOLD analysis project Ga0137412, IMG submission 122160) | Vadose zone soil fungal communities from Angelo Coast Range Reserve, California, USA - CZODoug2_1_16fungal (Hybrid Assembly) | ecosystem: Environmental > Terrestrial > Soil > Vadose zone...
TTGGCCGCCGCGCTGTTGACGAACTCACCAACCGGGCTGACTCCGCCGGGGGTGGTGGGTTGCAGGGAGTCGGTGAGTTTCTCCAGCTGCTGACGCAAGTCGTCCCACTCGACGGGAACCGCGGTGCGGTCGATCGGAATGGTGGTGCCTGGCTCCAGTTTCGGGCCGCTGGAGTAGGCAGGGACGAGCTGCATGGCGCGTGCGCTGACCAGTGACGGCGAGAGGATCGCGGCTTCGACGTCGGCGGGTACCGAGTACTGCTTGTCGACCGAGAACGTCACCTTCGTGGCGTTGGGCTGCGGGTCGATCTCGTCGATGGTGCCGACGGCGACACCAAGGATGCGAACCTCGTCGCCGGTGTAGAGGCCGTTGGTGTTGGTGAAGTAGGCACTGAAGGTGTCCCTGCTGACCGGGTTCCACCACGAGGTGGCCACCACTGATATCGCGACGGCGAGGATGACGACCAGACCGATCGCCGTGGCGATCCGCACTCTGCTCTTCACGGTCACTGCCCCCCAGCCGTCGGCGCAGCGACGGGCTGCGGCCCGATGAACGGCGGCGGCACCTCGCCGGGTGCCGGAACGTACAGGGGTGTCGGCGTCGGCGGTGCCTCGAACGGGATGGGCGGGCCAGGTGGAGGCCCGCCGGGCGGGGGCGCGGGCAGGGGTTCGCGCAATGGGTAGCAGCCGGTCGGGCCGGGCAGCGGCAAGCCGGGCGGACCGCAACCCTGATCGCCGGGCTTGCCCGTAATGGCGTCGGGCAGAGTCATATTCGGGTCTCCGCCTTGCCCAGTGCGTGGGTAGGGCACCGGCAATGCCGGAGTGCCCGGCTGTCCCGTCGGCGGATCGACGAGCTGCGACGGCAGAAGCACGTTGGGGTCGAGACCGAGATCGGAGAACGCGCTGTCGATGAACGGCTGGGCGAACTGGCCAGGCGCAAGGTTGACCAGCGATGCCTTGAAGAAGGGGCCGGATCCGAGCACCTCGCCGAACGACATCGCATACCGCCGAAGCAGGTACAGCGTGCGCTGCAATTCCTTCTTGCGGTTGTCCAGGATCCCCAGTACACCGTTGAGCTTGTCGACCGCCGGCTTGAGTTGCGCCCGGTTGTCGTCGACGAGACCGGACAGCTGGTGCGCCGCCGCGGTCAGGTTGTTGAACAGGGCGTCGACGGAACTCCGTTGGGACAGAAGCTCGGCCAACAGTGCATTGGTGTTGACGACCAGGCCCGCAATCTGATCGCTGCGCTTGGCCAGCACCGCGGTGACCTTGTTCGCGTTGGCGAGCAAGTTGCGCAGCTGCGCGTCACGGGTGTTGAGGGTGTCGGAGAACCGGGCCACTCCCTCGAGCGCGATCTTCAGATCGGGTGGGGTGTCCTTGAAGGTGTCCGCCAGCGTGGTGAGCGCCGAGGACAGCTGCGTGGTGTCCAGGGCGCTGATGGTGGAGGTCAAGTCGCCAAGGGCGCTTGGCAGGTCGTAGGGCGACGTGGTCCGCTCGAGCGGGATCGTGCCGTCGAGGTTGCCGTCGCCGCGCGGGGTCACTTCCAGGAACTTGGTGCCGAGCACGGTCTCGGTCTTGATCGCGGCCTCGGTCTGCGCTCCCAGCTCGACGCCGTCGCGGACGGTGAAGTCCACGAGGACCTTCGTACCCTCCAAACGAATGTCGGAGACCCGGCCGACGCCGAGGCCCGACACCCGCACGTCACTGCCGACCTTGATCCCGCCGGCCTCCGCGAAGTAGGCAGAGTAGTCGGTGGTGCCCTTGACGAAGGGAATCTTGTCGTAGGAGAAGGCGGCGATCACCAAGGCGATCAGAATGAGGGTCCCGACGCCACCGACGGCCAACCGATTGCGTTCGGCCAGTGGCCTTATCCGTGGCCGAGCCAGCTTGATTCGCGTCATTTGGGTGTGCACCGTCCGGAGTCTTGGCCGGCGAGTTTGACGAACACGGGCTGGCCGCCCTTTCCGTTGACCTTGAGAATCGCGTCGCAGAGGTAGAAGCCGAAGTAGTCGCCGTAGAGGCCGTTCCTGGCCAGCACCTGGTAGGCGTCGGGAAGGGTCCTGACGAGATCGTCGACGTATTGGTGATCGGCTTCGATCTGGCCCGCGAACCGGTCGGTCTGCGCGACGGCCTCCTTGATCGGTTGGCGGGCGACCGACAGGAGGTCGGCAATGGATCCAGCCGCGGCGTTGATGTAGGCCGTGCCCGTTGCGATGTCGGTCTTGCGGTCGGCCAACTCCTTGACGAGCTGGGACAGATTGCCAAGACCTTGCGAGAACTGTTCGTCGTGGGCGGCGAAGGTGCCAAGCACGGTGTTCAGGTTGGTGATGACCTGACCGATGAGCTGGTCGCGGCCCGCCAGCGTGGTCGTGAGCGCCGAGGTCTGCGACAGCACCGATGCGATGGTGCCGCCCTGGCCCTGAAAGACCTTCAGCAGCTGGCCGGACAGCGCGTTCACCTGGTCGGGGTCCAACGCCCGGAACAGCGGTCGGAATCCGCCGATGAGAGCGTCGACGTCGAGTGCAGGCGACGTCCGGTCCAGCGGGATCGTCTGTCCCGGTTGCAGTTTCCGCACAGAGCCCGGCCCCTCTTCGAGGGACAGATAGCGGTCGCCGATGAGGTTCTCGTAGCGCACGGCCGCCTTGGTGCCATCGGTGAGAACCAGACCCTTGTCGATGGCGAAGTCGACGGTGACCGTCCCGTCCCTGTGCAGGGTCATGTCCTTGACCTTGCCGACCTCGACGCCGGCGATGCGCACGAAGTTGCCGCCCTTGAGGCCCGACACGTTCGTGAACACCGCGCTGTATGAGGCGCGCGAGTCGAACCGGAACTGCCCGAACACGGTCACCAGAACGAACGTCGCGACGAGGCACAGCACGGTGAACAACACCACCCGCGTGACGACTCGAACGGTTCGCCCTCTCATGGTTGTCCCTCGCTCGCTGCCGGCGGTGCGGGTGGCGGCGGTGGTTCCGGCAGCTGCGGCAGGCCCGGATAGAGCGGTGTGCCGTCGGGCGCGTACTCGGGTGCGCCGTAGGCCGGCGCCCCGGGATAGGCCGGCCACGGGCCCGGAGCCGGACCGCCCGAATAACGGTTCTTCGGCGGTTCCGGCACACCCTTGGTGACCGGGAGGTAGTTGGAGAAGCCGGGGAAGCCGATGCCAGGATTGGGCCGAACGTCAAGGCCCGTACCGAATCCCGTGTCGGTGACAAGGTACTTCACCGGGAAGTTCTTGCTGACGTCTGGCAGCGAGCCGCAACTGGGCTTGCCGCCGGGCCCACCCGTGGCGTTGACGATCGGCAGGTTGTCGGGATAGCGATATGCATCGTCACCCATCAGCAACCCGGCATCCATGATCACCGATTTGCCGTTGCCGCCCAACGCATCCCTGCCGCCGTGTTCCAGGAACCACTGGGCGCCCTGGAACAGGCAGGTGTAGGTCGGTGAGTACTTCTCCAGCAGAGCGGTCGTCGGCTCGAGGAGGCCCAACGCGCGCACCAGGTTCGGCTGGTTTGCGCCGATCGTGTCGATGCCCGATTGGGAGAACCCGACCGAAGAAAGGAGCAGATCGTCCAGTGCCTTCGCGTGTGTCGTGATCGTCCCGCTGGTGGTCGTGAACGAGTCGAGGATCGACACGATGTTCTGCGCCGCATTCGAATACGCCTTGGCGGTCTCGCCGAACAACTGCCAGTCCTGCCGAACCGTCTGCATCCTCGGGTTCACGGCGAGCAGCACGTCGTTCGCACCGGTGATCGCCTCGCCGATGCGATCGCCCTTGCCGCGCACGGATTGGGCCACCGCCGAGAGCACCGAGTTCAGCTTCGCCGGGTCGACGGAGTGAACGACCGACTGCAGGTTCTCGAAGACGGTGTTGACCTCGACGGTCACGTTGCGGGAGTGCAGCACCGAGCCAGGCTTCAGCGGTGCGGAACTCGCGTCGGGAGGCACGATCAGATCGACGTACTTGGCGCCGAACGCGGTGCTGGACTTGATCTCCGCCTCGACGTTGCTCGGGAGGTACTGGAACGGGTCGGAGTCGATTTTCAACTGCAAGGACGCCAGGTTGGAATCGCTACCGATGGAACTGACTTCGCCGATCTGGACGCCGCGCAACTTCACCTTGGCGCCGTTCTCCATGACGAGACCTGCCCTGTCGGAGACCAACGTGAGCGGAACGTTGTCCCGCAGCGTCCCCGAGAACAACAGGACCGTCATCGTGGACAGTGCCACGATGACGAGAAGCAGCACCGGCGCCCACCAGATCGGGTCGATCTTCCCGCGCCTGGCTGAGTTGTCCATCCCGTCACCCCGAGAGGTGGAAGTTGCCGGACTGCCCGTACACGGACAGCGTGATGGTCAGCAGAATGAAGACCCCTGCGGTAATGGAGGTCCGCACCGCGCGGCCCACGGCCTCGCCGACACCGGCAGGACCGCCGGTCGCGGTGTACCCGTAATAGGTGTGCACCGCCATCACTGCGGCTGCCATGACCAGCGCCTCCGCGAAGGACCACAACAGGTCGGTCGGCTGCAGGAACGTCGAGAAGTAGTGGTCGTAGACGCCGCGGCTCTGCCCGTAGATGATCGTGGTGCCGAACCGGGTTGCGAGGAACGACATCAGCACGGCGACGGTGTAGATCGGGATGACCGCGATGACCCCAGCCACGATGCGGGTGGAGGCCAGGTAGGTGACCGCGCGGATGCCCATCACCTCGAGCGCGTCGATCTCCTCGTTGATGCGCATGGCGCCGAGCTGGGCGGTCGCGCCGGCGCCGATGGTCGCGGCGAGTGCGACGCCCGCGGTCGCCGGTGCGATGAAGCGGACGTTGAGGAACGCCCCGAGGAAACCGGTGAGGGCCTCGATGCCGACGTTGGACAGGGTGTTGTAGCCCTGCACGGCGATCAGCGCGCCGGTGGAGAGGGTGAGGAAGCCGATGATGACGACCGTGCCGCCGATGACGGCAAGCGCCCCGGTGCCAAGACCCATCGTGGCGATCAACCGCAGCACCTCGGCCGGGTAGCGCCGGATGGCGTCGGGGGTGGCGGCGAGCGCATTGCCGTAGAAGGCCGTCTGCTCCCCCAGCCGACGTGTCCCGTCGACCACCTTGTTCAGGGCCTCGCCGCGTGAGGTGTCGTCCACTTGGGCTGTCACGGTGCGACCTTCACGCCGAACGCCGTCGCCAGAATGTTGATCAGGAACAGCGCCATGAACGCGAACACGACGGTTTCGTTGACGGCGTTGCCGACCGCTGTCGGGCCGCCACCGACGGAAAGCCCCTTGTAGCAGGCGATCATGCCGGCCGACAGACCGAACAGCAGCGCCTTCACCAGCGAGACGATCACCTGCGGCAGGCCAGTCAGCAACGTCATCCCTGCGACGAACGACCCAGGGGTGACGTGTTGGACGTACACCACGAAGAAGAAGCTTCCAAGGAGTCCGACGACCGCCACTACCGAATACAGCATCAGCGCAACGAACGTCGCGGCGATCACCCGCGGCACCACGAGTGCCTGGACGGGGTTGACGCCGATGACCTTCATCGCGTCGATCTCCTCGCGAATCGTCCTGGCGCCCAGGTCAGCACACATCGCGGTCGACCCCGCGCCGGAGACGACGATCGCGGTCACCACGGGACCCACCTGCGTGACCGATGCCAGCGCGGCACCAGCACCGGACAGATCGCCTGCGCCGACCTCCAGCAGCACGATGTTCAGCGTGAAGACGATCAAGACCGTGTAGGGAATCGAGAGCACGATCGTAGGTACGATCGAAACCCTTGCGACGAACCAGATCTGATCCAGAAGCTCGCGCCACGCAAGGGGGCGGCGAAACATCGCCGCAAAGGTCTCGCCCGCGAGCACGAAGAAATCCCCCATGGCGTTCAGGGGCCTCGCCAGCGCTGACGCGTTCACTTCGCGGACGTTAGCGCACCGAAATTAGCTGTCAAATGGAGCAATGCCGTGTATCCGCACGTCAATTACGGAGCGTGCAGGTACCCTCCCCCGCAGCCCCTTTCGCTCACATTGATTAGATCTAGCGGATTAAAAGGCTTGCGGGCCCGTTTCGGCCGCCGGACGTCGACCGTGTTGGCCCGGGCGCTCACCCTCAGGAGCTTCAACTCGACGAGCCGGCGGGGCATCGCGTCGATCTCCCCGGCCAGTACGTCTCGGACCTCTGCCACGTCGACCAGTTCTTCGTCGTCGCGGTCGATCCTAATCACGTTCTGGCGGACCAGATCCACCATCGCGTCGAGTAGAGCGTCGCGATCGTGGTTGCCGTCCAAGAGAGGCAATAGGTGGCGGTCGAGCGGCGACAGCGGCACGGACTCGTGCCAGTGATTGAAGACGAAGGCCTCGCCGTCGTCACGGGTCTGCTCGGCCGTTCGCCTGACCGCCTCGTCCAGCCGCACCGGTGTGGATGCGGGGCGCGGAAACACCGGATCGAGTCGGTATCGCGCCAGACCTCGCGTGATCAACACCTCGAGAAGTCCGTCGATGCGGATGTCCAAGTCGGCTGGTGTGTCCACGTCGGCGCGAGCAAGCCGCGCACGGACGGCGGCGCGCAGTTCCTGCCAAGTGCACGTCCACGGCCAACGGGCACTGAGCGCGTCGATGGCCGCCTTGACGGCTGGGTCGTACGCGACGATCGCGGCCACGCCGTCGGCACCATACCGTTGGTGCGAATGATCGAGCACCGTCCGCCCGGTGATGGGTTGCAACCGAGCCGCGACGTGCAGGCGGCGGTTGCGGTTACGATCGACGGTGCGCGAAATCTGCTCTGCCCGTTCAGCCTTCACCAGTAGTGTTTCGCGGTAGCTTCGGTTCACCACGAAGTCCAGATGTTGTTCTACTAGGACCGGGTCTCCGCCATCGACCTCGCGCAGATGATCGACGGCCAACGGTCCGTAGTTGCGGGCGAACATGTTCTCGGGCTGCGCCTCGGCGAGGTACTCCAGGCCGTTGGCGCGTGCGCGGTGCACGAAGTCGCGGAAGTAACACGGCGCGTTGAAGGCCTCCAGCTCTTCGTGCAGTAGGTAGTAGTCACCGCTCACCGACGCCATCGCCCGATGATCGGCGACGGCACGGGCCAGCACGCTGTCCGGCTGAGCGACGTCGTGGAGGAACTCGACCATGCGACGCGCACTAGCCACCTTCTCTGGTGGGCTGGCCGTGTCGTCGACGCTCAGCAGCATGGCGTCGCGCACGATCTCCTTGGCCTTCCACCCCGGATACGTGTTGTAGCTGATGTAGGCGACGCCCGTGTCGGCCAGGAGCGAGCTACAGACCGCCAGGATCGCGTTCTGCACGTCATCCGGCACCCAGCTGTACACGCCGTGGCAGATGATGAAGTCGAACGGCCCACGGGATGACAGGTCGACTTGGGCGATGTCCCCGTCGAGCAGTTCGACATTGTCCAGCCCGAGTGCCCGTACCCGCTCGCGTCCCTTGGCGACGTGCACCGGGGAAAGGTCGATGCCCACCGCACTTGCCAGTGGGTGCATCGCGGCGAAGGGGATCAAGTTCCCTGCAGCTGCGCAACCGATTTCGAGCACTCGCGCGCTGTCTACCTCGGGCGTGTCGAGCCCGAATATCCATGCGATGGCGGCCAATTGGCCCGGCGCTGATCGGGGATGGGCATATGACTCGTAGGGTGCTTCGTCATACGAGGCGCGCAACCTGTCGAGTGCGGCCTCGGCCCCGTCGTCGCCGCTCACCCTGTTATGCCTCCAACCACGGCCCCACGATTCGTGCGGGTCCTTGGCACCAACATCGGCACGAACTGTGCATTTCCCGTGATCCTGTGCGCACATCCAGTCCTTTCAAAGGGAGCCCCGCCGGTAGGCTCGACGCTCATGAGCGATGCGATAGACCCGGCGGTGCCTCCGAGTGGTACGGGTTGCGTCGAGTGTGATGACGTCAGCGGATGGTGGGTGCACCTGCGGCGATGCGCGGCGTGCGGGCACGTCGGGTGTTGCGACGACTCGCTGGCCAGGCACGCCGCCGCGCACTGGCGTGCGAGCGGGCATCCGATCATCCGGTCGTTCGAGCCCGGCGAGGACTGGTTCTGGAACTACCAGACCAACGAGTACTACGACGGCCCCGAACTGGCCGAGCCGCAGAACCATCCCGTCGACCAGAGCGTGCCCGGTCCACGCGAGCGCGTGCCCGGCGACTGGATGGCGCAGTTGCAGCATCGAAGCGATTGAGCCGCTGTGGTGAAGGCGGGGGGCGACAGCACGTTCACGGTGCTGGTCGCGTTCGGCGCGAATCTCGCCATCGCCGTAGCCAAGACCGCAGCCGCTGGGTTATCCGGTTCGGCGTCGATGAGCGCGGAGGCGGCGCACTCCTGGGCTGACACCGGCAACGAGATCTTCCTTCTCATCGCCAATCGGCGCGGTGGCAGGGCCGCAGACGAGCGGCGTCCGCTCGGCTACGGCCGCGAGGTCTACGTATGGTCACTGCTCGCCGCCGTCGGACTATTCGTCGTCGGTGCAGCGGTCTCGATCTGGCGCGGTGTCACCGAGCTGATGGATCACGGGGCGGCGGGCGGCGAGGACTACCGCCTTGCCTACCTCGTGCTGGCCGTCGCATTCATTCTGGAAAGCGGGTCCCTGACGCAGGCCGTCCGCCAACTCCGGCGCGAGGCAAACAGATTCGATGCCGACCTGTTGGAGTACGCGCTGCAGACGTCGGATCCGACGGTGCGTGCGGTGTTCGCAGAGGACAGCGCCGCGCTGATCGGCATCGTCATCGCATTCCTCGGCATCCTGCTGCACCAGCTCACCGGCGAGGTGCTGTGGGATGCCATCGGTTCCATCCTGGTCGGGGTCCTGCTCGGCGTCGTGGCGGTCGTCTTGATCGATCGCAATCGCCAGTTCCTCACCGGTGAGCCGGGCTCTCCGAGGATCCGCGACGCACTCGTCGCCCGCCTGGACGGTTACCCCGAGGTCGCCGCGGTGCGCTTCCTTCGCCCCGAATTCATCGGACCGAAGCGGCTTTTCGTCATCGCCAGCGTCGACCTAGTGGGCGATAGCGTGGAGTCCTCAGTGGCCAAGACGCTGCGGATGCTCGAGAATCGCCTCGAAGAGGAGCAGCCCTACGTCGCCGAAGCCGTTCTGACGGTTTCCGAACCGGACGAGGGCGATCAGTCGCAGTAGCCGCCCAACGTACGGTTGTTGACGCACCCTCTCGAGGTTTGCGTTCGACAACCGCACGCTCGGCGCGTTGGCGAGGCTACTGCGCGTCGGCCAGGGCCTGCTGCGCAGCGTTGTAGCCCGGGATGAACGTGATGCCGGGCCCGCCGTGGCAACCCGCACTCGCGAGGTAGAGCCCGTCGATCGGAATCGGTTGGTCGACATAGCCCTTCGGGCCGGGACGATTGACCCCCATCTGGTCGGGATGGATCAGCCCGTGGCAGTAATCGCCGCCTGGCGCACCGAACATCGTTCCCATGTGCTTGGGCGTGAAGGTCGTGTGCTTCAGGATCAGGCTCTCGAAGTTGGGGGCCAGCCGGGTCAGCTTGTCGATGACCCGTTGCCCCATCTCCGCCTTCATGTCGCCGTAGCTCGTTGGCGACTCCTGGACCGGGAACCACAGCGAGAACGCCGACGCCGCATGCTTTCCGGGGGGCGCCAAGCCGGGGTCGTTGACCGACGGGATCTGCAGCGCGATGGACGGGTCCGCGGGCACGACACCGTGCCGACAGTCCTCCCACTGCTGCTGCAGCTCTTCCGGAGTGCTGAAGATCCCGATGTTCGACTGCAGGGCAGGATCATTGAGCAGTTCGTACGGTGCGGCGAACTCCGGTATGCCGTCGAGGGCGAAGTGCATCTGCAGGTAGCTTCCGCGATGGTCGATCCGCGAGAACCGCTCGCGGACGTCGTCGGGCACCGCGGATGGCGCAACCAGCGTGTTGATCGTGAGATCCGGTGCGACACCGGAGATGACGATCGGCGCGGTCAGAGTCGTGCCGTCCTCCAGGCGGACACCGCTGACGCGGCCGTCGCCGACCTCGATCTCCTCCACCTTGGACCGCAGCCTCAGCTCGCCGCCGTTCGACGTGAACACCTCGCAGAGGTGGGAGGTCAGCGCGCCGATGCCGCCCCTGAGCTTCTTGACCAGCAGCGCGTTCTCGTCGGGGACGGCGAACCCGTACGCGAGCGCCGCGGCGCTGCCGGGAGTCGCGGGCCCGCGGTAGGTCGTGTTGACGGCCAATAGCGCCAGCATGCCCCGCAGCGCGCCGTGCTTCTCCCTGTCCGGCAGATAGCGGTCGAGCACGTCGGTGACCGATCCGAACAACAGGTCGGTGATGGTCGATCGTTCGAATTCGTTTGTGGCGCAGGCATACATCTCGTCGAGTGTCTTCGGCGGCTGGCCTGCGTCGAACCGACCGAGCGCCCGAGTCGGCGCCTGACACCAGGCCATCAGGCCCATCATCCCGTTGACGGCCTCGGCTCCGTGCACCTCGTTGATGTGCGTCATCAGCTTCATCGGGTCGGTGTAGTAGACGAGGGGTTCGTCGCCGACGCCGCGCAGTGACACCGACATCACGTCGAGGTCGACCGTGGGCAGTTCGTCGAGGCCGAGTGCGCGGCTCACCACCGCCGACGTCGGAATCTGCACCGAGCCGGCGATCTCGAACTTGAAGCCGTCGAACAGCTCCACCGTCGAGGCCATGCCACCCGCGTAGAGCTTGGAATCCAGGCACAGCGTGCGCAATCCGGCGCGCTGAAGCAGGGTGGCGGCGGTCAGTCCGTTGTGGCCCGCGCCAATGACAATCGCGTCGAAGTCCTCCGCACGCGAGGAGGAATTGGGGTCCGTCATGAACTGAGGCTGGCACGCACCCCATGTTTTGTCAATAATGACAAAACATCAGCTCCGGTTGGTCTCCACCCCATTCGCGACCGCGTCCAGCGCCATGCGACACAAACGTGCGAGCTCGGGCAGCGACCGGTTGGGATCGAGCATCCACACCTCCATCGCGCCGAACACCGCCGCGGCGATGCACCGCGCCGTCACGGTGATCCGCAACCGCTCGTCGGTGCCCGGCGCGGGGGGCTCGTCGCGGGTCAGGAATTCCTCGACCGCTTCGGCGAAGTCCGCCTCGACCTGCCTGATGTGCCGGACGATCCGGCCGGGATCGAGTTCCTGGACGCGCAATTCGGCGATCCTCGAGACGGCGTCGACGTCGTAGGGCGCCGACATCACCGCCGCGTGCACGGACTCGATCAGCGATTCCTCGCCGGTCTGGTTGGCCAACGCGGCGCGGAACCACTCCACACCCGCGTCGTAGTCGGCGAACAGCAGATCCTGCTTGGAGGCGAAGTGCCGATAGAACGTGCGCAGCGATACCCCGGCGTCTGCGGCGATCTGCTCGGCCGACGTGTCGTCGACGCCTTGCGCGAGGAACCGCACCAACGCCGCTTTGCGCAGCGCTTCACGAGTTCGCTCGCTGCGCGCCGTCTGCGCAGGCCGGACCATCTGGGTAAGGTACCGGACTCAATGCCGCGGATCGACGAGGGCGATGGCGGCCGCTACCGCTTCCTCGCTGATGTCGCTCATCCGCCCGCCGTCCTCGACGGTGATCGCGGTCAGCTCGCGAAGGCCGCCGAGCAGCATGATGATCCGCTGCCGCGACACCGGCGCGGCAGCGCGGAACCCCTCCGAGTCGGTCAGCGCCTGCACCATCGTGATGAAGTGGTCCATCGAATCGCGCTGCAGCCGACGGGCCGTATTGGCGAGCGCGGGAACGTCGCGAATCCAACTCAGCATCAGAGCCGGACGGGATTCGATGGACGCGATCCATGCCTCGATGGCCTGCCGCGCCTGAACGTCCCACGGAGCAGCGGGGTCGACGGCGGCGGTGATCCGTCTGATCTGCTCGGCGTTCGCTTCGGCCAACAACGCGACGAAGCATTCGTCCTTGCTGGTGAAGTGCTCGTAGAAGGTTCGGCGCGACGTCCTGGCGCGCCGGACGACGTCGGCGATCGTCGTCTTCGGATAGCCGTCCTCGGCGATCGACTCCTCGAGGGCGTCGAACAGACGTTGCCGGAAGCTTGCGTTCACTGGGTTGGGATCGTACCGGGGCCGCGCGTGCGTCCACCCGCCAATGCCGGAACGACCGGGTCCGCGACTTTGCCGACAAGGTGCCGAGCGCTATCTGGGGAGTTTCGACTCCATCTTGTCGGCGACCTGGGCGGCCTCCGTCAGGGTCGCCGGCTGCTGCGGCTTGCACGCCTGAACGTCGAGGATCAGGTTGGCGACGACCCCGAGAAACCGTTGGCACGACCGCGTCTGCTCACCACTGCCCCGCGTGAACGGCATCGACAACTCGGTGTCGGTTTTGGTCAGGTCGCCACTCAGCCAGGCCGGCAAGGGCTGGTCGTTGAGCCTGATGTTCACGTGGTGATTGGTGCACTTCGACCATCGGTCGACCGACTGCGTGAAGAAATCCCGCGCCCCGTCGGCCGTCCGGTAGGAGACGACGGACTGCACGACGAGAGAGTCCCACTTGTCGGAGTCCGGTTGCCGAAACAACTGTTGGCGCATCGACTTCCAGTGGGTCGGGTCGTAGACCGGGCCCTCGTTGACCTGCCACACGCCCAGGCAATTGAGATTGGGGAGGAGATTGCGGTGATCACTCATCGCGGTGACCACCGGATGCGGGTTCATCGCCGTCGTCCCCATGATGGCGTTGATCTCCCCGGCAGTGAGCAACAGTCCGTCGAGCGCGGAGTCCGGAACGGCCTTCGGCGATTCCGATGCCCCGGTGGCGGCCCCTCTCCCACATCCGACCAACGTCAGACAAAGCGCAAGCACGCCAATGACACGCAGCTTCACGGGGTACTCGGGTCTAGGCGTGCGTACCTGCCGCCGCGCACGCCTCCTGAACCTGTTCGGCGTTGTTGTTCATCGAGTTCGCGGTGTTGTTCAGGCTGTCGCCTGGGATGCGCAATCCCATCTTGACGAGCAGCGCCGTCGCCCCCATAGACCAACTTCGCATCGGACTCGCGATCTCGGGCTGCAGTCCGGGCACGTTCGACGCGTCCATCGCAGTACCGGCGGCTTGTCGCAACGCGGTACGGCCCACCTCGTTGCTGCTCTGCACTGCCGGGTCCGAGTAGTCGGAGCCCTCGAAGGAGTCGGCGAAGCTGCCGTAGTAGTTCGAGGCACCATCGAGCACCTGGCCGAATGCCTGGCACGCCGCCACCGCCGGCGCACCCGCGTCATCCGATTGCACCGGGGCCACGGCGACCTGAACCGGACCAGGGTCGGCGGCATCGTCATCCGCCGAAGCAGTGGGCAGGACCGAGAATCCCATGCCGAACGCGATCATCGATGCGGCAGATGCTCGCAGGCATGTGCGGAATGAAGTCAAGGTTTCCTCCGTGGTAGTCGGTTTCGCAAGGGTTTGCCCGAATCCAGTGCACCCACGTCGACAAGCCCCGTCTGGTCTCGAAGGCGGTACAGCCACCCACGGTCGGTTGGTCACATGTCCGGATCATGAACACACCACCAACGACTGACCTCCAGTGGCCATCCATTGGCTTTCATCGCGATTGGGCCTCGATGTGAACTGACTGAGAACGCCCTTCCGAGACGCTCATTCGATGGGAGTGGGGCGCGAATTGTTCGGCGGCCGTTCATCGTTTGGCCACCCCACCATTAGATGCTCCGACGCGACAGATTCGTTGGATCCACTCGGATTCCGACCCACGAGAGGCGCCCTTAACACCATGTTGAACCGTTTAGCCATGTTGGCAACTGTCTGCATCGCGCTACCTGTCGGAGTCGCGCCCCTCGCACTGGCCGACCCGCCTCCGCCGCCGGACCCCGCGGTGGTCCCCATCAACGCCACCAATCCGCTGCCCCCAGAGGGTGCCGTCCCGTCGGCTCCTCCCGGAGTTCTGGACACCCCGGACGGGTGGCACCTCGAGGTTAGCGGTGCCAACGAGACTCAGCTGCCGGTCGCGCCGTTGACCACGGCGATCTCGTCGCGTGAGTACCTGATCGCGGGCACCTTCACCGGCAAGATCACCGGCGGCGGCAAGACCAAGCTGACCGGTGGATCGCTGGAGGCCGGCGAGCAGATCGGCTGCGGCATCATCTCCGACGAGACGGAGATCAACCCCGGTGCGAACATCACTCCGGGCCTCAGCGCGATCGGCCTTCCCAGCGTCTCCGCAGGCATCAGCCTGCAGGGCAAGGTCTACCTGAAGCCCGGCACCGTGACCACCGTCGCGATCGACAAGAAGTCGTTCAAGGGCACCACTACGCGAGTCACCATCACCGGTGTCCGCGTCAAGACCGACCAGTGCGCCGGCCAGTCGTTCATCCGCTCGTACGCGACGCTGACCGCCTCGACCGACAACACCGACGACGTCATCACCTACCTCGGCGTCACCAAGTCCGTCTAACCCCAGCCGACCTCGAACGAGAGAACACAATGAATCGCTTCGCCGCAGTGGCAGCCGCTTGCATGGCCCTCACCTTCGCCGCCACCTCGCCCCTCGCGTCGGCGGACCCGCCGATCGATCCGGCCGCCGACCCCGGCCCGCCGCCCGACAACGGCGTCGTCCCGTCCGCCGACCCAGGCATCGTGACGAGCCCCGACGGGTGGACGCTGACAGTCGTCGCAAAGGACGAGACCCAGTTGCCCGTTGCCCCGCTGACCACCGCCGTCTCGTCGCGCGAGTACCTGGTGGGCGGCACCTTCACCGGCACCGTCACCGGCGGGGGAAAGACGTCGTTGAGCGGCGGAACTTTGGAGGCCGGCTACCAGATCGGCTGCGGTATCGAGCTCGGGCAGGTGCGTCTGATCGGCCAGGCCGGCGTCTCGGTGGGTGGCCTCAGCTTCCCGGCGACGGGCCCCGTCTTCGCACCGGCGCTGTCGTTCCCGCTGTCCGGCACCATCGAGATCCACCCGAAGCCGGGCACGGTGTCGACGGTGACGGTCGACAAGAAGACGTTCAAGGCCGCCCCGGTTCGCGTCACCCTGAAGGACACGCACATCAAGGTCGACGGTTGCGTCGGTCAGTCGTTCATTCGGTCGTACGCGACGCTGACGAGCTCGACGACGGACACCGATGACATCGTCGCGTACTACGGGGTGACCAAGTCCGTCTGACGTCAGTCGCAGAGCACACCGGGCATCCACACCGAAAGCAGGGCAGTTGGCCATGATTGACAGAAATCGCATCGCGGCCGCAGCATTCGGCGTGCTCGCCGTCGGGGCGGCGGTCGCCTTCCCTGCGACCGCCGTCGCCGACGACGGACCGCCCGATCCGCTGCCGGTTCCCGGGGATCCCGCACCACCTCCACCACCTCCCGGCCCGACGATTCCGATAATCGGCGCACCGGTGGGCCCGGCCGGGTTCGACGTGCTGGCCCAGAACAACGTTCCTTCCGCAGGCCCGGGGAACCTCGGGGCTCCTCCGGTCTATGGCATCGACGGGACGAGCGTTCTTGCCCAGACCGCAGCACCGTCGCTGCCTGGGGCGGTGGGGGCACCTCCGAACCTGAACGTGTTCAACAACGCCTACGGCGCCGGGGCCATCAACGACGTGCCTGCTGCGCCCGGCAAGGGCACGCAGTTCGACGTGGCTCCCGGCCAGGAGAACGCGGACGTGTCCCGTAGGGAGTGGCTCGGCCGGTACATCGACCTGTACCGCGCCGGCGACCTCAAGGGCGGACTGCTGGGCCAGGTTCCGAAGGACCAACTCGGCGAACCGCTTCCGGGCACTGCGCCGCCGCCGGGAACCAACATTCCGTCGGGGCTCGGCGAGTTCCTGCCGGACCCTGCGGACGCTGCGCCTCCTGGCGCCGTACCTCCACCTCCTGGCGTCGTTCCACCCGTGCCTCCGCCGCCTGGGTGATTCGACTCTCCACCGATTGACCTCTCGCGCCCACCGGCCAACGCCGGTGAGCGCGAAGTCTTTTGGGGCCCAACCGGTCTCACTACGCCAGCAGAGCCCGGACCGCTTCGACGATGACGGCTCGCCGGTGCGCATGGTTCTCGTCGGCGACCAATGCGGCGTACTCCGGCGTCATCCCCGACCACAACCCGGAGATCTGCAGCACCAGCCCGAGTAGATCAACCGCCGACCATCGGTCCGTCAGAGCCCCGTCGGCCTGAGCCTTCGCAATGGCATCCACCTTCGCGGCGTTCGACTCGACGATGATGTCGATCAGATCGTGTGTTCCCGCGCGTTCGAGCCGGTACCACGTGGCGAGCCGCTGCACGTGTGGCCGCGCCACATAGCCGTCGAACAACCGTCCGGCGTACTCCGGCAGATCGGTGGCGTCGATCGGGCTGTCGCGCAGCGTCGTCACGACGAGGTCGTGGAACACCGCTTCGAACAAACCGTCCTTGTTGCCGAAGTAGTGATAGATCTGCGCCTTGTTCGACGCCGCCGCGACGGCGATCCGGTCGACGCGCGCACCGGCGATGCCGAACGCCGCGAACTCCTCGGCGGCGGCGTCGAGCAGGCGCCTGCGGGTCGCGTCCGCGTCTCTGACCATCTACGCACTCTAATCAACTAACCGTCTAGTTGACAACGCGCCACGCTGAGCGTTCAATGCAACTAACCGTTCAGTTGACTATTGGAGGAAGCGACATGACCCAGGTATTTCTCGTCACCGGCAGCTCCCGCGGGCTCGGCAGGGA
>Ga0137412_10001828_pt1 | contig 16662 bp, 16 predicted proteins | sample CZODoug2_1_16fun_FD_122160 | JGI IMG/M metagenome (GOLD analysis project Ga0137412, IMG submission 122160) | Vadose zone soil fungal communities from Angelo Coast Range Reserve, California, USA - CZODoug2_1_16fungal (Hybrid Assembly) | ecosystem: Environmental > Terrestrial > Soil > Vadose zone...
ATCCCTTACTCTTCTTGCCGGTGAAAAGATAACGACAGGGGGATTGGAGGAAAAAAGATTGAAGAAACTAAAGGGACTAAGATTGACAATACCGTTCTTATCGATCGTGCTGGCAAAACAAATGGGCCTTGGGCCAATGACATGCTGCAGGTAATATTGTTTTTCAGCGGTCCCGATCTTGCCGAGGTCAAATATCATAAGCAAATATCCGGAATAGATAGATAACAGATGATAGAGGATTGATGATAGTAAAAGCATTTAAGGGAAAGATGGGGCAAGTCGAGCGGGGTTGTCGGGATGCTCGCGGGAAAAGGTGTTCTGACAGCTTCGCACGGCTTAAGAGTACGAATTTCAGATACGGCCAAGCGATTCTGGATGCACTGCTCGATCAACAGCAGCAGGGTGAATGAGGACTGCGAAGATGGATGGATGTTGGCCGGACTCTCCGTGGCGCGGCCAGTCCGGCCAACAGCGCAAGGCGACCACGCGGCGACGTACCGGCGGCCAGCCGGAGCCCGAGCAGCGCACCCAACCCGTTCGCGCCGGCGTCGCCGAGCATCACCCGCTCGCCGAGATCCTCGGGCAACAACACGAGCGCGGCCCCGAGCGGTCCGGCGACCAGGCGGCCGTACCGGCCGCGCAGCAGCGGTGTCGAGGCCAGCGCGTACGCCTTCAATGCCCGGCCGGGTCGCAGGTCCAGCAGGTTGACCAGGTTTGCCGTCCCGGCGATGACCCCGCCGGCGACCAACCGGTCCAGCGGCCGCCGGGCCACCGCGCCGGCGGCGAGCAGGCCGACCGCCCCGATGCCGAGCGCCTTCACGGCGCCACCGGAGAGCCGACCGGTCATGGCGGCCGCGACATGACCGCGAAAGCCCTTGTCCGCAGGCGTTTCAGTGCGTATGGCGACCGAGTCGTCGTAATGGCCGAGAGCGCCGGCGGTCACCCCGACACCCACTGCGGCCACGGCGAGCGAGCGGGTCGGCGCGCCGGCCGCGGCGGCGACCGAGCCGGCGAGTACCACCGCCGGGCCGGCCAGCAGGCTCACCGATGCGTCCCGGTAGTTGGTCCGCTCCCACCGGTCCGCCCCGCCTGGCGGTTGTCGGCGCAACACCCCGAGCACGCCGCGGGCCAGCACGCCGCCGGCCACCAACAGTCCGACCTGGGTCACGAGGTGAGCGACGGCAGCGGCGAGCCCGCATTGTCGGCGGTGCCGTACTGACCACTTGCCTTGCCGGCACCCAACTGCGCGAGGCCGAGCACGCTGACGACCTGCCCGGCAACGGAATTGGCATTGTCCACAGTGGAGATCTTGCCCGCCAACGCGTCATCGCTACGGATCGCGCCGAGCAGACCGTCCGGGCCGGCCGAGTTATTGTCGCCGGCGATCAACACGGCCTTGCTGCGGGCCTGCAACGCGCTGGCCAGCGCGGCGAGAGTGCGGGCCTGCGCCTGCGGATTGTCGCCCGAGCCGGCGCCGCTGGTCACCAGAATGGCGTAGTCCGCGGTCTTGATGTCGGTGTCCTGCAGCCGCATCACATTGAGCGTGCTGAATCCGGCGAGGACCTGCTGCCGCTCGGATTTTGTGGGCTGCTGCTGACCCGATTTCCCGGCCAGTACGTCGGCGAGCAGCGAGCCGGCGAGCACGCCGGCGTCGTCGGTGGTGGGCAGCCGGAAACCGGCCGGAAGGGCCGAGGTGATGTATTGCTTCAGGTCGGCAGCCCGGCGCGGGTCGGTGTATTCGCCGGTCAGATTGACCTGTGCGGTGATGGTGGCTCCGGCGGTCTGGATTTCCTTTGTCACACCGCTGACCGTGCCACCGTCGGCGCCCGGCGCGGCGACCACCAGCACGTTGTCGCCGATAAGCCGGCCACCGACCACGGCGGGCGCAACGCTTTTCGCGAATGCGTCGCTGGCATTCAGCTGCCCCTGCAGGGATCGGCTGTCCTGCTGCAGATTGTGCTTGTCGTTCTTCAGGCCCTTGACCTGATGCCGCAGGTCGGACAGCACCGCGCCGTTGAGCTGCGTCGTACCGACCACAATTCCCAGGGCGAGCGCCAGGAATACCGAGATGAGCGAGACAATGTGATACCGGAAATCAATCACGAGAACAAACCCTCAACCCAGAATACGAAGCTATCCCATTTATCGCCGAACAGATCCAAATACGTCCGTCCCGCGGTCGATACGGCAAGCGCGGCACCAATGGCCACGAGCGCAGCCAGCACGAGCAGTAAGAGCGCCGTGTTAGAAATTCTGCTGCGGTAAAGCCGGCTCACTCCCTTGGCGTCTACCAATTTGCCGCCGACCCGCAACCTGGTTAGGAATGTCGAAGCCATTCCGGCGCGGCCCTTGTCGAGGAATTCGACCAGATTGTTGTGCGTGCCGACCGCCACGATCAGCTCGGCGCCCTTTTCGTCGGCCAGCAGGATCGCGACGTCCTCACTAGTGCCGGCGGCGGGGAATGTCACCGTCTCCACGCCGAGATCCTGCACCCGCTCCAGGCCGGGTGCCCGGCCATCCGGATAGGCGTGCACCACAACCTCCGCGCCGCAGCGCAGCACGTCGTCGCTGACCGAATCCATATCGCCGACAATGAGATGCGGCGTATATCCGGCCTCGCGCAACGCATCCGCGCCACCGTCCACACCGATCAGCACCGGCCGGTATTCGCGGATATAGGGCCGCAGCACCGCGAGGTCTTCCTTGTAGTCATAGCCGCGGACCACGACGAGAACATGCCGCCGGGCGAGCTTGGTTGTGATATCCGGTACGCCGACACCGTCGAGCAGCAGGCCGCGCTCGCGTTTCATGTATTCCATCGTGTTGGCCGCGAATGCCTCCAACTGCGTGGACAGGCCGGCCTTCGCGTCGAGCATCTGGTCGGCGATGCTGCTCTTGTCCTGCTCGGTACCGGTGCCGATGACCTGCTCACCGACATACACGGTGTTGCAGTCGACCCGGACCTTGGTGCCCTCCTTTACCTCGGAGAACACCTCGATGCCGACGCTGTCGACCAGTGGGATGCCCGCCGACATCAGAATCTCCGGCCCCAGGTTGGGATAACGGCCGGAAATGCTCGGCGCGGCATTGATGACGGCGGCGACCCGGGCGGCTACCAACGCATCCGCACTGACCCGATCAAGGTCGACGTGGTCGATGATCGCGATGTCGCCCGGATTCAGTCGGCCGGTGAGGTTCTTGGTCCGCCGGTCCAGCCGGGCCACCCCCACGACCCCTGGCAGGGCCGTTCCATTGCGGGCGCGGCGCATCGTGGCAAGCTTCATGGCCCTGATCCTGCCACCGGCAACGCCGCTTTTCCGGTACGCCACGCCCTCACCATCGCCCGTCCGCCACATCGGCGCGGCCGTTCGCCAGCCCCGACGTGGCCCGCGATCAGGGCGGGCCGGTTGCCCGTCCCTAGCCAGAATACGGCGTTGGGACGGCCGATCGAGAGCCGAATTTTGCCAACTCTGTGGGATTTGGTCAGTTGGAACGTTGCTGTGATCGCGCCGTCTTCTTCGGTTTCTTGGGTGGGGTCTTGTCAGCGGCGGCGGTCGCGAGCAGCTCTTCGGCGTGGGCCCGACCCAGCTCGCTGTCGGCCAGCCCGGCCAGCATTCTGGCCAGCTCGCGGGCCCGCTCGCTCTCGGCCACCGCGCGCACGCCGCTGCGGGTCACCGAACCGCTGCGGTCCTTGTCCACCACCAGGTGCCGGTCGGCGTAGGCCGCAACCTGCGGCAGGTGGGTCACCACGATCACCTGGTGATCAACCGCCAGCATGGCCAGCCGCCGGCCCACCTCGACCGCGGCCTGCCCGCCGACCCCGGCATCCACCTCGTCGAACACCATCGTCGGGACCGGGTCCGCGTCGGCGAAGACGACCTCCACTGCGAGCATCACCCGGGACAGCTCGCCGCCGGACGCGGCCCGCTGCAGCGGCCGGGCCGGCGCGCCGCGGTGGGGCACGAGGGCGATCGCGACCTCGTCCAGGCCGTCCTGGCCGGCACCGACCTCGTGGTCGTCGATAAGCACGCTCATTGCTCCGGCTTCGACCGGCCGGGGCGTCACGGTCAGCTCGATCGACGCGTCGGGCATGGCCAGGCCGGCCAACTCGGCGGTCACCGCGGTGGCAAACCGGCGGGCGGCCGCGGTGCGCGCCTTGGTCAGCTTTGCGCCGACCGCGGCGGTCTCCGCCCGGGCGGTGTCGCGGCGCCGGGCCAGCTCGGCCAGCGTCTCGTCGGAGGTGTCCAACTCGTCGAGCCGCTCGGCCGCCTGCTTGGCCCAGGCCAGCACGGCGTCGACATCCTCGGCGTATTTGCGGGTGAGGGTCTTCAACGCCGCCCGCCGCTCCTCGACCGCGGCGAGCCGGGCTGGGTCGGCATCGAGCCGATCCAGATAGCCGCCCAGCTCGGCGGATACGTCGGCGAGCAGGGTCGCGGCCTCGCCCAGCCGCTGGTGCAGCCCGGCCAGCTCGTCGTCCTCGGTCGCCGCGATGGCTCGGCGGGCCGCGCCGATCAGCGTGCCGGCGTCAACCGCCTCGGTCGCCGCGTCACCGGCCAGCGCCTCGTGCGCCGTCTCGGCCGCGACCCGCAGTGCGTCCACATTGGCCAGCCGGCGCGACTGCGCGTCCAGCTCCACGTCCTCGGCCGGCTGCGGATCGACCTCGGCGATCTCGGCCAAGCCGTGCCGCAGCAGATCGGCCTCCTGCCGGCGCTCCCGGCTGCGGGCCAACCTGTCATCAAGATCGGCCGCAAGCTCCCGCCAGGCGGCGAACGCGGCCCGGTAGCCACCGAGTAGCTCCGCGACCGCGGGGCCGGCATAACGATCCAGCGCGGCGCGTTGCTCGGCCGGGCGCAGCAGTGCCAGCTGACCGGATTGTCCGTGCAGCGCCAGCAGGTCGTCGGCCAGCTCGCCCAGCACGCCGACCGGGACCGCGCGTCCGCCCAGATGTGCGCGGGACCGACCCTCGGCGGCGACGGTACGGGCCACGATCAGCGTGCCGTCCTCGTCCACCTCGGCGCCGGCCTCGACCGCGCGGTGCAGCGCCGGTGCGTGCTCGGGCAGTCGCAGCCGGCCCTCGATCGAGGCGCGGGCCAGCCCGGTCCGCACCACGCCGGCATCGGCCCGCTCACCCAGCAGCAACGCCAACCCGGACACGACCATCGTCTTACCGGCGCCGGTCTCGCCCGTGACGACCGTCAGGCCCGGCGCGAACTCCAGCGTGGCGTCCTCGATCACGCCGAGCCCGCGGATGCGCATCTCTTCGAGCACCGCGACCTCCCGTAGTAGTGCTCGGTCGTGACCCTAGCGACCCGGGACGACGAGACCGGCCAACCCGCCCGGCATGTCGTACATATGTTCGCTTGCGGCTCGAATTCAGTCGGGCGCGCCCTTTGATCGAAGTGCGCTCTACCGTCTCCACCCACACTTTTGGCGCGGTAGGGCGCACGTCGATCGCAGCGATGTCAGCGGCGGCGGTTCCGGAAGCCGCGGGCCGGCAGCGCGAACTTCGCCACGAGCCGGTCAGTGAAGCGGCGCGGCAACACCCGGGCGACCCGTACCGGCAGGGCGCCGCGGCGTACCTCGATGCGGGAGCCGGCCGGCACCGCGACGGTGCGCCGGCCATCGCAGCAGAGCACGGCGTCGTGCCCATATGCGGCCAGGTCGACGGTCAGGGTGGAATCGGCGGCGGTCACCAGCGGACTGGCAAAGAGCGCGTGCGCATTGTTGGGGACCACGATGATGGCCTCTACCGACGGCCAAACGACCGGCCCGCCGGCGGAGAACGCGTAGGCGGTAGACCCGGTCGGGGTGGCAAACAGAACGCCGTCGCAGCCGAAGCTGGTGAGCGTGTGATCGTCGATCCCGAGCACCACCTCGATGACCCGTTCGCGGTGCTGCTTCTCCAGCGACGCCTCGTTCAAGGCCCAGGTGCCGACCGGCTGCTGGCCCGGTGTGTGCACCACCGCATCGAGGGTGAGGCGCTCCTCGACCTCGTAACTGCGGTCGACCACCCGCTGCAGTGTCTCCGCCATCGCCTCCGGTTCGGTCTCGGCGAGGAAACCGACCCGGCCCAGGTTCACTCCGAGTAGCGGGGCGCCGGCCGGGCGGGCGAGCTCGGCGGCACGCAGGAACGTGCCATCGCCGCCGAGTACGAGCACGATCTCGGCACCGTCGGCCGGGTGGTCCTCGGCGTTGACCGTGCGGAACGGAGCTTGCGGAGTGGAGCCAGCAAGCACGGTACGAATGCCCTCCACGTGCAGGTCACCGACCTCGTCGGCCAGCGCAAGCACCTCGAAGCCGGCCGCCGTGAGCCGCTCGATCACCGGGCGGGCGAGCTCCACGATGTCCGAGCGACCGGTATGGGTCACCAGCAATGCGCGTCGAGTCAGCGGATCCTCCACAGCGTTGGGTTGGCTCTCATTCTGGGCCGGCGGCCACGGCCGCGGCGACCGCCACTGGATCGACCGGGGCGGCGTCGGCACGCAGCCAGAGGAAGTACTCGACGTTGCCGGATGGCCCCGGTAGCGGGCTGGCCACCACGCCGGCCACACCGAAGCCGAGACCGCCGGCCGCCTGTGCGACGCCGAGCACCGATTCTGCCCGCAGCTCCGGGTCGCGTACGACACCGCCGGCGCCGAGCCGGTCCTTACCCACCTCGAACTGTGGTTTCACCATCGCCACCAGATCGGCGCCCGGCCCGGCGCAGCTCGTCAGGGCCGGCAGCACCAGCCGCAGCGAGATGAACGACAGGTCGGCAACGATCAGGTCCACCGGGCCGCCGATCGCGTCGGGGGTCAGGGTTCGTACGTTCGTCCGGTCCAGCACGGTGACCCGCTCATCGGTACGCAGTCGCCAGGCCAGCTGGCCGTACCCGACATCCGCGGCGACGACAGCATTCGCACCTCTGCGCAGGAGCACGTCGGTGAAGCCGCCGGTCGAGGCGCCGGCGTCCAGGCAGCGCCGACCGGCGACTTCCAGGCCGGCAAAGGCATCCAACGCCCCGGCAAGTTTGTGCCCGCCGCGGGAGGCGTAGTCCGGATCGTCGCTGACCTCGGCAACCAGCACTGGGCTGGCCGGATCGACCGCGGTGGCCGGCTTGGTGGCCAACTGCCCGGCGACGCTGACCCGACCTGCCGCGACCAGGGTGGCCGCCTGCTCGCGGGAGCGGGCCAGCCCGCGGCGTACCAGCTCGGCATCGAGCCGAACCCGACGCGGCACGAGCGCTAGCCGCCGTCTGGAGCGCGGTCGATGTGACCCAGCGCCGCGGTCAGCTCCGCGTGCAGCGCGTCGTAGCGCTCGGGATGCTGGTCGATGGGCAGCTCGTCCAGCTCGCCGAGCCGCTCACGCAGGGCCAGCACCTCGGCGACCGCCGGGTCATCCGGCTCGGCCTCGACGACAGCCTCGGGCTCGACCACCGGCTCCAGATCGGTCTCCGCCTCGACCTCCGCAGTGAGCTGCAGGTCGGTCTCCCCCTCGACGTCCGCGACCGGCTCCAGGTCCGCGGCCGTGGACTCGAACCCGCCGTCCGAGTCCGGCGCTTCATCGGACTCCACGTGGCCCTCGGCCATCGGCTCCAGGCCGGCAGACGCCACCTCGAATCCGGCTTCCTGCCCTCCGTTCTCGGCGGCGATCGGCTCGAGGTCCGCATCAACGTCGGCGGCCGGATCGCCCTCCTCCACCGGCTCGGCGGCTGCGTCAGCTTCGAGCTCACTGTCGGTGTCAGCTACCGGCTCGCTGTCCGTGTCGGCGTTGGCGACCGGAAAAGGTTCATCGGGTTCGGAATCCGCGGCCGGCTCATCCTCATGCCCCTGGATCGCGGCAACCGGCTCGACGTCGTCGCTCGGGTCATCGCGTTCGACCGAGTCCACATCGACGACCGGCTCGGCATTTTCCGCGAAATCGTCCGCAGCTAGGGCGGCCGGCCTCACATCGGAGCCCGGCGCAAGCCATCCATTGTCCACAGTGGAATTAACGGGCGACCAGGTAGGACCGACGGTCGGACCGTCGGCGACCGGCGATTCCTCCAATGTCGTTGCCTGGGCACTCAATTGCGCTGCCGCAACCTCGTCATCGGAATCTGTTTCGATAGCGAATTCATCGGTCGACGTCTCCGCGGCATGCAATTCCTCGACCGGAGATTCCTCGTTCCGCAATTCCGCCGCCGGCGATTCCTCGTTCCGCAATTCCACCGCCGGCGATTCCTCGTTCCGCAATTCGTCGGGTTGGAATTCATCGGCCGGTACGGCATCGAATTCCTGGTCGCGCGTCTCCTCCTGCCGGAAATCGTCGACCGAGGATTCCTCGACGGCAAACGCGTCGATCGGAGCTTCCGGCGTCGACGGCACATCGCCGACGGCACTCACGTCGGCCGGCTCGGCCGGCGGCCATCGGTGCTCGCGGTATGGATCGGTCACCGCGAGCCTCCCGCCCCAGCGGCCTTCTTCGCCGTGCTTTTGGTTGTCGCCTTCTTCGCGGCGCTCTTCTGCGTGGTCGCCTTCTTGGCGGGGCTCTTCTTCGCGGCCGCGGTCTTGGTGCCCGCGTTCGGGGTGGCACCAGCGCCGGCTTCGGCACGCAGCCCGCGTACCTCCACCTCGAGGTGGTGCACCCGATCGGTGAGCTCCCGTACCTCGTCGGCGGTGGCCAGGCCAAGCCGCCCCAGGCCGCGGTCGACCTCGTATCGGACCAGTTGCAACAGCGCATCACGATTGGCCCGCGAGGTACCGACCAGGTCCTCGGCGATCGAGCTGGCCTGGCCCGCGGTTGCCTCGCCCTGACTCACCAACGCCTTGGCCGCCCGCACCGCCTGCTGCCGCGGAACGTCGACCAGTCCGGTTGCCAGCGACAGATAGTTACGCAGCGCGTCTCGCACCATGCCGAAGCCTCCCTTGGTTTCGTGCTCCCACGCTACCGTCCGACTCCGGCCGGGCGGCGCACCGCATCCGTGCCGTGCGATACCGTCGCGCCCGGATACCGTCGGGTGAGACTTCGGAGTGTGATGGCGACAGTCGAGGAGTGCGAGGCGGCGCTGGTGACCGTGGCCGCGCGGCTGGCCGGCACCGACCCGGCCAAACGCGATCAGATCGAGGAACGCACGATCGCATGTCACATTCGCGACCTGGATGTCACTTTCGTCGGTCAGCTGCGCGGCGGCGAACTGCAGGACATCAAGCAGGGCGCGGCCACCGCCGACGCGGTCACCCTGTCGCTGACCGGCGATGATCTGATCGCGCTCACCGACGGCCGGCTGAAGCTCGCCGCCGCCTGGGCCACCGGTCGGTTGCGGGTCAACGCCGGGGTACGCGACCTGCTGAAGCTGCGCAGTTTCTTTTGACCGGATGGTCGACCGAGCTTGAGCGCTGGGCTGTCGGGTATGCCGACCGCCTCCGCAGCGGGTCCGGCAGGGACGGCGTCGCCATCGGCGGAAGCATCGCGCGCGCCGAGCAGTGGCCCCATTCCGACCTCGAGATCGCAATACTGGTCGACCGGCGTGATCCCGCAATAACCCATTTCAACGTCGATTCCGGTCGGGGCGTTGAGATATTTCAGCTTGAGCGGACCCAGCTCGAGGGCGACCTCGCGCGGATCGACGCCGGCACACTCGATGCCGTCGCCGCCTGGCCCATCCAGCTCTGGCGATGTCACATCACCCACGACCCGACCGGTCTGCTTCTGCGGTTCGCGACGGAATTCGACCGGCACCTGTTCTCACACCAGGTCACCGAGCTCAAGACGCGGGCGCATCGATCGAAGGTCACCAGTCTCATCTCGGACACCGAGAAGCGCCTGGCGAACGGCCAGCCGCGCGCGGCGCTGGCGACCCTGCGCAACGCCATGAACGAATGCATTCTCCTACTGCACTGGGACCTGGGTGAGCTCCCCCGAAGCCAGAACCGAACAGCCTCTCGGCTGCTGGACCTCACCGAACGCCACGGCCGGCAGGACTTCTACCAGCTGTTCCGCGACGTGTACGGGCTGGACTCGGCGCGGCACGCGATCGGCGCTGCCTGGCCGGCCTGCAAGCAGCAGGTGCTCGCGCTGACCGAGCGCTGGGAGGGTCGCGCGTCCCGAGACTTCTTCACTGTCGCGGTCGACAGCGATTTCACCTGGGGCGAGGACGACAGCATCCTGTGCGTGTATCGCTTGTATGTACCGCAACTGGGGATTCTGGATTCGCTCGATAGGCCGGCCTATGCCGCCGAAAACCGCAGCATGCTCGAGTTTCTCGGTCTCGACGAGACCAACGCCGGGCACGTGGGAGACCTCCTGACCCGGCTCGGCGCGGCGCACTCTCAGCGATAGCCGGCGCCTGCACTCCCGTCTGTCCAGACGGAAATGCACCGACGTTTTGGTACTTCACTCTTGCCGTACGGCCGTGGGCGACGTCGCCGAGCAGTTGGGTCGGGCGAAACGCGGGCAGATAGGGGCCGAGCGGGAGCAGCGAGGGGCCGAACGCGAACGGCGCGCCGCGGGGCGTGCGGGACTGGCCGCCGAGCGGGCCGAGCGCCGGGTCGGCCGGGACAACGTTGTGGCCTGCCGGCTCGACGACGACCGGGCGCTGGAGGCGCTGGACGCACTGGTCGAGGCCGGCGTCCGCAGCACTCGCAGTGACGCAGCGAGCTGGCTGATCCAGGTTGGCCTGGACGCACACCGTGAGCTGCTGGACGACGTGTCTGGCACTGTCGCGGAAATCCGCCGGCTGCGGGCCGAGGCCGTACAAAAGGCGAGCCGGTACGCCGACCTCGGCCGTGCCAACCCAGACCGCAATGCCAACCCAGACCGCAATGCCGAGCCAGAACAGGATGCCGCGGCAGGGCCCGATCGCTGAGCACGAGCCGAACGCGCGAGACAGCGCCAGGTCTCCGAGCCGGCGACCGATCGCTGAGCCGTCCGCCCTACTGCCCGGCGGACAGTCCCCAGTCGGCCAGCATCCGGGCCGCCGGGGCACCATCGGCGACCAGCGCCGCCGCGGGATTGCCGAGCCGCTCTTCGGACTCGCCAGAGGTGGCCCAGTGCGCGACGCAGGCGACCCGCAGCGCATCGAGCCCGTCCGCCACGGAGTCCGTTTCATCAGCGCTGGCTGCATCGAGCACGGACAGGCGTACGAACGCCGGTCCCACTTCGGCGCGCCAGCGGCCGCAGGTCCAGCCTTGCTCGGCGTCGCCCTGCACAGCGGGCTGATCGAGCAGCAGGCCGCCCACGTCGGCCGCGACAAACGTCGGCCGGTGCTGTGCCGGAGCCGCGATCAGCTCGGCCGGGGTGGTGACCCCGCTGAACACCAGCATGGATGGGCAGCCCACCCGGCTGGCCCCTTCGATGTCGGTATCCAGGCGGTCGCCCACAACAATCGGCGATCGCGCGTCGGTGCGTTCCACCGACTCCCGGTGTAGTGCCGGATCGGGCTTGCCCGCGACGTCGGGGCGCAACCCGGTCGCGGTCGTGATGACGCTCATCAACGCACCGTTGCCGGGCAGCGGACCCCGTAACGACGGCAACGTCGTGTCGACATTGGTCGCGAGCCAGTACGCTCCGCGACCGGCCGCGATGGCGGCCTCGGCCAGCTGCGGCCAGCCCACGTCGGCGGAGTACCCGCAGACCACGCCCGCTGGTGAGTCATCGGCGCTGTCCACCGGAACGAGGCCGTGATCGCTGACCTGCCGGCGGAGCTCCGCCGAGCCGACGACCAACACCCGGGCACCCGCGGGCAGTCGCTCGGCCAGCACCCGGCCGGCAGCCTGCGCCGAGGTGACCACCTCGCCGACGTCCGCCTTGACACCGACCTCGCGCAGCAATGCGACCACGTCGTCGGGCGAGCGGGAGGCGTTGTTGGTGACGAACGCCAGCCGCATCCCGGCATCCCGAGCCGCCGCCAATGCAGCCGCCGCACCAGGAACCGGATCGCGTACGAGGTACACCACGCCGTCAAGATCGAGCAGCGCCACGTCGTAGCACTCGGCGGGCGGCCGACTCGCCACTCTCAGCGGAGCCGCTGGCGGCCCGGCCGGCCGCGCACCGGACCCGCCGTCGGAACCGGGCTGCCCGACCGTGCTCACCGCCGAGCCGCGGCGAGGGCGGCACGGGCACCGCGCAGCGCCGTCGCGTAATGGGCGATATCGGGCCGCATCGCCGCCGCCAGGGCCAGATGCTCAACTGCTTGCTTCAGATCGCCGATCTTCGCCGCGGCCAGACCAAGGCCGAACTGCGCGTAGTCATCGGCCGGGTTCACCGAGACGATCCAGCCGAAGCTGCCGACCGCTTCCTCGTACTGGCCGGCGTCAAACTGTGCCCGGGCCAGCGCCTCCCGGACGCTGCGCGACTGCGGCTCGGCGTCGGCGGCCCGCCGGATCAGCGTGATCGCGGCGGCCGGGCTGCCACCCTCGAGCAGCTCGACCCCCCGTACATACCATTCGTAGACGTCGCCCTCGGGCAACACGTCAGGCGGTGGAGGCGGATCGTCGTAGGACGGCGGGGTCTGGTTGCCGGAGAAACCGTCGAACTCATTCGGGCTGTACGCGGCCACAAGCGCTCACTCCTCCCTGCCGGTGCGGCCGCTGCGTCGAGCGACCGGCGCCAGGCACCTACGATGCGGCCATGACCACTGGCGATCACGTGCCGTCCGACTCCGTCATCCCCTCTCCGCGAGGTCTCATCCTCGCCCCGTTCCGCGCTCTGCGGTACGCCGACACGGCCGACAATCATCCGGCCACACTGCTCTGCCCGCCCTACGACGTCATCGACGCGGAGCAGCAGGCAGCGCTGGAGCGTGCCGACCCGCGTAACGCCGTTCGCCTCATCCTCCCACGGGATGACCAGTCGGGCCCGGGAAGCCGCTACCGGCGGGCGGCGCACACCCTTGCAGCCTGGCGCGCCACCGGCATATTGCAACGTGATCGGCAGCCGGCGCTCTATGTCTATGAGATGGCGACAACCGGCGGGCGCAACCCGTCAACGACCCGCGGGCTCCTCGGCGCCCTCGGCCTGGCCGACCCCGCCGCCGGCATCGTGCTCCCGCACGAGAACACCATGCCGGGGCCGGTTGCTGACCGGCTCGCCCTCACCCAGGCCACAGAGGCAAACCTGGAGCCGATCTATCTGGTCTACAACGGCACCCCGACCGTCGGGCAGGTCGTTGCCGGCGTCGATGACACCGAACCCCTAACCGACGCGTCCACCGACGACGGCGTCCGGCATCGGCTGTGGGCGGTGACCGACCGGGACGCGCTGCGGACGGTCGCCGCCGAACTCCTGAGTCAGGCCGCGCTGATCGCCGACGGCCACCACCGCTACGCCACCTATCTCGCCGAGCAGCATGATCGCCACCGCCACGGGGCCGGACCCGGTCCATGGGACTCCGGCCTGGCCTACCTCGTGGACGCCCGACGATTCGGCCCGCGGGTCGAGGCGATTCACCGGGTGCTGCCGGCGTACTCGATGTCCACCGCGCTTGGCGCCGCGGCCGGTGAATTCGCCATCGAGGAGATCGCCGGACCGGCCGGCGCCGCACTGTCGACCCTCGCCTCCGCCGGTCAGGACGCAACCGCGTTCGTACTGACCGACGGCGCCGACTGGCGGCTCCTACGCCGACCGCGGGTCCCGGCCGACACCGCCAACGCGCTAGGTCAGTTGGATGTCACCGTGGCGCATCACCTCCTGATCGAGCAGCTGTGGGGATTGGATCAGGACGTCGTGGAATACGAGCACGATGCCGATCGGGCGATCGCGCGCGCCGGCAAGGCCGACGGCCTGGCGCTGCTGTTGAATCCCACCGGCGTGCAGCAGGTCGCCGACGTGGCCGCGGCCGGGCAGCGGATGCCACGCAAGTCGACGCTGTTCACCCCGAAACCGGCAACCGGGCTGGTTTTCCGGCCCTATGACGACGCCTGAGGTGGAGCCGGTCCCGCGCCGGGCTGGGCCCGCGGCCGGCCGACCCGGCGGGCCTGGCTGACCTCGACCTCGCAGCGACTCACCGTGCCGCCCGGCGTACGCCAGAAGCGGCGGTGTAGCGAACCCTCGCATTCGATCAGGTCGCCGAGCTGCCATCGCGGTGCCGAGCGGCGCACCGGCGCCTCCCAGCTGATGCAGTCGATGGTGTCGAAATTCGCCCCACCGGGACGCACCAGCGCCCGGCGCACGATCAGCCGCCAGGTGACCACCGGCGCGCCGTCCCGCAGTGTCCGGGCGACGGCGACCGAGGACACCTCGCCGGTCATCCGAACGTTGTTGCGATGATTGGTCTCTTGGACCCGCAGTGCCGTAACTGTTGCCACAACTAACCTCCAGGTTGGTGCTCTGCTGCATCCAGCCTGCTGGGTAGAACGTCAGTTCGACAGGTCGCCGAGACGATCTGTGGACGAAGGTTTTGGCTGTGGACGACGGGTTGCGTGCGGCCGCCGGATCGGCTAATGCGGCGCTATTCGGATGTGCTCATTGCCGCCAGCCGATCTGCAGCGTCGGTTGTGACGTCCTCATCGAGGTCCCTAGTGATCACGAACCAGCGCATGGCCTCCTCGGCCCGCCCGGCGGCCGCCAGGGCATCGGCGTACGCGTAGGCGAGCCGCACTGCCCACGGCTGCACCGATTCCCGCAGCTCTGGGTCGCGGTGCTCCAGTTCGCGAAGCTGCGGGCCTTGCAGCGCGAGCACCGCAGCGCCGAACTGGCCGAGATCCCGGCGAGCACCGGCCTCCACGATCGCTAGCTCCACCCGAAGATCGACTGGGAACGCCGACGCATCGGTCTCCCGGATCAGCTCTAACGCGCGCTCGGGGCGCCCGAGTGCACGTTCACAGTCGGCCATCACGTGTACGAGGCTGTTCTCGCCGCCAATCCGGCGGGCAGCGCGTAGCTCGTTCAGCGCTTCGGCCCACTCACCGGCGAGATACGCGGTGATGCCCACCGCCTCGCGGATGAGGGCCAGCCGGCCCCCGAGCCGGCGGGCCGCCCGGGCATGGCCGAGCGCCGCCTCAGGGTCCTCGTCAACAATGCTGCCGGCGACCACGAGATGCTTGGCGACCCGGTCTGCGACCGGTGTGGTCAGGCTGCGCAACGCCTGTCGCACCTGCGGATCCAGGTCGCGCGGGTCGACATCGTCGGGCAGCACGGGGTCAGGGGTGCGTACCTCACGGCTGGCCGAGCGCGCGACACTGGGCCCGGCGGAGCGATCCCGGTCCGCGCCCCCCCGCCCGGCCCGGGCGTCTTGGTTGCGCTGCGTCGACCGGCCACCGCCGTGCTCAGCTCGAGCGGGCCGGCCGCCGCGCTGCTCGGCGCTGCGGCCCCGATCGGCACCCCGTCCTGGCTCGCCGCTGCGTCCTCGATCGGCGCCGGCGCGTCGGTCGGTGCTGCTGCGACTGTCGGTGCTGCTGCGTCCAGGTGTGCTGCTACGTCCAGGTGTGCTGCTGCGTCCGGCCGTACCGCCGCGTCCAGCTGTACTGGTACGTCCGTCGGTGCTACTGCGTCCGGCCGTACCGCCGCGTCCGGCCGTACCGCCGCGTCCAGGTGTGCTGCCGCGTCCAGGTGTGCTGCTACGTGCAGCTGTGCTGCTACGTCCGTCGGTGCTGCTGCGTCCGGCCGTACTGCTGCGCCTTTCGGTGCTGCCTCGTCGATCGCTGTCGCGGCCCGAACCGGCGCGCTGACCCGCGGGCCGGGCCGATGTCGAGCCCGAACGCGGGCCAGATGCCGAACGCCCCGCGCTCTCGGACCCATCGCCACGCTGTGAACCAGCCGAGTAGGGACGGTCGCTACGCGTACCGCGGGAATCGGTGGCCTCCGCACGTCGATCCCGAGCGCCGCCCTGACGATCCGCGCTTCGCGCGGGCCGACCGGTCTGTCCTGCAGGCCTACCGTTCGCCGCCGATCGGCCAGTTGAGCCATCGGCTCGGCGGCCGCCCTGGGCGCCTGCGGCAGAACGACCGGACCGCTTCTGCGGAGCCCCGGCCCTGTCCTGCGGAGAGCGGCCGGTCACCGCAGGCCGACCGCGCTGGGCGGATCCGCCCGCGCGCTCCGGCTTGCCTGAGCCGTGCGAGTCCTTCGCCTTGTCGTCTTGCGTCATTACTGCGGCTCCGTCCAGACATGCCGATAGGGGGCCACTAATAGTGACCCCCTATCGGGAAGAATGTCCGGCGGCGCCCTACTCTCCCACAAGGTCCCCCTTGCAGTACCATCGGCGCAGAAAGGCTTAGCTTCCGGGTTCGGAATGGGACCGGGCGTTTCCCTCTCGCTATGACCGCCGTAACTCTATGGAGATATGGTCGAAAAACAATTCGACCGTACCTCGGGAACTACACAGTGGACGCTTAGCAAATTGAAAAGATATGTGGTCAAGTCCTCGGCCTATTAGTACCGGTCAGCTCCATGGGTTAACCCCACTTCCACCTCCGGCCTATCAACCCGATCGTCTAGTCGGGGGCCTTACTCCATAAAGGATGGGAGACCTCATCTTGAAGCGAGCTTCCCGCTTAGATGCTTTCAGCGGTTATCCCTACCGAACGTAGCTAACCAGCCGTGCTCCTGGCGGAACAACTGGCACACCAGAGGTTCGTCCGTCCCGGTCCTCTCGTACTAGGGACAGCCCTTCTCAAGTCTCCTGCGCGCACAGCGGATAGGGACCGAACTGTCTCACGACGTTCTAAACCCAGCTCGCGTACCGCTTTAATGGGCGAACAGCCCAAC
>Ga0137412_10001829_pt1 | contig 16648 bp, 7 predicted proteins | sample CZODoug2_1_16fun_FD_122160 | JGI IMG/M metagenome (GOLD analysis project Ga0137412, IMG submission 122160) | Vadose zone soil fungal communities from Angelo Coast Range Reserve, California, USA - CZODoug2_1_16fungal (Hybrid Assembly) | ecosystem: Environmental > Terrestrial > Soil > Vadose zone...
GAAACGAAACCGGATAGAACCGCGCCTTATTGTCCGGGAAAGGAAATCCGTTCAAGTAGAGGATCGGCTGGTCCGAACCGTCCTTGGCTATCGGCCACTGCAGTGTCTTGTAGGCTTCCAGCCTTTCGAAGCTCGCACCTTCAAAGAGGGGCGTTAACGAGGCCATCTCGGCCATGATCTCGGAAGGATGCCGATAGTTCCAGTTCGCACCCATTCGGTTGGCCAGCTCCATCGTGATCCTCCAATCGGCCCTTGCATCTCCCAACTCTGGCAGAGCCTGATACAGGCGTTGAATACGCCTCTCAGTATTCGTAAATGTGCCGTCCTTTTCGAGGGCTGGAACACCGGGCAGAACCACGTCAGCGTAGCGGCAGGTTTCCGAGAAGAAGATATCCTGCACCACAAAGAGATCCAGCTTCTCAAAAGCGGCTCCTACAAAATTCGCATTCGAGTCGGCGGAGATCATGTCCTCTCCAGCCAGATACATCGCCCGCAGCTTTCCTTCATGGATCGCGTCTACCATTTGGTGGTTATCCATGCCTCGCTCCGGGGAAAGAGGCACGCCCCAGACGTTTTCAAACCGTTTGCGAATGGCCGGATCGGTTACACTCTGATAGCCCGGATAGCTGTTCGGCATGGCTCCCATGTCGCTGGCGCCCTGCACGTTGTTGTGCCCGCGCAGCGGATAGGCTCCGCAGCCAGGACGCATATAATTTCCGGTAACCAGCAGCAGGTTAGAGATCGCTGTCGATCCGTCGGATGCGCTCGTGTGCTGCGTAATGCCCATCGCCCAGAGAACGCACATCGTGTCCGCAGCCGCAATCTCCTTGGCGATGTCTTCCAGGGTTTCAATGGGCACTTCGCACGTTCTGGCGGCATACTCCATGGTGAATGGCTCAAGGCTCTTGCGGAACTCGTCCAGGCCGTTGACCCACTGGTCGAGAAACGCCTGCTTGGCGTAGCCATGGTCGAGCATGTAGCGGCTCATCGCCGATATCCAGATCAGATCCGTACCGGGCCGCGGGCGGAAGTGGATGTCCGCACGACGCGCCATCTCGTGTTCGCGCGGGTCGGCAACGATCAGTTTCTGGCCGAAGAGCTTATGTGCGCGCTTGACCCGCGTTGCCAGCACAGGGTGACTCTCCGCGGTGTTGCTGCCGACAATGAGTACCAGCGCCGACTTGGCGATATCTTCAAACGACCCCGAATCGCCGCCATAGCCCACAGTCCGGAAGAGGCCCATGGTCGCAGGTGACTGGCAGTAGCGGGAGCAGTTATCGACATTGTTGGTTCCAATCACCGCACGAGCGAATTTCTGCATAACATAGACTTCTTCGTTCGTAGTCTTTGACGAGGCGATGATCGCAATCGAATCGGGGCCATGTTGCTGCTTGATCGCGCCTAGCTTCGTTGCCACAAGACTCAGCGCCTCTTCCCAACTCGCCTCGCGGAAGTTGCTGCCTTCGCGGATCAGCGGCTTTTGCAGGCGGTCCTTATGGTTCACATAATCCCACCCGAACTTGCCTTTGACACAAGTGGAAATCTGGTTGGCGTGGCCATGCAACGGTTCGATCTTGAGGATTTTGCGGTCCTTGGTCCAGACATCATAGCTGCAGCCGACGCCGCAGTAGGTACAGACCGTTTTCGTTTTCTTGATGCGCTCCTCACGCATCTTCGCCTCGGTCTGCGAGACCTGCATAATGGCCCCGTAGCCCATCTCCGGCTCAATCGCCTTGACCACATCAATCATCTTGTTCAGAGATTCTTTCGGCATGCCGCTGAGAAAGCCAGCTTCGCCAAGCATGGACTTCTCCATCAGGGCATTGCAGGGGCAAACGGTGATGCAGTGGCCGCAGGAAACACAGCTTGATCCGCCGATCTCGTGACCGCCGTCCCACAGTACGCGGGGGTGCTCGAGTTCCCACCCAATCGACAAAGTTTCATTCACCTGCACCGTCTGGCATGCCTGAACACATTGGCCGCACAAAATGCATTGACTGGGATCGTAACGATAGAACGGATTGGACATATCCACTTCGTACGGCTTGGGCTTGAAGGGATGCTCCTGGTGTTGAACATTCAACGCCAGTGCCGTGTTGTGGACCCTGCAGTCTTCATTGTTGTTGTCGCAGACAGTGCAATACAGCATGTGGTTGCCGAGGATCACGTCATAGGCTTCCGCGCGGGCATCCTTCGCGCGCTTCGATTCGGTCACCACCTTCATGTGCGGACCTACTTGGGTTCCACATGAGCGGACAAGCTGCCCATCGACCTCAACGATGCAGGTGTCACAGGTTTGAATCGGGCCCATGAGAGGCGAGTGATAGCAGATATGAGGAATCTCCTTGTGCCGGAGGATTGCCTCGACCAGAAGCTCGCCTTGATTTGCAGCCACGGCCGTTCCATCGAGGGAGATTTCAACCTCTGGCTGTTTAGCAGACTGGCCGGCTTTGACTATGTTTGTCGTCTCGATCACACTCATTGTGTTCCTCGCTAAGTCGTCGTTTTGTTTGGAGGGAAGTCGATCCCACCACGGGATTCCAGCACTCTCCGGTTCTTACGCAGTTACCGATGGGAATGCCTCCCTAATGTAGTGGGATATCTTCATTGTTAGCTTTAAAGGTTTGCATCATATACAAGATCGAAGGAAACAACACGAGAAGTCCAGCGAGTGTTGCACCAATCAGTGCCCATAGAACTGGCGGTGCTGCCGCTGCTTCGGAGACGGTCATTTCTCCTTGCAGAAAGAAGGGGAACTGCGAGAGTCCCCAACCCCAAAGGATCAGGGCAACCTGGAGCATCGCCGCGGCCCGGGCTACCTTGTACTTCCTCTTCAGCAGAGCGACAAAGGCACCGATGGCGTAAGCCGCCGTAGCGCCCTGCACGATCCAGACAAGTGATGGCTGTAACAGGCCCGCATAAATATCGGGAGCTCCCGTTCTTGCAGCAAGGAACGTGCCTATTGCCATAAGTGCCACGATGACCCCGGAAACCAGCGCTTTGCGGCGAAAGTCCTCCTGCAGCGCAGGATCCCGCGCCTCTACCGTCAGGTAAACGGCGGCGAGAAATACAAACAGCGAGAGCGCAAAGAGACCGACCATCAAGGGGAACGTCCCGAGCCACGGAGCTAAAAAGCCATTCACCGAGACACCGTCTCTTACCAACACGCGCCCGGAAGACATTGCACCGACCACCACCCCCAGACAAATGGGGGTGATCGTACTGGCGATGGCGAAGGTCAGGCCCCAGCGCCTCTGCGTTCGGTAGTCGCCCGTATGGTAGGCGCGGAAGACGAAGGACGAGCCACGCATGACGATGCCGATGATTAAAACGGTCAGCGGGATGTTCAATGCCGTCGTAATCGCGGCGAACGCCGCAGGGAATCCCGCAAAGAGCAGTACGACCACGAGAACCAGCCAGACGTGGTTCGCCTCCCAGACCGGAGTGATCGCATTGGAGATCAATTCTCTTTGCTCCTGCCTGCGCGGCCCGCTGGACAGCAGGTCCCACACGCCGCCGCCGTAATCCGCGCCGCCAAGGAGCACGTATAAGGTCAAAGAGCCCATCAGGATGAGCGCAAGCAACATCTCAGGGGCGTGCATGGACGAGCACCTCACTTCCGGCAACGGCCTGAATCTCAGCTTCGCTTGGGCTGGCAATCACGTGTTTGCTCATGAGCCATATCACAACCGCTGCCAGAATCAGGTAAAGGCCGGTGAATAGAACCATAGGAGTGGTCAGGCCCGGCATCGTCGTCACCGCATCGGAGGTTCTCATGATGTGGTAGATGATCCAGGGTTGGCGGCCAACCTCCGTGACCACCCACCCGGACTCCAGCGCCACAAACCCCAGCGGACTGCAGAGCACCAGCAATTGCAGAAAGCGGGGACGCTCTATCAGGGGCCCGCGCTTCCAAGCCAGCCACACGGCAAAAAGGCTAACGCAGATCAGCAGGGTCCCGATTCCCACCATGATCTGAAAGGCGATGTGCACCACCAGCACATTCGGCCACTCCTCCCGCGGAGTCTTATCCAATCCCTCCACGGTTGCGTGCGGGGAATGAAAAGCCAGCAGGCTAAGACCATCGGGAATTTCAATGGAATATTTCGTCTGCCTGGTACGCACATCCGGCAGGCCGCCGATGCGCAAGGGCGCTCCGCTACGCGTGTCGAAGTTCCCTTCCATCGCAGCCAGCTTGGTGGGCAGGTTTCTTGCCGTCATTCTGGCTAAGGCATCTCCGCTCACCGCCTGCAAGACTGCTGCCGAACCTCCTACCAGCAGGGCAATGGCGATCGCACACTGGTGGAAACGGTTTGAACGGTCGCGAAGCACCAGCAGCGCATGAATGCCGGCAGTGGCAAAGCCCGCCGCGCAATAGGACGCCAGGATCATATGGATTGCCTGCGGCAATCCCGCCGGATTTCTTAGCGCCTGCCACACATTGATATCGGTGAGCTGCCCGTTCACCAGGCGAAAGCCGGTCGGCGTATTCATCCATCCATTCGCCAGGCATACGAACATTGCGGAGGCCACACCGCTCACTGCAACAATTGCGCCCGCCAGAAGATGAATCCCGGGAGAGACTCTCCTCCAACCATAGAGATAAATCCCAAGGAAGATGGCCTCTGTGAAGAAGGCAAAGCCTTCCAGCGAAAACGGCATGCCGATTGCCGCACCGGCAAACCCCATAAAACGCGGCCACAACAAACCGAGTTCAAACGACAGAACTGTGCCGGAAACAGCGCCTATGGCAAACAGGATCGCTGTGCCCTTCGCCCACCGTTTGGCCACGCACAGATATGCCGCATCGTGCGTCCTTAACCATAAGCCTTCCGCGATCACCATCATGAGAGGCAGTGCCACCCCGATGGCGGCAAAAATTATGTGAAAAACCAGGGACATTGCCATTTGGGAGCGAGCCGCAAAGATATCACTCATAGATAGTTCCCTCATCTGTGCTAGCCCAACCTGCGATGTCTGCTCCAATTGTCGATGTCACGCATTTCCCGCGGTCCGTACGATACGGACCATCTGCGTAATGCTGCCTGCTACAGAGACTGCAATTGAAGAGCCAAACAACTCTGTTTGCATGGCGTGACTGCTTCCTACGTCTTAAGACCAACTGATGAGAAGGTGCGACGAGTGGACGTCACACCTGTCGGTATTCCGACTCCATTGCGATGTGGTGTTGTCCCGAATCCCGCCCTCTCCAAAACGACACCTACTCGTCACTGTGCGCGCTCCTTCAGGCGGTATGTCGGCGCCAGTCCGACGGAATCGAAACGGCAAAATTGACTCAAGGGCTCAGGTCTGCAGCAATGAGGTCAACTGGACGAATGGTGGAAAGGTCCGCCGGTCTGTTATCACAAAATTCCGGAATTTACCCGGGCAGGCTCGTGCTCGCACAGGTAAAACAACAAAAATAGGCTTGCTAATAATTTTGATCGCGAGGAAATTCAGGCAATCTACATCTATAGATGTGTGCAAGCCCCATCTAAAGCGAAAGCGATGGCCGCGGCCAAACAAGGAAGCGACTTCGCCGTGCATCCGGGTGCCGAAGACCCAGCTTTCGACAGGGCAAGCTACATAGGCTGCGGTACCTTACCGCGCATGCCGCGCTTATCGCGCACTATTTTCCACCGGCTGCCTGTGCAGCGACTGAAAACCCTCTTTCGGGGGTATTCTGACAGCGAATGACCAAGTCTGGACTCCCGGACAGAAGTGACAATCACTGTGATTTCAGTCGACCATCAAGGAACGATCAAGCCGGCGGTTCTTTTGCGCTTGGCCGTCCGCTGCTCCCTTGTCGCGCTTTTGGGTGCTACCACATTGGGGGTTGCCCAAGACGGAGCGGGTCGCCTCGATAATCGGCCCGTTACTCCCGGAGTGTTGCAGACGCATGTGGAGCCTCGCACAATCACCCTGCCTGTGGTCGACGGGAAGGATCTCCGTTTCACGCGACTCTCCACTGACCAAGGGTTATCGCAAACGAAGGTATCCCAGATCTTGCAGGACGATCAGGGATTCATGTGGTTTGGCACGCAATATGGGCTGAATCGGTACGACGGCTACAACTTCAAATTGTTCGTTCACGATCCAAGAAATCCCAACGGCCTCAGCGGAGTGTACGCGAGCGCGCTCTTCAAGGCTCGCGATGGCGCGCTCTGGGTCGGAAGCGATCAATTTCTCAATAAATTCGATCGTGCGACCGAGACGTTTAAACGGTACCCGGTACCGTTCGTCACCCACATCACTCAGGACAGAGCCGGAACATTGTGGTTGGCGACTGTCAAGGGCCTCTACAATTTGGATCCGGCAACGGGGACTATCCGACAGTATTCTCACAATCCGAATGATCCTTCGAGCTTGAGCAATAACAACGTCAAATTGAGCGGTGAAGATAAGCAAGGGAGGTTTTGGGTTGCGACAACTGGACACCTAGACGAATTCGACCGCAAAACGGGCAAGGTCACGCGTGACATTCCAATGCCTGATCTTCCGCTGGGGTTCGGATTCTACGAGGATCGCTTCGGCGTATTCTGGATCTTCCACGACTCCCCCAACCCCTTATCCGTGTTTGACCGGAAGACGAACACGCTAACCAACTATTCCTTTCGCGAACCGGCGCCGTCTGCCACAGCCTTGACCGTCATCATGGCAATGACTGAAGACCGGAACGGCACTCTGTGGCTCGCAACCCATGGTGCTGGTTTGCTCAAGTTCGACCGCGAGCACCAAAGATTCATTCGGTACCTCAATAACGCTGGTGATCCCAACAGCCTGCCCCAGAACGATGTCGAGAAACTGTTCACGGATCGGGAAGGGAGCGTTTGGGCTTGCCTGGGTAGGATGGGGGTAGCCCATTTTGCGACGAACCCTCTGCCGTTTAAAAGAATTCCCCAACTCGGCAGTGCGGAAGGTATGGCGGAACCCTTTGTCGGCGCCTTATACGAGGATGATCACGGAATCCTCTGGATTGGTACGCCCGAAGCACTCAACGCTATCGACCGCAAGACCGGGTACTCCGCGGCCTACCGCCGGACGGCCGGACCAGCAGCCAACACCGATGTGATTACGATCCGCGAAGACCGTTCCGGCAATCTCTGGGCTGGGACCTATAACCACGGGCTGCTCCGTCTTGACCGGCGGACGGGACAATTCCAGACGTACCGTCACAATCCGGCCGATCCATACAGCCTGAGCAACGACGTCGTAACACGTCTTCTCGTCGATCATAACGGAACGCTCTGGGTCGCCACCAACGATGGTCTGAATCGTTTCGATGCGGCGACCGGACGCTTCACGGTTTATAAGCCTGACCCGCAGAGAAGAATCGTCGACTATCTTGAACTGGTCGAGGACCGGAACGGGGCACTGTGGCTTGGCACCGACTCCTCAGGTCTCCATCGTTTCGATCCGGCGACGGGTCAGTTCACCACCTACGCACAAGACTTGGATCGTCCCGGGACCTTGAGCGACAACCGGGTGAACTCGGTGCACTTTGATCGTTCGGGCGGTATGTGGGTAGGTACCGAGAACGGGCTGGACAAGTTTGACTCGAAGACGGGTACGTTCACCCCTTACACGCAACGCGATGGCCTGCCTGGCAATGCAGTGGGCTGCATTCTCGAAGATGACCACGGCAACCTTTGGATGAGTACCAACAACGGGATAGCAAGATTCGATCCGCAGGGCGGGGCGGTCAGGAGTTACTCGACTGCGGAGGGACTGCCGGGCCCGGACTTGACCGGCTGGGGCGCGTGCTTCAAGAATCCAAGTGGAGAGATGTTCTTCGGGGGCTTTAACGGAGCCACTGTTTTCCATCCCGACAGCATCGCGGACCCCTCGGACACCCCGCCAGTCGTTCTCACGGAATTTCGCCTGTCGGGCAGTCCGGTTGACATCGGAGGCGGTTCGCCGCTGAGCAAATCCATTACCTACACGAACCAGTTGACGCTCTCTCATGAGCAACGCATTTTTTCGTTGGCATTCTCCGCTCTCAGTTACTTGAGCCCGGGCACCAACCGATACCGCTACAAGCTCGAAGGATTGGACGAGACATGGCACGAGGTCGGAAGTGACGAGCGTCTGGCTACCTACACCACCCTGCCGGCCAGTCTATACACGTTTCGCGCACAAGGCGCGACCAGCCGCGGTGTCTGGGGCGAGCCAGGCGCGGCCGTAGTAATCGAGATTCTTCCCCCCTGGTGGAGCACATGGTGGTTTCGTCTGCTCTGTGCGGCCGTTTCTGTAACCCTGCTCGGGGGATTTTATCAATGGCGCATTCGCCACCTCCGGAGCCAGGAAAAACATCTCCGAGACGTTGTGGAAACAATTCCCGCGATGGCGTTCTCTGCCCGGCCCGACGGGTCGACTGAATTTGTAAATCGACCTTGGCTGGACTACTCAGGGTTGTCGGAGAAAGCTAACTTGGACTCTGGCTGGCAGCTCACAATTCATCCCGAAGACAGGGATGAGCACCTGAACAAGTGGCAAGCGTCGCTTGCAATCGGAGCCCCCTTTGAGAATGAGTCACGCCAGCGCGGTGCCAACGGCGAATATCGTTGGTTTCTCGTCCGTGCTGTGCCCTTGCGCGATGAGCACGGAAATGTCCTCAAGTGGTATGGAACTCTGACAGACATTGAAGATCGCAAACGCGCAGAGCAAGAACGAGAGAGATTTCGCCGGCTACAGGCAGATCTGGCGCACGAGAATCGGGTCAGCATGATGGGAGAGCTGGCCGCGTCTCTATCTCACGAGCTAAGGCAGCCCATCACTGCGGCAATCACAGACGCCACAACCTGCTTGCGGTGGCTTACGCGCGACCAGCCCGATGTGGAAGAGGCCCGCGAAGCGACCATGAGAACCATGAAAGACGGTAACCGGGCGGCCGAAATAATCGACCGTTTGCGATCTTTTTATATGAAAGGCGCTCCACCGGAACGCGAATTGGTCGATGTGAACGAACTAGTCCGTGAAATGCTCGTCCTACTGCGTAGCGAGGCCGACCGGTACTCAATTTGCTTGCGCACGGACCTTGCCGCTGAACTTCCCAAAGTTACGGCAGATCGCGTGCAACTCCAGCAGGTGCTGATGAACCTTATGATGAACGGCATTGATGCGATGAAGGAGGTGGATGGGGCGCGCGAACTAACCGTCAAATCGCAGCGAGCGGAAAAAGAACAACTTCAGGTGTCCGTCAGCGATACCGGGGTGGGGCTTCCACCGCAATACGCGGACAAGATCTTTAATGCGTTCTTTACCACCAAGGCTCACGGCAGCGGCATGGGACTTCGAATCAGCCGCTCCATCATTGAATCGCATGGCGGCCGCTTGTGGGCTGGCGATAACTCTCCGCGCGGCGCCCACTTTTGTTTCACACTATCCGCTCACGCTCAGGTACCTCAATGACGATTACAGGTGATCCCACGGTATTCGTCATCGATGACGACGATTTGGTTCGTGCGGCCATTCAGGGCCTGCTAAAGTCGGTGGGCTTGCAGGCCGAGACTTTCGGGACGACACAACAGTTCTTGTGCAGTAAGCGCCCGGACGGGCCAAGCTGTCTTATCTTGGACGTCGAACTCCCGGAGGTTAGCGGTCTGGATTTTCAGCGGCAGTTGGCTGAATCCGGCGTCCGGATTCCCATCATCTTCATCACTGGTCATGGAGATATTCCGATGACGGTGAAGGCTATGAGATCCGGCGCTGTGGAGTTTCTGACTAAGCCCTTCCGGGACGAGGACCTGCTGAATGCGATTCACCAGGCTTTGGATCGCGATCGGGTAACGCGTCAACAGCAGAATGAGCTTGCCGAATTGCGAAAGCGTCATGAGTCGCTGACAGCGCGTGAGCGCCAGGTTATGGGTCTTGTGGTCTCAGGCATGCTCAATAAGCAAATAGCTTATGAGCTCGGGACCAGCGAGATCACGGTGAAGATGCAGCGCGGGCATGTGATGCGGAAGATGCGCGCCGAATCACTGGCGGAATTAGTGCGCATGGCGGCGAAGCTTTAGCTTTGGCCGCCAGTATGGCACTCTGTAGCCAAATAGGCGCCGGGCGATAGTGCGATACAACCGTAACTGGTTGGCGGGGAACGCCGATGAAAACCGGTGCGGCGGAGCCCGGACCACGACCTGCCGGATGCGATTCATCGGGGCGTCGCAAAGGAGGGGAGCATCCGTTGAACGAAGAGGCTGACCTGCATGATATCGTCCTGGCGAACTTGCCCGCTGGCCAAACAGAACGTCGAATCGCGTTCGCAATCGCCCTCGCATTCCTGGGCATTGGGGCGATTGTGGTCCCGTAAGCGCTAAGGAAGGATCGATTTCGCGAGGGTTAGAGGAGTGCCTGTTGCGTCGAGGGATTTCACAAGATCCAGAATGATTTCGAGGACAGCCTGATCGCCGATCGCAGTATTAATCATGGTGTGGTAAACGGCGCGGTCAGGCCATTCGACGTGGAAATACTTGTGGAGGAAATCCATACGTTCCCGATCAACCGTATCCACGAGCTGTTCGGCCTCTTTGCGGTTTTTGCCGCGGGCAAGGAGGCGCCGCAGCTTATCTTCTCTGGGAGCATAAAGAAACACCCGCAACGTGTCTTGGCGGTCCCTGAGAAACTGCTGCGAGCCCCTTCCGACGATCACGGAGTTTCCTTTTTTCGCGGCGTGCCGAACGACACGTTCTGTAATTTTTAAAATGCTTTCGGAGTCGACCAGGTTGAGCTTGTACGCATTGAGGCTTCCTTCGTAACTCCCGCGCAAGAATGATTTGAAGAGCCGGTAGTACAGGGGATCCGTTCGTTCCTCGCGAAGTTGGACAACTGCCTTAGGACATTCAGCAAGCCTCGCGATCTCTTCGGTTAGCAACTGATCCCAAAGCTTCCAGCCAAGGTGGTTAGAAACCAGTTGAGCGATTTCGCCGCCGCCGCTTCCGTATTCACGTTCGATGGTGACAGTTTTGATCATCTTGATTGAAATAACCACAGGTGCAAACGCTTAACGGATTACTGCGCTGCTCTTTATTCCACTATCACCTGCCCCCGGCCCCCGGGATCATTCTGCTGCAAAACAAAGGCCAGAAGGAACATGTTCGTCTGCGGCACCTCTGGTGTTGCAAATGAACTCTTTAGCTATAGTGAAGCGCGGTCCAACGTCAGTGCCTTGCCCAACGTTCAGCCCGCGGGTCGCCGCTTATTTGAACCCGCCCCGTGGCAAAGAGTTTCGCTCTCCCCACCTCCTGCCTGTTCCTATCATTGCTGGAAAAGCGACGACGCATCCAGCAGGCATTTGGTTAGCGGTCCCGCGCAATGAGAAACGGGGAAATTCAGTCGAGATAAGGCGTTTGCTGCTGCCGCGCCAGGCAATCGAGGGTGATCACTGACGGAGATGAGCAGCTGACCATCCTGGCTGTGCGTGCGTCCTACGAGGGCCTGTTGTAGTCGGTGGGCTTGCAGGCCGAGACTTTAGCTCTTGGCCGGCCAATTGGTAATCCGCGCCATGGCTAGAACGTGAGGCGCAAACCAAACCGCGTCACGAATGGGTTGATGGTGTTGAACGGATACAGATAGCTGGAGCCAAACGTGCTCACCTCGCCAATGACTGTTTGCGCGTTGGTGGTGTTGAAGAAGTCGACGGTTGGGATCAGGTGCCAGCGATCGTGGACGAAGTCACGCGAGAGACGCAAATTCAGCATATTCACGCTGGGCAAACGCAGGACTCCGGCCGGCTGGAGAATGACGGACTCGTTGACCGGCTTAGGAGTCGGTTCGCCATCCAGGACCGCAAATGTCTCTGTGGGCTGCAGGGGATAGCCTGTGTAGTGCTGGAAGTTGACGCTGGAACTGAATCTCCACGGCAGCTGGTAAGTGCTGTCCACTTTGAAGACGTAAGTGGCATCAAGGTTTAGGTAGTTGTTCTTGCGGTTGATGTCAAGATTGGGATCGGTGAAATTGTCCGAGTAACCTTGATCCGCATAGCCGCGGCTGTACACGCCTTTTTGCCGCTGGATGGTGAAGCCGCCGAGCACTTGCCATCGGTGTGAGAGCCGCTTCACAGCGGTGAATTCGACGCCGTGATAGGCATTGTCATCGAGCTGCGGGATGTTCGTTACCACAAAACTGAAAGCGCCGTACTTTTTCAGATCACTCGGCCGGAAGCTATAGAGGGTCAAGGGCTGGTTGGTAAGAGGGTTCGTAAAGCCTGAGACCGGGACATAGTCAGATGGCTGCACTGCGGTATTTTCCAGGCCAAACAGATTCTTCTTCGTGCGGTAATAATAGGTTGCTCCAACGCGCAGATCGCGCCAAATCAGTTTCTCGTAGCCGGCACTAAGCTGGTCCGAATATGGGCGGCTCATATTGGGATTAATGTGTGTGCTGGAGCCCCCAAAAGCGTTTACCGGATCGGTCTTTGCCCCTTGCGGAAGCCATTCATTCTGTTGCGGAATCCGGTCTCCATTGAAATCGTCCCACGCATAGTATTTGCCGAACAGGCCGACGGGGTTCACGGTTTCGGCCAGACCAGTGCCCTGCATGATGTAGTAGCGACCATAGCTGAAGCGCACGACCGAGTCGCCTTTACCAGTTACGTCGAACGCCAATCCGATGCGCGGCGAAACCGTGTTCCAATCGACGAGGTGTCCCGATGGAGGATAAGGGGTGATGGGAAACAATTGGGGGAATGTTTCATTTGGGTCGCTCTTTTGCGCGGGGTAGTAGGTATAGAAATTGTCATAGCGAAGGCCAAGATTTAGGGTCAGCCGATGCTTGAGCGTCCAGGCGTCCTGCACATAGAAGCTCGTATCGCGGAAGTAGTTCTTTTGCGTAGTGGGAGTGTTGTAGGCCAGCACTTGAGAGGGTACCGTGAAGGGCTGATGGCCGGAACCACTATCGAAGATGGCGTTGATTCCTTGATTGACCTTGTAGATATACGCGTTGTAGCTTTTGCCCCACTCGAATCCAAATTGGAAATTGTGGCTGCCGTACAGGTCGCCCTTATACCACGAGCCGCCAGCGGACCATTTAAGCACCCATGCCGGATTTTCAAATTGGTCGGGTGCCGCACCTGTTTCGGCATTAGCCGCAACATCCTGGAGATTGAGGGCAGAGCTTGTGAGACCGGGCTGATAGCGAAGCGGGAAGAGGAGCTTGCTCCAGCCGACGCGGAAATCGAGCAAGAAATTATTGGTGATCTGGCTGGTCCAGAGTCCCTGAAGAATGTAGGCAGGCTGGATTTGCCTCCAACTGGCATCCTGGGTAACAAATGCATACTTCGTGTCGCGGCGGAAGAAACGATTCTGTTCGTTGTACAGCCAGATGAAGCTGAACTTGTTCTTGGAATTGATCTGCCAGTCGCTGCGCAGGTCGGTATTCGATTGGTGGTTGACGTCCACTACGGGATTGCCGGCTTGATCCGTGACCGAAAGGATTCGCTGGCGGAGATCGTACCGACGATAGGAGCCGAACAGCCGCCAACGATCTCTCAGGATAGGGCCGCCAAGACTAGCCGTGATGTCGCGGGTCATATCAAATGGCGAGCCAGACTTGGCGGGCTGGCCCTGGTAGGTTGGGAATTTGTCTCTGGCCTGAACACCCGCCGTCAGATAGTAAAGCGTGGCTTGCCCGTGTAACTGGTTCGATCCCGACTTGGTCACCATATTCATGTAGATTCCCCCGATGGGCACGGAAGCGGGGGCATTATCCGCCACCACCTGAAATTCATCGAAGGAATCATGATTGGTGTAGAACTGGGTGTAACCTCCATTGAGGCCCGGCCAATTCAAATCCAAGCCATTGAAACTGTAGATCTGCTCTCCCGGTGTGCTGCCGTGCACCTGCATCAGGGACTGCTGGTAGCTGTTGTTGCCGGCGACATCAAAGGTGGTGGACGTGGTACCCGGCATCTGCTCAACGGTAGACCAGGGATCGCGGCCGCTAGGTATGTTTTGCAGCAACGTTTGGTCAAACGTTGTTGACGTTTGCACATTCTGCAGGTCCACGACTGGCTGCCCTTGTACTACTACGGTTTGCGCTATTTCACCCAGCTGCAGCTTGGCGTTCACGGTGGCAGTAAAGCCGGCGGTGATGACGACTCCGATTTCATCCAACTCCCGAAATCCCTTTGCCGAGATGGTGACTTCATACGCGCCAGGCGGCAGCAGATCAAACAAATAGCTGCCATCCCCTTGTGTCAGGTCGGAGCGCTTAGACATCAGCGCCGGGCTCTTTACATCGACCGTTGCGTTCGGAACATTGGCCCCGGAGGGGTCGGTGACCACACCGGTGATCGTCCCGGTTGTTGATACCTGAGACCAGGACGAAGGAAGGAGACAAAGACCGAGGACTAAACTCAACAGATAGACACGATATCGTGGAGTCGAGGAGACAAGTGAGGAGACCAAAGAGACCTCCACCAGCTGAAATCAGATTGTGTGTGAACGGTGTCGGACCTCGACGTGCGAACTTCGCGAATGCACCCACCGACATTCTACTCCCGGGTATCGGTCAGTCAAATTGAAATTAATGCAGGAACGAATCAAATGGGATGAAACATCCAAGCACCTCGTCCGCGCGTTCTTGTAAGTTGTTGCAAAACCTCACCACGCTTCGCTGTCAGGAATAGTGTCAGGAATTTTCGGACACGTTCGGAAATTCGACAGGCAATCGGCGCGAGCAGGAACGGTTGTGCCAGCGCGTCAGACGGCCGAAGGTGAGGACGCTGTCGTCTCGTTGCGCAGGGTGAACTGAAAGGTCGCTCCCTGTCCCGGGTTGGCGGTCGCCCACAAGCGGCCGCCATGCGACTCGACGATCGTCCGGCTGATAGAGAGTCCCATGCCGGTGCCTTGCGACTTCGTAGTGAAGAACGCCTCGAAAATGCGGTCGGGTTGCTCCTGCGGGAGCCCGATCCCCAAATCGCTCACTGAAATCATGGATTGACCATCCTCGGTTCTCGTCGAAGTGACCATCAGTTCACCGCTCGTATCTTTCATAGCCTCGATGCCGTTTAACATCAGGTTCATCAGTACCTGCTGAATTTGCACGCGATCGGCCATGACTTCGGGCAAACTTGGGGTAAGTTCGGTTCGGATCGGGATAGAGTATCGATTCGCTTCATCGGTCAGAAGAACGATCATCTCTCGAACGATTTCGTTTAAGTCGACCAGCTCGCGTTGTGGCGTACCTCGCCTGTAAAGTGAACGAACGCGGTCGATGATCTCGGCAGCGCGCGTTGTGTCCTTAACGATTCTCGATGCAGCCTCGCACGCCTCCGCAATATCGGGCGCATCACGCTGTAGCCACCGCGCGCAGGTCCTGGCATTCATCACTGCGGCGGCGATTGGCTGCTTGATCTCGTGGGCCAGCGATGCCGCCAATTCTCCGACGGTGATTACCCGGCTCATATAGGCTAAGTCGGCTTGGGCCTGACGCAGCCTCTCGCGCTCTTCCTCTGCGCGCTTGCGCTCCGTAAGGTCAAGCACGAATGCCAGTGTCTCGCTCCGGGCATCACCAATCACCGTGGCAGCTACCAGCACGGGCACGCGGCTCCCGTCGCTACGGAAATACTCCTTTTCAAAGATTTCGCAGGTGCCGCTCGCTCTGAGTTGCGCCACCGCTCGATCGCTGACGGCCTGCGATTCGGGCGGCGTCAGCTCTGTCCACTGGAGTCTTCCCGAGGTGACGTCGTCACGCGTGTACCGGACCATCTGGAGAAAGGCGTCATTGGCCTCGAGGATCTGGCCTTCAAGTCTCGAGATCAACACCCCGACAATATTGGCGTCCACAAGGCGCCTGATCTTCGCTTCGCGTTCCTGGAGTTCACGATACAAACGGCTGTTTTCGAGCGAAATCGCGGCCGCCGAGGCGAGCACGTTTAACAGCGCAATTCTCGCCGGAGTAAACGCATTGGCCGCCAAATTGTTCTCCAGGTAGAGCACGGCAACCAGCCGGCCTTGTTTTACGAGCGGGAGGCACAGGATGGACCGCGCGTGCGCGCTACGAATGTACTCGTCATCCGAGAACGAGCCTCGAGCCGACGCATCATCGAGGATGACACTCTCCTGTGTTCGCGCGGCGTATTGAACTACGGCCTCTGGCAGTTCAGCGCTGGAGATTGGCGCGTCACGCAGAGCGATCGCGACGGAGCTGCCGCCGGTAGTTGCTTCCGCCTGGATCCGCAGCTCGGCACCTCGCGGCAGAATGAGCAGTCCACGTTCCGCGCCGGCGTGCTCGATGGCGGTGCGGAGCAGCGCGTCAATGAGGTTTTCTAGGACGATTTCGCCGGACACCGACTGCGAGATCTTGAGGACCGTTGCGAACTCCAGGTGTTCGATCGGCGTGCCGATCGTGCGGCGCGCGTCGGGCGGCGGCTCTTCCTTGCGGAGGTGCGGATAGAGCTGGTCGAGTTGCCGCACTTTGCCGTCGGCTCCCCAGCTCAGGTAGCACTGGCGGGCGTTTCGCAGGTAAAGCTGGGCGATCTGCTCGAGACCGCGCGCCCCGTAAAAGCGCCCGGCCAGTTCGTTGGCGAGCGCCTCGTTGTGGACAAAGCCGTTTGATCGGGCCGAGCGGATGGCCTGCTCGTAAAGATGTTCGGCCTCAAGTAGTCGACCCTCGATACGGGCGATCTCCGCGTTGACAAGCGCAGCCCGGT
>Ga0137412_10001830_pt1 | contig 16640 bp, 13 predicted proteins | sample CZODoug2_1_16fun_FD_122160 | JGI IMG/M metagenome (GOLD analysis project Ga0137412, IMG submission 122160) | Vadose zone soil fungal communities from Angelo Coast Range Reserve, California, USA - CZODoug2_1_16fungal (Hybrid Assembly) | ecosystem: Environmental > Terrestrial > Soil > Vadose zone...
TCGCTCAAGTATCAATGGCAAAGCGAGATGATGCGTTTCTCGGGGCGGCAGGGTGAACATGCGCCGCGCGTGATCAGCGGCGGCCGGGCGCAGCGGCAGAACGATTATGCCCTGGATGACTTCTGCAAGATCACGAATTACGAAAAGCTCAAGCCCGATCTCGAACTGATCGCCGCCTGGGCGCCCGAACTGGTGATCGTCGATGAAGCGCAACGGGTGAAGAACTGGAACACCATCGCGGCGCGCGCCTTGAAACGCATCGACAGCTCCTATGCCATCGTGCTGACCGGGACTCCCTTGGAGAACAAGCTGGAGGAACTGATCTCCATCGTCCAGTTTGTCGATCAGCATCGGCTGGGGCCAACCTGGAAGCTGCTGCACGAGCATCAGGTCAAGGACGAGGGAGGCCGCGTCACCGGCTATACCTCCCTGGAGAAGATCGGACAGACGCTGGCGCCGGTCATGATTCGCCGACGAAAATCGGAGGTGCTGCGTCAATTGCCCAGCCGGTCCGACCAGAACCTGCTGGTGCCGATGACCGAGATGCAACTCGATTATCACGAGGCGAACGCCGATCAGGTGGCGAAGATCGTCCGGCGCTGGCGCAAGACCAAGTTTCTGTCGGACATGGATCAGCGACGGTTGATGGTCGCCCTGCAGAACATGCGGATGTCGTGCAACAGCACCTATTTGCTTGACCAGGAAACCGACCATGGCGTCAAGGCCGACGAATTGGCGGCACTGTTGGATGAATTGTTTGTCGATCCCGATGCCAAGGCGGTGGTGTTTTCGCAATGGACACGAACCCACGATATCGTCATCCGCCGTCTTGAAGCGCGTGGGATCGGATATGTCAGCTTTCACGGCGGCGTGCCGTCGGAAAAACGGCCGGCTCTGATCGAGCGGTTTCGTGACGATCCCTCCTGCCGCGTGTTCCTTTCCACCGATGCCGGCAGCACGGGTCTCAATCTCCAGCATGCGTCGACCCTGGTGAACATGGACCTGCCGTGGAACCCGGCGGTCCTCGAACAGCGTATCGCGCGCATTCATCGCATGGGCCAGGCGCGGCCGGTGCGGGTCATCAATTTCGTGGCAAAGGGCACGATCGAGGAAGGCATGCTTTCGGTGCTGGCGTTCAAACGCTCACTGTCGGCGGGAATTCTCGACGGCGACAGTGGTGAAATCTCACTCGGCGGCTCGCGGCTCAACCGTTTCATGAAGGACGTGGAAGGCGTCACGGGGCGCATGGGCGAGGGCGCGGCGGTGACGGCTTCGGAGGAAGTCGGCAATAGCGCCACCGCCGATCACGCCGTATCGGTCGAGGATCAAGACAACGAGGAAAATGCCGGTGCGGGCGAAACGGTGATCGCGCGGACCGAGGGGAATGGAGCATCCGCGCCCGGCGCAAATCCCGATTTGTGGCAAACCATGCTCCAGGTCGGCGCGCAGTTTGTTGGCGCGCTTGCGGCCGCCAACGATCCCAAAGCGCCGGCGCATCCCTGGATCGAGCGCGATCCGGCCACCGGCGCGTCCAATCTCAAAATCCCGTTGCCGCCACCGGAAACTGCGCGACAACTTGCCGACGCGCTGTCGGCATTCGCGAACAATCTGCGCGGACATCATTCGTAGGCGCTTTTGGCTACCAGCCACCCAAGCCGCTCAGGGTTGCCGCAGCGAGGCCACGCTGACGGCGATGCTGCCGGCTAGGGCCTTCATGCGCGGCAGGTAGCTTTGGATGATGTCGGCGCGATCGACCGCGGACATGAAATAGGTCATGCCGACGGTCGCAAGCACCCTTTGGTCATTGAGGATCGGCACCGCGATCGTTCCCGATGAACGTGGCTCGACCATGGGGTCGCGCTCGGCAAAGCCCTGCCTGCGTATCGCGGTCAGCATGGCCAGCGCGCGCCTGCGATCGGCGGCAGGCCGGTCTTCCGGCTCGGAGGATCGCGCCAGCATATCGAGCAGCATGGAACGCTCGGGTGCCGGACAGAAGGCGAGATAGGCGCGCCCCAGCGCTCGCTTGAGCAGACTGAGGTGCATGTTGATGGTGCCGTGAAATGGCGAGACCGGGCTGTCGGGAATGGTGCTGAAGCGGACCACGACGGACATCTTGTCGAGCACCGCGATCGCGATCGGCCATTGGTATTGCTCCGTGAAGGCGAGCGCCCAGGGGCGCGCGGCCTCCACCACCAGCGGATCGCCGTGAAAGCCGTTGCTCAGCGATTTGACCCGTGAGGCGACCGTGTATCCGCCCTGCCGCCGGTCGTTTGCCGCATAGCCCATCGCGCACAATGACTTCATCAACCGCACGATGGTCGATTTGGGCAGGGCGGTCGCCTTGTGCAGGCCGTCGATCGAGGCGACGCGATGCCGGTTCAGTTCCTCCAGCAACAAAAGCGTACGTGCGGCGGCTTCGACCGTGTCGGATTTCAGCGGCATGCTCAGGGATTCCACCTGGTGGAACGCCCGGCAGTCATCGCCGATCGCCGCCGGCTTTGCAATGCTCTCGGCGGCGTCGCGGCTATTGCGGTCGGGAGCTCCGGCGGACGCTGCTGCGCCGCCGGAGCCGGTCGCTTTATCTAAACGCGATCCGAAGACATCGCGGACTAGCCAAAATCCTGCCGATACAGCGCATAGTCGGCGCCGGCGAGTCCGCCGATGACGGCGCCCTCGCCGCCAAACGCCGATCCGATTCCCCAGCCAAAGACGGCGTCTCTTCCGACCTCTTTCCAGTCGTGGCTCTTGGCGTTGTTGATGGCGGTGTGCACGATTCCCTCGGCCTTGTGCTCGATCTTGCTCCAGTTGATATGCGGAAGGCCAAAGCCGCCGCCGACCATATCGATCTCGTCGAGCGAAAGCTCGCGGATGGAAGCCTGTTCGATGTCGAGGGTGATGGTGATCTGTTCTCGCATGGTGTCATCTCCTGGATGAATGGTTGGTTGTCACGATTACGCATCCTGAGCGATCGTCAGGGGTCCTTCATGGTTCACCTCCATCGGCTTGAGCGGGCCCGGCCGCGCCATCCATTGCGGCGGGGCGGGGGGTTGGTGCAGCGGCGGCAGCTCGACGCTGCGGCCGCGATCGAGCTTCACCACGCGATCGGCCGAGCTGATGGTCTGCGGCCGGTGCGCGACGATGATGCGGGTGATGCCGAGCGCTGCGATATGGCGCGACACCCGGGTCTCGGTGGCGACGTCGAGATGGCTGGTGGCCTCGTCCATCACCAGCACGCGCGGCTCGCGGTACAGCGCGCGGGCGATGTGGACGCGCTGGCGCTGACCGCCCGACAGCGAACTGCCCATGTCGCCGACCAGGGTGTTGTAGCCCATCGGCATCCGCTCGATATCCTCGTCGACGCAGGCAAGCTCCGCGCAATGGCAGACGCGGCGCATGTCGATGGCGGGATCGAACGCCGCGATGTTCTCGGCGATCGATCCGGCGAACAGGATGTCGTCCTGGGTGACCGCGGCGACATGCTGGCGCACCACCGCCGGGCCGAGACGATCGAGCGGATGTCCGCCGAACAGGACCTGGCCCCCCGTCGGCGCCACCAGGCCGAGAATGACGTTGATCAGCGTGGTCTTGCCGCATCCGGAGGGGCCGACGATGGCGACCGACTCGCCGGGCGCGATCTTCAGGTTCAGTCCGTCCAGCAGCATCGGCTCGAACTCGCCATAGCGAAAGCTCAGGCCGACGCATTCGATGCTCCAGTTCAGCGATCCCGCGCGCTCCGGCTGCGCCGCGCTTGCCTGATGCTCGGTCTTGGTCAGCACGATGTCGGCGAGGCGCTCGACCTGCGTGCTGAGCAGCCGCAGCTCGATGAAATTGTCGATCAGGTTGGTCACCCGGCCGTAGAACTGGTCCTTATAGGCGATGAAGGCCGTGATCGCGCCGAGCGTCATCTGGTGGTCGATCACCGTTTTCATGCCGAGCCAGAAGATCAGCACGCGCTCGGCCGAGCCCATGAAGCCGTTGACCGTCCGATACAGCAGCTTGAGCCGCTGGGTGCGCACGGTCGCGTTGGTCTCGTCGACCGCGAGCGACAGCCATTCGGTCTTGCGGCTGTCCTCCTGCAGGAACAGTTTTACGGTGCGCACGCCGCGGATCGTCTCCATCAAATGGGTTTCCTGGCGCGCGCGGGCGATGATGCCTTCCTCCAGCGAGCGGCGGTAGGGCATCATCTGCAGCAGACGGAACGTCGCGTAGAGCAGCATGATGGCGCCTGCGATCATGCACAGCTTCCAGCTATAGAGCGCCATCAGCCCCAGCGTGACGAACGACATCACGCCGTCAAACATCGACTCCACGAACATCGTGTTGAGCGCGCCGGCGATCGCGTCGGTTGCGTTGAACTTGGAGACGATGTCGCCGAGATGCCGGGCCTGGAACCAGGCCAGCGGCAGCCGCACCATGTGGCCGAGCACCGAGCTCTTCCACTGCAGGCTGAAGGTCGAGCTGGTATAGGTGATGAACCAGCCGCGGAAGGTCGTGAACACCAGTTGCAGCAGCAGCACGATGGCCATGCCGACGCCGAGCAGCGTCAGAAGGTCGGCATCTCCGAGCGCCACGACATTGTCCATCGCCCATTGGGTGAAGAACGGCACCAGGACCGCCAGCAGCTCCAGCAATACACCGATCGCCACGAGATTGAGGAGATAGCCGACCGCGCCGTTGATCCGGCCTGTGACATCGAAAAGACCGATACGCCGGCGCTGGTCGCCCTTGGCGAATTCCGTCGACGGCCACAGCTCCAGCGCCACGCCGGAAAACGCCTTGTCGACCTCCGACCACATCACCAGCCGTTCGCCGGTGGCCGGATCGTGGATGCGCAGGCCCTTGCGGGTGACCTGGCGCAGCACCACGAAATGATCGAGGTTCCAGTGCAGCACGGCCGGCAGCCGCAGCTTGTCGAGATCGGCGACGTCGAGCCGCACCGCTCGCGCGCAGAGGCCGAGCGGGGCGGCCATCTTCATGATGTTGGCGAGCGTCAGGCCACGGCTCGAGGTCAGATGCCGCGAACGGATCGCCGCGGGATCGGTGCGCAGGCCGTGAAACGAGGCGACCATGGCAAGGCACACCAGGCCGCATTCGGCTGCTTCCGTCTGCCGCAGCACCGGCAGCTTGGGTGAAAAGCCGAAATTGAGCCGCTCGGAGATCTGTTCGAGACCGCCGCGCGGCCGATCTGTCCGGTCGAGGCGCTTCCGCACCGCGTCCGCGCGCCATCGGTGCGCCGCTGCCCGGATCGACGAGTTGTGCGCTCGGGCTACGACGACAGCGCGGTCGATGTGTGCTCGAACCCGCGCGGGAATTTGCGGTGCGCTGACGGCGCTGCCGACCTGCGCGGTCAGGCCGCGCCATTTGACGTCGGCTCTCGCCGCGACGATGCCGGCGCGCACGCGGCTGGAAGCCGCGAGCGCGCGCAGCGACCGGTTCATGCGCGCTATGCGCAGCGCCAGCCGTCGTCTGGCCCGCGTGAAGTCAGGGGGCATGGCTGGCTCCATGGGACATGCTGTTGACGCTGAGCAGCGGCTCGATCATCCATTCGTAGATCGCGCGGGTTTCCTGCAGCACATAGGCGTCGACCGACATGCCGGCCTGCAGCGGCGTCTGATGGCCGTAGACCTCGATCGCCTGCCGGCGCGGCTCGACCACGATCCGATAGAGCGGCTCGTTCTGGTCCTGTTGCGGCAGGTTCAGCGAGGCGAGCTCGGTGCTCGACAAGGCGATGCGGGCGATCGAACTCACCCGGCCTTCCTGCTGGCCGAATTTCTGATAGGGAAACGCCTGGTAGCGCAGGTTGACGCGGTCGTCCGGCTTGACGAAGCCGACCGCGCGGCTCGGCGCGAACAGATGAACCTGCAGCGCGGTGCCATCGGGCTGGATCACGGCGAGCGCCTGGCTCGGGATCACGGATTGGCCGAGCGTCGCGAGGTCGACCGAGAGCACGCCGCTCTCGGGCGCGACGATGACGTTCTCGCGCCGCGTCTCGGATTCGGCGAGCTGCTGATCCAGCGACGACAGATCGCGCTGCAGCCCGCTGATCTCGTTGCGGTGCTGCAGCGGCTTCACCGCGAGGTCATTGTCGAGGCCGTTCAATTCCTGCGTCAGGGTTGCGCGGTCGAGCCTGAGCCCCGACAATTGGGTGCGCTGGTCGAGCAGGCCCAGTTCGACCTGCTCGCTCTGGTCGACGGTGCCGAGCTTGCGGTCGGCGAGGCCCTTCTTGCGTTCGAGAATGGTGCCGCGAAGATTGATCGCTTCCACCATGGTGGCGATCTTGTCGTCGAGCAGCGTCCGCCGCTCGATGGTTTCCTGGCGCCGCGCCTCGATGCGGGCGAGCTCGGCGGCCTGGATACCGCGCGTCTTCTCGATCGTCTCGGCCATCTTCGCGCGCCGGTCGCGCAGGCTCTCGGCGGCCTGCTCATAGAGCGGCGCCTGTTCGCGGCCCTCGCGCTCGGCCGAGAGCACGAACAGCGCCTGGCCCTTGGTGACGTGATCGCCGGCCTTGGTGTGCTTCTCGACGATGATGCCGGGCTGCGGCGCGAACACCCGCAGGATTCCACCTTCAGGAACCAGATAGCCGGAGATCGCGACCGCGCGGGTGTAGTGACCGAACACGATCAGCACGACGAAGCCGATGCTGAGCGCCGCGGATGCCGCCGCGACCGGCCGCGTCCAGCGTGAATAGTTCAACACCGTGCCCGACTGCTTGTTGAGCTTGTGATGCACCGCCTGGTCGCGAAACAACTGCGGCATGAACGTCAACTCCGCACGATGTTGGCCGCGCCCTCCCGAAGCCGGGACGACGTGCCGGGAATTTTTTCCCTGAGCCTGATCTGATGCGAGCTGGCCGCGCGGAACGGCGCGACGTTTTCTAGCGCGACGTCACACGGACGTCGTTCCCTGAACCTTCAACACGCGAACGTTCAAGACTTGAATGTCGAAGTCCCGGATATCGCAGCATTGGCGATCGATTTGTTGGCATGATCGCTTCGGATGATTTTGCGTCTGCTTCGGTCATCACAAAGAAATCTCAAGACAAAGCGACTTGACTATGCTGGATGCAGGGCATTTCAGGAGACGAAGTTGGCGACAACCGAACGCTGCGATGAACAACCGTGCTCCGCGTGGCAGGAAGAAGATCGTTCCATCATTTTCCTGCGATATTGCGGTTCCGTGTTCATCGACGCGTCATCTGTCTCTCGTCATCACTTATGGCGCGGGAAAGTGAAACCATCAGAGACACTGGAGCCCGGTCATGCGTTCAATTGCCTGGCGCGCTCGACAATGCTCCGCGGTCAGGCCGCCACCGTCGGCTGCACCGTCTGCGTCTGGCTAACGACCGCGCGCGGGAGAATCGATGTGAACAAAGTCGCCACCAGCGCCGGTGCGGCGAGCGCGACAAACGTGTTGCCGATGCGCCAGTCGCTTCCGACGAGCATGCCGATGGCGAGCGGCCCGACGAAAGAGCCCAATCGGCCAAAGCCCATGGCCCAGCCGACGCCGGTCGAGCGGATCGCGGTCGGATAAAACAAGGCCGAAAAAGCGATCAGCCCCGAGCTCGCCAATCCCAGGAAAAGGCCGGCGAGCCCCTCGAGCCATGTCACCGACACGATCGAGGGAGACGCATAACCCACGGTCCCAAGGGTGAGCGCGCTCGCGAGCAGCCCGATCGGAAGTACGATGGGCGCGCCGAAGCGGCCGACGAGGACTCCCGCGAACAACGTACCAAACACGCTTCCGAACGCGAAGATGGCGACGGCGAATGCCGCATGCGCCGCATCGATCCCGGCTCCCTGAAGCAGGATCGGCGTCCACGCCTGGTTGGTGACGAGCATACTAAATGTCGCAAAATAGCTCGCCCACAGCAGGTAAGTGCCGGCGGTTCTTCCCTGTGTGAAGAGATGCCGCACGGGCGCTCCGGGCACCCTCTCGTCGCTCACGACGAAGCGCACATCAGGAAGGACAGGTGAAAGAGGGTCCAACCGCCTGACCAGCCGCGCAATCTGCTGAGGCGCGGCGCCATTCGTCACCAGGAAACCGATCGATTCCGGCAGCAGACGCCCAAGCACGGCAGCTAGCATCAGCGGCAACACCCCGCCAATGTAGAACAGGGATTGCCAGCCGAATGCGCCGATGAGCCACGACGCGAGCAGCCCGACGAGGGTGCCCCCGAGAGGAAATCCCGCCCACATCAATCCGACAACTGCGCTACGCCTTGCCCGCGGCACATATTCCGAAGCCAGGCCGATGAGGCTCGGCATTGCGCCCCCAAGGCCGACGCCGGCAAGAAACCGGTACAGCAGGAGCTGCTCGAGCGACGTCGACAGCGCCGTACAGAGCGTGAAAACGCCGAAAGACGCGGTCGCGCCGATCAGTGCAGGCTTGCGGCCATACCGGTCGGCGAGCGGTCCAAACGCGAATGCGCCGCTCATCAGTCCGAGCAGCGCAGTGCTGAAGACCGCTCCCAATTTCCCTGCGGCAAGGTGAAGCGTGGCGGCGATTCCCGGACCGGCAACGCCGATCGCCAGCAGATCGAAACCGTCCAGCAGCGCGACCAGAGCGCACAGCACGACAATCATGACCTGGAACGCGCCGAGCGGACGCCGATCGATCAGCTCGGTGACATCGATGATTGTTGATGGCGACATGACCATTGCCTCGTCCTGCAGTCGAAGCCGCATAGCACGAGGCCTGGTCCAACATCGCTTCAGCAGGATTACAAAATGACGATTTTTCGTTGCAACTGTCACGATTGATCATCGGGCCGGCGGCGCCGAATAACGCAGACGACAAGGCTGACGCGAGGTCTGATCTCAGACCATTCCCTTGCCGGCGTCCGATCCGTGGCGGCGCTGCCGGGCTTGCAGTACGAGAATCACGATCAGCGCGGTGAAGATCACCAGGAACGACACCGCGCTGGTCAGCGTGCCCAGCGCATAGATGTCCGGCTTGGTGACGGTGGTGGTCAGGCCCTGCAATTCGAGCGGCAGCGTATTGACCGAGCCGATCGCCTGGCTCGATCGCGCCAGTTCATCCCACGACAGGGTGAAGCCGAACAACCCGATGCCCACGACCGACGGCAGGATGATCGGCAGCACGACATGCCGGAACGTCTGCCACGGCGTCGCGCCGAGATCGCGCGCGGCTTCTTCAAGGCGGCCGTCGAACCGGTTGAAGATCGCGAACATGATGAGAAGCCCGAACGGCAGGGTCCAGGTCAGATGCGCGCCAAGGCCCGACGTGAACAGCCCCATCGCGGTGGTCCATCCCTGCACATCATGCTTGATCATGAAATCGTCGAACAGCCGGAACTCCAGCGCGATGCCGAGCGAGGTGATGATCGAGGGCATGATCAGGCTCGCGATCGCGGTATAGAACAGCACCGTCGAGCCGCGGAATGATTTGCGGAACGCCATGCCGCCGGCCACCGAGATGACGACCGTCAGCACCATGACGACGAGGCCGAGCTGAAGCGATCGCTTGAAGGCCGCGCCGATATCGACGATGCCTGAGCCCGAGAAAACCTTGCCGAACCACACCAGCGAGGTGCCGTTCATCGGAAACGTCAATCCGCCATCGGGGCCCTGGAACGAGAGGATGTAGATCGCAAACATCGGCCCGTACAGGAACAGCACATAGGCCGTGAAGAACGCCGCGAGAAAGTAGAACGATCGGGGCCGCCGCTCACCCATTTTATAGTTCCTTGCTCACAGTTCCTTGCGGATATCGACGATCCGCGTCAGCGCGGAAATGATCAGGATGGTAATGCCGAGCAGGATGACGGCGTTGGCCGCGGCCGCCGGGAATTGCAGCGCGTTGAGGCGCGACTCGATGATCTTGCCGGCGGAGGCGATCTGCTGGCCGCCCATCACGCCGACGGTGACGAAATCGCCCATCACGATGGTGATGACGAAGATCGAGCCGATGACGATGCCGGGCTTCGACAGCGGAATCACGATGTTCACCAGTGTCTGCCAGCCGGTGGCGCCGGCATCATAGGCCGCCTCGATCAGCCGCTTGTCGATGCGGATCATCGAATTGAAGATCGGCACCACCATGAAGAAGGTGAACAGGTGCACCAGCGCCAGCACGACGGAGAACTCCGAGAACAGCAGCCATTCCAGCGGCTGCTGGATCACGCCCGCGCCGACCAGCCCCTTGTTGACCAGGCCGTTGCGGCCAAGCAGTGGAATCCAGGCGATCATGCGGATCACGTTCGAGGTCCAGAACGGGATCGTGCACAGCAAGGTGAGCACGATCTGCCAGGTCTTGGAGCGGACATGGAACGCGAGGAAGTAGGCGACCGTGAAACCGATGAGAAGCGTCAGGCTCCAGGTCAACAGGCACAGCTTCAGCGTCTTCAGATAGGTCTTCAGGATGGTGCAGAGGTCGGGCAGGCCGGAGATGCAGCCCTCGAAGGTGTCGCTGTAGCCGCGCAGGCTGAAGGCGGGGATCATTTCATATTCATTGTAGTCCCACGCGCTGACGATGGTCACGAAAACCAGCGGCAGCAGGAAGAACAGCACGAAGACCAGCATCATCGGCGCGGCCTGCAGCAACGCGGCGAAGGATTTGCGATTTGTCGTCATGAATGGCTGATCGGGTCACGTTTCAAGAGGACTTGTCGCGCCGCTCGGCGCGACAAGTTTTGTGGATGGCATCAGGCGGCGATGAATTCATTCCACTTGCGGACCATGTAGTCGTTCTCATCCATGACCGCGTTCCAGCACGCCACCCCGCCCATGCGGTCGTCATAGGAGCCGCCGTCGCGCACGGCGCCGGCCTTCTCCAGCGTGGTGCCGTCGGGCGCCTTGATGTCGCCGACGGCAGGCTTGCCTTCCATCCAGTAGCCCCATTCGTCGGCGGACATGTTGGCCTTGGCGGTGGAGAGCACCGCGGCATAATAGCCCTGGCGATTGAGATAGGCGCCGGCCCAGCCCGACAGATACCAGTTGACGAATTCATAGGCCCAGTCGAGCTTCGGACCCGACACCGCCTTGGAGACGCAGAACCCCGACGCCCAGGAGCGATAGCCCTCCTTGAGCGGCTGGAAGGTGCAGGGGATTCCCATCGAGCGCACCTTGGTCACGGCCGGCGACCACATCGACTGGATGATGGTCTCGCCCGAGGCCATCAGGTTGACGGACTCGTTGAAGTCCTTCCAGAACGCGCGGAATTGCCCTGATTTCTTGGCCTCGGTCAGGATCTTCATGGTGAGATCGATCTCGGCCTTGGTCATGTTGCCCTTGTCTTCATATTTGTGCTGGCCGGTGGCTTCGACCACCATCGCCGCGTCCATGATGCCGATCGAGGGAATGTTGAGGATCGCGGCCTTGCCCTTGAATTCGGGGTTGAGCAGTTCGGCCCATGAGCCGATCGGCCGCTTGATCAGGTCCGGCCGGATGCCGAGCGTATCGGCGTTGTAGACGGTCGGAATTAGCGTCACGAATTCGGTCGGCGTCTTGGAGAATGTCTTGGAGTTCGCGCCTTCGAGATAAAGCACCTTCCAGGGCGCGGTGCCTTGCGCGCCGATCTTCTTGCCGTTCGGCAATTCGCCCTTGGTGAATACCGGCGTGATATTGTCGAACTCTTTGATTTTCTTGGCGTCGAGCGCGAAGATGTTGCCCGACGGCACCAGCTTCTTCAGCGAGAAATATTCGGTATCGAGCACGTCGAACGAATTGGGCTGGGTGATGACGCGCTTGGTGACGTCATCGGTCGTCGCCGTGATGTATTCGATCTTGATGCCGGTATCTTCCAGGCATTTCTTCGAGATTTCGTCGCCTTCGTTCACCGCCGTGCCGAGATAGCGCAGCACTTTCGGCTCGGCCGCATGGACGTAGGGAAAGCCGGTGATCGCGCCCGAGCCCACGGCAAGGCCGGCGACTCCGGCGCCCTTGAGCAGAGCGCGGCGATTGATGCTTTTCGTCTTCGAGCGATCGGTCATGGTCACCTCCAGGGGATGTCAGGCCGCCGTTTCGGCGGGCGCGACAGTTGCAGAATTGACGGTTGCGGAGTTGGTGGTTGCGAAATTGACGGGCTTGAGCCGGCTTGCGCGCGCGGACTCCCAAGTGACAAGAACCGGCTCGCCGATGCTGTAGCCGGCGGCGTCGAACTGGCTTTCGCTGAGCTCGGCGGCAAGGTCGGCTCCGCCTTCGGCCGCGATCGCGACGCGCACATAGGTGCCCTGATATTCGACGTCGCTGACAGTCCCCGGGATCGACGGCCCATCAACCACGGCACCCGGCTTTTTCAGGATGAGACAGTCGTTGCGCACGGCGAAGCTTTCGCCGCCGACCGCAATCACGTTGTGGCCGCCGATGAATTTCGCGGTGAATTCGGTCTGGGGATGGTTGAAGATGTCACGCGGCGAGCCCTGCTGCTCGATCCGTCCCGCATTCATCAGCACCACGATGTTGGCCAGCGCCATCGCCTCATCCTGGCCGTGCGTGACATGGATGAAGGTGATGCCGAGTTCGCGTTGCAGCTTTTTCAACTCGGTCCGCATCCGCAGCCGCAGGAATGGATCGAGCGCGGAGAGCGGTTCGTCCAGCAGCAGGATCTGGGGCGAGGTGATCAGGGCGCGCGCCAGTGCCACGCGTTGCTGCTGGCCGCCCGAGAGTTGCGCGGGCAGCCGCGCCGCGTAGTTTTGCATGTCGACGAGTTCGAGCAGGCGTCTCGCCTCGGCGTGGCGCTCGGCCTTGGCTACCCCGCGCATCTTCAGCGCGAAGGCGACATTGTCGATCACGGAGAGATGCGGAAACAGCGCATAGGATTGGAACATCATCGCCGTGTTGCGTTCGGCGGGCGGCAGGTCGGTGACGTTTCGCGGGCCCACGATGATGTCCCCGGAGGTCGCGGATTCATGGCCGGCGATCATCCGCAGCGTGGAAGTCTTGCCGCAGCCGGAGGGTCCGAGCAGGCAGCAATAGGAGCCGGCCGGAATCTTGAGGTTGATGGCGTCGACGGCGGTGACGCTGCCGAACATCTTCGTCAGTTGGACCAGTTCCAACGCTGCTTTGATTGTCATCTGCCCTTGGCCCGCTTGCCCCCGAGGATCCGGCATCCTTCGCGCTTCGGTAGGCATGCGATTCGGATGCAACAGATGTGCCAAAAGGACCGAAAATCGTCGGCTGTTCGATCGATTTTGTGCGGCCGCCAGCGGGTCCTTTTGGCACCTTCGGCGCATCGGGCGCAGTGCGGCCGATCAAGCCGTCCTGGCGTAATCGTGAAAGCCGATCATCGTCCACACATCAACGCGCAGGCGTATCGTTGCGCATCCAAGCCCGCTTCAAACAGTCTGGAGAAGCCCATGCCGGCCTATGTGATCTTCGATGTCGACATCAGGGATGCCGACCAGTACCGCGCGTTCATGACGGCGGTGAAGCCGGCCCTGGAAGCGGTCGGCGCGCGCTATCTGGTCCGCGGCGGCGCGCACAAGGTATATGAAGGCGACTGGCAGCCTCGGCGCATCGTGCTCCTGGAGTTTCCGTCGGTCGAGGTCTGGGAAGCCTTCTATCACGGCCCGACCTATCAGGGCCTCAAGGCGGTCAGGGATGCCTGCAGCTCGGCGCGACTGGTGGGTGTGGAGGGAGCGTGACCAATTTCGCGGGCAAGCCGGCCACAGCCATCTTGCCGCGGTCAGCGCCGGACGCGCATCTTCCGCGCCCCGGCTAGTCCAGCCCGACGGGCCGCCGCTGGAAAATCGGCATCATGCCGAGCGCGATGCCGGCCTGCGGCCGCGGCTTCTTGGCGACGACTGACGTTGAGCCGGTCGTCCCGGGAGCCGGAGCCGCGCGATTGGCGCGCTCCAGGCGCTTCGCCCGTGAGATATCGGCGAAGGCGCGGTCGAACTTCCGCATGCGATAAAACACGATGCCGCGATCGATATAGGCGGCGGAGAATTTCGGATCGAGCTGGATCGCCTGGTCGAAATCGGCGATCGCGCCGGTCAGATCGCCGTTGCGATAGGCGGAGATGCCGCGCTCGCGGAACGACCGCGCCTCGCTGACGGTGAGGTCGGACACCAGCCCGAGATTGGCGGCCATCGCGGCGCCGCTGTCGGAGGGAAGCGCGACGCTGCTGACGGCCAACGCCTGGTCCGGCGTGGGAGCGGCATTCCCGGCCATCTCGGTTTTTTCAGGCGGCCCGGCCTTCTCGGCCGGCACCGGCTGTTTCGATATGTCCGCCGTGGCTTGCTTCAGTTCGACCGGCGCGCCCGGTGCGGACGGCGTGGTCGCCGTGGCCGTGATCTGGGGCAATTGGCGCACGGCCGCCTGCAACTGCTGCAGCGGAATCCGATACTGGGATGTCGAAAGGTGCAGGTAGACCGCATAGCCGCCGACGGCCATGATCAGGATCACGGCAAAGGCGAGCACGGCGGAGGCGAATTGATAAACCCGGCGCGCCATGGCGTGCTTCGACATCGAGGCCCGCTCGATGCGCGCGAGATCGAGCAGATGATCATAGGCCGCCCGCTGCTCCGGGTCGTTCAATATCTCATTGGCCCGCACGATCTGCCTGAATCTCAGCGCAGCATGCGGATCGCCCGGATTAATGTCGGGGTGCGTCCCCTTGACCGCTCGGCGAAACGCTGATCGCAAGCTTTCAGCGTCGTCATTCGGAAGAGCTCCGAGCAGATCGTAAAGCGTCTCCATACTGATACTCGCGGCTCTACGCTCCCGTCCTCGCGTGAAATTCCCGCCGCGAATTTACCAAGGAGGACAGGCACTATTGATGCTATGATGCTTATCCAGCACGGCAAAAAAATGACTAAATTGTGCACGCGCGCCTCAGGCCCTACCTGTCAGGCGCTTGGTTTTGGGGGGCTTTGAGGTTCTAAGGCGCTTGGGGAGCGCCCTGAGATACCTGTTACCGCGCCGACGCGACCTGGCAACGGTTGGCCGCCTGCAGGAGCCGCAGCCGCTGGCGAACCGCCCGCTCCGCGTTCTGATAGCACTGCAGCTCATATTCAACTTTTAAGTGCGCAAACTGGCCGGGGTCGATGGTTCGCAGCGCCGGCCGCCTGAAGACACAATCGGGCGCCGAGGGCGGCACGAGCAGCGCGCGGCTCGGCCGGCAGATCTGCGCGTCGGAGCGGGCCGGCGCGAACAGGCCCGTGGGCTGCACCGGCTCCGACCCGGATTGCAACTCGGTCGCATGGGGCACGCAGCCGCCAAGCGCGATCGCCAACACGACCGACAGATGGCGCGGAATGCGCAGCCAAGTGATCCCGGAATGATCGCCCATTTTCGGTCAAGCCTCGCGCGCGTGATGACAAAAGAATTTGGAACGCCGCGCAGCGTGGCCGTCTCGTCCCAAATTCCCCACCTGGCCAGTCGCGGGCGCCTTGCGATCCGGCAAGGGCTCGCCGCTCGCGCGTGGGCGCGCACGTCGCCGTGCGAACCACGCGGAGCCATGGCGCTTGGGCCGCCGACCAAGCCTTGCGATGATGAAGATCAGGTTTGAATCGCAATTTAAGAACTTCGGTAAATCGGGTCTTAAACCTCGCTTGAATCGCGTTTCCTCGGCGCAAAACAGTATTCAGGCACCGATGCGGCGCGAACTCACACAAAGCTGATCGCATTGTTTTGCGGGTGCACGCCCACGTGGCGGCGAGCGTGATTTCGCACACATCAGGCGGCCGAGCGCGATGCGTAGCCTCTGGCGCGGATCGCAGATCATGAGATCCGTCACCCAAGCTCCGTCCGCAAATGGAGGATTCAAAGGAAAGGATAGCGATGAAGAAGATCGTTCTGATGATCGCGGCCGTCACCGCGCTTGCAGCGACCGCAAGCGCGCCCGCGGAAGCGCACCGCCTGCATATTTTCAGGCCCGGCGCCATCGCAGCGGCCACAGTTGCCGCCATTGCGACCGACGCCGTCGTCTACGGTCCGGGTTATGGACCGGGCTATTACTATGCACCCACGCCGTTGTACTACGGCGCCGGTCCGGTTTTTCTCCCCTATCCCGGCTTTCGGCACCGCTGGTAATCAAGCGATGGCTCGCGGCTCACTGGCCGCGAGCCATTTCGCCGCGCGCAATGGATCGCCGCGTAAAGCCAAGCCAAAGCGCGGCCATGTTGCCTTGTTTGCCCGGGCCGTATAGCCATGTCCGGCCGGGCCGCGAGCCCGACGTTAACATGACCGACGTCCTTTCATGGCTGATTCCTCGTCTGATTCTTTGCCCGATTTTCACGGCGTCTTCCCCTATCTCGTCTCGCCGATCGATGCCGACGGCCATATCCGCACCGGCGTGCTCGGCCGGCTCTGCGACGATCTCATCGCCTCTGGCGTGCATGGGTTGACGCCGCTCGGCTCGACCGGCGAGTTCGCCTATCTGAACCAGGCGCAGCGCGCTGTGGTGGTTAGGACCACGATCGAGGCCGCGCGCGGCCGCGTGCCGGTCGTGGCCGGCGTCGCCTCGACCTCGACGGCGGATGCGGTGGCCCAGGCAAAGGCCTATCAGAAGCTCGGCGCCAGCGGCATCCTGGCGATCCTGGAAGCGTATTTTCCGCTCGCCGACGCGCAGGTCGAATCCTATTTTCGCAACATCGCGGACGCGGTCGACATCCCCGTCGTGATCTACACCAATCCGCAATTCCAGCGCTCGGACCTCTCGCTCGACGTCATCGCGCG
>Ga0137412_10001831_pt1 | contig 16637 bp, 10 predicted proteins | sample CZODoug2_1_16fun_FD_122160 | JGI IMG/M metagenome (GOLD analysis project Ga0137412, IMG submission 122160) | Vadose zone soil fungal communities from Angelo Coast Range Reserve, California, USA - CZODoug2_1_16fungal (Hybrid Assembly) | ecosystem: Environmental > Terrestrial > Soil > Vadose zone...
CCTCGAGCACGCGCTGCTGGTAAACGCGGGCAACAATGTCATGAACCCAGCGCTCAAGGTTGCGAGTGATTTTGTTGATGGAACCGCGCGCACCGAGAGAAGCGGACGCCTGCGTATGGTCGAGGAAGACAACGGAGCCGCCCATGCTCTGGATGCCGACGTCAAAAGTGACCCGAGTACGAAGCGAGGGCTTTTCGAAAATCAAGGCGATGAATTTGCCGTGAAGAGTGGAGGCGTAGCGGACCGGACGGGCTTTGATGTCCGCGGAGAGCTGGATCAGCTCGCGGGTGTGCGCGGGGCTCCATTCCGCTCCGGTGAGGAGATCATTGGACAAGGAAATGGGCGCAACGAGAGTTGTAGCGGTCATTTTTCATTTCACCTTGCTGTCGCGTGAGCGACGCGCTGGGGATCCGCGGAGTTGGCGGAGTCCGGGGCCGAGGCCTGCCGTGGAGTGGTTGCGAGAACGAGTTCCAGGAGCTTGAGAAATTCGCGGACTTGCGCGCGGGTGATGAGGAAGGGCGGCAAAAAGCGCAGCGTAAAATCGTGGGTGCAATTGATCAGCAAACCGCGCTGCATGGCCTCGCTGACAAATGGGCCGCCTTCGACGGAGAGTTCGACGCCGATCATCAGGCCTTCGCCGCGTACGGCACGAATAAAATCGAATTTAGTAGCGAGCTTGGTGAGACCTTCGCGCAGTTCGGAGCCGCGCGCGCGGATATTTTCGAGAAGATCTTCATCCTCGACGACATGGAGAAACTCAAGCGCGGTGGCGCAAGCCAGCGGGCCGCCGCCAAAGGTAGTGCCGTGCATCCCGGCGGAGACGCGAGAGGCAACGTCTTCCGTGGTGAGGATAGCGCCGAGGGGCAGGCCGGCGGCAAGCGGCTTGGCGATCAAAACAATGTCCGGCTTCGAGGAAAATTTCTGATAGGCGAAGCAGCGGCCGGTGCGGCCGAGCCCGCATTGAATTTCATCGGCGATCAATAGAGCGCCGTGCTGCGTGGCGAGTGAGCCAGCGCGATTCCAAAACGCTTCGCTGACGGGATAAATTCCGCCTTCGCCCTGAACGGTTTCGATGAGAATGGCGCAAACGGTATCGTCGAATTTCGCTTCGAGATCGGCGACGTCGTTGAAACGCACGAAATCCACGCCGGGGACAAGGGGAGCAAAGGGCAAGCGGTACTTTTCCGTGGAGGTGACGCTGACAGCGCCAAAAGTGCGTCCGTGGAATGAATTCTCGAGGGCGAGGAAGCGGTGCTTCTTCGCAGTCGTTCCAGCGGGTTCGTCAGGCTTGCGCCCATAGAGCCGCGCCAGTTTCATCGCGCCATCGATCGCTTCGGTGCCGCTATTCGAAAAAAAGACACGGTCCATCCCGGACCATTCGGAGAGTTTGCGCGCGAGCGGGCCCTGATAGGCGTTATGAAAAAGATTCGAGAGGTGAATGGCGCGCGCGGCTTCGCGGCGAATTACTCTTACGACGCGGGGATGCGCGTGGCCGAGGGCGTTCACGGCGATGCCGCCAAGAAAATCGAGATACTTCTTCCCGGTGGAATCGAAGACATATGCGCCGCGGCCGTGAGTCATGACCACAGGCTGGCGCTTGTAAGTAGGCAACAGGAACTGCTCGGCATCGAGCAGGCGAGCGTCCGGTTTGGGAGATCGCGCAGCGGCAGGTTTCGCTTTTCGCGCGAGCTTTGCCGATGAATTCTTTTTGGATGAAATCTTCATCACGCCGCCGAATAGGCCGCTTGGGCGGCGGACAAGGGTTCACGGAGGACGCGCGTTCCAGGAATAAACGGCGCGCTGTCGCTGCTGGGTGGCGTCGCATGGGAAGCCAGTAACAAGGCGTCCGGAGAGGTGCCCCCGACGATGCGAACTTCGCGGACGCCACCTTCGATGGCGCGCTTGGCGGCTTCCAGCTTGAGAATCATGCCGCCGGAAACGACGCGGCATTGCACCAGGCGCTCGACCTCTTCGCAGGTGACGGCGGAGAGAACTCTCTCCCCATCAAGAACACCGGCGACATCCGTGAGATAGATCAACTGATCGGCGTGGAGATATTCCGCGCAGGCAGCAGCCATATGGTCGGCGTTGATGTTGTACAACTCGTTGTCCGAGCCCAGGCCGAGGCAGGGCGAAACCGGCAAAAGACCCTCGTGCCAGAGTGATTCGATGAACGGCGCGTTCAATCCCGTGAGGTAACCGACGAAGCCCAGGCCGCCTTCGACTTCGTTATGTACCATGGGTTCGGCGACGAAGCAGCGAGCGTCGGCAGCAGAAATGCCGATGGCAGGCTGCCCTTCGGCGGAGATGGAGGCAGCCAATTTCTTATTCAACAAACCGGCGAAGACCATGACAGCGACGTCGCGCGTCTCGCGGTCGGTAACGCGCAGGCCGGCGATGAATTTGCTCTCGATGGCCATGCGCTTTAACGTGGCGGTGAAAAGGCGGCCGCCGCCGTGAACGACGAGAATTTCGTGGCCCTGCTGCGCGAGCGCGGCAACCTGCCGCGCGAGAGAGCGCACCGTGGCGTCGTCTTCGAGCAATGCACCTGCAAATTTGATTACGATTCTCATTGAAGTGAAGTTTGCTCCTCTATTTGCTGCATATGGTTGAAATTTTGCACGGCCTGGCCGGCGGCGCCTTTTCCGAGATTGTCAAGGCACGAGACGAGGACCAGGCGGCGTCCCGAGTGGTCCAGCGCGAATCCGATATCGCAAAAATTTGTGTGCGCGACGTGCTGCAGCTCCGGCAAGCTGCCGGCGGGCCAGATGCGAACCATCGGCCGGCCAGCGTAGAACCGGCGATAGAGCGACTCGATGTCCGCGGCAGTTTGCGATTCGGCGAGAGTGACGTAGATGGTAGAAAGAATGCCGCGCGAAAGCGGCAGCAGATGGGTGGAAAAAATAAGTTGTGATTCGCCGAGACCAGTGTGTTCGAGAATTTCCGGCGTGTGACGGTGAGTGAAAAGGCCGTAAGCCTTGAAATTTTCATCCACCTCGACAAAGTGGAGATCGCGGCGAGGATCCTTGCCCGCGCCGCTGGCACCGGACTTGCAGTCGCAAACCACGCCCGCGCCGGGGGCGAGTAGATTTTTTTGCGTCAGAGGCCGCAGGGCAAGGATCACGCTAGTGGCATAACAACCGGGGTTGGCCACCAGGCGAGCCTTGGCAATTTCGCTGGAGTACAGCTCAGGAATGCCGTAGACGGCCTCGGAAAGCCAGGCAGCGTGCGGCGCCAGCAATTTGTACCAGGAGGTGAAAGTTTCCGCTGCACGAAAGCGGAAGGCACCGCTCAAATCTACGACGCGGAGGCCAGCCTGGAGCAGAGCCGGAGCCAATTCCGCGGAAACTTCATGGGGCGTCGCAAGGAACGCGGTGCCGGCGTTGCTGGAAGTGATAGCGTCAACCGAGAGCGGACGCAGCGGCGCTTCGCCCCAGCCGCGAAATTGGGGGAAGAGTTCGGCGAGGCAATTCGCGCCGTTGGTTTCGCGCACGAAGAAGACCGGCGGCTGGAGCGCGGGATGGCGAAGAAGAATGCGCGCCAACTCGAGACCGGTATAACCGGTGACGCCGACAACCGCGACTTGGAGAGGATTTCTCATTTCACCAGGGCTTCGATTTTTTCCTGCAGGGATTTACGCGCTTTCTTGTTGGGGGTAATGATAAGGACGGTGTCGTCACCGGCAATAGTGCCGGCGATTTCAGGGAATTTGGCGCCGTCGACGGCAGCGGCCAGGGGCTGGGCCCCGCTGGGAGGCGTTTTCAAAACGAGAAGATTTTCCGCGGGGCGGATATCGAGGAGAAATTCGCCGAGGGCGCGAGCGAGCGGAGGCAGAGGCGCGGATTCTTCAGGCAAGGCGGTGGCGGGCTTATAGCCTTCCTGAGTTTTAATCAGGCGAAGCTCCTGCAAGTCGCGCGAAAGGGTGGCCTGGGTGACGCGAAGCTTTTGCGCGGCGAGCCCACGCCGCAACTCTTCCTGGTTGGCGATACGGCGATCCGAAACCAAGCGGAGGATTTGGCCGTGGCGAAATGTCTTATGCGTATTCATGGTTCAGCGCAAACTTCCCACTGTATTTTTATACAGTCCCCTGCATACTCCTGTCAATAGTATTCCTGAAATATTTGGCGCGCAGGCCCTGCCGAAGCGCGGGAGGCGCAAGAGGCCAGTCATGTAAGATTCGCGACACTCGCGCGAAGCATAGTGGATTTTTCACGCGGGAGATGTAACCTAGCCTTTAGCGCTATCCGGCTCATGGGAACTGCTTGCCAAATTTCGGGATGCAAAAACGAAGCGCCACCGGCGCTCACAGAGCAGCGGCTGTGCGTCCTGCATTTCACGCTGGCGCTGGAAACCAGCTGCTCGGAGATGCGGCGAGAGACAGCCTTGGGCAATGCACCGCATGAACGCCAGCGTGAAATCATGAAATTCATCACCGAGCACGGGGAAGTCCTGGCGCGCGTAGCCACCAGCGGCCTGCACCTGACGGACGACCTGAAGGCGCGCATCTTGAGTACGTTCCTGACGCTGATGAATCTGCGTGAAAACCTGGACCGCTCGAACATGCGCAGTTCGTTTGGACGCTCCGGGCACCTGCCTCGTTGAATAGCCATTCCGGCGTGAAAGAGAAGTGCGGGGTCAGGCGCCGATGTACCTGGCGTAGAGAGAGCGCGCCACGGCGGGATCTTTGGTGCCTTTGAGAATGGCGCGGCCATCGGCGAAGATGGTCATTTCATACGGGGCGATGCGGAAGCGAAGCAGAAAATCGTTCTGACGGACTTCGTCAACGAGAGGCTTCAAGCGCGCCTGGAGAACGCCGAGATCGATGGAGCGGGCGCGTTCGTGAATCTGAACAGAATCACGGCCGCACAGCGTGATGCGCGGCTGGACTTCTCCTGCAAGATAAGTGAACTCGCGGCGAGCACAAGCGCGGCATTCCGCATGACGCGCCACGCCGATCGATTGCATGCGGCCGGTCCAGACGTCACAAGAGAGCAAGCGCCCGTGAAGGGCTTGGGGGTGGCCGGAGAGGAATTTCAAGGCTTCGGCTACTTGCAGCGAAGCGATCAGATTGACGATCGGGCCGAGAACGCCGATAGTGTCGCAAGTTTCCTCGAGGCCGTGGGAGGCATCGCCGGATTCGAGCAGGCAGGCAAGGCAGGCAGTGGCTCCGGGACGAATGGCCATGGTCAGGCCATAGCTGGCGACGCCGGCGGCGTAGATCCAGGGCCGGCTGAATTTCACGGCCAGGTCATTGATTAAGAAGCGCGTTTCGAAATTATCCGTGCCATCGAGAAGCAGATCGACACCATCGAGAAGCGCTTCGGCGTTGTGAGAGCTGAGATCGGCGACGAGGCCTTCGACGGCGACAGTGGAATTGATGGCGCGCAGCTTGCGTTCGGCGGCGACGGCCTTGGGAAGGACGCTGAGGGCGTCGGACTCGTCAAAAAGGGTTTGCCGCTGCAGGTTCGAGGGTTCGACAAAATCGCGGTCGATGATTCTGAGGTAGCCGACGCCGGCCCGAACGAGAAGATTGGCAGCGGCAGCACCGATAGCGCCGCAGCCGACGATGGCCGCGCGGGAAGCGAGGAGCCGTTGTTGCCCTACCGGGCCGATACCGGCGAAAAGCATCTGGCGCGAATATTTTTCCTGAAGAGAATCGCTCACGAAAGACACGGTCCCGGCAGGCGCAGCGGACGCACCTGTTAAACTACATGATAGCGCCAAAGAGGGCAGGGCAGGCAACGCCGGCGTGCTACCCTTCGTCTGAGCGAATGGAACCATGAAATTGAGCTGGGCCAATGGGTTGCGAGGAATTGCCGCGCTCGCGCTCCTGACAGGGGCCGCGCCGGCGCACGGACAAGTGCCGCCAGAGACAGCCACGGGAGAAGTGGCGAAGGAAGAGCCGAAGATTGTGGCGATCCGCATCGTCAAGGAAAATGGCCAGGTTTTGTCCGACGCGCCTTCCGGAATCGCGGTGGAAACCGGGAACACGCTGGATCGAAGAAAAATCGCGGAAAGTTTGCGCGCGCTTTACCGGTTGGGGGACTACGCGTACCTGCAGGCAGTCGTGACTCCCGTGGCGGATGGAATGCGGCTGGATTTCGTGGTGCGGGAGAATTTGTTTTTTAACCAGGTGCGCATCGAGGGACTCACCGCGCCGCCCAGCGATTCGTCGGCAGCGGCAGCGATGCAGCTTACGCTGGGGCAGACGTACCGGCGGGCAGTGGTCGACGAGGCATTGGAACGGCTGCGAGAGACGCTTCGCGATGAGGGCTTGTATCAAGCGGAAGTTTCGGCGGAAGCGGTGCCGCATGCGGAGACGCACCAAGTGGATATTGTGGTGCACGTGAAGCCGGGCCGGCGCGCCCGCGTGGGAAACATCCAACTGAAGAACGAGACGGAATACCGCGACGTGGAAATTCTGTCGCGGCTGAGGCTGAAAGCGGGAAGCGAGATTACTTCGGCCAAGGTGCAGCGAGGAACGGGCCGCATCCGGAAATACCTCGTGAAGAAGGGACACCTCAGCGGGAGAGTGGCGGTGCGCCGAGGTGACTACGATGCCGCGAAGAGCACCATTCCCCTCGACCTGGAAGTAACGGAAGGGCCGCGGGTGAAGGTGACGATAGAGGGGGCGAAGTTTTCGGACGGCGAGCTGAAAAAACTGATTCCCATCTATCAGGAGGGCGCCGTTGACGCGGACTTGCTGGAAGAGGGAAAACGCAATGTTCGGGAACGGCTGGAACGGCTGGGGTACTTCGACGCCGACGTGAATTACAAGACGGAGACGCATGAAGTGAAATCCAGCCGCAGCGCGGCACAGACCACGGAAGAAACTATTACTTTTACGGTGGAACGGGGAGCCAAGCACAAACTAATGGGGATTGAAATAACCGGCAACAAATACTTCGACAGCGAACTACTGCGGAGCCGATTGCAAATTTTTGGGGGGGCCTTCGGTTCAGCGGGGCGCTTCAGCCGAAGGCTGGTGGATTCCGACGCGCAATCGATGCGCAGCCTGTATCAGGCGAACGGATTTCTCGATGCCAAGGTCGAGCCACAGACAGAGGACAACTACAAAGGCAAAGAAGGCGATTTGTTCATACGCTTCGTGGTGCAGGAAGGAAAACAGACGCGGGTGGCTTCCCTTTCGATCGAGGGAAATCGCGCCTTCAAGGAAGAAGAACTTCTCGGCGTGATCGCCTCGACTTCGGGGCAGCCGTATTCCGATTTCAACGTGACGACCGACAGGGACAACATTCTGGCGCTCTATTTTAACGAAGGATTCCCGGAGGCGAGCTTTACGTCGACGGCGGAGCGCGAGTCGACCGGGCCGACGGCGCAAATAGCAGAGGCGGTGGGAAGCGCGGCGGCTTCGCAGGAAAATAGAAAAAAAGAGCCAAAAGAAAAAGATCCCAAGACATCGATTGAACAGGCGGAAGCGGTTCGACTTGTATACCACATCCAGGAAGGTCCACAAACGCGCGTGCGGCGGATCCTGATCGGCGGCTACCAGCACACGCGGCCGGGAGTCATCCATCGAGAAGTGCACATCAAGGTGAAGGAGCCGCTGCGCGAAGGGGACGTCGTGGAATCACAGCGGCGGCTGTACAACCTTGGGGTTTTTAATCGCGTGACGATCGAACCTCAGAACCCCAACGGGACAAATCCAGAGAAGGACATCGCCGTTCTCGTGGAAGAAGCCAAACGCTACACCGTGGCGTATGGCGGCGGATTCGAAGTACAGCGACTGGCCAGCACGACGGACCCTACGGCAGCACAAATCGAGGCGGCGCCTCGCGGAATTCTGGAGATCAGCAAGCTAAATCTGACCGGGCGTGGGGACTCGCTTTCTTTTAAGCTGCGCGGCAGTACCTTGCAAGGGCGCGCGCTGCTGGGGTATTCGGCGCCGAACACCTTTGCGAATCCGCACTTCAGTTTTCAGGCCACGGCGTTCGCGGAAAAGACGCGCGACATCAATACCTTTACGGAAGAGCGCTACGAGGGTTCCGTGCAGTTGACGCATCAAGTCTCGCCGCTGACGACGCTGCTGTATCGCTATACTTTCCGGCACGTCCTGGTTTCCAACCTCAATATTCTCAGCGAGGAAGTCCCGCTCTTCAACCAGCCAACGCTGGTATCGGGATTCGGAGTCACATGGTTCCGGGATTCGCGCGACAATCCCGCGGACGCCTCGAAGGGGAGTTTCAACAGTGCGGATTTCAGTGATGCCGCTACAGCGATCGGCTCCAGTGCCAGCTTTCTGCGCCTTTTCTTTCAAAACTCCACTTATTACCCGATCAAGCGGAGGTTTAGTTTTGCGCGTTCCACACGGTTCGGCGTCCTGGTGCCTTATCGCGATACCGTTTCGTTGAGTTTCCGGCCACCAACGCCGGATCAGTGCATCCCAGGCACGGTGCCATCGGGACCGACTCCCACGATCATCCCGCTACCGGAGCGTTTTTTTGCGGGCGGTGGCACATCTCTTCGGGGTTTCGCGTTGAATCAAGCTGGCCCTCGCGATCCATGCACGGGGTTTCCGGTAGGCGGCCAAGCCCTGCTCGTGCTCAACCAAGAATTTCGTTTTCCGATGCGCCTGCCGTTTATTGGAACTTCGCTAGGCGGCGCTATTTTTTATGACGGCGGCAACGTGTACAGCCGGCTGAGCCGGATCTCCTTCCATTCCATGTTGCCGACGCCCACTTTTACGCTGCAAAACTCAGCGCTTCCGCCCGGACCAACAAACCTGCCGGTGTGCGCCACGAACTGCACGAACGAACTGAATTACTTTGCTCACACCATCGGGCTAGGCCTGAGATACAAGACCCCAGTGGGTCCGATTCGCATCGATCTTGGTTACCAGCTCAATCGTCCTTCGTTTGTGATTCCCATTCAATGCCCGAGCAATACCACGAGCACGACTTGCCCGGTTGGCTCTCTGGGCCAGCAGGGCACACGACTCCCCGGCTTTCAAATCTTTTTCAATCTGGGGTCGAGCTTCTAGTGCGCAGGCCGGCCATTCGCGTTCTTGCGGTTTCGCTGCTCCTGGTGGCGGGGGCGGGAGTAGTAACCGCGCAGGAAATAGTGGACCGGGTTGCCGCGCGAATTGAAAACGACATCATATTATTGAGCGACATCCGTGCGCTCAGCCGCTACCAGCAATTCCTGGATGGAAAATCGGAAACGGATGGGCAAATTCTCGACCGGCTGATCGATCAGTGGATCGTGCGAACCGAAGCCAATGTTTCGCGTTTCCCGCCGCCATCGGCGGCCGACATCGAACGCAGCGTGGAGCGCGTCCGGAAATCATTCCCATCGACGGGGGAGTACGAGGCCAGGATAAAACAGATTGGACTGAACGACGCCGAAGTGCGGGAAATGGCGGCAGCACAATTGTATTTGAGCAACTACCTGGATTCACGGTTTCGTCCCGGAGTGCAGATTGACCCCAAGACGGTAGACGATTTCTACCAAAAGTCAGTAGTGCCTCTGGCCAAGTCGCGCGGGCAGGAACCGCCGCCGCTGGACACAGCGCGGGACTTCATCCGGGAAGCGCTGGTCCAGCGCGGAATCAACGACCAGGCCGATCAATGGCTGATCGAGAGCAAGGCCCGCCTGCACATTGAAAAATTCATCAACGAGGCGGCGAAATGAAGCGTAAGGGCCGCCACCCGATCTGGAACTGGATCATTCACACGCCGTGGGTGCTGGCGGTAATAACGCTTTTGGCGATCGTTGTTTTTTTTGGCAGCGGCGCGGGCAATCCCCTGTTAACGCGCCTGCTGGTGAGCCGTTTGGAGAGGATGACGGGCGGCAAAGTGGAGTTGCGCTCATTGTCGATTCAATGGCTCGCCATGCGGGCAACGATAAAAGGCCTAGTGATCCACGGAAGGGAGCCTGCGGGAACCGAACCTCTATTCACAGCTGAAGAAGTGCAGGCCGGACTGCGCATCGTTTCCTTCTGGGGACACCGGATTTCGCTTGATGAACTTGTGGTGCAGAAACCACACGTGCACATCCGCGTGGAAAAGAACGGCACGACCAATGTGCCTTCGCCTCCGCGGCCTGTTTCCGTCGACAAGCCGCTGCGCGACACGCTCTTCGAGTGGCATATCCGGCGCGTGCTGCTCGCTGACGGGTGGCTGCTCTACAACGACTTCAAAACACCGATTACCGTGCATGGGGGAGACCTGCGGTTCGGGCTGGAGGCCGGGGGCACGTTGGAGAATCCCCTGTATCTCGGCAATCTTGATTGGCAAACCATGCAGTTCGCATCGAAGCACTTCGTACCGCTGCCGGTGGGGCTCACGGCAAAGTTTACGATATGGCGCAAAGGATTCACCCTTGAGCAGGGAGTATTCAGCGCCGGGCACTCGCATCTCGATGCCCAAGCGGAAATGAATGATTTCGCGAATCCGCAATGGAGTTTCCGGTACCGCGGCTGGGTCGATCTGCTGGATTTCCGGGAAACTTTGCGCAATCCCATGGTGCCGACAGGGCGGGTCGATGTACGCGGAGAAGGCCAGTTTGCCGGCGGCCAGTACAAGGGCAGTGGGAGCTACTCCGGGCAGAATATCGCGCTGCCTTATGAAATCTTTCATACCAGCGGTCTCACCAGCAAGGGCAGCTATCGAATCGACAATCGCGGCCTGGAGGTGCCGGATTTTTATGCGGGCGCGTTTGGCGGGAGCGTAACTGGGCGCGTGACGCTGCGATTCGACGGCCTGAAATTCAGGGCCGACACGCATGTGCAGAATGTAAAGCTGGCGGGAGTCCTGCCGGCGATCGAACACCGAGACTTCCCTATCGACGAGCTGCACTGGGACGCGCGGATGACCGCAGACACGGTGGAAACCTGGACTGGCGGTTTCGAACACTTCGAAATTTCGGTGAATACCGTGTGGGAGGAACCGGAAGAACTGGCGCCGGGCCATCAGCCGGTAAACGCTGCCTGGAAGTTCCGCTACCGCTTTGACGCCAGCATGCTGGCGATCGACTCCGGTGAATTCGAGACGCCGTCATCGCGCGGCACGATAGACGGCGTTCTTGCCCCGCGCAATTCATTGATGACTCTGCGCTTTGAGGCCGGATCGCTGGAGACCTACAAGGATTTCATCAACGGACTGCGAGGAGCCGCGCCCGGTTCCGCGGAAGCCGCGAAACAGTTATCGGGGAGCGTACGGTGGGATGGAAAAATCGTGGGTCCCTCCGGAGGTCCGGCGTTTCAGGGGCACTTCCGCGGGGAACACGCGCGGTACGACGGCGTCTTCGTGGATTTCCTTGAGGGGGACCTGAGCTACTCGCCCTCGGAACTTACGCTCGGGCACGGACACGCCCGCAGCAGCAACATGGAATCCGATATCGAAGGAAGGCTTTCGCTCACAAAATGGAATTTCCTTCCGGAAAATCAGTGGACAGCGGAGACAAATTTCGAAAAAGTTCCAGCCGAAAACCTCGAGCGTTTGCTGGGTCTGAACTACCCGGTCAGTGGACTGTTGACCGGGCAGTTTCATGGGCACGGAACCCGGGAAGAACCCAGCGTCACCGGTTTGTTCGATCTGGCAGAGGGCAAGGTCTATGGACTTTCCTTTAATCGACTGCGCGGGCAACTGAACATTTCGCCGGAGGAAGTGCGCATCGCGGACGCGGAGTTACGATTCTTTCCGCCCGGAAAAGAAAACGGGCGTGGCGCGGGAATCATTACCGGCTCGGCTGGTTACCGCTTTCGGGAGCAGACAGTTTCTGCGGAGCTCGTAGGCGCGGCCCTGCCACTGGAGAATATTGAGAAATTGCAAGTGGCGCGCGTGCCCGTGGGAGGGCAGGTAACTTTCCGGTTGAGGGCCAGCGGCCCATTGAAAACGCCGATTGGCGACGGTTCCTTCCGGGTCGTGGACCTGCGAATCGGCCAGGTGGTGGTAGGCAGTTTTGACGGCAAGTTGACCTCGGACGGGCGAGCGGCACGCTTGGAATTGGGTTCGGCAATGGCCGCGGGAGAGGTTAGTGGGGGCTATACACTCGGACTTGCCGATCCGTATCCGATCAATGGCAAAGTCTCGATCAAGAACATTGACTTGGATCCTTTCCTGCTCTCGGCGTTACACCTGAAAGACTTCAGCGGCCACGCGAATGCTGACGGCGACATTTCGGTAAATGGTTCGCTCAAGGAACTGCAAAACATTATTGTGGAGGCAAATTTCTCGCGGCTGGCCATGAATTACGCTAACGTGCGGCTGGAAAATACCGGGCCGGTTCGTTTTCGATCGACGAAGAATAGCCTGGAGATCGAACCGGTGACATTGCGGGGAACGGACACTAATTTACAGATCTCCGGATCGGTTCAATTTGCAGGGCGCCGGGCGGTCGGATTGCGCCTGAATGGCGCACTGGACCTGCGGCTGATCAGCGGTTTTGTGCCCAATCTCGACGCACGCGGTCCAGCGCAAATCAACGCTGCCTTTGAAGGGACGCTGGACCGGCCCCGCATCACTGGACGCGTGCACATCGAAAATGCCTCCGCGCGCGCGGCGGATTTTCCAACCGGGCTGAGCGCCATCACGGGCGACATGGTTTTCGATGCGACGCGCCTGTTCCTGGAAAATATGAGCGCGGAATCCGGAGGAGGCACGCTGCATCTTTCCGGAAGCGTGAACTACGCGGAAAGTCCGTTGCGCTACGACCTCAGCGTGCGCACCGATCGAGTGCGCATCCGGTATCCGGAGGGCATGAGTTGGCTGGTGGGAGGTTCGTTAAGGCTGACGGGCACGCCAGAGGCGGGTCTGCTCTCCGGGAAGGTGACCATCGAGCGGGTCACTCTCACGCAAGGATTGGAAGTCGCGGGGATGCTGGTGTCAGCAAAAGAAGGCATCGCCAGCCCGACGACAAGTTCACCGTACTTGCGCAATTTACAGTTCGATGTCGAAGCGGTGTCGGCGCCCGATGCGCGGATGGAATGGCCCGGAGCGCAACTGCAGGCCGAAGCGAATCTTCGGGTGCGCGGGACGTGGGAACATCCGATTCTCCTTGGCCACATTCATATTTTGTCGGGTGATTTATATTTTGCGAGCAACCGCTACCGGGTTACCCGGGGAGACTTGAACTTCGCGAATCCCTTCCGCCTGGATCCGGTTTTGAACGTGGAAGCGACCACGACGATTCAGCAGTATGAGATCACGCTGAATTTCAATGGCCCGGCCAGCAAGCTCACGCTGGCATATCGCTCCGATCCGCCGCTGCCAGCGAACGACATCATTACGCTGCTGGCGCTTGGGCAAACCAGCTCTGAAGCGACCACGCGCAGCGGCGGCACGTCGCAGAGCGGAACGGCGGGTGCCTCAGCAATTCTTTCCGAAGCGATTTCCAGCCAATTGGGCGGACGCCTGGAACGCTTGTTTGGAATAACCAGATTTCGCGTTGATCCGGGGCTGGCCGGAGTTGGCTCGACGGGCTCGGAACAGAACGCCGCGGCGCGCGTGACGGTGGAGCAACAGATCGCACGCAATCTCACGATCACCTATGTTTCTAACGTGAGCTCCACGCAGCAGCAGGTCATTCAAGTGGAATACAACGTGGACCGAAACGTTTCCATTGTCGGACTGCGCGATCAAAACGGAACGTTTGGTATCGACATAAAAATCAAAAAGCGCTTCCCGTGATCGGAAAGCGCTTCCTGAACTAAATTCCGATTATTGCGGATCTTGCTGTTGGGCGGCCTGTTGTGTAGGCGCTGGATTTTGTCCGGCGCGCTGTGCCCGGCGCTGCTGCCAGCGGTTCTGGCCTTGTCCATTCCCGAGATGCGCTGACTGGCCGATCTCCGGATTCTCCTGCTTCATTTCCGCGAGGGAATCCTTGGCGGCTTTGGCGCCGGCGGCGCGGATCGCCGCCTGAGTTTCACGGCCGATTTTGGGCGTCTCCGCGGAGACCTTCTGGCCGAGAGGAGAACCGTAAAACTGGAGCAACCCCTTGATTTCATCATCCGTAAAATGCTTGTCGTAAATGGCCACGAGTTGATCGGTTACCTGGTCGACATCAAATTTCTTCTGGTAGCTGGCGGCGAACGCGTTTACAAACGCCTGGCCTTTGTTGTTGTTGGGAACGGTGGCGAGTAATTTTTCACGAGACTGCTCGATGGCGGTGTTGGAGCCGTCCTGCACCAGATCGCGCGCACCGACCAATTCCATCAGCGAACGAATGTCGGCCTCTTTCGCGGGATCAATCGAAGAACTGGATTGCAGAGAGGCAGCACTGTTTTGTGCCGGGCCTGCGCCTTGCGGTGACGCTTGCACGGCATTTTGAGATGCTCCCTGAATGACCAGGAAAAAAGTGCCGACGTAAATAATGACCAGCGCAAGAACCGCTTTCATGACTGCCTCCGTGGCGGCTTTGCAGGTGTTCGCGCCACGGGTTCGATTCTAGGAGCAGCAATGGGGCGCCGCGACTGTCTTGGGGGACAGTCGTGCTGCGTCGTTTACTGGCCCCAGGTCCAGGTCCGGGAACAGGTAGCGAATTTCTGTTACGATGCCACGCCATGAACAACACGGAAGTGCACAGCGGCGCGCCGCACGGAGGGCCTGACCCCGCGGCGATTGTTGCGCGCGAAGTAGGGCTCCACCAAGACCTGTCGCCGCGGCAAGTCGCCATGATCGGACTGGGCAGCACGATCGGAACAGGGTTGGTTGTGAGCGCATCCTCGACCTGTTGAGCAACTACCCCCGAGCATGACCATGTATGGGATGACGACTGTGAAGTCTTATCGCTGTTGTCAAAACCCACGGAGACAATGGGTTTCAGGCCAACATCGTACTTGTTACCTTCCGTCCTGCTCTCGTCGCTCGACAGTTGCGACAAATACTTCTCCGCCACATGAGCTGTTGTGCCAATGTGTTCCAGAAGTCATCGAGTCCCCGGATACGAGTGCCTTGGAGCCAGCACGCGTGTGTCTCTGGCAGCACCCGCTCCACGATCCAGCGCCCGTCCGGTGCGCGGGCCACGTCGGCGCCGAGCTGCGCGGCGGGCTGGCCGCGCAGCGCCGACTTGGCCGAGAACGTGCCGGACGGCATGACGTAGGCGTGCGACGTGCCAAGCTCGCCTGCCACCTCCCAGAGCAGGTCGCCGAACTCGGCCGAGGTCCTGACGCGGTCGAGCAGGAAGCGGTACTCCTCGAGCACGCCGTCCCAGTCCACGTCGGACATGGTCGGCGTCCAGAAGTCGCGGCGCAGCAGCCGCCCGAACTCCGCGTACGCGTGCCGCCACAGCGCCGCGGGGTCGGCCTGGAACCGCGCGCGGGTCAGGTCCACGTTGACCACGTCGTCGGACGAGCCGTTGTCGGCCTTGCGGTCGGAAGGGGCGACGCGCACGTCACCGTGGTCCCAGATCACCAGCCGGGCGCCGTCGCCGCTGACCGTGAACCAGCCCACCTCTCCTGCGAGCACGCTCGCCTCGCGCTTGCGCAGGTCGAACCGCTCGAGCACTGGCCTGCGGTGCCCGTCCTCCGGGTCCGCGATGCCCTCGCCGAGCACGCCGGTCAGCGGGTAGCGGAGCCAGAGCAGCCCGCCCTTGGCCGCGGCGAGGCTGTAGTACCGCGCCTCGTCCACCGGGACCGCGACCACGCGGGAGGAGATGCCGTCGGTGTCCACGGTCAGCCGCACTCGTTCGGGCGAATCCTTGCCGTTCTCCCCGTTGCCGACCGGGCGGCCGCCCGGGAGCGGGCCGAACGGCGACAGCGTGTGCGCCGCGAGCGGCACCAGGTACGGGCGGGCGCCGAACGGGAACGACAGGTCGAACGAGTGCGCGTCGTAAATCGGGTCAAAGGTGCGGCGGGACAGGAACGCCAGGTACAGCCCGTCGACGCTGAACACCGGGTCGCTGTCGACGAACCGGCCGTCGGTCACGTCGACCGTGAACCCGTCCTCGACCCGCGCGAGCCGGATCCTGGCGAGCGGCTGCGGCCCGGGCTGCGCCCAGGCGAGCCACGCCGAGTCGGGCGACCACGACACGTCCTCGATGTCGCCGTCGTCGTTCGCCGCCACTTCGGTGACCTCGCCCGACTCGACGTCGACCAGCAGCAGCCTGCCGTCGTGCGACGCGGCGGCGAGCTTCTCGCCGTCCGGCGATGCCACGAGCCGCGTCACGTTGCCAAGGTCAACAGAAGTGATGGTCGCAGCGGTGGCGGCTGACTTCGGTTCGATCTCCGCGATTTGTATCGCGTCCCGGCCCCTGGTAGAACTGGCGCCCGCGTCGGTGATCCACGCGACCTTGCCCGTCGTGCCGAGGATGCGGGGCAGCCGGGCGCGGGCGTTCTGGCTGACCGACAGCGCGCGTCCTGGGCCGTCGGCGTGCGTCAGCCAGTGCACGGTGCCGCGCACCTCGACCACGCTGGCCTGGCCGGACTCGTCGCAGTCGAGCTCGCCGAGGTGGTCGGCGGCGCTGATCACCCGGCGCACGCGGGCGGCGGGCGGCGCGGTGAGCTGGATGTCCAGCTTGCGCGGCCGCGCGTCGGCGGCCAGGCTGTCGAGACGCCAGATGTCGCCCGCCACGTGGTAGACGATGCTGTTGCCGTCGGTCGCCGGGTTGCGCGCGTAGAAGCCGTCGTGGTCGGTGTGCCTGCGCAGGTCGCCGCCGTCGAGGGTGGCCGAGTAGAGGTT
>Ga0137412_10001661_pt1 | contig 16634 bp, 18 predicted proteins | sample CZODoug2_1_16fun_FD_122160 | JGI IMG/M metagenome (GOLD analysis project Ga0137412, IMG submission 122160) | Vadose zone soil fungal communities from Angelo Coast Range Reserve, California, USA - CZODoug2_1_16fungal (Hybrid Assembly) | ecosystem: Environmental > Terrestrial > Soil > Vadose zone...
TACTTCCTGATGGGTGCCAACGTCTGGAAGACCGCAACGGGCTGGCCACTGCCGCAGACCAAGCCGACGGCCTACTACCTGTCCGGCCCGGGTGGCATCGCCGATCGCAAGGGCCAACTGGTCGAGGCTCCCCCTGCGGCGGAGTCACCCGACGTCTACACCTACGACCCGAACTTCCCCGCGCCGAGCCTCGGCGGGCACTCCTGCTGTGGCCCACAGTCCGGCCCCCAAGGTCCCTACGACCAGAACCCCGTCGAGCAGCGCTCCGACGTGCTCGTCTACAGCAGCGCTCCGTTGGCGCACGACACCGAGATCACCGGACCCACCACGGTGAACCTGTGGGCCCAGTCAACGGCTCCCGACACCGACTTCACCGCCAAGCTGACGGTGGTGAAGCCGGACGGTCAGGTCATCAACCTCAACAACGGGATCCTGCGCACGTCGTTCCGCGACTCGCTGTCGAATCCGACGCAGGCCACGCCCAATCAGCCGTACGCCTACCGGATCCAGATCTGGCCAACCAGTTACGAATTGCGGACCGGAGACCGCATTCGGCTCGAGATCTCGAGTAGCGACTATCCGCAGTTCGCCCCCAACCCCAATACCGGCGAACCGTTCGGCCAGAGCGCGGCAACCGTGCCCGCGACGCAGACGATCCTGCACGACGCGGCGCACCCGTCGAGTGTCACGTTGCCGGTGATCCCCGAGGGTTAGAGGGTCGCGGGCAACCCGAACTTCTCGAACATGCCGTCGCCTGCGTGGAATGCCACCACGTGCGACACACCGCCAGCCGAAATCTCCAGCACGTGCAGCTGGAACTCCTCGTGCACGCCGGTCTCCCGGTTGAGCATGTAGAGCGCGGCAGCCGGCTGGCCGTTGGCGATGGTGCGCAGGAAGCGCATGTCGCCGGGCCCTTCGGCGGGGCAATGCGTCTTGGAGAGCGCGATGATGTTCTCGGGGCCCTGATACCAGCCGTCGAACGGTGGCATCTCGAAGATCGCCTCCGCGGTGAACAGCTCGACGAGCTTGTCCATGTCGTAGGCCTCGAATGCGGCGATGTACTGGCCGAGCAGGTCCTGCGCCTCGGGGTCCTCCGGCGGGGCGATCGCGTCGTCCTCCTTGGGACCGACCGCCTCGAGCTGCGCGCGGGCGCGCTGCAGCAGGCTGTTGACGGCGGTGGTGGACGTACCGATCGCCGCGCCCACCTCGGCGGCCTTCCACTGAAGCACGTCGCGCATCACCAGCACCGCGCGCTGGCGGGCAGGCAGAACCTGCAGGGCCGCGATGAACGCCAGCCGCACCGATTCGCGGGATCCGACGATCACCGACGGATCGGACGCGGTCTCGTGCGGGGATTCGGGCAGCGGCTCGAGCCAGGGCACCTCGTTGTGCTCGGTGATCTCGCCGCGGGGATCGGACGCCTGCTGGCCGAGCCCGGACGGCAGCGGCCTACGTTGACGGCCCTCGAGCGAGGTCAGGCTGGTGTTCGTGGCGATGCGGTACAGCCAGGTGCGCACCGACGATCTGCCCTGAAAGCCCTCGTAGGACTTCCACGCCCGCAGGTAGGTCTCCTGGACCAGGTCCTCGGCGTCGTGCAGGGAACCGGTCATCCGGTAGCAGTGCGCGAGCAGCTCACGCCGATACCGCTGGGCATCGGCGAGAAAGGCGTCTTTGGACTCGAAACCGACCGGATCTTCCGCGAGGACGCTCACGCCCACGAGGGTACCCACGGGCACCGACAACATGCACGCAACGGCGAACGTCGTCATTCGGGAAGATCCGCGTTCAGGACAGACAGATAGTCTCCCCTGATGGCCACGACCCGCAGCGAACGCAGCTTCGACGGTGTTGGCGGGGTCCGCATCGTCTATGACGTGTGGACACCCGACACCGACCCGCTCGGCGTGGTGATCCTGGCACACGGCTACGCCGAGCACGCCCGTCGCTACGACCACGTCGCGCAGCGCTTCGGGGAGGGCGGGCTCATCACCTACGCGCTCGATCACCGCGGTCACGGCCGCTCCGGCGGCAAGCGCGTCTACCTCAAGAACATGTCCGAGTACACCGACGACTTCCATCACCTCGTCGGCATCGCCACCGCCGCGCACCCCGAGCTCAAGCGCATCGTGCTCGGCCACAGCATGGGCGGCGGCATCGTCTTCGCCTACGGCGTCGAGCACCCCGACGACTACTCGGCCATGGTGCTGTCCGGTCCCGCGGTGTTCGCCCAGGACGCGGTGTCGCCGGTGATGATCACCGTCGCCAAGGTGATCGGCAGCCTGCTGCCGGGCCTGCCCGTCGAGAATCTCCCTGCCGACGCGGTCTCGCGCGATCCCGAGGTGGTCGCCGCGTATGAGGCCGATCCGCTGGTGTTCCACGGCAAGCTGCCCGCCGGGATCGCCAAGGCACTGATCGGCGTCGGCGAGACGATGCCGCAGCGGGCCGCATCGTTGACCGCGCCGCTCCTGGTGGTGCACGGCGCCGAGGACAAGCTGATCCCGGTCGAAGGCAGCCGCAAGCTCCTTGAGTGCGTCGGGCCGATCGACGCGCATCTCAAGGTCTATCCCGAGCTGTATCACGAAGTGTTCAACGAGCCCGAACAAGCGCTGGTGCTCGACGACGTGGTGTCCTGGATCGAGGTCCGGTTGTGAGAGCCGTTGGCAGACAGCTCGTTTGGATGGCAGCCGCGGTGCTTGCCATCGCGGGCTGCTCGTCAGGCGCCGACACCCCTGCGGCGAGCCAGAGCGCACCGACAGCGGCGACGACCACGGTGTCTCCCGCAGGCTGGGTCGAGGAGGAGGTGTCCTTCGTCGCGGACGGTCTGACCATCTACGGCACCTACCGTCACCAGGGCGGCGACGCGCCAGGCCCGGCCGCCCTGCTCATCTCGGAGAGCGGCAACACCGACCGCAACGGGGACAACGCGGTGGCGGGCCCGGTCGGCAACATGCGCCAGTTGGCGGAGTACCTGTCCGGCAAGGGGATTGCGAGCCTGCGCTACGACAAGGTCGGTACCGGCAAGACCGGTATCGGTCCCTATGCGCAGCACCCCGCCGACGTCGGCAGCGCCGTGTACACCTCGGGTGCCAAGGCCGCGGTGCGCTTCCTCGCGCAGAAGCCGGGCACCGACAAGGCGCGGATCTCGGTGTACGCGCTGGGGGAGGGCTCCGTCCACGCGATGGCGCTGGCCACCGATACCGCGCCGGATGCGCCGAAAGTCCACTCGCTGGGCCTCTTTCAGCCGCTGCCGGGCCGCTACCTCGACATCATCACCGCCAGGGTGAAGACCAGCATCGACGCCGACGTGGCATCCGGGGCCAAGACCCGCCAACAGGCCGACGACGTAGTCAACGCATGGAACGCGGCCGTCGAGGAAGCCCGCACCAAGGGCACCGCCCCCGCCAAGCTGCCGGAGGGGCTCGGCGCCATCCTCAACCCTGGCAACGTCAAGGCCGTCGTCGAGTCCGACGCCATCGATCCGCTCGCGCTCGCCGCCAAGCTGGCCGCCGGCACCCCGGTGCTCGTCACGTGTTCGGACTCCGACTCCCAGGCCGGTTGCGCAGCCGAGAAGCCACTCATTACCGCGCTCGGTCACACCGCCCTGACCGTCGTCGAACTCAAGGGCGTCAACCACGTGTTGCGCGACGACCCGACGGACAACGTCGCCAACTACTCCAAGCAAGATCCGCTATCGCCCCAGCTGGTGGCCGGGCTCGACGGCTTCGTCGGCAAGTAGTTCTGCTCAGCGCAACCCGCTGAAGAGGTCCCGAAGGCCGGAGACCAGCAGGTCGGGCGCCTGGTGGGAGGCGTAGTGGCCGCCCCTGTCATAGTCGGTCCACGACACGATGTTCGCGTGTTCCCGTTCGGCGAAGGCCCTGACCGACGGAAGGTCGCCGGGGAACTGGGCGACACCCAGGGGGACGGTGGTGGGACCGGTGGGCGCCTCCTGGCGGTCGTCTTCGGCGTAGATGCGAATCGCCGAACCGGCGGTTCCCGTCAGCCAGTGGATCGAGACGTGGGTGAGCAGGGTGTCGGTGTCGAGGTCGTCCATGCACTGGTCGTTCCACCCGAGCAGCCCGACGGGCGAATCGGCGAGCGCGTGGGCCAGCGTTTGAGGGACCTGGGCGTGCACCATGCCGTACGCCGAGCCGAGATCAACGAAGCCCCGGAAGGCCTTCCACGCGTTGAGATCCCGAGGCGACAATGCGGCGACGTGAGCGGGGTCGTCGTCCGGCGGCGTGGCCCAGGCCTGAGTGACGTGGACGCCGACCACGGCGTCCGGTGCCACCCTGCCGAGTTCGGGCGAGATGAACGAGCCCCAGTCATTGCCTGCCGCGCCGTAGCGTTGGTACCCGAGTCGTTGCATCAGTACGGCCCAGGCTCGGGCGATGCGTCGCGGCCCCCACCCGGTGTCGGGAGTCGGACCCGAGAATCCGAACCCCGGCAACGACGGCAGCACGACGTCGAACGCCATCGACGGATCGAGACCATGTCCGCGCGGGTCGGTCAGTGGCCCGAGGACGTCGAGGTACTCGACGATCGAGCCGGGCCAGCCGTGGCTGAGGATCAACGGCAGCGCGTTCGGCTCCGGTGAGCGAACGTGCAGGAAGTGCACCTTGGTCCCGTCGATCACGGTGGTGAACTGCGGATGCGCATTGAGTCGGGCTTCCCAGGCGCGCCAGTCGTAGCGTTCGCGCCAGAACTCGACGAGTTCCCGAACCCGCGCGACGGGCACGCCATAGCCCGTGTCACCGCCAACCGGTTCGGGTGCCCATCGGACCCGGGCGAGCCGGGCCCGCAGGTCGTCCAGGTCGTGGTCGGGGATCTCGATCCGGAACGGCACTACGTCGTGGTCAGTCGTCATTCGCGTCCTTGGCGTCGTCGGTTTCTGGTGCAGAGGTGAGACCGACGGGCGGCGCGAAACTCATCGGCGGACCGGGCCCGCAGCTCGGACCGCGGAACCGACTACACTTCGGCCCATGACGAGAGCTGTTTTCGCTGAAGGCTACGGAGGACCGGAAGTCCTTGCGCTGCAAGACATCGAGCTGCCCAATCTTGCGCCGGGCCAGGTGCTCGTCGACGTCCGCGCGGCAGGCACCAACCCGATCGACTACAAGCTCTATAGCGGCGACATGGGCCGCGACCCCGGGAATCTGCCGATGCCGATCGGCATGGAGGTGGCCGGTGTGATCGCCGCGGTCGCACCAGGCGCGACCGGATACACCGGACCACTGACAGTCGGCGACGAGGTGATCGTCACCAACATCCGCGGCGGCTACGCCGAGCAGGTGCTCGCGGACACCTCTGACGTGGGCCACAAGCCCGCCTCATTGAGTTTCGAGCAAGCCTCGGGGCTGCTCCTGGGGGCAGGCACCGCATGGCACCTGTTGACGAAGACGGCTGTGGGGACGGGTGACACCGTGCTGATCCACGGCGCCAGCGGTGGCGTCGGGCTGATGGCGGTGCAACTCGCGGTCGCGCGCGGGGCCAAGGTGATCGCCACCGCGAGCCCCGCGCGGCACGATCAGCTGCGCGAATACGGCGCAGAGCCCGTCGCGTACGGCGAAGGGCTGGCCGATCGGGTGCGGGCCATAGGTCCGGTCGACGCCGCGCTCGACCTCGTCGGCACCGACGAGGCGCTGGACACGTCCGTCGAGCTGGTCGCCGACCGCGGACGCATCGCGACGATCGCCGGATTCGCCAGAGCCGGCGAGCTGGGCATCGCGGTGCTGACCGGCGCCGACGGCGGTCAGGAGATCCGCGACGCGTCCCGCGCGGAAGTCATCGCGCTGGCGGCCGACGGCAAGTTGGACGTGACGGTGGACAAGACGCTTTCCCTCGATGAGGCACCCGAGGCGCACCGGTATCTACTGACCGGTCACGCCAGAGGGAAAGTCGTACTGGTTCCCTAGGTTGAGCGCATGAGTGACGACAAGATGCTGGCGCGCATCGCTGCACTGCTGCGCCAGGCCGAGAGCACCGACAACACCCACGAAGCCGACGCGTTCATGGCGGCCGCGCAGCGGCTGGCCACCACGACGTCCATCGACCTGGCCGTGGCCCGCGCGCACGCTACGACCCGGTCGCCTGCGCAGGCGCCGGTGCAACGCACCATCACCATCGGCGAGGCGGGCACCAAGGGGCTGCGCACCTACGTTCAGCTGTTCGTGGTGATCGGTCTCGCCAACGACCTCAAGTGCGACGTCGCATCCAACTCGACGTTCGTCTACGCCTACGGGTTCGCGGAGGACATCGACGCCACCCATGCGCTGTACGCCAGCCTGGTGATGCAGATGGTGAAGGCGTCCGAGGGGTACATCGCGTCGGGCCAGCACCGGCCGACCCCCACCATCACCGCGAGGCTGAACTTCCAGCTGGCCTACGGCGCCCGGGTGGGCCAGCGGCTGACCGACGCGCGCGAGGAGGTCAAGGCGCAGGCCAGCAAGGACCGCGAGCACCGCCCAGGCACCGAACTCGCGTTGCGCAACAAGGACATCGAGCTGAAGTCGTTCTACCGCGAGGCGTCCAAGGCCAGGGGGACCTGGCGTGCCAACAGCGCATCGGCGGGCTATTCGTCGGCCGCACGCCGCGCCGGTGACCGCGCAGGAAAGCGGGCCCGGCTGGGGCCGAGCACCGAATTCGCCGGGCCACGCGGCGCCCTGGACCGCTGATGGCGCGCCGTGCCGCGTGACGATCAACGGGCACGGGTCTACGCCGCCGAGCAGTTCGTGCGGACGCTGTTCGACCGCGTGCACGAACACGGCAACGGCACCGTCGAGTTCTTCGGCGCCAACATCACCCTGCCACCAGAGGCGCGGTTCGCCTCGGTGGATTCGGTACAGCGCTACGCCGACGACGTGCTCGCCCATCCGTCCGTGCGGAAGAGGTGGCCAGGCACAGAGCCACTGACCGTGCGGGCCCGACGCGGCGTCACCGCAGCGCATTACGAGTACGACGGAAACGTCGCCACGATCGCGGTGCCCGAACGTGCACATTCCCCGTCGCTTCGCTCGCCCAGCGAAACCACCTGGGCACTGCGCGAACTGGTGGTGCTGCACGAGATCGCCCACCACGTCTGCCGCGCCGAGCCGGCCCACGGGCCGGAGTTCGTCGCGACGTTCTGTGAGCTGACCGACGCGGTCATGGGCCCCGAGGTCGGCCACGTATTGCGCGTGACCTACGCCAAGGAGGGCGTGCGGTAACTAACGTGGTGCCGGTGACTGAACCTGATCCGCAGGCCCTCGACGAAATGTTCAACCAGCTGCTGCACACCGAGGACGAGGCGCTCGCCGCGACACGGCAGTCCGCCGTCGACGCCGGGATGCCCGCCATCGAGGTCTCCGCTCAGCACGCCAAACTGCTCGGGCTGCTGACCGAACTGAGGCAGGCCACCAGGGTGCTGGAGATCGGCACCCTCGCCGGCTACAGCACCACGGCCCTTGCCCGCGCGGTCGGCTCCGGCGGCCGCGTCGTCACGTTGGAGTACAAGCAGGCGCATGCCGACGTCGCACGCGCGAACCTCGACCGCGCGGGCGTCGGCGACCGCGTCGAGATCATCGTCGGTGCGGCGCTGGACACCTTGCCGCAACTCGGCGAACGTGGCGAGCGCTTCGACATGTTCTTCATCGACGCGGACAAGGAGAACAACGTCGCCTACGTGCAATGGGCGATCGAGCTATCCACGCCAGGCGCACTCATCGTGGTCGACAACATCGCCCGCGCGGGCCGCGTCCTCGACCCCGCACCCGACGATCGGCAGGCACGTGCCGTGCACGAGATGTTCCAGATGATGGGCGAACACCCGCGGCTGGACACCGCCGCCGTGCAGACCGTGGGAACGAAGGGCTGGGACGGCTTCGCGCTGGCGCTGGTGAGGTAGCGCCCGCTGGCCTATCGTGATGTCGGGCGCGCAGGACCGCCCGACGTCCGCTCGAAGAGGCTCAGCCTCCCTGCCAGCAAGACCACGCTCGTGCCGATCGACCTCTTTCCTCGGCCCGACCTCGCGGACGCCGGGCTCGGAAGGAGGCCGTCATGGCGAGCTCTCTGCCCAACAACCCGTCACTGGATCGGCTCAAGGCCGATGCGCGTCGACTGCAGCGCGGCATCACCACAGGCGATCGGGACGCCGTCGACCTCGTCCTGCGGTGCCACCCGAAGCCGTCGATTGCGTTGGCGGACGTCTCTTCCCGGTTCGCGCTGCACGACGCGCAGCTGACCGTCGCCAGGTCGTACGGCTTCACCGGATGGCCTGCGCTGGTGCACTACCTGCGGATCGCCGCCGACTTCACCGTCGACCCGAACGCGGTCGACGAGGACGCACTGGACCCGGCCGATCGGTTCTGCACGCTCAGCGCGCTGCGCTACGACGATGACGACGCCCCGCCGCGCTGGCAGACCGCCGCGGATCTGCTCGCCGACGATCCGGCGCTCGTCGACCGGCACGTGTGGGCCGCGGCCGCGGCGTCCGATCACGCGGCGCTGCGCAGGCACCTGGCCGCGGATCCGACGCGCGCCCGCCGGGCGGGTGGACCGTTCAGCTGGGCGCCACTGTTGCACCTGACTTACTCTCGCGCACCGCTGGACCGCAGCCAGGACGAGGTGCTCGAGGCCGCCGCGGTGCTGCTCGACGCGGGTGCCGACCCGAACGCCGGCTACCTGTGGTGCGGGATGTCGACGCCGTTCACCGCGCTCACCGGGGTGTTCGGCGAGGGCGAGCAGGGACCGCGGCGGCAGCCGAGGCACCCGTACGACCATGCGCTGGCGGCTCTGCTGCTCGACCGGGGTGCGCATCCGGAGGACCAGCAGACGCTCTACAACCGAATGTTCCGACCGGGCGACGACCACCTCGAGTTGTTGTTCGCGCACGGGTTGGGACGCGTCGAGCCCGGGCCGTGGCACCGGCGTTTGGGTGAGGCGATGGAAACCCAGGAGCAGATGTGGGCGCGCCAGGTCAGCTGGGCGGCCGAGCACGGTTTCGCCGACCGGTTGGCGCTCCTCGGCGAGCACGGCGTCGACGTGTCGGGGGTGACGGTCGTCGAGCAGTCACTGCCCGCCGATCCGAACGAGCTCGACGCAGAGGGAGGTACCGCGCTGCACCAGGCGGCGTGGCGAGGCGATCTCGACGGGATCCGCCTGCTGCTCGACGCGGGAGCGGACCCGTCGATCACCGACGGGCGGTTCGGCACGACGCCGCTCGGATGGGCCGAGCACGCCTACCAGTCCGAGGCGGCGGACCTGCTGCGGCCCGTCACCCCCTGACGGCTCAGCGCGCCGTGGCCGCCATCCGCGCGGCCAGTGCGACGTAGGACGCGGCGAACGTGCGTCGCATCCACGTCACCACGCGAGGTTTGCGGATGACGTGGTTGCGCACGCCTGCCGCGAACGCCCCGTACACCGCGAACACGACGAACGTCATCGCCATGAAGACGCCACTGAGGTACAACATCTGACCGACCGGAGGCCGGGCCGGGTCGATGAACTGCGGAAGGAACGCAACGAAGAACAGCGTCAGCTTCGGATTCAGTACGTTGACCGCGACCGCCGTCCAGGTGATGCGCCACGGCCCCGGTCGTTCGGATTCGGTTGCGCCTGCGATCAGTTCGGACTTGTCCCGCCATGCCATCCAGGCCAGGAACAGCAGATAGGCAACGCCAGCCCACTTGATGGTCTGGAACGCGATTGCGCTGCTGTGCATGATCGCCGCCAGCCCCGTGACCGCAGCCAACATGGCTGGCACGATGCCGATCGTGCAGCCCACCGACGCGAAGAAGCTCGCCCTCGTTCCGTGCGCCAGGCCCGTGGCCACGGTGTAGAGCGCGCCGGAGCCCGGTGTCGCGACGACGATCAGCGAGGTGATCAGGAAGGCGAGCGTCATACCCAAACCGTACGTCCAGCCCACGCCCATGTGTTAGTGACGGGGATGTCCAGGTCACTCGCAGTCGGCGCCATCGCAGCATGCGCAGCACTACTCACATCGCCGCTGGCTCGTGCGGACCGCGTCGAACCGGTTCCGGTCTACGGGTTCTACGACGTGCACGTCGATTTCGCGCAGCAGACGTTCAACGGCATGCCGACGCCGATGGAGTCGAAGACCTTCCCCGTCGAGTTCAGCACCCACTGCGACGTGTTCGGTTGTGTCATGCGGATGGACAACAGCGGCGACGTTGTCCGCAACCCCGCAGCGCCCCTGGAGTACGAGTACCGCTGGAACACCGGCCGGTGGGAGACGAGCGGTGAGCAGCCGTACCTCTGCCAGCGCACGGACCCCGACAGCGGGGTGCCGTCGCAGCGCTCGGACTACTGGATCCCGAACTCCGACGGCGGCTTTCACGGAGAACGCACGCTCGTCGTCGGCGGAGCCGGCTGCCCCGGCGAGGGGCCGGGCACCCACTGGGTGCCGATCAGCATGACCCCGATCGAGCCTCCGCCGAGCTAGCCGCAGGCCGCCGACCAACTAGCTGCAGACCGCGCCCGTGGCCGCCGACCCAACGAGCTTGGTGTACTTGGCTAGCACGCCGGTCTTGTACACCGGGGGCAGCGGCTCGAAACCGACCTTGCGCGACTCGAATTCGTCCTTGTCGACCAGCAGGTCCAGCGTGCCGTTGGCGACGTCGAGGCGGATCTTGTCACCGTCGCGCACGAAGGCGATCGGTCCGCCGTCCACGGCCTCCGGCGCGATGTGCCCGACGCACAGGCCGGTGGTGCCACCGGAGAACCGGCCGTCGGTCATCAGCAGGACGTCCTTGCCAAGGCCCGCGCCCTTGATGGCACCGGTGATGGCCAGCATCTCGCGCATGCCGGGTCCGCCCTTGGGCCCCTCGTAGCGGATGACGACGACGTCGTTGTGCGTGATGGTGCCGTCCTCCAGCGCATCCAGTGCTGCCCGCTCGCGTTCGAAAACCCTTGCGGTGCCTTCGAACACGTCGGAGTCGAAGCCTGCCGACTTGACCACGGCGCCCTCGGGAGCCAACGACCCGTGCAGGATCGTGATGCCGCCGGTCGGATGGATCGGGTTGTTCATCGCCCGCAGCACCTTGCCGTCGGGGTCCGGCGGTTCGATGTGGGCAAGGTTCTCGGCCATGGTCTGGCCGGTGACGGTGAGGCAATCCCCGTGCAGCAGACCGGCGTCCAGCAGCGCCTTCATCACGACGGGCACGCCGCCGATCTCGTCGACGTCCTTCATCACGTGCCGGCCGAAGGGCTTCACGTCGGCCAGGTGCGGCACCTTCTGCCCGACGCGCGTGAAGTCCGCAAGCGTCAGCTTGACGTTGGCCTCCCAGGCGATGGCCAGCAGGTGCAGCACGGCGTTCGTCGACCCACCGAAGGCCATGACGACGGCGATGGCGTTCTCGAACGCCTCCTTGGTGAGGATGTCGCTGGTGGTGATGCCGCGCCGCAGCATCCCGACCACCGCTTCGCCGGACTTGCGTGCGTAGTCGTCGCGCCGCTTGTCGATGGCCACGGGCGATGCGCTGCCCGGCAACGACATGCCCAACGCCTCAGCGGCCGACGCCATGGTGTTGGCGGTGTACATCCCGCCGCACGCGCCCTCGCCGGGACAGATGGCCCGCTCGATGATGTCCACGTCCGCGCGCGACATCAGCCCACGCGCACAGGCCCCGACCGCCTCGAAGGCGTCGATGATGGTGACTTCCTTCTCGGTGCCGTCGGTGAGCTTGGCCAGCCCCGGCATGATCGAGCCGTTGTAGAGGAAGACGCTCGCCAGATTCAGCCGGGCGGCAGCCATGAGCATGCCGGGGATCGACTTGTCGCAGCCGGCGAGCAGCACCGAGCCGTCGAGGCGCTCGGCCTGCATGACGGTCTCGACGCTGTCGGCGATCACTTCGCGGGAGACCAGGGAGAAGTGCATGCCCTCGTGGCCCATCGAGATGCCGTCGGACACCGAGATGGTGCCGAATTCCAGCGGGTAGCCGCCGGCATCGTGCACGCCACCCTTGACCGCCTGTGCGAGCCGCTGCAGCGACATGTTGCATGGCGTGATCTCGTTCCACGACGAGCCGACGCCGATCTGCGGTTTGGCCCAGTCGTCGTCACCCATGCCTACGGCCCGGAGCATGCCGCGGGCTGCGGTTTTCTCGAGGCCGTCGGTGACGTCGCGGCTGCGGGGCTTGATGTCGGGCGTGCTACCAGTTTGGTCTGAAGAAGACGCTGAGGGCATTTATCAAGTATGCCTTCGCACTACTGGCCGACCAAACCGTTTTGGATACCCCGGTGGGGTATCCGGTACGGTGGATGGCATGAAGTCGTTCATCGCTCTGCTAGCCGCAGTTCCCACCGCCGTGTTGTTGTCAGCGTGTACCAGTCCAGCCTCGGACGAACACGCCAACCACCAGCAAGGCAGCGAATCTAGCCAGTCCAGTCCAGCGGCGCAGCCCGCCGGATTCAACGACAAGGACGTCGACTTCGCCACCAACATGATTCCGCACCACCAGCAGGCGGTGGAGATGGCGGCGATGGTGCCCGACCGGTCCACCAATCCCGCGGTGCTCAAGCTCGCCGCCGACATCTCGGCAGCGCAGGGTCCCGAGATCGAGACCTTGAAGGTGTTCCTGGTGCAGTGGAAGCAAGGCTCTGACACTCCCCAAGACACCCCCGCCCCCTCAGCGACCCCCGACGACCCGGCAGACCACCAGGGCCACGGCGGCATGGATCCCAGCATGAGCATGCAGGGCATGGTCGACGCCGCGGCGATCGCCAATCTCGCGTCGCTCAAGGGCCCCGAGTTCGACAAGTCGTGGATGCAGGCGATGATCAGTCACCACGAAGGGGCCATCGAGATGGCCAACGCGGAGATCGCCGGTGGCGCCAACGTCGACGCGAAGAGCCTGGCGCAACAGATCGTGACGGCCCAGCAGGGCGAGATCACTCAGATGAAGCAGATGCTGGGAGGCTGACTTGACTGCTACACACGGGTATTCGTCGGACAAGGACAACTATGCGAAGCGGTTGCGTCGCATCGAGGGTCAGGTCCGTGGCATCGCGAAGATGATCGAGGACGACAAGTACTGCATCGACGTCCTCACCCAGATCAGCGCCGTCAACAGCGCCCTGCAGTCCGTCGCGCTCGGATTGCTCGACGAACACCTCGGCCACTGCGTCAGCCACGCCGTCGCCGAAGGCGGCGACGAAGCGGACAAGAAGCTGGCCGAGGCGTCGGCGGCGATTGCCAGGCTGGTGCGGTCCTGACCGCTACTGCTTGCTGTACGACGTCGGCCGCACCACGAACACCACCCGGTCGGGGTGATCCGGCGGCGGCTCGCTGAACGGCCCGCTGTAGCGGTTGTTGAGGTGCATGTAGAAGTCGCCGTCGGGGTCGGGATCGATCCGCTCCACGTCGCCCCGCACCTCGAGGTACTTGTAGGGGTTGTCCGGGTCCACGATCGACATCGCTACCTGTGGATGTGCTGCGACATTTCGGTACTTCTGCCGCTTGTTGGTGTGGGTGAACCGCAGCAGCTCGCCGTCCCAGTCGAACCACATCGGATTCACCTGGGCGGTGCCGTCCGGTCGGGTGGTCGCCAAGTGGCCGTACAGCGGCCGTTCCAGCAGATCCTCGTACCCATCGGGTATCGCTACCACGGCATTTCCTCTCAATCGGCGGACATGACCCGGTGTGCAACATCAAAACCGGGCGCCCCGTTCCCGTCCTGGCTTCCGAGCGCCGGGGCCAGGTAACACTTGACCACCCAGAGGCGATCAACACAGCAGCTCAGTGCCGTTTCCCGGCACTGCGGTCGGGTGCCGGCGAGCGTCGCCGGAGGCGCGTGGCCTTCTCGTTGTGCCACACTGGATCGAGAATTCTATTGGAGGTGGCACATGCCGCAGGGGAAGATGAAGAGACTGGTCACCGCGATCTTCGCGGCCGGGCTGGTCGGTGGATTGGCCGTCAACAGCCCGTCTGCCTGGGCCGATCCGGAGGTCAATCCAGACCCCGCTGCCATCGACGCAGCGCCGGTGGAGCAGCCCGCGCCGCCACCTCCGCCGGAGGAGTTGCCGCCGCCGTTCCCGGCCGCCTTCCCGCCGCCGGTTGATCCGCTGGCTCCGCCGCCGGTTGATCCGCTCGCGGCCCCGGCCCCGGCTCCGCAGCCCACGGTCATTCCCGAGGGAACGCCTGCGGGCCAGGACCCGACGGCGTACACCGGTGCGCCGGTGTTCGCTCCGCCGACCTTCAATCCGACGAACGGCTCCAAGGTCGGCGCCGCGAAGCCGATCTACATCAACTTCGCGCGACCGATCGCCGACCGGGCGTTGGCCCAGGCCGCCGTGCACATCTCGTCGGTTCCGCCCGTCCCAGGCAGGTTCTACTGGACCAGCGACACCCAGCTGAGGTGGCGGCCGCAGGACTTCTGGCCAGCGGGCACCGTCGTCAACATCGACGCAGGCGGCACCAAGTCGAGCTTCACCGTTCCCGAGCAGCTGGTCGCCACCATCGACGATGCGACACACCAGATGACCGTCGCGCGTAACGGCAAGGTGGAGAAGACCATCCCGGTGTCGATGGGTATGTCGGGCGGCGGACACGCGACTCCCAATGGCACGTATTACGTGCTCGAGAAGTTCCCGACGATCGTCATGGACTCCTCGACGTACGGCGTGCCCGTCGACTCGGCCAACGGCTACAAACTGAATGTGCAGCTCGCCGTGCGAATCGACAACAGCGGGAACTTCGTGCACAGCGCGCCGTGGTCGGTCGCCGATCAGGGCAAGCGAAACGTGAGCCACGGCTGCATCAACATCAGCCCGGACAACGCGAAGTGGTTCTACGACAACTTCGGCAGCGGCGATGCGATCGTCGTCAAGAACTCGAAGGGCACCTACACCCAGCCCGACGGCGCGTCCGATTGGCAGATGTTCTAAGAACCTCTGCGCTACAACCAGTCTCGCCGTTTGAAGCTGACGTAGAGCACGGTCACCAGTAGCACGATGAGCGCAGTGCTGGTGATGAAGCCTGCCACGGTCTGGATGCCTGGGTACTGGACGTTCTGGCCGTAGAAGCCGGTGATCGCGGTGGGCACCGCAATGATGGCCGCCCACCCGGTCAGCTTCTTCATCACGGTGTTCAGCCGGGCGTCCTGCAGGCTCAGGTTGGTCTCGAACACCGTGGTCACCATGTCTCGCAACGACTCGGTCCACTCCGAGGCGCGCAGCACGTGGTCGTACACGTCCTGGAAGTACGGCATCATCGCCGGGTCGATCTCGTGCAGGTCGCGGCGCAGCAGCGAGTTCACCACCTCACGCATCGGCAGCACCAGGCGGCGCAGCTCCACCAGGCTCTTGCGCAGCTGGAAGCTGCGCCGCTGGACATCCATGCCGTGCGGAACGTTGTCGAACAGCTGGTCCTCCAGCTCCTCCGCGAAGTCATCCAGGCTCTGCGCCGACTCGAACTGGGTATCGATGATGTAGTCGAGCAGCCCGTACAGCAGGTAGCCGACCCCGAACTTGGCCAGTTCGGGGCTGGCATCCCAGCGCTCGATGACCGCGCCGATGTCCAGCCCGTCGTCCTTGCGCACGGTGATCAGCGCCTGGCGGGTGATGAAGGCGGCGAGCTCGCTGGTGGCCAGTTCACCCGACTCGGTATCCAGCCGTGCTCCGTACGCGTTCAGGAACAGGTGGCTCTCGTAGCGGTCAAGCTTCGGGCGCTGATGCTCCTGCACGGCGTCCTCGACGGCCAGCGGATGAAGCCCGAACTCCTCGCTCAGCACGGACAGGTCGCCGTGGTCCGGGTCCCTCAGGTCCAGCCAGATGGTGACCGCCTCATCGACCAGGTGATCACTGATCTCGTTACTGACCCGAACCATGGAGGGCTATAATCGGCTGGCTGGTTACATTGGCTCGCAGCCTGAATTGGCCATATTCCGACGATATCTGCCGCTCAATGCCAGGAACATTCTCTGCATGCAGGCAGAGATCCTTCGTCTTCAGGATTCTCTGCATGTAATCATCGAGAAAGATCGAAATTCTGGAGATGCGAGAAGAAAGCAATATGAGTACAACATTGGCTTGTTGAAGGGTCCACATGAAAATCACATCGATGGCTTGCAGTGGAAGAAAACTCTTGAGCTTCGGCAACTGCTCAGAGAATACAGTACGACGTTCTCAAAAACTGCTCTCTCTTTCCCGTGTTGCGGTTTCGCTAACATATCTGTTCCCGAAACCAGACGAGGCACTTTTGCAGTTCTCCGCTCTCTGCCAGCTCTCCCCTGCAAATAAATCGGATCTGTGCAGCTTCAGAGAACTGCTCGAAAAGCCCTACGGGAGCGGCAAGCCTTTTCCTCAATCCTTCGAGTATTTCACTTATGACTGTGAAAATGAAGGGGATTTGACTTCTCTGGCGGGACGCTACAAGGACAAAGATGTATTTTCAAGATTGACAGACAGATGGGTGAGAACTGTTTATCATAAATATCTCGGGCATAAGGCTCACGATCCTCTCACAACTGTTGAGGCTTGGGGTAACCATGGCGAACGCCCAGACGTGCACTACTACTCTGACAGCTACATCACGGCTACGATCGATACTCTGAGCACGATCCTATCCTCTGTACTGCCAGCCTTCTGCGCGTTCGGGTTGTTTTTCATTGAGGACCCTTTGGCGAGGATGCTGGCGATTGTGG
>Ga0137412_10001832_pt1 | contig 16631 bp, 17 predicted proteins | sample CZODoug2_1_16fun_FD_122160 | JGI IMG/M metagenome (GOLD analysis project Ga0137412, IMG submission 122160) | Vadose zone soil fungal communities from Angelo Coast Range Reserve, California, USA - CZODoug2_1_16fungal (Hybrid Assembly) | ecosystem: Environmental > Terrestrial > Soil > Vadose zone...
AGTCTGGTGTCGACGCCACCGCAAGCCCCGCACTGTTGGGCTTCACCATCGGCGGTCACACCATCGCCCGCGCCACGTTGGTTTCTCGGATCGTTGCCTAATCTCTGGGAGAGCGTTGTGCACACCGTCGAGTTCATGCCGACGTCGGTCGGCGAAGCGCGCGTCGCCTGGTACCCAGCGCAAGGCAAGCCACGGGCCATCCTGACAGTCGGGCACGGCACGGCGACCGGCATCGAGGCCCCCGACCTGCAAGCGCTGGCGAAAACGCTGCCCGGCCGGGGGATCACGGTCGCCCTCGTCGAACAGCCCTACCGGGTTGTCGGTGATCCCAGCTTGTCCGGGCCGACGATCCTGGACACGGTGTGGCGGGAACTGTGGCCGAGGTTCGAGTCCGCACGGTTGCCGGTGATCGCCGGCGGACGCAGCGCGGGCGCGCAGGTCGCCTGCCGGACCGCCAGGGACCTGCACGCCCTTGCGGTGCTCGCGCTTTCCTATCCACTCAACGGCCCAGGCCACGCAGCGGGGCTGCTCGCAACCGGTCTGCCGACACTGATCGTGCAAGGCGGAAACGACCCCTTCGGCCGCCCAGCGCAATTCCCCGCGCTGCCCGCCGACATGGAACTGGTCGAGATCGCCCAGGCCGATCATGTGTTCCACGTCCCCTACGACCGGCAGACCGCGCTGGAGATACTGACCACGGCGGTCGGCGACTGGCTGGACCGGCAACTCCGTCAGGTCGCGGCCTAGCCGAGCCCCGACGACGGGTGAACACCGACCAAGAAACGGAACTGTTGTGTCTACCTTTGACTTTATCGTGGCGGGCGGCGGCACGGCGGGCTGTGTGCTGGCCGCGCGGCTGTCGCGGGACCCGGGCACCCGGGTGCTGTTGCTGGAGGCCGGCGCGGCGGAGCCGACTACTCACATGGCGGACCCGGCGGCGTGGTTCATGCTGGCGGGCACCTCGGTCGACTGGGCCTACGAAACGGTCCCTCAGCCGGGCACCGACGGCGCGGTGCACCCGTGGCCGCGTGGGAAGGTACTGGGTGGTTCCAGCGGGATCAACGGCATGATGCACGTCCGGGGCCACCGCGCGAGCTACGACGCGTGGGAGGGTCTCGGAGCCACCGGGTGGAACTACGACGCGCTGCTTCCGTTCTTCAAACGCAGCGAGCGTGTGGTCGGCGGAGATCCGGCCTACCGAGGCCTGGACGGGCCCATGCGGATCGCGCCCCCGCCGGCCACCGAACCCCTCTGGGAAGCCTGTCACCAGGCCGCCGTGCATGCCGGACATCCGCACAACGACGACAGCAACGCCGTGGACGCGGCAGGGGTCTGCTGGCACGAGAACAACGTCGTGGACGGGGTGCGGCAAAGCGCGGCGGACGCCTACCTGACCCCCATTGCCGGCCGGGCCAACCTCACCATCGTCGCGGATGCCCACGTGCAGCGGCTGCTCATCGGACACAGCACCTGCCGAGGCGTCGAGTACACCCACGCCGGGCAGATCCAGACGGCGTTCGCCGACCGTGAGGTGGTGCTCAGTGCTGGGGTTATCGGCTCGCCCCAGCTGCTGCTGCTCTCCGGCATCGGCCCGGGTCAACACCTGCACGAGCTCGACATCGAGGTGCTGGCCGATCTACCCGGTGTCGGCGCCAACCTGCACGACCACCCCAAGTCCGAAGTCGCCTACACCGCCGCCCGGCCGGCCCGCACCAGCCGCTACGCACGCAAACCGCTGGTGCTGACGCGCACGGAGCCGGCGGCCGCCCCCGATCTGCAGATGATCTTCATTGACTTCCCGCTGCACCCCCGGTTCACCCCAGGGGCAGAGGACGGATACTCGGTCATCTTCTCCCTGATGACCCCCGCCAGTCGCGGCTACGTGCGGCTGGCCAGCGCGAACCCACAGCAGGCCCCGCTGATCGACCCCAACTACCTGGCCGAGCGGAGCGATCAGCGGCGCATGGTGGCCGGCCTGCGCCTCGCCCGGGAAGTCGGTGCGGCGAATGCGCTCGCCGGATGGCGGGACAAGGAACTGTCCCCCGGCTCAGCCGCGCAGTCCGACGAGGCAATCCTGGCCCACCTGCGCCGCAGCGTCTCCACCTACTACCACCCGGTGGGCACCTGCCAGATCGGAAGCGACGCTATGTCCGTCGTGGATCCACAGCTGCGGGTCCACGGCATAACCAACCTGCGGGTCGCCGACGCCTCAGTCATGCCGTCGGTCATCTCTGGCAACACAAACGCGGCCGTGCTGGCCATCGCCGAGCGAGCAGCCAGCCTCATCACCGGGGAAGCGACCACGGGCCAGAGCTGATCATTATGACCTCGGCCGCACACCCTGTCTGGGCGCCGCACACCTGCTGCAGCGGATGTGCAGCGCACAAAGAGGGTGTGCGCCCGAGGTACCTCATCAATTGAGGCAACGCGAAGGTGCGACGCCCGGGGCGACCTTGAGGTCAGGTTGCGCTCGCTGCCGCGTCGATGGCGGTGAGCAGTTTGTCCAGCTGTGCCAACTGTTTCCGGTCGAGGGTGCCGAAGATTTGCTGGAGCGCCTGGTTGCCCGCTTTGGTGCTCGCCGCGAGTGCGGCGGCCCCGTCGGCGGTGAGCGTGACGAGTTTGGCGCGGCCGTCGGTCGGGTCGGACTCGCGCTGGACCAGCCCGTCTCGCTCCAGGCCTTCGACCGCCTGGGTGATCGAGCGCTGGGCGAATCCCAGTTCCTGGGCCAGCGAGGTCTGCCGGATCGAGGTGTTCCGCTCGAGCACCTGCAGGACCTTGGTGCGCGCGAGCGACAGGCCGCTGGTGGTCATCTGCTCGTTGAGTACCTTGCGCACTCGGTAGGCCACGGACAGGTATTGCAGGCCCACCTGCTCCGGCCGGCTGTGCTCGGCCATGATCACTTACTCCAGCTGATGGGCGGATCGCGAGGGAACTCCGCGATCGTACCGTGATGAGCCACCTCACCAGCGCCGACCGCACTCGTCCGGCTGCTATACAGCGTGGGGCTCGCGGATGTCCCGTAGGAGGTTGGCCGTGGCTTCCCAGAGGGCGCGCTGAATCTCTTTGTCGCGGCCGATCTCTGGGCATTCCAAGGGCTGCGCGTCCTCGACGGCGAAATAGCCGCCGGTGACGGAGGCAAATGCGGGGTCGGTCGCGAGCCGCACGATGATCTCGGCGCCGTGGCGAGGGTTGCCCATGTCCAGCCGGGTGAGGATCATCTTCAGCACGGTGGAGAGGGGATGGCCGTCTCCGAGTCCGGTGGAGTTGAATCCCGGGCAGCAGCAGGTGACCGCGACTCCTGTCCCGCCAAGCTGTCGACCGAGTTCCTGGGTGAACATGATGTCCATCAGCTTGGTCTGACCGTACCGCGGGGACGACTCGCTCTCGGTGTAGTGCGAGGTGTCCGTCAGGTCCTTGAAAGGATCGATGTCGCTGGCGTGGAGTGATGCTCGGGATGCCACGGTGACGATCCGTGCGGGGCTCGAGGCGGTGAGTTTGTCGCGCAGGATGTCGGTGAGCAGCCAGGGTGCGAGGTAGTTTACGGCGGTCATCTCGGCGTATCCCTCGGAGGTGATGCGCTGGGTGAAGGCGTGTATCCCGGCGTTGTTGATCAGTACGTCGATCCGTGGGTAGTGGGCGTCGATCTGCTTACCTACCCGCCGGACGTCGCTGAGCAGTGAGAGATCCGCGATGAAGACGTCGAGCGGTGTCCCGGGTGTTGCCTCCTCGATCTCTCTTCGAAGCGCGTCGGCCTTCCGTTGGCTGCGGGCGACGAGGCCGAGGTGTGCGCCGTGGCGGGCCAGGTCGAGGGCGGCGATCTTGCCTAAGCCGTTTGTTGCGCCGGTGATGACGATGACTGGCCGAGTCTGCATGGGGTCCTTTCGGCACAGATACTGAGGTACCTCAGCAGACTAGCATCTGTGCTCGGTGTCGACGCTGGTGGTCACGCCGGTTTCGACGACGGTGCGGGTGGCGTCGACCGAGGCGTAGGTCCACAGGATCCGCATGGGCTCGGTGTCGGAGGCGTTGCGGAAGCGGTGCGGGACCCCGGCGTCGACGTAGGTGGTGTCGAATGTGGTGACCTTGTGCTCGATGCCGTCGATCTCGACGATTGCGTGACCTTCGAGGATGACGACGCTCTCCGGGCAGTTATGGGTGTGCAGCGGGATCCGGGCGCCGCCATCGAAGAGGGTCTGGCCGTTGAGGAACACCGCGGCGCCGCGGGCCCGGGTGACCAGCGGAATGGTGCGGGCGCCGCCGCCGCGGGAGAAGGCGTCGAGCTCGGCGGGGCGCAGCACCGAGGGCGGGAAGGTGTCGCGGCGGGGTGTGTCCGAGGCGGTGGCGGTGCCGTCGGTGGGTTGCATTGACACTCCGTTCGAGAATTGCCGAGTCAGCCAGCGATCCAGAAGGTCTGGATGGTGGTGAACTCGTGACCAGGAACTGCTTGGCGCAGCCGCAGCTCTGCCCGCTGTTGCTGAACCGAGCCTTGACCGCGGCTGTGCTGGCGGCGTCGAGGTCGGCGTCCGTTGCTGGGTTGACGCTTGTGATGGTGGCTGGGCTCATATCCGGTGCTCGCTTTCCGAAGGGGGCGGGTTGCGTGGGCTGGGCCCCGTCCCGTCGGGTCACGCGTGGTGCAGGAGTTGCTCGGTGATGGTGTTGATCTGGGAGCCGGGCACGACATGGGCGTTGGCGGCCTTGCGCCACACGGCGAAGTGTCGGGCGGTGCGGTGGGCGTCGAGGGCAGCCTGGTCGTGGTAGAGCTCGTAGAAGACGTAGTGGTGGTCGTCGGCGGTGTCGACGGTGACGTCGAAGTACTCGCAGCCGCATTCGTCTGTGAACGAGGACTTCGCATTCTCGGTGATGGCGGCGAGGAAGGCATCGCGGTGGCCGGGCTTGACCTGCAGGGAGACCACGAGGGCGAGCATGGCGGCGGATCCTTCGGCTGGGCTGGTGAGATGGGTGGTCAGGCGGCGGGGACAGATCCGGGCATCCGCACATCGGCGTCGGCGGCGAGCTCGGCCAGGTCCTCCCAGGTCTTGGCGGGCAAAGTGATGCCCGCCGCGGCGAGTCGGGCGAGGTTGCGCTGCTCGAGTTCGCCGGGCACGAAGATCTCGGCTATGCCGGGTGCGGTTGGCACGGCCTTGGTCTGGGCGACGAGGGCTTCCATGCGGGAGCTGAACTCCGCCGCGGGCTGCATCGCGGCGATGTCGACGACCATCAGGAAGTGACCGCAGCCGCTGCGCCGATCCGGCTCGTAGGGTCCGGCCACGCCGGCGCCGAAGGCGCTGCCGGTGAGCACCCCGGTCAGCACGTCGAACATGAACGACATCGCGAAGCCCTTGTGTCCGGCCATCGGCAGGATCAGCCCCTGCACAGCGGCGTGGGCGTCGGTGGTGGGGACACCGTCGGCATCGGCGGCCCAGCCCTCGGGGATCGACTCGCCCCGCTCCTTGGCCAGGTAGATCTTGCCGCGGGCGACAGCGGTGTTGGCGATGTCCATGACGACCGTGCCATACGAACCGGCCGGCGCGGCGATCGACCATGGATTGGTGCCCACGGCCTTCTCCCTGCCGCCCCACGGGGCTATGGCCGGGCTGGCGTTGGTGGCCAGCAGCGCCACACAGCCGGCGTCGGCGGCGCGGCGGGTGAAATAGCCGGCGGTGCCGAAGTGGTTGGAGTTGCGCACCGCGACCCCCGCGATGCCGTGCTCGCGGGCCCGCTCGACGCCCAGGTCGACGGCCTTTGCGGTGAGCACCTGACCGATCCCGTCGTGGCCGTCGAGGACCAGTAGCGGGCCGGAGTCGGTGACCACGGTCGCCTCGGTGACCGCCTGCATCGCGCCGCTGCGCAGCCGCGCGGCGTACCAGGGCAAGCGCAGCAAGCCGTGCGAGGAGTGTCCCCACAGCTCAGCCACGACGAGAGAGTCGGCGAGCAGGTGCGCGTCGTGCTCGGGAACCCCCAGTGAGGTCAGGATCCGGGTTCCGAGCTCGGTAAGCGCCGGCGCATCGATGGTGTGCGCGGACATTCCGCCGTCCTTTCGATCTTCTGTATGTCGTACAGTATACAGTCAGCGGGCGAGGTGGCCAGGGGCGCGGACAGCGGAGGCGGACAAGTCGGGCCTGGCGCGACCAGGCCTCGCGCGACCTGGCGGACTGAATCAGGCGGAGGGCAGAATGGCGAAGTCCAGGTCGCCGGCCCGGCCGATCTCGCTGGCCAGGCCCTCGATGATGGTGCGCAGCGTCACGGCCAGATGCTGGGACAGCTCGCGGGCCGCGGATTCCGGATCCCCGCCCAGGACGGCCTCGCACATTCGCTGGTGCTCGGCGAGGGAGCGCTCCATCCGGGCGGGATCGGCGTGGGCGATGCCACGCAGCCTGGCGGTCTGGCCGCGGCGGTCGGCGATCGTGGTGGCCAGCGGCTCGTTGTGGCAGGTGGCGATGATGGCCCGGTCGAAGCGCTCAGTGAGGTCGTAGAAGCGTGCGACCAGTTCCTCCCGGTCGGCGATGGCGAAGTCCTCGGCCACTGTGGCCAGCTCTTGGGCGATCTCGCGGAACGGAACCAACAGCTCAGGGCGGGTGAGTCCGTCCAATGCGACCATCCGGATCGCCGCCGGCTCGAGGATCATGCGGAACTCGAACAGAGCGCGGACCCCGCGCAGCGAGATCGGGGCGACCTCGGCGACCTCGCCGGGGATGAAGCTAACCAGCCCCTCGCGGGCCAGCCGGCGGATCGCCTCCCGGACCGGGGTGCGCGATGCGCCGAGCCGCTTGGCAACCAGGACCTCACTCAGTCGCGAGCCGGGGGCGAGCTCGAGTGCCTGGATCTCCCCCTTGAGCTGCGCGTAGATGGCTTCGGTCTTGCCTGTTGCCACGGTGCTCCCTCCGTCGACAGCAGCGGTGCCAGACTGGACGGTATCAGTATATTGCGCTGAATACAGCGAATCTGTACCGTTCGGCCCGAACTGTATACAGGTCTGTACGTCGCCTTGATCGTCGGTCCACCCGTCTCCATTTCCGCAGCCACGTGGCACGCGCAGAACGCTCTGCGTGTCCCGACAGGAGGAGCATCGATGCTCGTCGTACTCGGCTTCGCCATGATCGCCATGTTCATGTATCTGATCATGAGCAAGCGGTTGACCCCGGTGGCTGCGCTGATCTTGGTGCCGGTTGTCTTCGGCCTGGTCGCCGGGGCCGGCCTCGGACTCAGTGACATGATCATGGAGGCGCTGCTCAAGCTCGCACCCAACGCGGGACTGCTGTTCTTCGCGATCATCTTTTTCGGACTGATGATCGACGTCGGCCTGTTCGGGCCGCTGATCCGATTCATCCTGCGTTTCGCGGGCAACGACCCGATGAAGATCGTCGTAGGCACCGCGCTGCTGACTAGCGTGGTGTCCCTCGACGGGGACGGGTCAACCACGTTCATCATCGTGACCTCGGCGTTCCTGCCGATCTACCTGCGACTCGGGATGAGCCCCGTGGTCCTGACCGTGGTCGCCGCAACCGCGAACGGCGTGCTCAACACGGTGCCCTGGGGTGGATCGACGGTTCGGGCCGCGGCCGCGCTGAACGTGTCCCCAATCGACATCTTCGTGCCGATGATTCCCGCGATCGCGGCCGGTCTCGTCGTGGTGATCGTGCTCGCCTACTTCCTGGGTCGCGGCGAGCGCAAGCGTCTGGGCCCGGTCGACCTCGATGTCGACCGGGCCGAGGAGAAGGTGGCTGTGTCGGTTGGCACCGGCGGCGACGGGGGAGGGGCCACCTCCCGCGCCGGCGGTGCGGGCGAAGGGGGTGCAGGCGGCATCAGCGGGCACCTCGATCGCCCCAACGCCCGCCCGAAGCTGTTCTGGGTGAACCTCGTACTGACGCTGGCGATGATGACCATGCTGGTCGCCGACGTAGTCGAGCCGGTTGTCACGCTGATGGTCTCCGCCGCGATCGGCCTCGTGGTCAACTTCCGGAGGGCAGCCCAGCAGACCGACCAGATCAAGGCGCACGCCGCAAGCATCGTGTCCGTCGTCGGGCTGGTCTTTGCCGCCTCGGTCCTGACCGGCGTGTTGTCCGGCACCGGCATGGTCGAGGCCATGGCCAGGTGGCTGGTCGGGATCATCCCCAACTCCTTCGGCCCGCACCTGCCCCTCATCGCCGGCGTGCTCAGCCTCCCTCTTACCTTCTTCATGTCCAACGACGCCTACTTCTTCGGTGTCCTGCCCGTGCTGACCGAGACCGCCACCCACTTCGGCGTCACAGCAGACGAGATGGCCCGCGCGGCAATCACCGGTCAGCCCTTGCACACCTCGAGCCCGCTGGTCGCTGCATTCCTGCTGCTGGTCGGCCTGGCGAACGTCGAGCTCGGCGACCACCAGCGCAAGGCGATCTGGCGGGCCAGCCTCACCGGCTTGATGATGCTGCTTGTCGGCGGCCTCGTCGGCGCCTATTCGTTCTGACCGGGCGCCGACTGCTCGGTCTCGGCCGCGGTTGTGATCCATCGCGGCCAAAATCGGTAAACGAATCCGACGCCACGGTATCCCCTGCCTTGATTCGGTATTCGATCAGCTGAGTGACGCGCCCGGGCCGGTGCGAAACACCGGCCAGCACACTTCGGTGCGCCACCGCGGCTCTTCACCGGTGTCCGCCGATGTCACCAGGTAATGCTCCCGGATCGGGCGATCCTGGACCCTCCCCGCACGGGACCCTCAACCTGGGAGCAAGTGTTGTCAGTGCCGATCGCCGGTCTCGGATGACTGTGCTTTGATCACCGGAATGCTGTGGGGTGCACCGTCACTGGGTATCCCGCATGGATGGTGTCCACTGTGGCCCGGGGGGTCAGCACCCTGACCGGGCTCGGCTGGGCCCTGCAGGACTCCGGTGCGTGGTAGCCGGTCCAGTCCCAGCGGTGTAGTTGCCGGTCCCAGAGCAGGTGGGGGGCACCCTCGTATTGCACGAGGACCCCGTCGGGTAGCTCGTCGAGCGGAACGATCGGTGTGTGGTCAGCGCCGCGGTCGCTGGCCAGTCGCGCGTCGATGACCGCCGCTCTGGGCAGTTCCGCGGATAGTCCCGCGTCCCACCAGGCTCGCCGGAAGCGCTGGTAGGCGCTGTGGCGGCATTCTGAACACGGGCGATGACCAGCGGCGAGCGCGGTGGCCTCGTCGAGGAAGAACAGCTCGGTGTACCCGCGCGGGCTCATCACCGTGCGGTGCCGGCCTCGGAAGGTGAGCTCACAGCAGAGCCACCGGTCGAGATGTCTGGTCCGCACGATTCGCCGGTCGCGGTCGTGCAGCCGTCCACGGTTGCCCATCATGGTGCCTCGGTAGGGCACCGCGACGATGTCGCCGAAGGGGTCGACCCGGTTTTGCAGAGCCATATTCGCCCGCCTCCTGTCCGGAGGGATTATCCGCGTGGCAGCCGCCAGCGTGGGCTCAGTTCTGGGCAGGTCTGCTGGGTACATTTCGACTTCGCCGTCGCTGACGACCACGATTGCACACCTACTGGACCGTGGATCGGGCGTTGGCCCGGTTGATCGACTGAGCTGCTGTACCTCCGGGCTCAGAGGGTTGGCAGCAGGCCTCCGTCGACGGAGATGGCGATGCCGGTGAGGTAGGAGGCGCCTGGCGAGGCTAGAAAGACGATGAGTTCCGCGGCTTCTTCCGGTTTCCCTGGCCGGCCGAGTGGGGCGGAGAGGCGTTGGTGGAATTCCCTCCGGATGGTGTCCAGGTCGCGGCCGGTGCGTTCCGCTGCTTGCCGAAGGCTGGCTTCGACGGCGTCTGTCTCGATGACTCCGGGCATGACAGTGGTGACTCGCACGCCGTGCGGGCCGCAGGCGATGGCGAGGGCCTTGCTGTAGGCGTTGAGTGCGGCTTTGGCGGCGGCGTACGGAGCGCCGTTGGACTGGGGGTAGCGAGCGGCATTGGAGGAGACGTGGATGACGGCTCCATGACCTTGTGCGGTCATGTGCGGAACGAGGGCGCGGTCGAGGCGGACGATGGAAAGCAGGTTGGCTGCGAGATTGGCCTGCCAGTCATCGTCGGTGGCAGCGAGGACGCCGTTGGGGACTTGAATGTTGCGACCAGCGTTGTCGACGAGTACGTCGATCCCTCCCAACTGTTCGAGTGCGGCTGAGGCTGCCACTTCCACCCCGGCGGAAGTGGTCAGATCCGCGGTCACCAGGTGCACTCCGGTTGGGACCGCGGCCTGGTTGCGGGCAATGGCGACCACGTGCGCGCCAACTGCGGCGAGACGGTTCACTGTGGCAGCGCCGATGCCACGGGTTCCGCCGGTGACGACGGCGCGTGCTCCCTGAAGGTTCACTTAATCATGTAGCCCTTCTAATCATGTAGGAGCTTACACGATCTATTGCTCTACAGTGAACCGGTGATCTCCAGTTCCGCTTCGTCCGCTGCCCCCAGTCCTCGGCTGTTGGAGGAACACCGCGACAGCCCCGGGCTCATGCTCGCCCTGCTGGGCCGCGAGGCCATGCGTCGCTTGAGGAACGCACACACCGCCAACGGCCTCACGCCGCAGCAGTTTCAGCTCCTCGGACTGCTCCACGATCATGGCCCGTCAGCGCAGAGCGACCTTGCCGCCGCTACTGACACGGCAGCCAGCGTGCTCGTCACGCAGCTCAACCCCCTGGAGGCGGAGGGGCTGGTGGCGCGGGAGCGGGACCCCCACGACCGCCGCCGCCACCTGGTCATGATCACCGACGATGGACAGCGGCGACTGGGCACCGCATCGACCGCGCAGAAACAGGTCGACGACGCCCTGTTCCGTTCGCTGAACACCCGCCAGCGGGCGCAGCTTGCGCAACTGCTTGCCCTGGTGCGCGACGATCTGACCGAGGGAAACACGCACTGCGGCACGCCAGCCTCCCTCGACATACGGATGTCATAGCAGCTGGCAGCTGCCGAGTTGCGCGCTGAGGGTCGACAGGCGGGAGACTCCATCAGCGGCGATGCTTATGGCCCAACGTCTTCGGCGTTCGAGTCCTCCTTGGAGCCACTGTGTCCGACATACCGGTCAGCGACGTGGACCTCTACACCGACGACGCGCGGATCAACCCGTACCCGATCTACGAGGAGCTCCGCGAGCTCGGCCCGGTGGTGCACCTGTCCCATTACAACCTCTACGCGCTCTCGCGCTACAACGAGGTACGTGCGGCCCTCATGGATTGGCGAACGTTCTCCTCGGCCCGCAGCGTGTTCGTCGACCCGACATTGAACTCTCAACTCGAGGGCATCACGCTGTGCAGTGACCCACCTGACCACACCATGATGCGCACGGTGCTGGGTCGTCCCCTGCGCCAGGACAGGATGCGCGATGTCGCGCCGAGGATCGAGGCCGAGGCCGATCGCATCGTCACGGAGTTGGTCGACCGGGGCCGCTTCGACGCGGCCACCGAACTGGCCGAGCACCTGCCGATGACCGTCGTCTCCGACCTGGTCGGGCTCCCCGACCAGGGCCGCGCCAAGATGCTCGAGTGGGCCGCTGCGATCTGGGACGTTCAGGGCCCGGCCAACGAGCGCTTCGCGAACGCCATGCCCGCGGTCGAGGAGTTCCTCGGCTTCGCCACCCACGACGCGGTGCCCGGGCGCATCGACCCTGACGGTTGGGCCGCCCACCTTTACCAGGCGGCCGACCGGGGGGAGTTGCCGCGCGAGAAGTGCCCGGTGATGATGCTGGACTACGTCACGCCGAGCTTGGACACGACCATCCTGGCAATCACCAACGCGATCGCGCTCTTTGCTGAGCATCCCGAACAGTGGGAGTTGCTGCGGGCCGATCGGTCGCTGATTCCGCACGCGATCAACGAGTCACTGCGGCTGGAGTCCCCGGTACCGCAGTTCAGCCGCGTCCTCACCGAAGATCACAAGATCGACGGGGTGCCCCTCCCGGCAGATAGCCGGGTGGCGCTGCTCTACGGCTCGGCCAACCGCGACGAGCGCCACTACCCGAACCCGACCCGGTTCGACATCACCCGCCGACCCTCGGACCATCTTGCCTTCGGACGCGGCGAGCATGTGTGCGTCGGCATGCACCTGGCCCGACTGGAGATCAGCACACTGCTCGAGCGGCTGGCCGATCGGGTGTCTCGGTTCGAGATCGTCTCCTCGACTCCGATGGTCAACAACGGCCTGCGCGGGCTCGAGCACCTCGACGTCACCGTCCACACCGACAAGATCACCTAGGGCGTGGACCAGAACACGAACCGGCGGTTGATCCACGCGACCGCGCCGTGCAAGGACAGTCCGATACCGCCCAGTACGACCAGCACCGCAAAGGTGGTGGCGACGTCGAGGCTGAAGTTGGTGGCCTGCATGAGGTAGCCGAGCCCCGCGCTGCTACCCACGAACTCCGCGACGATGGCGCCGGTGACCGACAGCACCACCGCCACCTCCAGCCCGGCGAACAGCGACGGTAACGCCGAAGGCAGGGTGAGACGCCACAAGATCTGCCTCCGGGTGGCGCCGAACGATCGCAGCATGTCGACGTGTTCGCGGTCGGCCGAGCGCAGGCCCAGCACCGAGTTGATCAGCATCGGGAAGAACGCCACGAGCGCGGTGGTGATGACCTTCGAGGTCATCCCGGTGCCGAACCAGATCAGCAGGATCGGCGCCATGGCGACCTTGGGGACTGACTGGGTCAGCACGATCAGCGGCATGAGCGCCTTCTCGGCAAGACGCGACTGGGTGAGCAGCAGCGCTGAACAGAGCCCGGCTACCGAGGCCAGCCCGAAGCCGGCCAGAATCTCCTGGAGACTCACCCATGCCTGGCGGGGCAACTCGCCGTTCGCCAGCCCGGCGACCAGCGCGCGCGCCACATCCGTTGGTGCGGGCACCAGCACGATCGGCACGCCCAGTAGCCGTACCGCCAGTTGCCAGCACAGCAGACCGGCGAGGATCACGCCGCTGGCCAGTGCCCAGCCGGGCAGCTGGACCCGCCCACCGCTAGCGATAGGTCGACTCGTGCCGGAAGGCGGCGCGGATGCGGGCGACGAGCTCGCCGAACGCCGGCGTGTTGACCCGCTCCAGGGTGCGCGGGCGTTCGATCGGGACATCGAGCACATCGGCAATCTCTCCGGGGCGGGGCGTCATGATCACGACGCGGTCGGCCAGCAGCACCGCTTCCGGGATGCTGTGTGTCACGAAGACGACCGTCTTGCGGTCCGCCTCCCAGATGCGAAGCAGGTCGACGCCCAGCTGGTCTCGGGTCATCGCGTCCAGCGCTCCGAACGGCTCATCCATCAACAGGATCGACGGGTCGTGCAGCAGAGCCCGGCCGATACCTACCCGCTGCTGCATCCCTCCGGACAGCTCGCCCGGGTAGTGCTGGGCGAACTGTTCGAGTCCGAGCATCGCCAGCAGTTCGAGTGCTCGTTCCTCGGCCGCTGGCGCGGGCGTGTCCCGAGTGATGTCCCTGGGTAGCAGGACGTTGCCCAGCGCAGTGCGCCAGGGCAGCAGTAGCGGTTGCTGGAAGACCATGCCGATGCGACCTGCCGCACGTCCTCCGGGGCCGAACCGCACGTGGCCCGAGGTCGGCTCGGTCAGCCCGATGATGAGCTTGAGCAGGGTCGATTTGCCGCATCCGCTGGGGCCGACGACCGAGAGAAACTCGCCAGGGCGCACGGTCAGGTTGATGTCGGCCAGCGCCTGGACCGTGCTGCCCTGGCTCGACCGGTAGCGCTTGTTCACCTGGCACAGATGGAAGGCGGCGATGTCGTTCACCGCCGCCAAGGGTTCCTCGCGGCCAGCCATCATGTCGGCCGTCACGCTCCTGTGCGTTCAGTATACGAACTTAATGTTCGTCCAGCGATCTGGCTGAAGGTACGTCCTTTGGACGTTGACTGCAAGGCTTGTTGGGCAATCTAGCTGCAATATTGACGAATCAAACCCGGCTACTGCATGCTAGCGAACGAAGCGCTCAGGCCTGTCGACTGCCCGGCGTGCGTGGTGAACGTAGTTGTAGAACGACAGCACAGTTTGTCTGGCGACACAGTCAGCTCGCGCCGACAAAGGTTGGGTGATCAACACCGACGGGTACCCGGCCGCTCCCTGCGCGGAGCCGGTCCGCGCCGGGGCGGGGAAACGAAATGGAGGCAATGGTGCACCTTCCTCGACAGATCCTTCTCAGCGTGGCCGCGGTCGGCGTACTGGCAGTGCTCACCGGCTGCGGGCCGAGCGGCGCCCGAGCCGAATCCGAGGCAGGCCAGACCGAGCTCACCGTGGCGCTGTCTTCTCCCAGCTGGAACGCCGGGTTCGCGTCGTTGGCCGCCGCCGAGCGGGAGGCGTATTTCGAGGCGGAGCACCTGCGAGTGCACTTCGTGCTTTCCGGCACCGGCACCGCGGCGGCACAACAACTCGCCGGCGGCGGCGCGCAAGCCGCCGTGCTGACCCCCGAGCCGGTCATCATCGGTGCCGGCAGCGGCCTGCGCCTGCAGGTGTTCGTCGACTACTACGGGACCTGGCAGTACACCCTGCGCACCCCGGCCGGTTCACCGGTCACCAGCCCGACGCAGCTGGCCGGCAAGCGGATCGGGGTCACCAACGCGGCCAGCTCCGGGGCAACCTTCGCCAGGGTCGCCATGCGGATGAACGGACTGGACCCCAACAGCGCCATCTTCGTACCGCTGGGAACCGGCGCCCAGCAGCTGACCGCCGTCCAGCGCGGCGACGTCGACGTGCTGGCCCTCTGGGACACCCAGTACCAGATCCTGACCAACGGCGGGGTGCGGCTGGACAAGCTTCCGGTCGACGGGCTCGACGGGTTGTACGGCGGCGGCGTGGCGGCTCCAACCTCGGCATTGGCCGCACGCCGCGACGTCTACATCAGGCTGGGCCGCGCCCTGGTCAAGGGCTATTACTTCACCGCGGCCAACCCGGCTGCCGCCGTGCGTGACCTGTGGGCGCTGCACCCCGAGACCGGTCCGGCGGCCGGCCAGTCAGAGGCCGCGGCGTTGGGTGACCAGATTGCCGTGGCCGAGGTGCACACCAGTGACATCCGGACACAGGCCGGCCCAGCTCGCCTCGGCCAGATGAGCAGAGACGGGATGACTCGGACGATCGAGTTCATGCACCGCGCGGGGCTGGTCGGCGCGCCGGTCGCGGTCGACGACGTGATGAACTCCGGGCTGCTGCCCGAGATCACCGCGTTCGATGCCCAGAGCCTGATGAACGCCGCCAAGGCGAGGAACTGAGCATGACCAACGAGACGGTGATCGTGAACGCGCACTAAACGAGCTAGGACCGCGCAAAGGAGCGCAGCCATGCACTTTACCGAGTCGTTCCGGATAGCGTTGCACTGTATGAAATCAGGACGCGTGCGTACAGTGCTCACCATGCTCGGCATCGTGATCAGCGTAGCGGCCATCATTGCCGGCGACAGTCTTTCCGCCGGGCTGCGAAACACCTATCGTGATGAGTTCGATTCGATGTTCACCTCGATCTCGATTACTCCAAAGGCAGCTGCGGCCATACCCGGCGGCAATAGGCCGAGGAGCCTGAGAGACTCTGATATTGACGCGCTCACCCGGCAGGCCAATCCCGAGCTGATCGCGGATGTGGTTCCCATTGTGAGCGGACCAGTGGTCGTGCGCCGGGGGAGCGACAAATTCCGCGCTAACGTAATCGGGGCAACACCAGGCTACCTGCGGATGAGAAACTATCCGGTGACGGAAGGCGTCGTGTTCACCGCGGCGCAGTATCAACGTGAGGCACGAGTTGTGCTCCTCGGGCCTCTCGTGATCGACGCACTGTTCGCGGGTAATCGCACCGCGGCAATCGGGTCGACCGTCCAGATCGGCCGAGTTCCGTTCGAAGTCGTCGGGACCCTCGGAGGTGCGGCCACCTTGACCGCGCTCGTGCCGATGCCCACCGCGCGCGGCTATCTATTCGGCGGAATGCACACCGTCGGCAGCATCGGTATCGTCGCCACACACATGGGGACGGTGAATGCCGCGATCAGGCAGGTCAACAACATTCTCGATGAGCAGCACTTCGTCAAGGTACCTGGGCAGCGTGACTACGTCGCGTCGGCCGAGCAGACGACCGGCACCTTAGCGATCCAGTTGCTGGCCGTGCTGGTCTGGCTCACCCGCACAACGACCGGCATTGCCCTGCTCATCGGGACCCTCGGACTGGCCAATATCATGTTCATCACCGTGACCGAACGTACGAATGAGATCGGCGTGCGCCGGGCGATCGGGGCTCGCCGGGCCGCGATTCTGCGGCAGTTCCTGCTCGAGGCCGTGCTCATCGCCGGGATCGGCGGGGCGATCGGGGTCGGTGTCGGGGTAGCCGCTGTCATCGCCGGTCAGCGATGCTTCCCGGTGCTTGCCCCCGTGTTTGGCATTCCCGAACTCTCGATTCAGACCCTTGCCGCGGCCTTCGGACTGAGCCTGCTCGTAGGGCTGCTGGCCGGCACGTACCCGGCGCTTCGGGCGTCCAGGCTCCATCCATGGAACGCTTTGCGTTACTAGCACGGCAACGGCGGGTGGTGGTCAGTTCTTGTCGGTGGGGACGGCTATTCTTTGGTCATGTTGGTTGAGCAGGTTCCCGAAGGTCTGGAGGAAATACCTCCGGGTCCAGAACTTGCCGCCGTGCTCGCGCTGTTAGATGTTTCTCGGGTTGCGGGTCGCGA
>Ga0137412_10001833_pt1 | contig 16629 bp, 13 predicted proteins | sample CZODoug2_1_16fun_FD_122160 | JGI IMG/M metagenome (GOLD analysis project Ga0137412, IMG submission 122160) | Vadose zone soil fungal communities from Angelo Coast Range Reserve, California, USA - CZODoug2_1_16fungal (Hybrid Assembly) | ecosystem: Environmental > Terrestrial > Soil > Vadose zone...
AAGCCGGCAAACGCCCGTTGCGAAGACCGCTTCCACATAGCGATCGTGAGTTTTTGGCACCCGAGCGTACCAAGGGAGCGCGGAATCGCAGTCGCGCCGCGCGAAATAGGCTTCGCCCAGCGCGAAGTCAGGTTCTGGCCATTCCGGTTCGAGGCGCGCCGCTTCCCGCAGTTCGCGTAAACGCGCTTCATCTTCGCTGGCCAGCAACCCGCGACTGTAGTGTTCAAACGCATCGAGACGCAGCGGGCGCTGGCGCTTCGTGAACTCGGCGAGATTCAGCGCATAGTTGCGATCGCTCGCGGAGAGCATCCGCCAAACCAGTCGGGTGTGCAAATCCATAAGCGAATCCAACGTGCCGGTTTCCCGCAAGGCCGGCAGCAATCGCGCCGGATTCACCTTTAAGATCCGTGACTCGATGGTGAGCGACGTCCCATTTACTGTGAATCTGCCAATTACCACAAAATCCGCGTCGAGGTCTTCCCCAATATGAAGCATGGTCGCGCGGCTGAGTTTCGATGAGCGGGGCAGACCGTATCGTTCCAGTTCAACAAGGCGGCCTGCGTGCGAATACACCTGCTCGCCGGCTCCCGAAAGCCGCTGGATAGTCAACTCTTCGAGTCCCTCACCGAGCCAATCCAACCGTGGGGATGCTCCGGCATTTTCAAATGGAAAAACCAGATAGATTCCCTGCTGATGGGCAGCAGCCGAACGCGCGCTAGGAGGTGGACCTGATTGATGTGCGCCAGCCGAAGCGGTTCCAAAAACGACGACAGCGGAGAGCAAAACCAGATAACGCGCGCTGAAGAAAGGGCGCTCCATGTCTGCTGCATTGTAACAGAGGCCAGGGCGCGTTTCGCGCCGGACGTGCGGATATCACCTCAAATGGGCGGACCGAAACCGGTTCAGGGTTGCGTGCTGTCCGGGGGCTTGGGAGCAAGAACTTCTTGTATCGCCGGATCCTTCAGGGCCGCCGCAAAAGAGGGATCGGATTTTACGGCCGAAAGCTCCTTGTAGCCTTCGTCCTTGGCCTTGCGCAAATAAATCAGGCAGCGCTCCAGGTTACCCGCTTCCGCGAACGACTTTGCGAGCAGGAAATAGAATCGGCCCCGGTCGCCCACGGAGCGGTCCTGCAGAATCGACCCGCTCCTCGAGCTGTTGTGCTCGAAAAGTTGGGGATCCAGTGCCAGTGCTTGACGGAACGAGGAGATGGCCTGTACGTATTTTTTGTCGCCAAAGTAGGCATAGCCAAGGTTGCTGTGGAGGACGGCCATGTCATTGCGAATAGTGATCGCCTTTTGATAGGCCTTAATGGCCCGGCCGTACTTCTTCCGCTGATACCAAATTGTCCCGATGTTATTCTGCGCATCGGCATAGGAAGGATCGACTTTTGACGCGCGTTCGTAATACTTCAGGGCCGCTCCCAGAGCCGCCTGCTGGTGCAGCGCAATCCCGAGCTTATTCAGATACACCGGATTCTGGGGGTGCTCATCGGCAAGCCGCTTATAGGAGAAGGCCGCCTCTCGAAAATCCTTCCGCGCCATGTAAAGATCGGCAAGCTGCTCGTCGGTGAGCTCCGGCTTCACGACGATGACGGAAGACTCTGCCGGCGATTGTGACGGCGTTTGGGCCACGCGCGGCGCCACCGGCACACCCGCGGTTTCAACGAAAGTCTGTCCTGCAGAGGATACCGAAAGAGCGAGGAGGAAAACGATTACTGGAAACGCCATTTTGATCCTGATCATGGCGAATCTCCCTTCTCCGGCTTAGGCTTAGCCTGGTCGGGTTCCTTCTTCTTACCTCCAAAGATACCAAAAATCTTCTGCAAAGGATTCTTTTTCTTTTCGCCGGATTGCTCCGAAGGAACGGCCGGGCCCTGGCCGGTTGCATTGGGCGGGCGGTTGGGATCGTAGGGTGTGACGGGCTTGCCATTTGCATCCGTTTGGGGCGTTTTGGGCTCGCCTCCAAAGACTCGAGAGAGGATAGAGCCCGTGGTAGTCAATAGGTTGTGGCCCCCGTGGACCTCGCAGTACACGGTCGGGGCAGAGCCTGCCACATAAACCTCTTCCCGGGTGGTAGGACAGTTGGCCGTCGCAAGCTGCAGCGTATCGGGATCGATGAGCACGGATTGCACTCCATCCGGCATCGCAAAATCCTTTACGTCCCGATATTGGGCGAGCGCCGTGGCGCGCGTCATGAAGTCCGCCCAGATCGGTGCGGCCACCGCGCCGCCGGGCAGCCCCAGGTCGCGATTGTCATCAAAGCCAATCCAGATCACGCACAGGAGATTCGAAGTGAAGCCCGCGAACCATCCGTCACGGGATGTGCCGGTCTTTCCTGCGGCAGGCAGGGTGAAGCCGCGCGCGCGGACGCCCGCGCCCGTGCCCCGGTTCAGAACGTCTTTCAGCAGGCTATCGACGAGAAATGCAACTCGGGGATCCAGCGCCAGGTGCGTTTGCGGCGAGAACTTTTCGAGTGGCGTGCCGTCCGCGTTGACGACAATGCGGAGAAACTGCGGCTCCGCCCGCGTCCCGATAGTGGCAAACGTCGTGTACCCCGCGGCGACGTCGATCGGCGTCATCTCATACGCGCCAAGAGCAACAGCGGGGGTCGGCTGAATGTTCATGCCAAGTCCCATTTTCCGCGCGACTTGCACGACCCGGCCGTAGCCAATGAGTTCGGCGACTTTGACGGTCGCGACGTTCAGAGAGTTCGTCAGCGCGTCGCGCGCCGTGACCCGCCCCATGAACCTTTCACCATAGTTGTTCGGCGTGTATTCCTTGCCGTCGAATTCAAACGTCGTCGGCTCATCGTCGATCGTCGTGGCCGGCGTGATGACGGGCTGCACTCCGTCTACGGCATTGTCGAATGCCGCGGCATAGACGAACGGTTTGAACACCGAGCCGGGCTGGCGACGCGCCTGCGCATGATTGAGCTGGCTCTGCCCGTAATCGCGCCCGCCAATGACCGCCTTGATCTCCCCGGTCCGGGGATCCAGCGCGACCAGCGCCACTTGCGCCTGCGGGATCGGCTCGTTACTTCCCTTCTTGGCCTGCTCGCGCCGCCACTTGTCGTACTTCTTCGCCAGGAGCAAGTCCACATTCTTCATCCCCGCATCGACGGCGGCGGCCGCAGCACGCTGCAAAGCAGGATCAAGCGTCGTATAAACGCGGAAATTCTCGCTCAACAGTTCGCCCTCGGAATATTTGTCCAGCAGGTGGTCTTTCACCATGTCGACGAAATAGGGCGCTTCGCTCCCTGAAATCGAGGTCCGGATAATCTTCAGCGGCGCGCGCTTGGCATCCGGAACTTCTTCTGCATCGATGTATTTGTTCTCGAGCATCTGCGTCAGCACGCGATCGCGAGCCTGCACTCCGCGCTCCGGGTGACGGTCGGCGGACGAATAGTAATTCGGCGCGCGAATGATCCCCGCAAGGTACGCGCATTCCGGCAGCGTCAGCTGCCGCAAATCCTTTCCGAAGTAAGCGACGCTGGCCTCCGAGAACCCGCGAATGCCAAAGCTCCCGCGGTTGCCCAGGTAAACTTCATTGGCGTACAGCTCGAAGATTTGCTGCTTGTTGAAGCGCTGTTCGAGCTCGATGGAAATCATGGCTTCGGACAGCTTGCGCCGCCAATTGCGATCGGTCGAGAGAAAGAACGTGCGCGCCACTTGCATCGTGATGGTGCTCGCACCCTGGTAGTGCTGGCTGCTGTGCCGCACGTCGGCCCACGCCGCTCCCACGATGCGGATGAAGTCAAAGCCTCCATGCTCGAAGAAACGCTTATCCTCGGAGGAAAGAATCGCGTCTACCAGCATTACCGGCACATCTTCATAGCGCACGGGCCGCCGCTTCTCACGCGCGCTGTCGAAAAGATTGGTAATCAGTTCTGGTTCGATTTCCGCGGTATCAAGTTCTCCGCCGCCGGCAAGCGGTTTGATGGATCGAATGCTCTTTCCCCGGAATTGCACCGCCAACGCATTGTTCCCAGCGAAATAAGAAAACTTCGAAGGCCGGATATCGACCGTGTTCGCCTGCACTGTGAATTGGCCGATGGCGCTTGCATCCTGCACCGGGCGGTATCCCACGCGGGTGAGATAAGCGGTCAGATCTTCCGGTCCCCAGGCCTGACCAGCCGAGATATGTTCCGGCGCGGAGAAGATCTGCGTGGTGTTCTGCAGCACGTTGCCGGAGAGCCGCGCATCGATCATGCGCGAGTACTTGACGTAGTAGTAGATGAAAACTCCGCCGGCGGCCAGAAAGATAGCGAAGGCAGTGCCGAGGATGCTCAGCCCGATGGCTGAAGTAAAGAACCCCTTTTGAACGCGGATGCGCAAGACTTAGCTCCCGAGGGCTGAACTCTTATTGTCTCGCAAGACCGTACTCTGGGAAAGACGGTGTTCTTCGATTCCGGGTTGCCAATAAGAAATCGCGCAGTTGCAACAACGGTGCCTAAGGTAACGATAATTCAGAAGAGGGCCTTATTCTCGCTGGCCGGAGAAAAATGGAGATCCGTGTGGTAGAAGAACAAGTCCACTGGAACGGTGTATTCCATCGAGATCTTCACGACGGCATTGGTGTTGAATACCTTGATGACGTCGCGCTTTGCCGGAATTTCCAATTCCTGCACGACCTTAAAAACATTGTCGCGTATCTGCTCTTCTGTGTAGCGATTCACCGCCGCGAAACGCGCCTGTTCCTGCATTTTGTCGGAAAGCTGATAATTCGAAACATAAATAGGCACGATTTTGACCGCGGAATAGATCATGAGCAGAAAGATCGCCAGGTAAATGACGGCCTTGAGCTTGCCTTCTCCCCGTTCGAAACGGCGGTGCGCCGTCGCGCGGCGCTCTCGGATGCCTTCAAGATGCACTAGATTCTCCCCGGTCGGTTCGTGCCGCAAAGTGTCCGCGGCTGGGAATGTCGGTGCATGATTCCTCGACTTACTAAAGCTAGCACCCGCGCGAGGGAGTGTCGAGAAATTGGCGCGGGAGATGTTCCCGGAGAGAAACGGGCCTAATAGGCCCGAGCGAAGATCGCCCGCGCGGTGGCGGGCTGGCCGCAGTAAACACATGTCCCGCCTCCGCCCTCCTGCTCCAAGGGAATGCAGCGCATGGTGGCGCGGGTTTCTTCCTTGATTTTGGCTTCGCAACCGGCACTCCCGCACCAGAAAGAGTAGGCAAAACCATTTTCGACGGCCTTCTTCAGATCGTCGTAGTTTTTCGCATCGTGTGTGTTGCTCTTTCGGAAAGCCAAGGCTTTGTCGTGAAGCGATTGCTGGATTTCCGCCAGCAACCGCTCGATGGTGGCGGGCAGGTCGGCGAGCGATGCGCTGATCTTTCCTTCCCTGCCGGGACGGTCGCGCCGCGCTAGAACGGCGGCTTGCTTGGCGACGTCTTTGGGCCCGAGTTCCACGCGCAGAGGTACGCCCCGCATCTCCCAATCGTTGAATTTCCAGCCGGGACTCTGGCCTTCTCGCTCATCGAGTGTGAAGCGAATGCCGGCTTTGACCAGCTCCGCCTTCAGTTTTCGCGCGGTGTCGAGGACGGACGCCTTTTCTTCCTCCGTCTTGAAGATCGGAACGATGACGACCTGATAAGGCGCAAGCTTCGGCGGCAGCACGAGACCCTGATCGTCGCCGTGAACCATGATAATGGCGCCAATGATGCGCGTGGAGAGTCCCCACGAAGTCGTCCAGCAATGCTGCAAATGGCCGTTCTGGTCCAGATATTTGACTTCGAAGGCTTGGGCGAAATTCTGTCCCAGAAAATGCGATGTGCCGGATTGCAGCGCCTTGCCGTCGCCCATCATCGCTTCAATCGAATAGGTGATGTCCGCGCCGGCAAATTTCTCGGCATCGGATTTTTTCCCGGGGATCACCGGAATTGCCGCATCGTTTATCGCAAAATCCGCATAGATATCCAGCATCTGGCGCGTTTCCGCTTCCGCCTCTTCTCGAGTCGCGTGCGCGGTGTGGCCTTCCTGCCAATAGAATTCGAGCGTTCTCAGGAAAAGTTTCGTCCGCAGTTCCCAGCGCACCACGCTGTTCCACTGATTCATGAGCACGGGCAGATCGCGGTACGACTGAATCCACTTGGACCACATATGGCCGATGATGGTCTCCGACGTTGGACGAATTACCAGTGGTTCCGCAAGTTTCTCTCCGCCGCCAATGGTGACAACCGCAAGCTCTGGCGAAAATCCCTCGACGTGGTGCTTCTCCTTGTCGATGAAGCTACGGGGAATGAGCATCGGAAACGCCACGTTTTGATGGCCGGTGGCCTTGAATCGGCGGTCAAGCGCCTGTTGGATGTTTTCCCACAGCGCCCAGCCGTAGGGTCGCACGATCATGCAGCCGCGCACCGGCGCGTAGTCGGCGAGCTGCGCCTTGAGGACCAGTTGGTTGTACCACTCGGAAAAATCTTGTGCGCGGGTAGGAAGCTTTTCTTCGGCCATGCGGCGGTTCGTCCGTTCCTCTCAGATGCCATAACTCAAGCTGAGTAAACTCAAAAGCGTATCGGACGCATGCAAGCGTGTCAACGCATGCTCTGAAAACGGAAGACCCCTTCTCCGTCTTGCGGGCCTTGTCGCACGGCATTACAATGCCACTCGTTCTGCACGGCTGTATTCCAGGCCATGTCCGGTCAGCGATGTTCCCTGAAGGAGAACGGCGTCATGAAACGCATCACTCTGATTCCCTTGTTGATTCTTTGCGCAGCGCAGACTGCTTCGGCGCAGGAGTGGGCCAAGGCTACTCTAGAAAAATCTCCAAGGCACCGCGAGTGGGTCACCGTCAAGCACGATGGCCGCTCGGTCGAAACGTTTGTCGTCTATCCCGAATCGAAGGGCAAGACTCCCGTTGTGCTGATCATCCACGAAATCTTTGGTATGACGGACTGGGTGCAAGATCTGGCGGACCAGGTGGCCGCGGCTGGTTACATCGCCGTTGCGCCCGATCTTCTTTCCGGCATGGGTCCGAACGGTGGCCGCAGCAGCGATTTTGCGGAAGGCAAGACGATGGAAGCCGTCAGTCACTTGAATCCCGATCAGGTGACGGCGGATTTGAATGCCGCGGCGGACTATGCACTCAAACTTCCAGCCGCGAGTGGCAAGCTCTTCGTTGGTGGCTACTGTTGGGGCGGCAGTCAAACTTTCCGGTTCGCTACTAGTCGCGGTGATCTGGCGGCCGCCTTTGTTTTCTACGGCGGGCCACCGGAGAAGGACGCGATGGCGCGCATCAAAGCGCCGGTCTACGGATTCTATGCCGGGAACGATGCACGCATCGACGCGACCATTCCAGATACCATCACTCAAATGAAGGCGGCCGGCAAGACCTACGACCCGGTAACCTACGACGGCGCGGGACACGGCTTCATGCGTGCCGGCGAAGCCCCCGATGCAAAAGATGCCGACAAGAAGGCTCGCGCCGACGCCTGGGTCCGCTGGAAGAGTTTGCTCGGAAAATAGAGCCGAGGACACAGCAGCGTCGAGTGATGCGTCCGATGCAAGTCAAGGGAAATCCACAATCCCCATGGTTGGCAATCGTCGAGCAAGGTCACCCCTGCTTCTGTTCGAGTTCCGCCCAGCGCGCATATAACGTGTCCACCGATTTTTGTGCTTCATCCAATTGGGCGCAGGCGTTCTGGAGACTTATTCGATCGCTGGTGATTGCAGGATCTTCGAGTGCGGCGCGCTTGGCGTGAAGTATCTGCTCCGCTTCATTGATGCGGCTCTCCATGGCCGCGAATTCGCGGGCTTCGGTATAGGAGAGTTTCTTTTTTGCAACGGCGCGCGGGACTTCGTCCCTAGCCGGTCGAGGCCCGCGGTCTCCGTTTGCTGACTTCGAGCTAGCCAGGGACAACTGCGTGCGCTGCCACGCTTCCCATTGCGAATAATCAGCAAAACGCTCCGCGCTTCCACGACCATCGAGTCCAAGAACCACGGTTGAGACGCGGTCCAGCATGAATCGATCGTGCGTGACCAGCACCAGCGCCCCGCCATATTCGAGCAGGCTCTCTTCCAGAATTTCCAGAGTGGGGATATCCAGATCGTTGGTTGGTTCGTCAAGCAGCAGGACGTCCGCAGGCTGAAGCATCAATTGTGCGATCAACACGCGGGCCCGCTCGCCCCCGGATAGCCTGCCGACCCGCTGATTCAGATTTTCAGCCGAAAAAAGAAATCGTTCGGCCCATGCAGCAACGTGAATCACGCGTTCTTGATAAATCACCGCGTCGCTGTCCGGCGCGAGTGCCCGGCGCAAAGTAATGTCCGGATCGAGTTCGCGGTCCTGGTCGAAGTACACTATTCGCAATCCCTCGGCACGGCGAATTTTGCCGGACTCCGGCTTGATGTCTCCGCGTAGCAGGCGTAGCAAGGTTGTCTTACCGCTGCCGTTCGGACCCACCAGCCCCATTCGCATCCCGGACGTCACGCTGAACAGAATGTCTTTGAATAGTGTGCGGCTGCCGATGCCGTACGAAACGCCTTCAAGCATGATGAGCTGCTTGGTCTTCCGGTTCGTCGCGGAAAAATCGATTTCGGCGCTCGACGTGCGGCTGCGGGCGTTCATCTCTGCGAGTTCGCCAATCATCTCGTGCGCTTTATCAATGCGCGCCTTCGCCTTCGTGGCGCGCGCCTTCGGTCCGCGGCGCAGCCATTCGAGCTCGGTGTGAACGCGGTTCTCGAGCGACTCCTGCCGCTTTTTCTGCGCGTGCAGGTACAGCTCCTCGGCCTCCAGGAATGCGCTGTAGTTCCCTTTCACGCGGAGCGCGCCATCTTCGTAAGCGCGATTGAGTTCCACCATCTCGTTCGCGACGTTTTCCAGGAAATAACGGTCGTGGCTGACCACCACGCACGCGAACGCCGCGTTCTGCAAAACGGATTCGAGCCACTGAATCCCCGCAAGATCCAGATGGTTGGTGGGCTCATCCAGGAGCAAAATGTTCGGCGTCTGGACTAAGGCCTCGGCAATGGCAAGGCGTTTCCGCCAGCCGCCGGAGAGCGTCGCGGCGTGCGCGTCGAGATCCGTAAAACCCGCGCGCCCCAGCGTTTCGGCAAAACGTGAGGCGCGCTCGGCTTCGGGAACGGCCGTTCGTGCGAGAGCGGTCTCGATGACGGAGCGAATCGTCACGCCCTGAGCAAATTCCGAAATCTGCGAGACGTAGCTCAGCCGCATGCCCTTGCGAATCGCCACATCCCCGCTGTCTGGTTTGACGCGGCCGATGAGCATCTCCAGCAGCGTCGACTTGCCCGAACCATTCGGACCAATCACGCCGATGCGATCCCCTTCAGAGACGGTAAACGAAATGTTCTGGAAGAGCGGTGCGACGCCGTACGTCTTCGACAATCCTTGCGCGCTGATGATCGGAGCCAATTTTCTCGGTCTTCTCCTGTACATAGTTTAACCTTAGGTGTCATGGCCATGAAAACTCTGCAGACGGTCGCTTCCGGATCAAGCGAGACTCGTTCTTGATGCGCAAATTCGACGCCTTGGTTCTTGGCGGCGGGGCCGCGGGACTCCTCTGCGCCATCGAGGCCGGCAAACGCGGGCGGCGCGTCGCCGTGCTCGAGCATGCCGATCGAATCGGGAAGAAGATTCTCATCTCCGGCGGGGGACGCTGCAATTTCACCAACATTCACTGCCAGCCGGACAATTTCATTTCCGCGAATGAACACTTCGCGAAATCCGCGCTGGCGCGGTACACGCCCGCGGATTTCATCGCGCTAGTCGAGAAGCATCGCATTCCCTACCACGAAAAAACGCTCGGTCAACTCTTCTGTGACCGCTCCGCGCACGACATCACGGAGCTGCTGGAATCGGAGTGCCAGGCAGCGGGAGTCCAGACTTTTCTACAGAGCCGAATCCGGGAAGTGCAGCGCACCACGGAGTTCGTGGTACGCGCCGAATCCGCCGAATTTCAAGCCCTGGCGCTCGTCGTTGCGACGGGTGGCCTTTCGATCCCCAAAATGGGCGCAACGCCGTTCGGCTACAAACTGGCGCGCCAATTCGGATTGAAAATCGTGGAAACCAAGCCCGCGCTGGTGCCCTTCGTCCTTGCCGGCAAAGATCACAGCCGGTACTGCGACTTGGCAGGCGTCTCCGCGGAAGTCGTCGCCAAGGCCAATCATCACGCCTTCCGCGAAAAAATGCTGATCACCCATCGCGGCTTGAGCGGACCCGCGATACTGCAGATCTCTTCCTATTGGGAGAAGGGCCAGTCCATCCACATCGATCTGGCTCCCGATCGTGAGGTCACTGAGGCGATTCGCGCATCGAAAGTTCGCAATATGGCAGCCGCGCGAACGGCGTTTCAGGGAGTTCTGCCAAAGCGACTCGCCGAACGCTGGCTGGAAAACCATGCTCCCCCCGCATGGAACAATGATACTCTGGCAAAACTGGAGAAGCATGCACACGCGTGGGTGATCAAGCCTGCGGACACCGAAGGCTACGAAAAGGCAGAAGTGACGGCAGGCGGCGTCGATACCGATGAATTGTCGAGCAAGACGATGGAGTGCCTGAATGTCAAAGGATTATTTTTCATCGGCGAAGTCGTGGACGTAACCGGTCATCTGGGTGGATTCAATTTTCAGTGGGCGTGGGCCTCGGGTGCTGCCGCAGGACGCGCAATATGAAAGCAAGAATCTTGAAGCTCGGGTTCTTAAGAAGCCTGCTGCTCCGCGTAAGCGACATATTCTTCATAAGGACCTTTGAAGTCCTCGATTTTGCCGCCCTGGAAATGCCAGATGCGCGTCGCAACTTCGTCGATCACGTCGTGGTCGTGCGTAACCAACAGCACCGATCCGTCGTACCGCTGCAACGCAATGTTTAACGCGTTGATGGACTCGAGGTCGAGGTGGTTGGTCGGCTCGTCAAGCACCAGAAAATTCGGCTTCTGCAGCATCAGCCGGCAAAAAATCAGCCGCGCGGACTCGCCGCCGGAAAGCGCACGTGTCGGCTTCAGCGCATCTTCGCCGCTGAATAGCATCTGCCCCATCAATCCGCGCAGCTCTTGTTGCGAAGCAGCGGGATCGAACTGCCAAAGCCACTCGATCGCGGTCATGCCTTTCGTGATGGATTCGCCGTGATCCTGCGCGAAGTAGCCCACGGCTACTTCATGCCCCCATCTCACCTCGCCGCCATCGATCGGGAACTGCTGGTCTTTGTCCTCGATGAATCCCGGCGCGTTGCGAACTAGCGACTTGAGCAAAGTGGTTTTACCGGCGCCGTTGCGGCCCATCAGGGCGATTTTTTCGCCACGCACCACGCTTGCCGAAAAGCGCGGAATCACCTTCAGATCCTCATAGGACTTCTCGACGCTGCGAATCTCCAGCGGGTGGCGTCCCGAATTCCGCTTCATATCGAATTTAATGTACGGCCGCTGGATGTTGCTCCTCGCCAGTTCAGCGGTCTGCAGGCGTTCGACTTCTTTCTTGCGTGAAGTCGCCTGCGCGGATCGCGTGCCCGCGGAAAACCGCGCGATAAACTCCTGCAACTGCGCGATTTTTTTCTCGCGGTTGGCGTTGTCCGCTTCGATGCGTCCGCGAATCTGCGTCTTGGCCACCACCATATCGTCGTACCCGCCGACGTACATGATGATCGTCTCGTAATCGATGTCCGCGGTGTGCGTACACACGCTGTTCAAAAAGTGCCTGTCGTGCGAGATGACGATCAGCACGCCTTCGTAGTCGCAAAGATATCTCTGCAGCCAGTGCACTGAATCAAGGTCCAGGTTGTTCGTCGGTTCGTCCAACAGCAACGCCGTCGGATTCCCAAAAAGTGCCTGCGCCAGTAGCACGCGCACTTTCTGCCCGCCTTGCAATTCACTCATCTTGCGTTCGTGCAGCGAAGCTTCCACGCCAAGGCCGTCGAGCAGCACCGCGGCATCCGCTTCCGCCGTGTAGCCGCCTTCTTCTCCTACGATGCCTTCGAGCTCCCCAAGATGCATTCCATCCGCATCGGTTAGTTCGTCGTGGGGCTTGGCGTAGAGAGCGTCGCGTTCTTCGAGCGCCTTCCATAGCGACGCATTCCCCATTATGACCGTGTCGATGACGCGGTATTCGTCAAAAGCAAACTGATCTTGCCGCAGAACGCCCATCTTCTTCGGCCGCGTGATCGATCCGCTGGTCGAATCGATCTCCCCAGTCAGAATCTTCATAAACGTGGATTTACCCGCGCCATTCGGCCCGGTGACGGCGTAACGGCGTCCGGCCATAAAGGTGCACGTCACATTTTCGAACAGGACGCGCGGGCCGAACCGCATGGTGATGTTATTGACCGAGAGCATAACCCTCTAAGTATAGCGTGAATTCGGCGTTCGCGCTCGCCGCCGCATACAACTTCTTTGTATTGAACATCCTGAGGAAAAACGCTGCGCCACGCTTACGGCAAAGCGAACGTAAAGAGCGCCGACCCCGCAGCGACGGCTACATATTGTTTTCCGTCGATTGCAAAGGACATCGGCGACGAATACACCGACGCACCGCATTGGAAGTGCCAGAGCGCTTTGCCGGAAGCGGCTTCGAGCGCGATGAAGTTTCCCTCCGCGTCTCCGGTGAAGACGAGCCCCCCCGCGGTAGAAAGCGCCCCGGACCACGTCGGCGAGGGATGCTTCCATTCCCATTTCATTTTTCCGGTATTCGGATCGATGGCGCGCAGCGCGCCGGTGAACGGTTCGGCATCGTCGTTCGGAAAATAGGCGCTGCCATAGTAGGCGTGTCCCGCTTCGTACGCCTGCGGCGCCGTGCTGAAGACGTCACACTGCTCGCGCGCCGTAACGTAGAACAATTGCGTCTGCGGATCGTACGTAGGCGACATCCAGTTCGTCGCCCCCGCAGCGCCCGGGCAAACGCGATTCCCTTCCAGTGTCGGTGAAGCGTCCTTTCGCCCAATGGGAACTCCGCTCGCGTCCTTCGAGTCGCTCCAAGTCACTTTTGCAAAAGGGTTTGCGAACACGAGCTTTCCATTGGTGCGATCGATCAAATAAAAAAATCCGTTGCGATTCGCTTGCAGGATCAGGTGCCGGCCGCCCTGGTCAACCATGACGGGCACCTGAGTGGCGTCGTAGTCGTGCTCATCGTGCTTCGAGAATTGAAAATACCATTTGAGTCTTCCCGTCTCCGGATCGAGAGCGAGCAAGGAATTACTGTAGAGATTGTCGCCTGCGCGCCCTTCGCCGCGATTTGAAGGCGAAGGATTACCCGTGGTCCAAAAAGTAGTGTTGGTCGCGGGATCGTATGTCCCCGTGATCCACGCGGGCGCCCCTCCGATTTTCCACGAGTCGCCTTCCCAGGTTTCATGCCCCGGTTCGCCCGGACCAGGCACGGTGTAGAAGCGCCATTTGCGCTCGCCGGTCCCTGCGTCGTACGCGTCAATGAAGCCGCGAATCCCATACTCCCCGCCCGACACTCCGATAATCACGAGATTCTTGATCGCCAGCGGCGCAAGCGTGATGCTGTACCCTTTGCGATAGTCCAAAGCCGTAACGTCCCACACGACGCTCCCGGTCTTGGCGTCCAGCGCGATCACGTGGGCATCGAGAGTGCCAAGAAAAACTTTATCGCCCAAAATGGCCATCCCCCGATTCGCGCGCCCGCAGCACGGCCGAATATCCGCCGGCAGCACGCGTTGATATTGCCAGATCGGCCGCCCCGAGTGCGCGTCCAGCGCAAAAGCGCGATTATCCTGCCCCGTGCCATAAAGAATTCCATCCACAACCAGCGCAGTCGTTTCGAATTTCCCGCCCGCCATCGTCTGATAAACCCACTTGGGAACGAGCATCGCCGCATTCGAAGTGTTGATCTGCTCCAGCGTGCTGAACCGCCGCCCCGCGTAGTCGCCGGAGTACATCAGCCAGTTCTGCGGCTCTTTCGCCGAATCCTGCAGCCGCTGCGGCGTCACTTGCGCGCGAGCTGATGGCACAACACAAGCAGCGATAGTCAACAAAACGAATGTCGCGCCTGTTCCTACCGTTATTCCGAGCGAAGCGAAGAATCTCTCTTCGATTGCCTTGTTCATCGATTCGCGTTTCATTGCGCACCCACCGCAAGCAGATACGCGATCACATCCTGCATATCTTTATCGTTCAACATTTTCTGATCGTAAGCCGGCATCAGCGATTCGCGGCTCTTCTCCCAGGATCGCAACTTGTCTTTTTCGAACAAATGCATTTGTTCGCGCGTGTCTATCATTTGCAGCGTGAAATGGTCTTCGTTCAGTACCACGCCCAGGAACTTCGTTCCGTCTGCGGTGACCACCGTGACGGTCTCGTATTCCTGCGAGAATTCTTTCATCGCCTCGGAAATGCCCTGCGCCAGCCGCCGGCTAGGACTGCGCACGGATTCCACCAGATACTCGGTCGAGCGCGCCGACCCCGTCGTGCTGAGGTCGGGTCCGAGCCGCCCCCCCTTCCCCTGAATCATGTGACACATCGAGCACGCCGCGCTCCCATAAAAAAGTTCCTTGCCGTGCACCGCATTTCCCGCGGGTTGCGCAGGAGCTTTCACTTGTACGCTGCGGATGTAGCTGATCACTTGCCAGATCTCTTCTTCCGTCATTCCGACGCCCTGCTGCGTCGCCCCGTTCGGCGGCATGGCCGTGCCGGGAACGCCTTCGTTAATCGTTCGAAACAGGTCGGCGTCGGAATTGCCATGACGCTTCTGCGCCCGGCTGAGATCAGGCCCCCGGCCTCCGCCTCGCGCACCCAGCCCGTGGCAAAACGCACAGTTCGCCCGGAATTGCGATTCACCCAACTTCGCAGCTTTCGCATCGCCAGCAAAAGGATTCTTGTCCTGCGCGCGGAGAGCCACTGCCGCTGCGGCGCACGCAACCGCCACGGCGCACCCAAAGAGAAAACGTAAGAGCCACCGCTGCGGCCAAAACTTACTTCGCCGGAAATTTGTTCTAGGCATGGACATGGTTTCGCTATGCCCCCTCGGATTGGTGATGTTGGACTGAGCAGCGATCGTGTTTCATTCGAATGAGGATGGGTTCGCGGCTAATATATCATTCGTTGTAACCACGCGGGTGAACTTCACGGAATTTTAATAGACGCGGCGGCGCAGCTCATCGCTCCGGCGGCAGATTGCGATTCGCACCTGCCTCCGCTACAATCCCGCGCGTTGCCGCTCATGAGCGAATCCCCTGTCAAGCCGCGCATCGCCATTGGTTCCGATCACGCCGGGTTTCCCGTCAAGGAATCTATCCGAAAATATCTCGAAGAGGCGGGTTATGTCGTGGACGACCAGGGTACCTCGTCGGAAGAGTCCGTCGACTATCCCGATTACGGAAGAGCCGTAGGCGAACGCGTGGCTTCAAAAGAAGCCGATTTGGGCATCGCCGTATGCGGCTCCGGCATCGGCATTTCCATCGCCGCCAACAAAGTCCCCGGCATTCGCGCCGCCCTGGCCCACGATGTGATGACCGCCCGCCTCGCCCGCGAACACAACGACGCTAACGTCCTCGCCCTCGGGGGACGCATCGTCACGCCCGAAGCCGCCGTGGAAATGGTCCAAACTTTCCTGACCACCGCCTATCTCCGCGGCCGCCACCAGCGCCGGCTCGATAAAATCGCTCGAATGGAAAGCCACTCGTGAGCTCAACGTGAATTTAGGATCGAACTTCAGTCCGCGCTTGAACTGAAGTCCCTGCTCGTCCAATCCAAGGCACGCTTGATGAAGTCCTTGCCAAAGTCCACCAGCAGTGCGACCGCCTGCTAGCCGCCCCTCGACTAACCATTCAACAAGCTGCCAGCGCACATTTCCTGGGTAGCGAGTCAGTTTCCGATGTCCCGTTAAACGTCCTGAGGACGGCGACTGGTAAACGCTGGCCAACTTTCGTCCGGCGAACGCGTCTCAGCTCCTAGGCTTAACAAACCCATAACCGTTCAGTTATGGTTTTCACGTGCAAGCCGTAGCGGACAATCTTTTCAAGGCCCTCGCTGACCCAACCCGTCGGGCAATCTTCGAGCACCTAGCCCGCGGCGGGGAAGCAGACCGTGCATGCCCTGACTGATCGTGCCGGCGTGTCGCAACCGGCAGTTTCCCAAGCACCCGCGCGTTCTGAAGCTTGCCAGCCCGGTGCGCGACAGGCGCGAGGGACGCGAAACCCACGACAGCGCCCAGCCGCAAGCTCTGGTGCCCCTGATCGACTGGATGAGCCTCTATGGCGCCTTGTGGCGCGAACGGTTCGATCGCCTCGAAAACCTCTTGAACAGGATGGACCCATGATCCAACCCGCTGCGCACACGCGATCCCTCGTCATCGAGCGCGAGATGACGCATTCGCCGGAAAAAATCTGGCGCGCCCTCACGGAGGGTTCGCTTATCGAGGCGTGGCTGATGAAGAACGACTTTCAACCGGTCGTCGGTCACAGGTTCAATTTCCGCGCCACGCCCATGCCGCAATGGAATGGTGTGACCGACTGCGAAGTCCTGATCGTCGAACCCAACAAGCGGCTCTCCTACAGCTGGAATGCTTCGGGTGAGGAGGCGGCGAATGGACTGAAAACCGTCGTGACCTGGACGCTCACGCCGACGAAGGGCGGCGTTCTCGTACGCATGGAGCAGTCGGGCTTCCGGGCGAAAGAGGACGAGCACTTCTACCAGGGCGCAAATTACGGATGGCAGAAGTTCATCGG
>Ga0137412_10001835_pt1 | contig 16626 bp, 17 predicted proteins | sample CZODoug2_1_16fun_FD_122160 | JGI IMG/M metagenome (GOLD analysis project Ga0137412, IMG submission 122160) | Vadose zone soil fungal communities from Angelo Coast Range Reserve, California, USA - CZODoug2_1_16fungal (Hybrid Assembly) | ecosystem: Environmental > Terrestrial > Soil > Vadose zone...
GGTGGTCAGCTGTGCCGCTCTCAATACGGCCTCCTTTGTGCTCGAAGCGGCTAGCTGAGCGCGCAGATTCGCGAGCAGTTCTTCCTGCTCGGGAGATAGGTCAAAGTTGGCGCGTTTGTTCGTGGCGGTCATGGCGGCTTCCTTGTATGTGAGTATAGTATACTCATTTGCCGAGCATTTTACCAAGCCTGCCCTCTGACTGGCCTCGCCGCTGCCTAGGCGGCGCTGCCGCGCAATTCCTTGCCGGGTCGAAACGCCAGGCCGAACAGCAAAAAGATGCCGAGGGCGGCGGCGGCGGGGATCACCCAAATCGCGTGCCAGTCGTGGCTTACCTGCAGGCACGCATGCAGCGCCGCTGCCGCATCGCTGCACGACGGATCGCGAACGGCGAAGCGATTCACGATGGCGCCCGAAACGAAGGCGCCGACGAAGTAGCCCAGTCCGTTGGTCACGAAATTGATCAACCCCTGTGCGGCCGCGCGGATCTTCTCGCCGGCGCGCTGATCGGTGTACACCTGGCCGCCGACAAAGAAAAAGTCATAACACACGCCGTGCAACAGGATGCCGGCGTAGATCAGCCACATGCCGGCCGCCGCATTGCCGTTGGCGAAGGCAAAATATCTCAAGGCCCAAGCGAGCATGCCGACCAGCATGATGACCTTGATGCCGAACTTGCGCAGCAAGAAGGCCAGCAACAGCATGAAGCCCACCTCGGAAACCTGCCCAAAGGTTTGAATGAATGCGGCCTCCGGCACCTTGATCTCATTCAAAAACGGGTTGGCGAAGGTGTAGTAGAACTGCAGCGGAATGCACAGCAGGAAGGAGCCGAGAACAAAGATCAGAAAGTCGCTTTTCCTGAGAAGCTGCAATGCGTCCAAACCCAAGGCATCGCGCAGATTGAAGGGCGCGTTGGCCGACTGCGGCGGCGTGTGCGGCAGGAGCAGCGCATAAACCGCCATGCACAGGGATGCGCCGGCGGCAATTTGCATCGGCAGCACCAGGGCATCCGCGTGCAGACGCTTGCCGACCAATACGCCGGCCGCGATCCAACCCAGCGTGCCGAGCACACGAACGTAGGGAAAGCTGGTGGACTCCTTCAAATGGTGAAAGGCGAGCGAGTTGGTCAGCGACAGCGTCGGCATGTAGCACAGAGCGTAGAGAATGAGCAGCGGATAGAACGTCGCGAACGTGGTTTGTTTCGACACCATCCATATCAGGCCCGCGCCGACGAAATGCAGCGCGGCCAGCAGCTTTTCGCTCGCGAACCAACGATCCGCGACGATTCCGATGAAGAAGGGAGACAGCAATGCGCCGATGGCAGTCGCGCCGTACGCGAGTCCGATCTGCGAATCGGTGAAGTGCAGGGTTTGCCCGAGGTAGGTGCCCATGGTGACGAACCACACGCCCCAGATGAAGTACTCCAGAAACATCATCAGCGCCAGGCGCACCGGGGTCATGGCAGCTCGCGGATGCGGATGCGGCGCAGCGCCAGGGATCCGGGGTGATCCCCTTGAATGCCGATCAAGCCGGCCTTCGCCAAGCCGTAGTGGGGATATTGCGAGAATTTGCTCGCCGCGACCTTGGCCTTCCACTCAGGACTGCCCAGGTCGTATTCGACCACTTTCTGGCCGTTCAGCCAGTGCTCGACATGATCGCCCTTGATGACGATGCGCGTCTTGTTCCACTCACCGAACGCTTTGACCACGCCCGCGGGCGGTGCGTACAGACCATAGGCCGATGCCGCGGCGGTCAGCGGGTTGCGCCCATCGGGCGCGTTGGCATCGTCTAGGAGCTGGTACTCCGGCCCGCTCCAGTAGATTTCATCGTATTCGCGCGTGCCGCGATAAAAGATGCCGCTGTTGCCGGCCCGGCCGATCTTCCATTCCAGCTCGAGTTCGAAGTTGCCGAACTGATCGCGAGTCACGAGATCATCGACTTGGCCTTGCTTCACCAGCATTCCATCCACGACATGCCAACCCTGAGGCATGCCGTCGGAGCGCCAACCCCGAAAGGTATCGAGCAGCTTGCCGTCGAACAGGGTTCGCCACCCTGCCGTCGGCTTAGGATCCTTGGCGCTCGCACCACCGCCCATCCCGAGAGCCATCCACAGAGCGCCGGCGAGGAGCGCGGTGTTGCCAAGTATCCTGTTGTGCATATTTTTGTCCTGCGCGAAGTTTGCGTTTCAGTGCCTATTGCTCAAGAAGCTTTCCACGTACCCCGCGCCACCGCGGGCACGAACGTGTCCAGGCCGGCCGGTGGAAAGTCGAGTGTCTTGCCGAGCTCCGCGCTTTGGTATGCCGCCATCAGCAGTGACACCACTTCGAGTCCGTCGTCGAAAGTCAGAAGCGGTGCTTCCTTGCCGAGGAACGCCCGTACAAAATGGCGGTCTTCATTCTCGTAGCCGTAGGCGGCAGCCTCGTTCGCCACCACCGGCATCGACCCCACTTCCGCATTTTGCTTCTCGACCAGATCCTCGCCGGTCGCGCCGCGCACCTCGCGTGAAAAAAACAGATTCAGTCCGCTGTTGAGCGTATTCCATGACATCGAGTACTCAGGGCCCAGCAGCTCAGCGGATAAGCGCAACCCGGCGCCCACGAAACTCCAGGATGTCGAGGCTTCGCCAATCAAGACTTGGCCGTCGGCGGTTTCAAACTCGATCATGACGCTGGCAAAATCCTCCGAGGGACGTTTTGCGTAATCGACTTCGCGGCCAAAGGTTGCGGCGAGTTGCTCAACATAGGGGGCGCGCGTCCACTTGAGGCTGGCGATATGCCCTGTGATGCGAACCGGCCGCACCGAGGAGCGCGCCGCGCCGGGTTGCGTCAGCAAGTGCCGCACCAGCAATACCGAGTGACACATCATGTCGTTCAGCACGCCGCCGCCCTGCAACTCCCCGCGCCAGAACCAGGGGGCATGCGGCCCGCTGTGTTCCTCGGATGCACGCGCAAGATAGGGCCGGCCGGTGCTTGCGGCGCCGCGCGCCCAAAGACGGGTACGGCCGGTCTCGATTTGCGGTGCGAATACTTGATTCTCCAGATAGCCGTGCGCGACGCCGATGCGCTGAATGAGCTCCACCATGCGCTTGGCCTCCGCGACGTTCCGCGCCAGCGGTTTCTCGCAGGCGATGCCGCGTAGCGTCCCCACGCCGCCCTCGATGGCGTGAACGATCTCTTCCATGTTCTCGAGCCGCGAATGGTTGGGTCCGGTGAGCCAAAGCGCGTCGATCAGCGGATCGGCAACCATATCGCGGATCGACGCGTACGCTTTCGCAGTGCCGATGTCCAGGCTGCGCGCCAGCGCGGCCGCAGAGCTCGTGTGCGCCAGATTCGGACTCCACACGCCGCGCACATCGGCATCGCGCACGGCTTGGAAGGCCTGCATGTGGAAGCGCGCATTGAAGCCGCTGCCGACGAAGCCCACGCCGAGCCGGCCTTGTACGGGGTAAATTTGGTTGTTGCTCATGCCGGCTCCGGACCCAGACCCAATTTGCGCAGCAGCTCCACGGGCGGCCCGTCGAACCGGGGCATGGGAACATTGCCGATGTAGCCCAGATCTTGGTGACCCGCGGGGGTCGAGTAGAAGCCGCCGACCGTCAGATCGCGGTAACGGGCAAAGAACCCGGCGGCCCGCGCAAATTTCGCCGCAGCATTGGGTTCGTAGCAAATATCGTCGCAAATCGCGCGCTGCCGGGGTTCATCGAGCTCGGCGAAATATTTCTCAAAGCGCAGCAACGCCTCGGCGTCCACCCAGGCTAGACCCTCCAGCACGATCGGGCGATCTTCCAGCTGGCGCGGATAAGGAGCGCTCACCCACTCGTCGATGAAATCGACGACCCCCACGCTTTCGGCGCTGGGCGAGCGCTCATCGCCCGGCAAAATAACGTTGCAAAGCGCTGCCGCCGTGCGCCGCTGCGCCGCGGACAGGGTCAACGGCCAGGCATCGCCGGGGCGATAGAGCTTCGTCAGCAGCGGATCGCTGCCGTAGCCGGCCGCCGCGGGCAGCGATCCCGCAGCCTGCTCGGCAGCCGAGCCGTGATTCAGCAGCGGCATTGAGGCGGCCGCGGCGAGCATCCACTTGATCGTCGTTCGTCGATCCGTCACAACTCCCTCCTGCGCATCAACCGGGCAATATGATCAGACGCACGCCAGGCCAGCGCCATGATGGTCAAGGTTGGATTCTTATCCGCATTGGAAACAAACACCGCGCCATCGTTCAGAAAAAGATTCTTCACGTCCCAGGTTTGGCACCATTCGTTGGTCACCGAAGTCTGGCGATTCGCGCCCATCATCGCGCCGCCGACCTCGTGAATGATGAAGCCTCCCGGGGAGATCGCTTCGGCGCCATCGGTCTGCACTGCGCCCATCACACGGCCGCCCATCGCCTCAACGATGCCCGCAAAAGTTTTCTGCATATGCGCCGCTTGGCGCGTCTCGTGGTCGGACCACTGCCAATGAAAGCGCAGCACCGGTATGCCCCACTTGTCCTTCACGCTGGGATCAATTTCGCAGTACGACTTCTCGTTCGGAATCATCTCGCCGCGGCCGGCGAATCCCACAAAGGAGCCGTAATAGCGCCGTGCGTCCTCTTTCAGCTTCTTGCCGTAGCTTCCGTGGGTTAGGCGTTCGAGGCCGCGCAAAGTGCCGGAATCCGGCATATGCCTGCCGCCGCCGAACTCAATGTGATACCCGCGCGCGAACCCTAAGCGGCCTTTTTGCTGATCTTGATATCCCCACCAAGGCGCATAGAACGCATGTCCGCTGGCCCCATCCTCGTTTTGGGGCGGCAGGCTCTCGAGCAATGGCACCTGGCCACGCAGGCTGCTGCCCACCGTGTCCATGAGGTAACGGCCGACCCTACCGCTCGAGTTCGCAAGCCCTTCGGGGAACCGCGCGCTTTTGGAGTTGAGCAAAATTCGCACCGTTTCACAGGCGCTGGCGGCCAGCACGATCACGCGCGCGCCGGCCAGCCGTTCCTTGCCGCTGATTCTGTCGATGTACTTCACGCCGCTCGCCAGGCCGTCACGCCCCAGCACGACCTCGCTGACCATCGCGTCAGTGACGATGTCGAGGTTGCCGGTCGCGAGCGCGGGCGGCAGATGCACGGTGGTCGACTGATAATTGGCGCGGATCGAGCAGCCGCGTCCGCAGTCGGTCGCCCAGAAACACGCCGCGCGCTGTTGCATGTGCGCAGCGATGATCTTCTGCGCCTTGAGGTTGCCCGGGTGCAAGAGCGCGGGCGAGCGCTTGAAATCCAGCTGTTGCGTCAGAACGGCGCGGTGCCCCGGAATGATGGGAATCCCGAGGCGCCGGGCTCGTTGCTGCACCAGGTAGTCGCTGATGAGGGGCGCGGGGGGAGGCAGCAGACAGCCCTCCGGGGAATTCGGCGTATTCTCCAGCCCCTCGGAGGACCCGTAAACACCGATGAGTCTTTCCACTTTATCGTAGTACGGCGCCACGTCGTCATAGGAAATCGGCCAGTCGAAGCCTAAACCATCGCGGCTGTGCGGCTTGAAGTCGTACGGCCCATTGCGTAAAGAAATGCGGCCCCAGTGATTGGTCCGGCCGCCCAGCATGCGCGAGCGCCACCACGCGAAGCGTCCGCGCGGATCATCGGTGCTCTGAGAATATGGTTCGCCGGGAACCGTCCAGCCGCCGTCGACGGTTGCGTCGTAAAATCCGAAGCCCTTTTCCGGCGTGGCGGAGCCGCGCAACGGCGCCTGATCCGGTGTTTGAAACATGGGGGTTTCTTGTTCGGGCACGTAGTTGCGGCCCGCCTCCAGCATGAGCACTTTGGCTCCTTCCATGCTGAGCGTATAGGCGGTCTGGCCTCCCGCGGCGCCTGAGCCGACGACGATGACGTCGTAGTTCTTTTCAATTTTTGAAGAGCTGAGAGCCACGCGGTCATGTTATCCAACTTGGGCGCTTACCGTAACTCTTTGCTACACCGAGCGCCGCCCGCGCTGCGCTGCTTGCACGATGGAGCGTATCGGTACTTCTTCGGCGGCCATTGCCCGCGCCATTGGGAACGCCTCCCGCGCGAGCCGCGTCAACACCTGGCCCGGCGGCGGCTCGACGAAGAGTCGCACGCCCAATTCATAAAGTACCGTCAGCGAGTCGTGCCAATGGACAATGTTCTCGACATTGAGAATCAGATCTTCGCGCACGCCCGCCGCATCCCGCACCACCCGTGCTCGGCGATTGCTCACATAGAGCGGCTGCGGCGCATGGAATTCGACCGTACGCATCGCCGCCGCAAGCCGTTCTGAGACCACGTGCAGCAGCGGACTGTGCGAAGGGATGTTGACCGCCAGACGTTCCGCGCGGCGCGCTCCCCGCTCGCGCGCCAGCTGCATCGCGGCTTCCAAGGCGCGATCGGCACCGGACACCACGAGCTGGGTCGGCGCGTTGATACTGGCGATGTAAACTTCGGCATGGGCACCGCCGACGCGTGCGAGGATTGCGGCGACCTGCCGTTCGTCGAGTCCGGCGACGACGGCCATGCCGTAGCCTTTCGGGTAGGCCTGCTCCATGCAGTCGCCGCGTATTTTCACCAGCGCCAGTGCATCGGCGAACCCTAAGGCGCCGCAGGCAACCGCTGCGCCGAAGGCCCCCACCGACAGACCTGCTGCCGCATCGACCTGCATTCCCTCATGTGCGAGAGCGCGGGCGACCGCGACTCCCGCAACCAGCACGCTCAGCTGCACGTTTCTCGTGGAAAGCAAAGCCTCCGCCGAGTCCAACATCAGCACATCCAGCCTAAGCGCTCCGGCGGCTTCGTCCAACGTGTGCCTCACGGCGGGATGTTCGGGCAATCTATGCAGGAAGCCGGGAGTCTGCGCGCCCTGACCGGGAAAGAGGTAGGCGGCGCTCACGCCTGATGGGCTTCTAAATGAGCCCCCCAAGGATCGCGCGCGAGACGTGCGCCCCGCGGCGAACGCAACAAGATCGCACCGGCACTCTTTGCATACTCGGCGAGTGCAACGGCGCCGTTCGGCGTTTCCAGCAACACATCGATCCTCACCGTCAGAGCCGACAACTCTGCGTGGAGGCAAGCCGCATCGGCGCGCGCCATCGAAGCCGCGGCGCCCAACACGATGTCGAGATCGCTGGTCGGCGTGGTCGAGGCAACACCGCTGGCCAACTCGAAGCCGACGCTCCCACCCGGACCCCATCGGCCTGCCATTCCATGGCCGTCAAAGATCGCGGCGACTTCCTCCAGCGCGGCGACGGCGGGCGTGATGGCGAAATTCCGGCGCCGCCGCCAGGCATGTTGTGCCGCCAGCATCTGCGGTGTGATGCATTCCTGCACCGCGCCGGCCGGAACCCACGCGGCTGCGCGCTGCGAACGCGCACCGCCGCGTACCCCGACGGGCAGGACCTCGGATCGCGGCAACGGCCGACGCATCACCACGAAGGGCGCACGCCGCAAGGCCTCTGCTGCCCACTGCGGCGGCTCCGATTCCCACTCGAGCGCGTATGCGCTGCTCAGACGCAGCAGCGAATGCACGGTCGGCACGCTATGAGCGGACATCGCCTTGCTCCGCCGAGCGCCCTTGTTCCGCCGAACGTCCTTGCTCTGCCGAGCGCCCTTGCTCCACCGAGCGTCCTTGCTCTGCCGAGCGCCCTTGCTCCGCCGAGCGCCATTGCTCCGCCAAACGCCGGCGTACTTCGATCGACGCCGCGCGCGTTTTGCGCGCTGCCGGCGAGGTAAGTCTGCAGGCCAGGCCAGAGGCGCCGGCGCGCGCATCGGTGATTGCAGCCAAGAGTTCCGCACGCACCCTATCCACGTCGATGCGACCCGGAGCGTCGGCGTTGATTCCCTCAACAAGCTTATGCAACAAGCCGAGCCTGGCGTACGAGCGGATGTCGTAGGCCACGGGCGCGATCCGCTCGCCGAGCTTTTCCATTTCTTCGACACTGCTCCGGGTAATGCGCGCCGCCGCCTGCTTTCCCATGGCGTGCACCATGACCTCCGGGGAATCGAGCGCAATGATACGGTTGGCCTGATAGCCATGGGCCAGAAAGGCGCCGGACATGGCTTTGCCCACCAGCAGCGCGATCACGGGGTGACCGGCGAGACGCGCAGAGGCATAGGCATCCGCAGCCGCCGCGCAGGCCAAGTGAATGCCGAGTAATTCCTCACGCCGCCCATAAGCCTGGCTCGAGACATCGACGATGGCGATGATCGGGCGGCGTGTACCGTCGACACCTTCAGCAATCGTCGCGCGCACGTGATGCGCCAAAGCCCAGCCTTCATCGAGACCCACCTCACCGGCACGCGCACGCGGGAAACGGTTCTGCGCATCGGGTACCACCGCGATGAAGCGCGCAGTCTCGCTTCCCAGTGCAGCATCGGCGACGCACACGCTTCGCAGAGCGCTTAAAGGAGCTGCGGCGCCGCCGGTCAATGCGTCGAACCAAATCCGGCCGCGGCGGGAGAGGCCCGATTCCACACTCATGGCAGGGCCTTGGGTTTCCACAGCCTGCGCAGCGATTCGCTATCCGGAGGCTGGTCCGGATCGATGGCCCGGATCAGTTCAGCATAGCGCTCTACCTGCATGCTGCGCGCCGGCGCCCGCGCGGACGCAGGTCCGGTGGAAATTGCTTTTCTAATCGCCGCGGCAACGGCGTCGGCATCGTCCTCCAAAAGATCGTCGGCGAAGCCTGCCGCGTAGCGCTGCTCGCCGCCGATCAGGCTCCAGATCAGCCCACGGTCCGTCGCATCGAGTTCCTCGATGCCCGCTTCCTGCTCGATGACTTCCGGGCCATTCATGCCCAGACGCGCCTGGGGCGTGACGATGAGGTGCGTGCACACGGCCGCTGCCAGCGACATTCCGCCAAAACAGCCCACCATGCCGGCAATCACGCCGACTACCGGAACGTAGCGGCGCAGCGCAATGATGGCGGCGTGAATTTCCGCGATGGCCGCCAGCCCTAAGTTGGCCTCTTGCAGGCGCACGCCGCCGGTTTCAAACAACAGCACCGGCCATATCAGCCGCCCCTGTGCGCAGTCATCGAGCGCGAGCTCCAGTGCGCCCGCAATCTTGGCGCCGGAGACCTCGCCCATACTGCCGCCTTGATAGGCGCCCTCGATTGCCGCTATCAAAGCAGGCTTAGCCTGCAGTGTGCCGCGCGCCAGCACGACCCCGTCATCCGCCTGCGCGACGATCCCCTGCAGGGGCAGCCACGGCGACTTGATGCGATCGAAGGGATCGAGCATTTCGCGGAAAGTGCCCGGATCGAGAACGGCGCGCACGCGCTCGCGCGCATTCATTTCAATGAAGCTGCGGCGCTCGAGAAAGCGTCTGTATCCGGCCCGTGCTGCTTGATCGGTGTTCATGCGCGCAAACCCTCCGCAGCCTGCCCCAAGCGCAGCATCACCGTTCCCGGCGTTGCCCCGAAATCGTTGATCTCGATCGACACCGCGCCGTGAAAGCGCGCGAAAAACCGGTCGAGTACATTTTTCCAGGTCGCCCCGAATCCGTCCACGCTGGTGTTCACGACGACGTGCGTTCGCGCATCGGGTGAAGGCTCCAGCAACACTTCAAGATCCCCGGATCCGACGACGCCCACGTGCACGCGCTGCTTCACGGTGTGCTGCGCCGGATAATCGTATTGAATCTTTTCCATGGGATCACCTAAGCCCGTAGAGCAGTTGCAGGCGACTTCCGGCCGCCGCTGTCGAGGAAAATACACGCTGCCAATAAGTCGGCGCAGCCGCCCGGCGAGGCATTGCGCTTCACCAGTTCGGCATCGAGGCGCAGCAGCGCGCGGCGGCCCGCGGGGCTGGAACTGCCCCCCGCCATCAGCGTTTCGCGGGCGCCGCGTTGCGCAGCTTCCAGCGCAGGTTTTCCACCCCGATGCAGCAGGCAGGTGTCGTCGAGCGTGGCCATGATCGCCACGAGCGCATCAAGCCGCGCGCAGGTTTCGTCGGCCCCCTTCGCTCGCGCCGCCCACATCGCCGGCAAGCCGACTTCGACCACGTGCGGAAAGCCGGCGACGGCCTCGCCGCGCGCACCCCTGACGCCATAGCGCCGGCATGCGCGCGCGCCATGCGAATCCTGCGCCGGGGCATAACGATCCGGAAAGGCAGCGATGCGAGCGGCCAGCGCCGCGGTTTCCCGCGGGCCTGCCTCACATCGCGGGCGCGACTCACCGCGTGGGGGCGACTCACCGCGTGGGCTCGCCTCCCCCTGGATCGCGCGCGCCGCCACGAGTAATCCTAAGACCCAGATCGCGCCGCGATGCGCATTGCTGCCGCCGGTGGCGGCAAACATGCAGCGTTCCCCTGAGCGCCCGATCCTCGCCAGCTGTTCACGCAGCGCTTGATCGGGTTCCCGGCCGCCGGCCGCCTTGGCCATGCTGAGGAATGTGCCGTGCAAGGAGCGGGCGGACTTCAGCATCGTAGGCAAATCCATATCGCGATGCGCGCCCGATCCGCGCGCATCCACCAGCGCAGGCTTGGGCGTCAACAGGGCCTCCGCCCACAGCACATCGACGGCGAGATCCGCGAGCTGCAGGGCGTGCCGCGGTTCCGGCACGGAATCGGCACGCAGATCGAATGAGAATAACTGGGATGGATTGGCGGACATGGCGTCACCAGCTGCGAAATCGCGCCGGCGGTTTGTAGAGACCGCCGGACCAGGCAACCAGATCTTCGATGCTACGCGCTGCCAACAGCGAACGCCGTGCCGCCAGCGGCGAGACGCCCAGGTCTTCCGGATACGCAACGATGCCGCGCTCGCGAAGTGCCGCCGTGCGCGCGGCGCTTCCATGCAACCCGACACGTGTCGCGCCGGCGACGGCGGCGACCGCGGCGCGGCGCTCCTCGCCGCTGTCGGTTTTGTACAGATAGGCGATTCCCTCCTCGGTGACCACGTGGCTCACGTCGTCGCCGTAAATCATCACCGGCGCGATGGGCATACCGCTGTGGCGGCCTACTTCGACCGCGTCGAGCGACTCGACAATGGTCGGCGTGCCGCCCTGCTTGAAGGTTTCGGCGAGTTGCACCACGAGTTTGCGGCCGCGCACCACGGGCGCGTCCGCCGTGATGAGGCTGAGCCACGGCGGCGTACTATGACGCCGGCCTCTGGGGTCGTGGCCCATGTTGGGTGCGCCGCCGAATCCGGCGAGACGGCCCAGGGTCACGGTCGACGAATTGGCGTCCGCGTCCATCTGCAAGGTCGAGCCGATGAAGAGATCGACGCCGTACTGACCTGCCAATTGGCATAGAACGCGGTTGGAGCGCAGGCTGCCGTCGTGCCCGACGAAGAAAATATCGGAGCGGGCGCGGATGTAATCCTCCATGCCGACTTCGCTGCCGAAGCTGTGCACGCTCTCCACCCAACCGCTTTCGATGGCCGGAATCAGCGTCGGGTGTGGGTTGAGAGCCCAGTTGCGGCAGATTTTGCCTTTGAGGCCGAGCGATTCGCCGTAGGTGGGCAGCAGCAATTCGATGGCCGCGGTATCGAAGCCGATTCCATGATTGAGCGCGGTGACGCCGTGACGCTGATAGATGCCGCGAATCACCAGCATCCCCATCAGCACCTGCAGCTCGGTGATGTGGCGCGGGTCTCGAGTGAACAGCGGTTCGATCGCGAACGGCCTGTCGGCGACGACGACGAAGTCCACCCAGGAGCCGGGAATGTCGACGCGCGGCAGCTCATCGACCAACTCATCGACCTGAGCGATCACGATGCCGTGTCGAAATGCAGTGGCCTCGACGATGGTAGGCGTGTCTTCGGTGTTCGGTCCGGTGAACAGATTGCCGTTCGCATCGGCCTTTTCCGCGCACACCAGGGCGATCTGGGGCGTCAGATCGACGAACATGCGAGCGTACAGCTCGACATACGTATAAATCGCGCCTATCTCCAGCTTTCCGTCTTCGAGCAGCTGCGCTACCCGCAGGCTCTGCGGACCGGCGAAAGAGAAGTCAAGCTTGCGGGCAATGCCCCTTTCGAACAGCGTCAAGTGTTCGGGACGACTGATGGTGGAAATCAACAAGTGGATGTCGTGCAGCTTGGCCGGATCAACCTGCACCAATGAACGCGACAGGAAGTCCGCTTGCTTCTGGTTGTCGCCTTCCAGCGCCACGCGGTCTCCCGGGTGGATCAAGGTTTGCAGAGCCTCGACGATGTCGCGCTGATTTATCAGCTTGCCGGTAGGCTTAGACCCAAGATCGGCGATGCGGGCTGCCTTGGAATCGCGCAAACTCGTCCAGGAGCGGTCGCCGGCGGCAGCATTGCTCAAATGCATTTGCGTATCTCCGCTGAACCAGCCTTAAGCGGCTGCGGATTTTGCGGCTTTACCCTTGAGGTTTCCCGCGGCATGCTTGGCAAGCTGCCGGGAGAGATAGTTCGCCAGCAAATTGCCTGTCTGCAGCAGATGCGTCTCGAGAATCCGCACGGCCTCATCGATCTTACCGCTGCGCACCGCCTCGAAAATCAGCTCGTGCTCATCATCCGACTGCTGCTTGTGAGCCGGCATGGTGAGCTTCAATTGCAAGTATCGCTCGCCCTGACTATGAAGCGAATCGATCAAGGCGAACAAACGCGGCCGCTGGGCCGGCCCATAGAGTGCGAGATGAAACTCACGGTTGTGCTGCGCATACAGCGACTGATCGAGGGCGCTGTGAGAGCGGCTCAGGATCGACGCGACGGCTTCCAGGCTTTGCGCCGTGTGATGCGGCGCCGCCAGCCGCAGCGCAGTCGCTTCGAGCGACGCGCGAACCTCGTAAATTTCACGCACTTCCTCCGCGCTCAGGGTGGTGACGCGCGCACCGTAATTGGGCTGCAACACCACCCAACCCTCACTCTCGAGCTGCCGCAGGGCCTCGCGCACGGGGATACGGCTGACGGCAAAATGCTTCGCCAGATTCTCCTGTCGAAGAGATTCTCCGGGGCGTAAGTGACCTTCGATGATCGCTCGCCGCAGCGACTCGACAATGATTTCCGGTGAACTCTGCCGTCCCAGCAGTGGATTGCCGAATCCGTAACTTGTAATTGCCATGCCGCTAGTGTATACAATATCCAAAATTATCGCAATGGCGATATCGTTATTGCCGGCGCTGATTTGATACATCCGCAGGGGAAATCACGACAATGAATGGCGTCGGCAGCAACGCCGCGGGCCGCGTCCGCAGCAAGCTTTCCCGATCTCACGTCACCGGTTTCTGGGCGGCGTGGACCGGCTGGACCTTGGATGGCATGGACTCCTTCATCTATGCCTTGGTGCTTAGCCCCGCCTTGACCGAGCTGCTGCCGAAGTCGGGGATGGATGGTTCACCGGCCAATGTGGGTTTTGTTGGGTCGATCCTGTTCGCACTCTTTCTGGTGGGTTGGGGACTGGCGTTTATATGGGGTCCCATCGCCGATCGCTTTGGACGTACCCGCGTGCTCGCGGCCTCGGTCCTCGTCTATGCGGTGTTCACCGGCGCCGCCGCGATGTCGCAGAACGTGTGGGAGTTGGGCCTGTTTCGCCTGCTCGCCGGCATCGGCATCGGCGGCGAATGGGCACTTGCGGGAACTTATGTTGCAGAAAGCTGGCCCGAAGATCGCCGCAAGATGGGTGCGGGCTATTTGCAAACCGGCTACTACGCCGGCTTCTTTCTCGCCGCGGCATTGAACTTCACGGTCGGTGCGCACTTCGGCTGGCGCGCGATGTTTCTCTGCGGTCTGACGCCGGCGTTTCTCTCGCTCTACATTGTATTCAAGGTAAAAGAGCCTGAAGCGTGGGCCAAGATTGCGGTCGCGGCCGCGGCAAAAGCGGCGAGTCCGCTCAGGCAGATTTTCAGCCCGCCCTACCGGCGCCGCACCATCGTCAATGCCGCTTTACTGACGGTGGCGATCATCGGCTTGTGGGCCGGTGCGGTTTACGAACCGACCGCAGTCATCGCGCTGGCGAAAAAACAGGGGATGGACGCACCCGCCGCGGTACGCATGGCGTCATTGGCAACCGGCCTGCTCTCGATCGGCACAATTTTGGGCTGCCTGCTGGTCCCCTACTTGGCGGAACGCATCGGCCGCCGCACCACCCTGGCGATGTATTTCGCCGGCATGGCGATATGTATCTGCTTAAGCTTCGGCTGGGCTTTCTATCTTGCGAATGGCTTGGCAACTTTCATCGCGGTACTTTTCTTTCTCGGTTTCTTCGGCGGCAATTTCGCGATGTTCAGTTTATGGCTGCCGGAGCAATACGGCACGGCGGTGCGCGCCACCGCGTTCGCGTTCACAACTTCATTTGGCCGTCTCATCGGCGCCGGCGTCAATTTCATGCTGGGTTCGATGATTCACAGCTACGGCAGTCTGGGAATTCCGGTGGCGAGCACTGCCGTCGCCTTCGTGGCCGGACTCTTGATCATTCCTTTCGCAATTGAAACCAAGGGAAAGCGGTTGCCGGAATGAATCGCAAAGCGGCTCTGCTCGCCGCACCCAAAAGGCGACAGGGACGATGATCGAGGCGATGCTTCCGGCGGCGACCGAGACTGATGGTCGTTAGACCCGGCGCAGGCGGTTCGCCTGCGCCGGACAACGTCGGCGGGGCCGTTATCCTTGTCTTTGCGGAGGGTGTCCCCATACACCGTTATGTGCCGCGAGAGGCTACCAGCGTCACAGTTTTACCCGGGCATGGATGAAAAGAATTGCCCAACCCGAGAATCTTTATCGTCTGACATCTTTCGTTAACTACGGGATTATGGTATCCGAGGATTTCTCGATTGCGAGACAGCCAGGGAGACCGTTGATATGATCGAGACACCGCCAAAGCATTATCTGCTGGCCTCCGACTTCGACCAGACGTTGAGTTTCAACGATTCAGGGCTCGTGCTGAGCGAATTGCTGGGAATATCCGGATTCGAGGAGCGCGTGGCCGGGCTGGCGCGCAGCAATCTCGTGCAACAGGGCGGCGAGCTTGCGTATTTGATTCGTCACGATCCGGAATTTCGCGGCGTGCGCCGCGAACATCTGGTGGAGGCGGGGCGTCGCGTCCGTCTCAAGAGTGCGATTCCCGCGCTGGTCGACTTCATGGCGCGCGGTACCGAAGGGTATCGATTTTCTTTTTTCGTGATATCCGCGGCGCCGCGCGAAATTGTCATTTCCGCGCTCGACGGCATCATACCTCCGGAACGCATTTACGGTACCGAACTCGAATTCGACGCTCGCTCCGGAGAAGTTCGTGCCATCAAGCGCGTGCCCGCCGGCTACGGCAAGGTTGCGGTATTGGAGGAGCTCGAGCGGCAATTGGGCGTTACCGCCGATCGGATCGTCTATGTCGGCGATGGCAGTTCTGACGTTCACGTCATGCTGCATGTGAACAGCCATGACGGATTTACGATTGCCGTTTCGGAAAATAAGCAGCTCGCGCGCATTGCCAAGAGCACGGTGCTCAGTGAAAACGCCTTCAGCATCATGGTTCCCATTCTTGATCAGCTCTTCCACTGGCGAACGGGGGACATCCGGGAATTGTTCGAGCGCTACGGCTTGAGTCTGAATGAGTGGGAAAAGGATCGCACGGATCGCGTGAAAATCACCGAAGTTCCCGCCTTGGCGGGAACCGATGTGGAAGCGGCATGAGCCATCTCCTCATTGAGTGCGTCGGTTGGGCTGCGACCGCGGTTTTTGTGGGCTCGTACTTCTTCGCCCGCCCCTCGGTGCTGCGCAGCGTGCAGATGCTTGGCGCGCTGTTGTGGTTCACCTATGGGGTATTGATCAACGCATCGCCGGTCATCGTGGCCAACGTGCTGGTTTTCTCAGCGGCCGCCTGGACCCTGTTCCGCAAGCCCGGCGCAGCGGGCGCTTAGCCGCCCTACCGCAGCGCATCAAGGCTTTAAGGGTGGCTGTTGCCGCCGGGGGCGGCCGAGCACGTGATCCAACCTCTAACCTGCGGGTCAGGCCGGTTCGATTCCATTTCGTCGAGGGCCACCATCTGCGCGATGATGGCGGTTTTGCGCGCCTCCCACTGCCGCCAATTCATCTCAGCCAATGCGATTGCCGCCGGAGTCGCATTGCACCCCTCCGCGATCGCCAAATAACGCGCCTTGGCCGTCACCGAAATGCTCAGCGCGTGGGTAAACAGGGACTGAAGCTTCTTTAGGCGGTCTTCGAGGTCCATGGCGAGCACCTTGGGAAAAGCGGATGGATATCAGCATTAGTCTGCTTAACGCGCCATCTCACCGAAACTCCCGAAGGGCTACAGTCGCTATAGGCGAAATCCTATGGCCCGCGGCTGGGTTTAGTCGCGGCTCGTGGGGTAATCCAGAACAGAGTGCGTCTTTCGCCTCAGGCGCGATTCACCCGCACTTCGAATCGCCGCAATTCAGGCAGGTATTGCAGCCATCCATCATCACCACGGCCGCGGTGCTGCACTTCGCGCACAGCTGCGCGCCTTCTGGAAAATGCGATTTTGAGAACGCATCGGTTTGCTTGGTGCGGGCCTCGAACTCCGCGCGCTTCTCGTCCACCAATTTTTTCTGATGGACGTCGAGCTCGGGCTTCTTGAGCAAACCGATCGACTGCAGGTGCCGTTCGATCACGTAGCCCAATTCGGCGATGGTTGAGGGCATGAATTTGCCGCCCGGCTGCCAATACCCGCCCTTCGGATCGAATACCGCCTTGAGCTCATCGACCAAGAA
>Ga0137412_10001837_pt1 | contig 16624 bp, 10 predicted proteins | sample CZODoug2_1_16fun_FD_122160 | JGI IMG/M metagenome (GOLD analysis project Ga0137412, IMG submission 122160) | Vadose zone soil fungal communities from Angelo Coast Range Reserve, California, USA - CZODoug2_1_16fungal (Hybrid Assembly) | ecosystem: Environmental > Terrestrial > Soil > Vadose zone...
GCCGTCGCCGATCTGCACGGTCAGCCCGAGCGCGGGGCGGTGCAGCACGGTCTGGCCGTGGAATCCCACGACATCGACCGCCGCAATATCGTTGTCCGCCAAAAAGGTCTCGACCGCGTCCCCATGCGCGCGCGTCACCAGCGCCTCGGCCCGCGCCAGGATACCGGGGCGCGCCGCGCGATCGGTCAAGGCCTCCGCCTCGGCCAGCGCCTGGCGCAGAATGGCCCGCTCGTCCGCCGAATAAGGCCGGCAGAAACTCGGCCCCAGGGCGGCGACCCGCTCGCCATCCGTCTCGATCAGCGCCACGTCGACGCCGTCGAGCGAGGTGCCACTCATCAGTCCGATCGCCCGCACGGCACCCCTCGGTTTGAATCCGACCCCAGACCTGTTACACCACCGCCGCAATCCAGGCGATAAGGCCGTTCGATGACCGCCTACAAATCCGATTTCCTCAACGTGCTGGCGAGCCGCGGCTATGTCCACCAAGTCTCGGACGCCGACGGCCTGGATGCCCTGGCGGCCGCCGGCAAGGTCGTTGCCTATGTGGGATACGACTGCACGGCGCCGTCACTGCATGTCGGCCACCTGCTGTCGATCATGATGCTGCATTGGCTGCAGCAGACCGGCAACAAGCCGATCGCCCTCATGGGCGGCGGGACCACCCGCGTGGGCGACCCCTCGGGACGCGACGAGACCCGAAAGATCCTCAGCTACAACGAAATCGACGCCAACAAGGACAGCATCAAGGGAACCTTCTCGAAGCTGTTGCGGTTCGGCGCGGGCCGCGCCGACGCGGTGATGGCCGACAATGCCGAATGGCTGGCCACGCTCAACTACATCGAGATGCTGCGCGACGTGGGCCGCTACTTTTCGATCAACCGCATGCTGACCATGGATTCGGTGCGCCTGCGGCTCGAGCGCGAGCAGGAGCTGTCGTTCACCGAATTCAACTACATGATCCTGCAATCCTACGACTTCGTGGAGCTGGCGCGGCGTTACGGCTGTAACCTGCAGATGGGCGGCTCCGACCAATGGGGCAACATCGTCAACGGCATCGACCTCGGACGCCGCATGGGGACGCACCAGCTCCACGCGCTGACCTGTCCGCTGCTCACCACCGCGTCGGGCGCCAAGATGGGCAAGACCGCGGCCGGCGCGGTCTGGCTCAACGCCGACATGCTGAGCCCCTACGACTATTGGCAATACTGGCGCAACAGCGAGGATGGCGACGTCGTCCGTTTCCTGAAACTGTTCACCATTCTGCCGCTCGGCGAGATCGAAAAGCTCGCCGCCCTCAAGGGCCAGGACATTAACGAGGCCAAGAAGGTGCTCGCCACCGAGGCGACCGCGCTGGTGCATGGCCGGGCCGCGGCGCAGGCCGCGGAGGCGACCGCGCGGCAGACTTTCGAGGAAGGGACGCTCGCCGCCAGCCTGCCGACCGTCGAGATCGCGCGGTCAGAGCTCGAAAAGGGCATCGGCGTGCTGACGGCCTTTTCGGAGAAGACCGGCTTCGTCGCCTCGAACGGCGAGGCGCGGCGTCAGATCAAGGCGGGCGGCCTCAAAGTCAACGACAAGACCGTGAGCGACGAGAAGATGGTGCTGACGTCGCGCGACCTCACGCCCGAGGGCGTGATCAAGCTCTCGCTCGGCAGGAAGCGCCACGTGCTGCTGAAGCCGGTGTGACGCCCGTCAGCGATCGCGATCGGCGTAGCTGGAGCGCGGATCGGGGTAGCGCTCGCCGGGCACGCTGCTCGGAAACTCGAACACCTTGCGCAGCAGGCCGGGCGCCACCGCCGAGATCGGATTGACCCGCAGCACCGGCGCGCCCGGCGGCCCCACCACCTCGAAGGTGATGCCGACGAGGCCTTCCTTGTCGCCGCCGCCGAGAAAGAGGCCGACGATCGGAATCTGCCCGAACATGTTGTTGAGGCCATAGAGCGGCACGAAGGTCCCGCGCAGCCGCACATCGTTGGCGCCATAGTCGAGCACGCCATCCATGGTGGCGCCCACGGCCGGTCCGCGGACGACCGCCTCGCGGATGGTGAATTTGCCGGGCGAACGAAGGAAATCGACGCGCATGCGCGAGAAATCGACTCCCGCCGCCTGCATCCCGGGGGCGCCCGCCACCACCCGGTCGAGCGCCGCCTCGCCGCGGATGGCGAAGTCGCGGATATTGAGAAGGCCTTCCAGCGGCGTCTGCTGCTCGAGCGCCGGGGGGTCCATCGCGGCCCACATGTGGCCGCCGGTCATGCGCGGATAGGTATCGGTGAAGCGCAGCAGCGCGCCCGCGTCCGCGCTGTCGAAATAGAGCACCTGGCGGCCGCCGGCGCGTCCGCGCATATCCCCGGACAGCACGGCGTCGACGCCGTGTTTGGCGCCCATGCCGAAGCTCTTGATCTGGCCGTTCCGGCGCGAGAGCTTGAGATCCAGGGCGCGCAGCGCCTCGCCGTGAAAGCCGACGACGGCGCCGATCTTCACGTCGAGGTCGAGGTCGGCGATGCCGCGGCGCGCCTTCGCGTCGGGCGTTCCGCTCATGATCGATTTGATGAAGCTGCGGCCGTCATAGACGTCGCCGCGCATCGTGACCTTCATCGGCCCGTCCGCCAGGCGCTCCACCTTCAGGCTCGCCTTGTCGTCGCCGGACATTCCGAACGCCGGAAAATTCGCCGCCACGACGTCGCTGTTGCCGTCGAGTTCGACCGATCCCTTGACCGATACGCCCCCGCCGTCGATCGCGATGTCGTCGATGCGCGTATTGGCGCCCTTGCGGGTCGTCATGGTGAAGGCCGCGCGCGCCGCCTTGTTCTGCGGCTTGATCCAGCCCGGCAGGAGATTGTCGACCTTGGCCGACGCGAGGTCGGCCTCGATCGCGAAGCGGCTGTCCTGCTCGCTCGACGCCGCGATCTTGCCGCCGAGCTTGATCGCAATCGGGCCGCTCACCGCGCCGTTGAAATCGAAACCGAAGCGGGTGCGCGCCGCGTCGTCGAAGGTCGCCTGCAGGCGCAGCTCGGCCTCGCCGTCGCCGCGCGGCTTGCGGTAATCGACCATCGCCGGCATGCCGCCGATCCGCACGTCGCCCCGTGCCTGGTAGCCTTGCGGGTTGGCGGTGACGCGCAGCGTCTGCGCCTCGATCCGCTGGGCCATCATGAAATGATCGACCGAGAAATTGGCGATGTCGGCGACGACGTTGTAATTCACGCTCCCCTTCGGCATGTCGGGATCGATCGCCAGCCCGAGCGTGACCTGCGCGGTCACCGCGCCCTTGCTGCCGGACGGGTCGAGCGGCGAGCCCGACGCCTCGCGCAGCCGGTCCATCGCCAGCAGCTCGGCGGCGGCGGGCACCGGCCCTTCGATGCGCATGCGGGCGCGCGCAGGCGGCTTCTTGACCTGGGAATCGGGAACCTCGAACACGCCGTTGGCGATGGTCAGCCGCCGGCCCGACGGCAGATCGACGACCCCGCGGCCAAGGCTGATCACGACGGTGCGTCCGGACACGCGGGTGATCACGTCGGCGTCGCGAATGGCCGGCAGCGTGTCGACCGGCTTGATCACCGTCCCGCTGGTGACGATCTCGACCGCTAATCCATCGTCGGGCACTGGCGGGCCGCCGGCCTTGAATACCGACATCGGCGCGTTGGTGGCGACCTCGACCCGCTCGACCGATCCGGCGAGCAGATGCTCGAGCGTCCAATTGCGCACCGGCGTGTTGATGAAGACCGGCCACATCTGCTTGAACGCGGCCGCCGTCATGTTGCGGCCGGCGGCGCCGATCACCAGGCGGGGATCGGAGGTCGAGAAGTCGACATAGCCGGAGGCCGCGACGGCGACGTCCTTGCCGGCGACATCCGCCTGATCGATATTGAGCAGCCGCTTGGCCGGATCGAAGCGGCCGAGCACCGCGATGCGATTGAGCAGGAGCTGGTCGTCCTCGGGCGCCAGCGGCCCGAGCACGATCGACCCCCCGGTCAATCCGAGCTTCCATGACCCGCCCGCCTCCTGCGGCGCCTCCGCACGGGCGACCAGCGTGATGCGATTGTTGCCCGAGACGATCTGGAACGGCGCCGCAAAGGTGCGCCGGCCGGCGTCCCAGTCGACGGTGAGGTCGCCCCGGTCGATCGCGACATGCGATTCGCGATCGCTCGCGTCCGTCACCGTTCCGGGGCCGAACAGCACCTGTCCGGAGGCCATTTGCGGCGCGCCATCGCGCGCGAGCTCGGCGCGCAAGCTCACCGACAGCGGCAGATCCGAATCGACCTGCCCGTCGCCGAGACGCAACGCGAGGAGAAGATCGCGCATCATGATCTTGCGCGCCTCGATGCTGACCGCGCGCCGGCCTTCACCGAGCGGCTTGACGCCCGCCAGCAACACCCAAGGGCGATCCGGGTTGTCCGAGCTGATGCGCAGCACCACCTCGCCGGCCGACAGCCGGGTCAGGCTCAGATTGATCTTCTCGAATTTGGACTGCTGCCCGTTGCGCAGGTCCTCGACCACGAGGCTTCCGCTCTTGAGGCCGACCTCGCTCAGGTCGCGCCCGTCGAGACCGAGCGCGCTCACGCTGTCGAGCCAGGTCAGGACGGCGGCGAGATTGTCGAGGCCGCCGCGCGGCGAGGCCGGCGACGACGCGCCGAGCCCGGGGGTCGCGAAATCCCGGAGCGGCTGCGCCTCGGCGGCCGCCAGCATCGGGGCGCGCGCCAGCGGACGCTTGTCGGCCGCCGCAAAAATCGTGACGTCGCCATTCTGCTCGACCCGCACCGAGAGCTCGGCGCCCACCAGATTGAGGCTTTCGGCGCGCGGGTGGCCGGTCAGCAGGCTGAAGCCGGCGAGTCCGACCTCGGCGCGCGGCGCGCTCGCGACCACGACCCCATCGCCGTCGCGCACCATGATATCGCGGATGCGCAAGCCGGTGCGCCCGTTCTCGTCGCGCTCGAGCACGGTGCCGCCGACCTCGACGCTGTAGCGATCACCGAGATTTTCCTTGATCGCCGCCGCGAGCCAGTCGGTCGCGAAATCGAGCGCGATAGGGCCGCTCGAGAGCCGGTAAAACAATGCCCCCATGACGACCGCGACGACCGCCACCACGGCGGCCACCGCCACGCCGAGGTTGCGCATGCGCCGGCCGCGCAAAAATTCAGGAAAACGCAGCCATCGTCGCAGCCCGGCGCGGCGCCAGAAACCCGACAAGCGGCGCGGCGGCGGTTCCCCAGGCGTCGCACGGTGGTGCGACAGCAGGCACTCTTCCAGGCCGCGTAGCGCCGCAAGCCTTGGATTATTGATGCAGTCCCTCATGCCGGATCGGCATCCCCCGCCTGTCTGCCGCAATGGTGCCACAGGTCGAGACGCATCCCCAAGGACGGTCAGGGATTTGGGCGAAAATCCTTGACCAGCCGGCGCCCCTCCCCAAACCTTGAGGCCAACCTAGAATGACCGTGCGAAAGAGTCGAAAGGAAGGCATATGCCGCCCCAACCCGCCCCCGGAACCGAGGCCCCCGCGTTCAATCTGCCGCGCGACGGCGGCGGAACCGTCTCCCTGGCGGATTTCAAGGGACAAAATCTTGTCGTCTATTTCTACCCGCGCGCCGACACCCCGGGTTGCACGCTCGAATCGAAGGCCTTCTCGGCGCTGGCCAAGGCCTTCGCCAAGGCCGGCACCGCCGTGCTGGGCGTGTCCGCCGACCCCGTGACGGCGCAGGACAAGTTCAAGGCCAAGCACGATCTCGCGATCCCGCTCGCCTCCGACGAGACCCACAAGATGCTCGACGCCTACGGGGTCTGGGGCGAAAAATCCATGTATGGAAAGACCTTCATGGGAATCACGCGCGCCACCTACCTGATCGACAAGGGCGGCCTGATCGCCCGCATCTGGCCCAAGGTGAAGGTCGAAGGCCACGCCGAAGAAGTCCTGGCCGCCGCCAAGGCCCTCTAGGGTCGGGGCGCTGCCGCCACGGATTTCGGGACGGCGTCAAGAGCATCAGCCATGTTGGCGGCATATCCGTCGCCGTTTGCTGAAAATTAACCACGTCGCGACCAAATTCGCCGCAACAGGCGCCGGCTGCTCGTACGCGGGCACGGCGCGGGAGCGTCGATGTCGCCACGGTCTGCGTCCCATCAGCAAGCGAGCGAGCCCTACGGGCAAGCTCGCGACCGGCATGACGACGACCGCTACGCGCATCGTGCCGCGCACCGCCACATCCCCCACGACGAGCCCCCCAGGGCAGACCCCGCCCCCCGACGACATCCCGCCGGCCAGCCCCGACGCCCTGCCCAGCAGAAGGACTACACGCTTCTTCATGCCGGACGACAGGTGCGGATCGGGCCGGTCGCATTCTGGACCTGCGTCGGCACGCTGGTGATCATGGCGGGCTGGTCGGCGGTGACCGCAACCTATTTCGCCTTCCACGACGACGTGCTCACGCGCCTGATCGCGCGCCAGGCGGAGATGCAATTCGCCTACGAGGACCGCATCGCGGAGATGCGCGGGCAAGTCGACCGCGTGACCAGCCGCCAGCTGCTCGATCAGGACCAGTTCGAGCGTCGGCTCGATCAGATCTTTAAGCGCCAGGCCGCGCTCGAAGCGCGCGCCTCCGCGCTCGGCGCGCTCGCCGATCCGGCCGTCACCGGCGCCGTCAAGCCGAACGCGCGCGGCGCCGGCGACTCGCCGGCCGCCCTGCCCAAACCATCCCCGATCAGCGACAAAGCGGTCTTCACCGCGCCGCCGGATCGCGAAGCCCGCTTCGAATTGCGCGGTGCGGCGCCCTCGGCGAGCCGCCGTATGGCGGCCGCGACCAGCGGCGGCCTGGAGGGCGCGCTCGCGGGCCTGCAGGATTCGCTCGACCGGGTCGAGGCGCGCCAGACATGGTCGCTCAACACGCTCGAGGAAAGCTACGACACCAAGGTCAAGCGCATGCGCGGCGTGCTGGCCGAGCTGGGCCTCGGCCGAACCTCGGAACCGCCGAGCGGCGGCCCGTTCGTGCCCTACCGGCTCGCGTCCTCCGCCAATCCGTTCGAGCGGCAAGTCCACCGCATCAGCGTGGCGCGGGCGCAAGCCGACAAGCTCACCCGCACCATGAGCACGGTGCCGATCCGCAAGCCGGTCACGGGCGAGATCGATATGACGTCGAGTTTCGGGGTGCGCATCGATCCGTTCCTGGGCCGGCCGGCGATGCATACCGGAATCGATTTCCACGGCACGCAGGGCGATCCGATCCGCGCCACCGCGTCCGGCACCGTCACGCTGGCCGGCTGGAACGGCGGCTACGGCCGGCTGGTCGAAGTCGACCATGGCAACGGTCTCGCGACCCGCTACGGCCATTTGTCGGAGATCGACGTCACGATCGGGCAGACCATCAAGATCGGCCAGATCGTCGGCCGGCTCGGCTCGACCGGCCGCTCGACCGGTCCCCATCTGCATTATGAAACCCGCATCGACGGCGAGGCGGTCGATCCGCAGAAATTCCTGCGCGCCGGCATCCGGATGGGAAGCTTCCCGTAACGCGCCCGCTACTCGACGTCCTCCACCTCGGTCGGCTCCGTTCCGAACGCCTTCTGGGCGAGCGCCGCCTGCATGAATTCGTCGAGGTCGCCGTCGAGCACCGCGCCGGTATTCGAGGTGGATACGCCGGTGCGCAGGTCCTTGACCATCTGGTAGGGCTGCAGCACGTAGGAGCGGATCTGGTGGCCCCAGCCGATATCGGTCTTGGCGGCCTGATCGGCGGCCGCTTTCGCCTCGCGCTTCTTGAGCTCCCGTTCGTACAGCCGCGCGCGCAACATCTTCCAGGCCGCCGCCCGGTTCTTGTGCTGCGAGCGCTCGGCCTGGACGACGACCGCGATGCCGGTCGGGATGTGGGTCAGGCGGACCGCCGATTCGGTCTTGTTGACGTGCTGGCCGCCGGCGCCGCCGGACCGCATGGTGTCGGTGCGCACGTCGGATTCCTTGATGTCGATGACGATGCGATCATCGATCACGGGAAAGACCCCGACGCTCGCGAACGAGGTATGGCGGCGCGCATTGGAGTCGAAGGGCGAGATGCGCACCAGGCGATGCACGCCGGTTTCGCTTTTGAGCCATCCGAAGGCGTTGCGGCCCTTGATCTCGATGGTCGCCGACTTGATTCCGGCTTCCTCGCCGGCGGTCTCTTCCAGATAGTCGACCTTGTAGCCGTGCTGCTCGGCCCAGCGCCCATACATGCGCAGCAGCATGCTGGCCCAATCCTGGCTCTCGGTGCCGCCGGCGCCGGCATGGACCTCGAGATAGCTGTCGTTGGCGTCCGCCTCGCCCGCCAGCAGCGCCTCGAGCTCGCGGCGTCCGACCTCGGCGCGCAACGCCTTGAGGGCGGCCTCGGCGTCGGCCACCACGCTGCGGTCGCCCTCCTGCTCGCCGAGCTCGATCATGCCGATATTGTCTTCGATATCCCGCTCGATGCGTCCGAGCGCTGCGAGCTGATCATCGAGCGCGGTGCGCTCCTGCATCAGGCGTTGCGCCTTTTGCGGATCGTTCCACAGCCCGGGCTCCTCGGCGAGCTTGTTCAGCTCCGCCAGACGCGCGCGTGCCTTGTCGACGTCAAAGATGCCTCCTCAGCAGCCCGACCGACTGCTTGATCTCCTCGAGGAGCTTTTCGATTTCGGCGCGCATGAATTCATCCGTTCGAGCCGCAGGGCCGCGATTCACGCCCGGCCGCCACGATGTAGCGATCCGGCGGCAGCCGCGCAACCGGCCGGCGCGGCGCGATTGCCGATCGCAGGCGTTGCGCCCTACAGTGCCGGCGACACGCCGAGGCAAGTTATGGATTTCGTCCGCGCCACGATCCTGATCGCGTCCCTGACGGCCGGCCTCGCCTTCCCGGTCATGGCCGCGGAATCGCCCCGGCGGGTGCTGGAGGCCTTCGGCTTTCTGGGCCGGTGGTCGCCCGATTGCGACCAGCCGCCCAGCCCCGGCAACAGCCTGCGCACGACGTCGGCCACGCCGGGCGGTGGGGTCGGCTTCAGCGAGGCGTTCGGCACGAGCTTCCGCGAGAATGTCTACGAAGTGCTCGATGCCAAGCGAATTGCGGGTGACCGGGTGTCCATCCGCATCAGGCTCAACGGCGAGACCACCCAGGATCTCGTGGTGGCGATTCACAAGGGGCGCCTGCGCACCATGGCGAACCGTCCGCGCGACGGCGCCAATGCGGGCCAGCCGATCGTGAAGGACGGCCGGGTCACGGCAACCGGAACGCCGACCCCGTGGATGTCACGATGCCCATGAGGTCGCGACCATGCGCCGACGGGCCGAAGGCGCGAGCGGGCCGGTGAGCGACTCCGTCCCGGCATGGCTCCTCGGCACCTGGAAGCTGGTCTCGGTGCTGCGCGAGGACAGTCGGAGCGGCGTCGAGGAAGATTTCTTCGGCCCCCATCCGATCGGCTACATCACCTATTCGGCCGACCACCGCATGATGGTGGTGATCGCGCGCGGCGACCGTCGGAAGCCAGCGGGCGGGCGCATCACCCCGGCCGAGGCCGACGCGCTGATGAAAAGCCTGGTCAGCTACGCCGGCACATTTTCGATCGACGGCGACGAGATCACCCATCATGTCGAGGTGTCGTGGAACGAAATCTGGACCGGCACGCGGCAAACGCGGCGTTTCCGGCTTGCCGGCGGCCGCCTCATGCTCGAGACGCCGCCCTCGCCCGATCCCGTCGACGGCGCGATGAGCGTGCGCCGCATGGTGTGGGAGCGCCCGGCCTGATCCGCGCCGCGCCGCCGTGATGGCGTCCGCTTGGCACGCCGCCTATTCGAGCGGCGGAAGCGTGCGCAGCCAGGCGATGATGGCGCCGACGTCGGCCTCGGTCATGTGCTTGAAGTAGATGTGGCGCGCCATCGGCGGCTTGAGGGCGCGGCCGTCGCGGCCGACCCCCTCGACCAGCACGCGCTTGATCTCCGCGTCGCTCCAGCCACCGATACCCGCCGCCGGGTGCGACGTGATGTTGCGCGCCACCGCGGCCCCCCAGGTGTCGCGGAATTCAAAACCGCCCCTGCCGAACCAGGTGGCGTAGTCCTGCACGCCGTCCGGTCGGCGCGCATGGCATTCCATGCAATGGGCGATGGTCGCGAGATAGAAGCCGCGCTTGACCGGATCGCGCAAATCCTCGTCCGCCATCGGCTTCTCGCCGCCCGGCATCAGGGTGAATTTCATCGCCGCCTTGTAGCTCGGCGGCGGCACCTCGCTGCGGACCGCGGGCACCGACTGGATATAGGCCACGACCGCGTCGAGGTCGCGCGGCGTCAGAATCTTGTAGAACACGAAGGGCATTTGCGGCGCGAGCGGAGTCCCGCTGGGACGAATGCCCTCGGTCAGCGCGCGCTTGAGGTCGTCGTCGTTCCAGGCGCCGATACCGGTGTCGCGATCGGGCGTGATGTTGGCGCCCTTGACCGTGTAGGCGGGCGTGTCCCAGGTCTGCGCTCCGCCCGAGAATCGGCGCTCCATCGCGAAGCCGCCGGCCTGCCGCGGGGTGTGGCAGCCGTCGCAGGCCATCACCGCATTGACCAGGTAGCTGCCACGCTCGAGCGCCGTCTCGGCCTGCGCGCCGCACGCACCGGCGGCCGCCGTCACGGCGACCGCGAGCAAAAGCGGCCGCGCGCCTATGTGCCGGCAAAATGTCATGAAGCCCTCCCCCCAAGCAACGATCGGCAAGTCCCCCCGAGGCAAGCTACCACGATGCCGAGCGCCGGAGAGCCGCGCGCAGCAAAAAACCGTCAATCGCTGGGTGGCTAATACAGCCCGCCGGTCCCCGAGCGCACGGCCCGGTCCGCGTCCGGAGTGACGCCCGGCCCGTCGGCGCTGCCGATGATCGCGGCGCTGTCGGGCGGCGCCGTTCCGGGCTTGAAGGCTTCCAGGATCGCCGACCGTGTGTCCGGCCCGGCGCGCGTTCCGGTCTTGGCATCGATGCGGATCAGCTTGATGCCGGGCGGCACGCGGAACGGCACCGCCGGCTTGTCGGCCAGCACCACCTTGTAGAAGTCGCGCGCGATCGGCGCCGCCAGGTGGCCGCCGGTGGCGCCGCGTCCGAGATGGCGCGGCTTGTCGTAGCCCATGTAGATGCCGACCGCGAGGTCGGGCGTGAAGGACATGAACCAAGCGTCCTTCTCGTCGTTCGTGGTGCCGGTCTTGCCGGCGATCGGCTTGCCGACCTCGCGCACGGCCGTGCCGGTGCCGCGCTGGACCACGCCTTCCATCATCGAGGTGATCTGGTAGGCGGTCATCGGGTCGAGCACCTGCTCGCGCCGGTCGATCAGGCTGGGCTCCGGCTGGTTCTGCCACTTCGTCGCGTCGCAGGCGCTGCATTCGCGCAGGTCGTGCTTGTAGACGGTCTTGCCGTAGCGGTCCTGGATGCGATCGATCAGCGTCGGCGTGATCCGGCGCCCGCCGTTGGCGAACATCGAATAGGCGGCGGTCATTCGCAGCACGGTCGTTTCCCCGGCGCCGAGCGCGAAGGACAGATAGGGCGGCAGGCTGTCATAGACGCCGAAGCGCTTGGCATATTCGCCGATCAGCGGCATGCCCACGTCCTGCGCCAGCCGCACCGTCATGACGTTGCGCGACTGCTCGATGCCGAATCGCAAGGTCTGCGGACCGTAATACTTGCCCGTCGAATAGTTTTCCGGCCGCCACATGCCCAGCCCCGGCCCCTGGTCGATCTCGATCGGGGCGTCGACCACGACGGTCGAGGGCGTGTAGCCGTTGTCGAGCGCCGCCGCGTAGACGAACGGCTTGAACGACGACCCCGGCTGGCGCATGGCCTGCGTGGCGCGGTCGAACTGGCTCTGGTCGTACGAGAATCCGCCGACCAGCGCGAGCACGCGTCCGGTCCAGGGATCCATCACCACCATGGCGCCGGACACCTCGGGAACCTGGCGCAGGCGGAACTGGCCGTCCTTGCCGGCCAGCGCCTCGACGTAAATGATGTCACCGGGCTCGAGCACCTGCGACACCTTCACCGGTGTCCTGCCCTTGGTCGGTCCCGCGAGCGCTTTCGCCCATTTCACCCCTTCGAGCGGCACGATGCCGATCTGGCGATCGCGCAAGACGGCGCCGCCGGGCTCGCGACCGGGCTGGAAGCCGATGCGCGCCGCCTGATCGCTGGTCTCGAGCACCACGGCGAGCTTCCAGCCGATGTCGGAAAGCGCCTTCACGTCGGCGAGCTTGATGCCCCAGTCGCCCGCGATGTCGAGCTTGCTGACCGCGCCGCGATATCCCTGCTGCTCGTCATATTGGACCAGCCCGTCGGCCAGCGCCTTGCGGGCGATCACCTGCATCTTGGGATCGAGCGTGGTGCGCACCGAGAGGCCGCCCTCATACAGGCCCTTCTCGCCGAATTTGTCGTAGATCTCGCGCCGCACGTCCTCGGCGAAAAATTCCGCCGCGAAGATATGGGCGCCGGTCGGCCGCGCGGTGACGCTGAGCGGCTCCTTCTTGGCCTTCTCGCCGTCCTGCGGCTTGATATAGCCGTTCTCCACCATGCGATCGATCACGTAATTGCGCCGCTCGAGAGCGCGATCGCGCTGGCGAAACGGGTGCAGGAGGGTCGGCGCCTTCGGCAGCGCCGCCAGATAGGCGGCATCCGCGATCGAGAGCTCGTGCACCGACTTGTCGAAATACAGCAGCGAGGCGGCCGCCACCCCATAGGCCCCCAGACCGAGATAGATCTCGTTGAGATAAAGCTCGAGGATCTTCTCCTTCGAATAGGTGCGCTCGATCTTGAGCGCCAGCAGCGCCTCCTTGATCTTGCGCTGGAACGACACCTCGTTGGTCAACAGGAAATTCTTGGCGACCTGCTGGGTGATGGTCGAGGCGCCCTGCGGGCGGCGGTTGGAACCGTAATTCTGGAGGTAGAGCATGCCGGCGCGCGCGATGCCGCCGAAATCGAGCCCGCCATGTTCATAGAAATTCTTGTCCTCGGCCGACACGAAGGCGTTGAGCACCAGCTTTGGCACCGCCTGGATCGGCAGATAGAGCCGGCGCTCGCGCGCATATTCGGCCAGCAGCGAGCCGTCGGACGCGTGCACGCGGGTCATGACGCGCGGCTCGTAGTCCTGCAACTGGCTGTAATCGGGCAGATCCTTGGAGAAATGCCAGACCAGGCCGGCAGCCGCACCGATCCCGACCAGGAACACGATGGTTCCGAATGCGAACAGGAATCCGAGGAAGCGAAAGAGCAGCCTCATCGCGTGCCGTCCGTCAATTGCGCACCGGCAGGCGCCCGGCGGCCGCCACCCGGACGGCCGGAGTCGAAATCATCCATGCTATCGCGAGCACCCCTTCGACGCATGATCCGCCATTCCCCCGACACCACGGCGCGCCGCCCGGAAACGATGCCGCAGCAAGGCTTTGGTCGCCCTGTTTTATGGTCAAACTGAGGCTGCGCCATGCGATTTGTCCGCGCTCGGATCATCGCGGCCCGCCCGCAAGCCGGGTGGTAAAATAGGTGTTGACCGCCTGGACGACCGCGTCGCCCGCACGCATGCGCCATTTCTCCGACATCAACTGCTTGAGATCCTGTTGGTTCGACACGTAGCCGAGCTCGATCAGCACCGACGGAACGTCGGGCGCCTTGAGAACCCGGAAGCCCGCCGACTTGAGCGGATGCTTGTGCATGCGCGCCGCGCTCTTGAGCTCGGTGGCCACCGATTTGGCGAATTGCAACGAGAAGGTCTTGGTCTCGCGCTGGGCGAGGTCGATCAGGATATCGGCGATATCGTCGGGCTCGACCGACAAATCGACGCCCGAAATCACGTCCGCGCGGTTTTCCGCGTCGGCCAGACGCGCGGCTGCGGCGTCGGTCGCGTGATCCGACAGCGTGTAGATGGTGGCTCCCTCCGCCTCGCCCTCCCCGCGCGCCAGGGCATCGCAATGAATCGAGATGAACAATTGGGCATTGCGCGAGCGCGCCAGGCGCACCCGGTCGGCCAGCGCCACGAAACTGTCGTCCGTCCGCGTCATCACCACGCGGTATTTGCCGGATTTTTCCAGCTTGTCGCGCAGCATGAGGGCGATATCGAGCACCACCTCCTTTTCGGCCTCCCCGCTGGGCGCCCGGGTGCCGGTGTCGATCCCGCCATGGCCCGGATCGAGCACGATGATCGGACGCTGATCGCGGCCAGAATTGGACTGCGGCTCGGATTTTTTGGCGCCTTCGGGGGCCACCCGGTTGTCGACCGCGGCCGCGCGCAGAAATGCCTCGCGGTCGATGCCCACGAGATCGAGCACGAGGCGGGCCGGCTGGCCGTCGGAAGGGTCGAGCACGAAAGCCTTTTCGACCCGGACCGGGCCGGTGACGTCGAGCACGATGCGCGATCCGCCCGGCATCACCAGCCCGAAGCGAAAAGCCTTGACCAGCCCGCGGCCCCGCTCGCCGGCCTTGGGCGGCAGCTGGAAGCTCACCTGCGGCAAATCGATCACGACCCGGTAGGGGTCGGCGAGCGTGAAGGCACGGATGTCGACCTTGCGCGAGAGATCGACCACGAAACGGGTCTGTTTGGCGTCGCCGCCGACCCGGGCGTCGGTCGCAACCGGCGCGTTGGCGCCCGCCACGCCCGGGGATACCTGTCCGGCGGCCGGCAGCATCCCGGCCAGCAGCAGGCCCAGTATGGCTCCCGCGAGGCTTGTTGCGCGCTTTGGCACCGAATCTCAGGCCCCTTTGGTCCCCTCGGCCCCCTCATACTCCAATAGGGCCGTGTGGTTAACCGAATCTTGACCTGCGCCCCCCACCCGGGGCGGCCGCAAAATGCGGCCGGAAAGGGCCCCCGGCAGGGCCGGGTCACCGCGAAATTCGCCTGATGGCTCAATATACTGCCGCGGGAGGGCTCACCCGGCTTGCCAAGTCCCCCGCCGGCACCTTATGTAGAGGTTGCTGGCGATTCCAGAGTTCCGGTTCTGCCGCGTTCTGGCATCCGACGAGCTTGAGCTTCGACCCCGCAGAGACAATGCCGCAGGAGGCGGCGGGTGGCGGATGGTCGGCTGCAGCCGATGCCTATTTCGAAGGATGACCGGAATGCGCTTACGGTCGCGACGACCGTGCGCGCCAGATACCGCCAGCGCAATACAACCTACGGGCAGCGCCTTATCGGTGTTGCCGCTCAGTCAGGTCACCGTCATGCGGAGGATGTCCAACGAAGTCCGACTGCGCCGCCGTCAGGCCGCGTATTCGCGTCCGTTGCATCCCGCACGACCGCCCTATCGTTTCAACCCACAATTCGGTGCGTCTCATCACGTCCTCGGCCCGCCGCCGCTCCGGCGCCGGACGAGCGCGCTCAGCCGCGCCGCCAAGAGACAGGTTCATGGCCAACAAAATGCTCATCGACGCGACGCACCCGGAGGAGACCCGGGTCGTCGTGGTGCGTGGAAATCGGGTCGAGGAATTCGACTTCGAGTCAGCCAACCGCAAGCAGCTTCGCGGTAACATCTATCTCGCCAAGGTCACGCGGGTCGAGCCGTCGCTTCAGGCTGCCTTCGTCGATTACGGCGGCAACCGCCACGGCTTCCTCGCCTTCAGCGAAATTCATCCCGACTATTACCAGATCCCCGTCGCCGACCGGCAGGCGCTGATCGACGAGGAGGAACGCGCCCATCGCGACGCCGAGGCCGAGGCGGATCGCCGCGCCGGCGGTGGCGGCGGCGCGCGGCGCCACCGGCCGCACCAGCGCTCGGCCGAGCGCGGCGGCCGCGACGTCATGCAGAGCGAGCCGATCGCGACCGACACACCCGGAAGCGACGCGCCGGGCGGCGACGCCGCCGGCGAAGCCGGCCATCCGGGAGGAATCGATGCCGGCGGCGACCCGGCGGCCGAGCGCCACGCCGACCAGATGGGTCAGGCCGACCAGGCCTCGGGCGAGAGCGAGCATCGGACTTCCGAGACCTCGGATGCCAGCTCGTATGAAGCGACCGAGCATCGGTCCGACGAGACCCACGACCACCTCCCTGACGACGCGCCGGCGCCGGCCGGCTCCGCCGAAAGCGGCGGCGACCACGATCACCACGCGGGCGACCACGACCACCACGAAGGCGAGCACGACGGCAGCCGCGAAGCCCACGGGGAAAACGGCAGCCGCGAAGCCTCCGGGAATGGCGGCGACGGCGAGGAGGAGGAGATCGTCGAGTCGGTCGGCGGCGCCGACGCGATGGAAGAGGTGCCCGACCGCATGCCGCGCCTGCGGCGTCAGTACAAGATCCAGGAAGTGATCAAGCGCCGGCAGATCATGCTGGTGCAGGTGGTCAAGGAGGAGCGCGGCACCAAGGGCGCGGCGCTGACGACCTATCTGTCGCTCGCCGGCCGCTATTCGGTGCTCATGCCGAACACCGCGCGCGGCGGCGGCATCAGCCGCAAGATCACCGCCTTCCAGGACCGCAGACGGCTCAAGGAAGTGGCCCAGGAGCTCGAGGTGCCGGAAGGCATGGGCGTGATCCTGCGGACCGCCGGCGCCACCCGCACCAAGACCGAGATCAAGCGCGACTTCGAATACCTGCTCCGCATGTGGGAGACGGTGCGCGACGTGACGCTCAATTCGACGGCGCCGACGCTCGTCTACGAGGAAGGCTCGCTGGTCAAGCGCTCGATCCGCGACCTCTACAACAAGGACATCGACGAGGTGCTG
>Ga0137412_10001839_pt1 | contig 16617 bp, 21 predicted proteins | sample CZODoug2_1_16fun_FD_122160 | JGI IMG/M metagenome (GOLD analysis project Ga0137412, IMG submission 122160) | Vadose zone soil fungal communities from Angelo Coast Range Reserve, California, USA - CZODoug2_1_16fungal (Hybrid Assembly) | ecosystem: Environmental > Terrestrial > Soil > Vadose zone...
GGACATAATTACAATCACTTACGGACGGCCTGAAGGCCGTCCCCTTCAAAGAATTTAGTTTTTCCGCAGCCTGCTAGAGCACTCCCATCGAAAATATTCCACGCTTGAGAATTCGTAATCCGACAATTTTTTCAGTCGTCCTAACGGGACTTTTCAACGGTGTAGGCTAACCCAGGACTGCGTCCTGGGCTAAGTTCAGCCGTCCCTGCGGGACTCCGTGTGAGGGCCGGTCCGCACGAAGACTCTATAAGCCACTGCGCTCTTTTCTCTGCCGTATCGGCCCCGTCGAGCCCTCAATGTGATCAGAAAGGTGCGCTATGCCTCCACATGGCAGGATTGCGACGCCTTTCACTCCACCGGGCGGTATGCTCGGAGCATGAGCTCGCAGACCATGGCGCGTCCTAAAAGATCCGCCACCAAAAACAGAAAGAGAAAGAAGGCGGGCTGGGTGGCTTGGTGGCCGCTGCTCCTCGGAATCGCGATCACGTTCGGGGCTGTAAAAATGGCGGAGATCCTGCCTCTGATGGGTGCAAACGGCCTTCTCCGGCTGCAGCTCCTTTACCCCTACGCGTTGTTGCTCAAGCAGCCCCAACTGGGTCTCGCCGAATCGACCAGCAACAACTGGTCGCAGATAATGTTGTATGCGCAATGGGCCCTCTATGGCCTCTACACCACGGTGGTGATGAAGTGGAAGCCGCTGTGGGTTGCCCTCACACAGGTCGCTGCCATCCATCTACTGGGCTTCAGCGTACTGTGGCTGCTGGCGCGCACCTAGGCGCACGGAGGAAGGTTGCTGTGGCCACCGGAGAGGTCAAGGTCATCGAGTGCCCGCGGGATGCCTGGCAGGCTATGCCGCAGCACATTCCAGCTGAAGTCAAGGCCGATTACCTGCGTGCTCTTGCCGGCGCAGGATTTCAGCACATAGACGCAGTCTCTTTCGTCTCTCCCACGGCAGTGCCGCAAATGGCCGATTCGGAACGTGTATTGACTCTGCTTGACCCGGCAAGCGACTTGGAAATAATCGCCATCGTGGTCAACCAGCAAGGCGCAGAACGGGCGATCGCCACAGGCGCAGTCCGCACCTTAGGATTTCCTTATTCCCTCTCCCCCACCTTCCTGGCGCGCAACCAGAAACAGACACCGCTACAGGCACTGCAGACGTTGGAGAAAATATGCGCGCAGGCAGTCAGAGCCGGCCTGGGTGTCGTCGCTTATCTCTCCATGGCTTTCGGCAATCCCTATGGTGACCCCTGGAGCCAGGAGGAAGTAATCACTGCCTGTCGTTCGCTAAACGCGCTGGGGCTGACCGAGATCTCGCTGGCCGATACTGTCGGCGTGGCCGACCCACAGCAGATCCGATCGCTGCTGGGCGCTGTGCTGGCCGCAGTCCCCGGAATAGAGCTGGGGGCTCACTTGCACGCCAGCCCGCGCCAGGCCGCGGCCAAGGTCGCAGCAGCGTACCAGGCAGGCTGCAGGCGCCTCGACATGGCGTTAGGTGGGCTCGGCGGCTGTCCCTTCGCCCAGGACGCCCTGGTGGGCAATGTGGCCACTGAGGCGGCCATCGCCGAACTCAACCAGCTCGGTGCGAACTTGCCCCGCTTGCAGCCGCTGGATGAGTTGCTGGCCAAGGCCCATTCCATCGCCGAACGATTCGGTGTGGCCCAAATGGGTTAGAGCATTAGCAGCTATAAAAGCACTGAGGAGCGTGCGAGAACCGTGGCCATCCATTACGCAACGCTGGAAATCAAGGAAGCTGACAGCATCCACACCATTACCCTGAACCGGCCCGAGCGCAGGAATGCCTTGAATCCGCAAATGATCGCTGAGCTTACACACGCGTTTGGTGAGGCATCCACCTGCACTTGTGGAGTGGTGGTGTTAACCGGCGCCGGATCTGCTTTCTGTTCAGGCATGGATCTGGAAAATCTCAAGTCGCTTACCGATCAGCGCCCGGAAGATCAGCGGGCGGACGCCGAAGCGACCATGTGGATGATGCGCCGGCTCTACGAGCTGAATAAACCAACGATCGCGGCAGTCAATGGTCCGGCTATAGCAGGAGGGAGCGGCTTAGCGACGCTGTGTGACTTTACCCTCGCCGCGCCACGGGCCAGGTTCGGCTATACAGAAGTAAGAATCGGCTTCATTCCCGCCATCGTCTCCGTATTTTTGCTCGAGATGGTGGGAGAAAAGAAGGCCAAGAGCCTGCTTCTTTCCGGCAGGATCCTGGACGCCGAAGAGGCCATGGCGCAGGGCCTGGTGACCGAATTGGTGGCCGAGGGCCAACTGATGTCGCGGGTGCGCGAACTGGCGGCGCTCTTGCTCAGGAACAGCCCGGAGTCCATGAGCGCGGTCAAGAAACTGCTGTGCTCGTTTGCCAAGGAGCGCCTCGATCGAGACCTGGCGCGTGCCATGCGATGGAATGAAAAGATCCGCAACAGCCCCGACTTCCACGAGGGGCTCAGCGCCTTTCTGGAAAAGCGCGACCCCGTCTGGCCGGGCCGCAAACCCAGGTAGCGCGGATCGAAACAATTTCCGGGTATGATTTTCCGATATGCCAAACAAAGTTCGTTGGGGAGTACTGAGCACTGCGGGGATCGGCATGAAGAAAGTATTGCCGGCCATGCAAAAGGGTGATTGGGTCGAGTTGAGCGCGATTGCCTCGCGCGACCTTAACAAAGCCGAGGAAGCGGCCCGCGCACTGGGTATCGCGAAAGCCTATGGCTCGTACGAAGAGCTGCTCGCCGATCCTCAGATTGAAGCGGTCTACAATCCCCTGCCCAACCAGCTTCATGTCCCCTGGTCCATCAAGGCTGCCGAGGCGGGAAAGCACGTGCTATGCGAGAAGCCGATCACCATGACCGTAGCTGAAGCCAGGAGTCTGATGGCAGTGCAGGAGCGCACCGGCGTCATCATCGGCGAAGCCTTCATGGTGCGCACCCATCCGCAGTGGCTGCGAGCGCGGGAACTGGTTACCTCTGGCCGCATCGGCGCGTTGCGGTCCATCCTGGGTTTCTTCAGCTATCACAATACTGATCCGAAAAACATCCGCAACATTGTCGAATGCGGCGGCGGCGCGTTGATGGACATCGGCTGCTACCCCATCAACACCTCGCGTTTTCTCTTCGGCGAAGAGCCGTTGCGGGTATCGAGCCTGCTGGAGAAAGACCCCACTTTCCAAACCGACCGCTTGACTTCAGCCCTGCTCGAGTTCCCCTCCGGGCACGCTATGTTTACCTGCAGTACGCAGCTTGTCCCGTATCAGCGCATGCAATTGTTGGGGACCAAAGGCCGCATAGAAATTGAAATCCCCTTCAATGCGCCCAATGACCGCCCCTGCAGAATTCTCATCGACGACGGGCGAGACCTGTTTGGCGGCGGTATTACGGTAGAGACCTTCCCTACGTGCGACCAGTACACGATTCAAGGCGACGTATTTTCCAAAGCCGTGCGGGAAGGTACCCCAGTGCCCGTCCCGCTGACCGACGCGATCAAGAACATGGCGGTGATCGAAGCCATTTTCCGTGCCGCAAAATCGGGCGCCTGGGAAATACCCCAAGCCTGACCAATGTGTAACTGTAATTAATTTAAATCGGAAGATCGAAGGGTGCCCCAGGTCTCGCCTTTGAGAACTGGGATCCTCCTCCGGAAAGAGTCGAGGCTGCTTAGGCCAGCACAAGAGATGCCCTCAGGGGCTAAAGCCCGTCTTGGTTTGGGTAGTTGAATGTACGGGCTGAAGCCCGCACCCTTCAAAAGAGACTAAAGTCGTGCCCTGATACAAAGCCTCGTTTTTCAGCAACCTTCTTTGCTGTTCAGCCACACGGGACTGTGCCTGATGAGGGCCAAAGCCGGTGCCGTCCCCTTGCTCAGGGGTCCTCGCGGGCATCATCCTCGGAAGCTTCATCCCACTCTTCCGAATCGCCTATTTCCCGCTCCAGGTCATCGGCATCAAGACGAGGCTTATCGAGAGCTTCGCGGTCTGGGTCTGGCACGTCTTCTCGATCACTCACCACGGTTGCCCCTGCCATGTCGGCGATTTTTGAGCCTACCACACCCGCGGGGAGCGATACTTTAAGTGAGTTCTGTTATGAGATTGCTGAACTTCCTGGTTGAGAGCTTTGTCGGGGCCTTTGGCATCACCAAGCCAAAGCCGGAACAGCAGCGCACGGTGGCATTCGCCCTGGGCGGATTTCTGCTGCTGTTCTTCGCTGTACTAGCCAGCCTGATCCTGTGGATGCTGTTCGGCGTCCGGCGCTAGAGTGCGCCAGGCATACTGAACGTTAAAGGATTGTTACCGCTCAAGAAAACGGGGTCCCTCTATCTCGCAAGCAGCGAGGTGGAGGGACCCTGGTATTAAAATCGTGAGACTTATTTGCCGTTATTGACCGCGAGCGCCTCATTCGCTGGGGCGTTGGTCACGGGCACCGTGCCGGCTGCCTTTTTGTGCAGCTGATGGTGCAGGCAATAAAGCGCAAGCTCGAGGCGATCGGAAACGCCCAGCTTGTCATAGACCTTGCGCAGATAGTTCTTGATTACCTGCTCAGTGGTGCCGAGCTGATAAGCAATTTCCTTATTGCGCTTGCCCTGCGTAATGCAGGTGATGATGGCCAGCTCTTTAGGCGAAAGACGCGGCTGGGTTCGAGGGCTGGTCAGCGCAGTTGCCTGCGACCGGTAAGCCTCAATGACCCAATTGATCGACTGATTATCGATCCAGGTCTCCCCGGCAGCGATCTTGCGCACGCACTTGACCAGCAAGTCGGGTGAGATGGACCGGGGAATGATGCCTCGAACACCGCGGCGATAGAGTTCGACGGTGTTGGATTCGTCATTCTGGGCAGACTGGACGATGATCTTGAGCTGCGGCGCGCGGCGCACCAGCTCAGGAATCGCATCGATCGTGCCCGCGATCAAATTGCCCTCGAGCAGAATCATGTCGGTTGGAAAGCGTTGGATCGCGCTATGAAGGCCGGCCAGCGTATCAACCTGGGCAATCACGCGGATATCGTCTTCGAGGGCAAAGATCTTCCGGATACCTACCCGGTAGATCGCCTGCGAGTCGGCAAGAACAATCCGGATCGCAGCGTTGTCTGCACCCTCGTCGGGTTCGAATGCACCGTCGACAGGACCGGCATCGGAAAATTCAGGCTTGGCAGATACCATAGGTTCAGAGACCAAAATAGCTTCAGTGACTAAAGTGATACTTGTCGATAACCGCAGCGACGTGTGTCGTCTTTACATCTTTTTTTACATCTGGTGTGCAGCGTACCACGCGGCCGGTGCAATGCAATACAACATCAGTGGGCGTGCCCATTGCCTCGGCAGGCATCTTGATAGTGAAGCTGACTATACTGCCTACCACTAAAGAAGTGGCAAGTTCAAACAGAACACCGTTAGCGGAAATATTTTCCGTAACCGCCGGAAGGTCCCCCGCTTCCGTGCAAATAGTAATCGGAACACAAAGGGGAAAGCGAACCGCAGCCCGGAGTTCGACAGGACGTTCGGTTGCGACTGCGGTGGAGATATCCATGTCCCTGATAATAATCAGATCCCTTGAAGACGGGAATCCCCTAAAAAGGCCACCTTTCCTGGTCTCATAGTACTAAAGTTACCTCCTATGGTTCCTTCGGTTTTACCCCTTCTTAGGGAATTCTCACAAACGGTCACCCGGTCACGAGGGAAGAGACCTCCGAGCGGAGCGACCCGCCGTTACTTGTGCCCCAGCTTATATACTAAGTAGTAATTACACAAAAGTTGTAGCGGCCAGGCATCCCCAACAGTACTATCTGCATACGCGCGACCCGCGCTCCAGGAGATTTCCCATGAAACTGACTCTGATCCGCGCTTTGACCGCCGCCAGCCTCCTCGCCATGTCCGCCGCAGCACACGCTAGCCCGCTGACCTTGTGGCGCTTCTGGTTTTAGGAACTAACGTGTTCCATCGTCTCCTCCCCCATCCACCCTTCCGGGGGTGGGTGGTTGCCGGGAATTTGACTGCCTAGTAGGCGTTTAGGTGCCGTCTTGGTGTCCAGTCGGGAACTCTTCCCGGCAATTGCTGTTACATTGTTTTGCGAACGGCGCGGGTTGGGCTATTCTGCATCTGTCAAGGTGCAACATGAGTCTGCACGCGCTATATGCGGCATTTAGCCTTCTCGGCCTGGTAGCCGAGGTCGGTTTATTTGTCGTGCTCATTGTTCGCCGACAGTACAACGTCTTTCCCATCTTTACCCTCTACGTCCTTTTCAATCTGCTCAACGACGTTGGCGTCGGTGCGTTGATTTCCATTTATCCAATCCAGATCGCTCACTCGATCGCGTTCGGGCTGCTCCCGCTTCAGTATCTTCTCGAGTTGGCTGTACTTCTCGAAATCACCTGGCACGTTCTGCGCCCGGTCCAGGCTTCCCTCCCGCGCGGCAGCATTCGTTGGTTCGCGGTCTCGGTGGCCCTGGCTGTTCTCTGTGGAATTTTTCTTGCCTGGCATTTCAACAATACCGGCGACAAGATTCAGGACTTCAAGGTGCCGCTGGACCTGACGGTGGGCTTGCTGCGGATGTTCATTTTTGTGGCCACAGCAGGTTTCGCACAATTACTGGGCATCGGATGGAAAAATAAGGTCTTGCAGCTCGCCACCGCCCTCTCGTTTTACAGTGCGGTGGACCTGATCGTGAGCCTGGTTTCGCGTTTTTCCGGCGACACCAAGGAACTCGAGGGGGTTCGGCTGGTAGCTTTTACATTCGAACTCGGGTTTTTAGCCTGGGCATTTACAACTAAAGAGGTACGACGGCGCGAATTCAGTCCACAAATGGAACAGTTTTTGGTTACACTTGCTGGGCGGGCAAAGCTCGCGCGCACGGCGCTGGTTCGGATGCAGGTGAAATAAGCACATGATATTGCCATTGCTCCAGGTAATACTTACTGCCCTATTGATTGCCTATGCTGCGTTCTGGCGCAGGCAACAGACCAAGCGTCGCGACAAAAGCTGGAACGGCATCATCAGCCAATTGCGTGGCAATGATTGGGGTATCGAAGACATCACCGAACGTTTCCTTTACAAGAGCGAAGTTCAGGTGACCCCGAAAGATGTGTGGGAGCGCATCCAGGGCTGCAAAGGCCTTTGGGCCATGTATAAGAACTCCCCGGTCCTGGTTCAACTGGCAGACTATGCCGCTGAGCATGGCGAAGACGTCGATCTGGAGATGCTCGAAGGGCTGCGCAGCGACGCTTTTCAAATCCGGCTTTGTGTGTTATTGGCCCTGGGGCAATATGTATTCTCCGCATCGTCCGTTGGGGCGGCGGTGAATGCCCATCGTGCGGTGGCAACCTACAGCTCCATGTTGGTCCGCCTCACGGCCTTTATCCAGGAATATTCCACCCCTCTGTTCCCCAGCTATCTGGACGCTGTCGCCTAAATAGCATCCGGGCTGTACGCTCCCGGGAAACTTGCGCAATCAGCGCGATCCAGCGATACTTAGTTGTTGGGAAACATGCGCCCACGGCGGTAATTTCGCCCGTTTGCCGCGATCCCAAACCCACCTGGATTTAATTCCATCAGGGAAGAGTTTCTGAAAGGATTTACGCCTGTGTTGATGATTCGTCTGGCTCGCTTCGGTGCAAGGAAGCAGCCGTATTACCGTGTAGTCGTGATTGAAAAGGACCGCGCCCGCAACGGCCGGTCGATCGAAGTCGTGGGCACCTACAACCCACGCACCAGTCCCGCCACTGTCGATTTGAAGCGTGAGCGCATCGATCACTGGACCAGTAACGGGGCGCAGCTTTCCGAACGCGTGGCCAAGCTTCTGGCTGCTTACCACCCGGCGCCTACTGCTGCCTAAAACGGTTCTGGACACAACCACAGGAAAAGCGGTTTAATGCTCGGTCATGAAGGAACGCGAGGCGAGCCTGTTTCCGAAGCATTTCAGGCTGGCCGCAGGTTGCTGAGACAATCCTGCAGTGGGCGGTCCTTTCGAGGCCGTATCGATGATGCAAGACACGAATCATGACAGCATGCAGCAACTAGTGACAGAAATCGCCAAGGCCCTGGTGGACGACCCACAAGCAGTGGAAGTGCAGGCTGTGGCCAGGGATGAAAACACCGTGCTCCGCCTGCGCGTTGCTTCCGCGGATGTAGGCAAAGTCATCGGCAAACAGGGCCGAACTGCGCGCTCCATGCGAACCATTCTTAGCGCGGTGAGCATGAAGCTGCACCATCGGTACACGCTGGACATCCTCGAAGAGGATGAGGCCGCTAAGCCGGCCAATTCCTAGTTTGCTCCGTGGTCCCCGGTTGGTCTTCGCCAACACATGACGGTCTCCCCTGAAACCTGGGTGCTGCTCGCCCACATCGTGCGTCCGCAAGGACGTCACGGTGAGGTGCTGGCGGACATCTTCACCGATTTTCCTGAACACTTCGCCCAGCGCAAGCAGCTGTTTCTTCGTCCTCCAGCTACGAGCCGGACCGATGCCATGCGGGAAGTGAAGGTGGTGTCCCATTGGCTCCACAAGGGACGCGTGGTGCTGAAATTTGCCCAGGTGGACTCGATGGCCGAGGCGGAAAACCTGCGCGGTTTCGATCTGGTCATTCCGCGCGAAGAGCGCATGCCGCTGAGCGGCGATGCAGTCTATGTAAGCGACCTGCTGGGGGTAAGAGTGATCGATGTAAGCCGCGGCGGTTTCATGGACGCAGGCGAGATCACCGATGTGGAACCGGAAGGACCGGGCCCAGCCATGCTGGTGGTACGCAGTCCGGCCGGCGACGAAATCCTGATCCCTTTTGTCCGCGCTTACCTACGGAAAATTGACCTCGAAGGCAAACGGCTGGAGATGGATCTACCGGAGGGGTTATTGGCCGTGCAGACCTCCTCCCAGGACAAGGCGGACTAACCGCTATGCGCTTCGACATCGTCACCATCTTTCCCGGCCTATTCGAAGGCTTCTTCGAACATGGCGTGGTCAAGCGAGCGATCCAGGGCGGCTTGCTTCAGGTTGGAGTGCATGACTTGCGGGAATTCACGCATGACCGGCATCGCACCGTCGATGACCGTCCCTTTGGCGGCGGGGAGGGTATGGTGCTGAAAGCCGAGCCCTTGGCCGAAGCAGTCGAGCACCTGGGACTCTCGCCCAAACCGCATAGAACGGCCGAGGGACAAACGGTCATCCTGCTTTCTGCGCAGGGAAAAAGATATTCCCAGGCCATGGCGCGCGAGCTGGCCGGGAACGACCGGGTGGTGCTGCTCTGCGGGCGCTACGAAGGGGTCGACGAGCGGGTCAGCGAGCTGATCGCAGACCAGGAGCTCTCGATTGGAGACTATGTGCTTTCCGGCGGAGAACTGGCTGCCGCCGTCGTCCTGGACACCACCATGCGCCTGCTGCCGGGGGTGCTGGGCAACCAGGCGTCTTCGGAATACGAGAGCTTCGGGCTGGCCGACGGGTTGCTCGAAAACAAGCCGGGGGAAGGCGTGAGCTCGACCCACGGCGCGGGTGGATTGCTGGACTACCCTCACTACACTCGTCCGGCGGAGTTTCGCGGGCTGTCTGTGCCCGAAGTATTGAGCAGCGGTAACCATGAGCAGATTCGCCGCTGGCGGCGGGAGCAAGCGCTCAGGAAAACCCTGCGCAACCGGCCGGATTTGCTTGAGGGCGCAGCCTTGAGCGCGGAGGATCGCAGCTATTTACGCAGCCTCGAAGTGCATGCCGAGGGCGCGCAAAGCAAAGATTCCGTGTAAACTAGGAACTTCGACGTAACCGCGCTTTTTCATCGATCAGGAAGCAACTATGTCTATTCATCCAGTCATGCAGCGTCTCGCCGACAAGCTTCGGCGCACCGACCTGCCCGAGTTCGTACCCGGCGATACGGTACGGGTGCAAGTCAAGATCAAAGAAGGCGATAAAGAACGCCTGCAGGCATTCGAAGGCATTGTGATTGCGCTCAAGAATGGGGCCCAGGGCAGCTTTACAGTGCGTAAGATGAGCTTCGGCCAGGGCGTCGAGCGCATCTTCCCCTTCAACTCCAAAGTGGTCGACAAGGTGGAGAAGGTGCGGTCCGCACGCGTCCGCCGCTCCAAGCTGTTTTACCTCCGTGGCCTGCGGGGCAAGGCGGCCCGTCTGAAAGAAGTGGAGCGCAAGTAGACTTCGATATCCATCACGAACGCGCCCTGGTGGCCACGCTGCCGGGGCGTTGCTTTGTCGATTCCTTTTTTGAAAATTTTGATCGGGTGTTGTGGGAAACGCGGGCGTAACCCTGCGCCTGCTTATCGGGATGATCTACACTCGATTTTTAGAGATCCGAGAGTGGCGACAGAACAACTCATCCCGGCAAAAGCTTCGCTCCGGAAGAACCGTACCGCTAAACCCCTACCTGTACCAGACACAACAGAGACCGTACTCGTAGATCCTGAAGCGCTGGAGCGAGAGCTTTCCCCGGCAGCGCGCAAGATGCGCATGCTCAAATCACTGGTGTGCGGAAACCGCTACGAGCGCGCCGCTCGCGCAAACGGAGCGAAGGTAGTTGCCGGTGTCGATGAAGTCGGCCGCGGCGCCTTATTTGGGCCCGTGGTCGCCGCCGCGGTCATTCTGCCCGAGGGTTGCCGCATTCCAGGGCTGCGTGACTCCAAACAGCTCATCCGTGAAGAACGCGAGCGCCTGGCGCGCATCATCGAGCGCAGAGCGTTAGCGATTGCGATTGAGGAGGTCGATTCCGAAACCATCGATCGCATCAACATCTACCAGGCCACGCGTGTGGCCATGACCGCTGCGGTCTGCCGCTTGGCCCTGGTCCCCGATCATCTGCTGGTGGACGCCCTGCGGCTGGACCTTGCCTGCGCCCAAACCAGCATCATTTACGGCGACTCGCTGAGTGTCTCGATCGCGGCTGCTTCCGTCATCGCCAAGGTCTATCGCGACAACCGCATGCGCCAACTCGACCGCGACTACCCTGTCTACGGGCTCGCTTCTCACAAGGGCTACAGCACGCCAGAGCACAAGCAGGCGCTCCTGGCGCATGGGCCAACTCCTCTGCATCGCCGCAGCTTTCGCCCCGTCGCCGAAAACTGCCTGCCCTGGGACTAGTTCCCCCTTTCAAAATTTAAACCCGTAACTAGACCTTAAGCATTGATAGTAAGTCGAACGCTTTCGAGTTGAGCGCAGTGGTATCCCAGATCTCGCGAAAAACGAGCGAGATATGGGGCACCCGGGATCTGTTGCCGGGCAGAGTGGTTGAGAGCATCGGCCTGCATTCCAGCTACACTGTCCACGCAGGAGGACCAACTTGCCACTACGGCTGATGTGTTTCACCGCCCACCCCGATGACGAGTGCGGAGCTTTTGGCGGTGCGTTGATGATGGCCCACCAGCGGGGCGTGGAAACCAGCGTGGTCTGCCTTACCGAAGGGCGCGCCGGATCGCACCGCGGCAGTGCGCGCACTGACGATGAACTAGGCCAACTGCGACGCCAGGAATTCGCAGCGGCCTTGCGCGTACTGGGCGTTGCCCGCGGCGAGGTTCTCAATTATCCCGACGGCGGCCTGTTGCGCCAGGACTTTGCTGCGGTCACCACCGTTCTGGTCGAACGCATCCGCCGCTTTCGCCCTCATGTGGTGCTGACGTTCGGAGGAGATGGCAACGTAAACCTGCACCCCGACCACACCATGATCTCGTTTTTCTCGACCGCCGCCTTTCATTGGGCTGGGCGCGCCAACTTTGCTCCGGAGCAACTGGCAGACGGGCTGCTTCCCTTCCGCGCCCAAAAACTCTACTACTCGGCCGCCCCTTTCCTGGCAAACCCCGATCCGGAAGAGGCGCGAAAAATCACCCTCATGCCGGCCTCACTTGTCCTCACATTGGGTAATTTGAAAGCGAAAAAACTCGAGGCCTTCATGCAGCACACCACGCAAGCGGAGATGCTCGCGAAGGTCAAGGTCGTCTTTGAAGAGACCGGCGATGAAGAAAAATACCTGCTGGCGGCTGCACGGGGCTTTCGCTCTTCTCCACTCGAAACCGATATGTTCGCCGGCCTCGAAGAATAGCTTAACTGGCGGTGACGACGCCTGCCTGCCTGCTGACTTTCTGACGCACCGACCAAACGATGCGAGCCAGCAGCAGTACGGCCAACACCAGCGTGATGGTAATCGGCGTACGCACCCCGCTCTTGACGATCCACCAGTAGTGAATGACGCCACAGATGGCCGAGACATAGGCAAGCCGATGCAGGGCCTGCCATCGTTTACCCCCTAATTTTCGGATCGACCAGTTGGTCGAGGTGGCGGCCAGGGGAACCAACAGCAGCCATGCCGCCATGCCTGCCATGACGTAGCGCCGCTTGCCGATGTCATCGGCCATGGCGGCAACACTGAAGCCGGAATAAAGCCATAGCCACGTCAGCAGATGCAAACAACCGTAGAAGAAAGCAAACAGCCCCAGCAGCCGGCGAAAGCGCACCAGCCACGCGAGCCGCGGAGAGAGTCTACGCAGCGGGGTGATCGCGAGTGAGATCACCAGCAGGCGAAGTGTTGTGAAGCCGGTGGCGTGGGTCACGGTTGCAGTCGGATCCGGTCCGAGATCGTTACTGAATCCGCGGTAAACCAGCAGCGCAAGCGGCGTGAAGCACACCAACCAAACCACTACTTTCAGGGCAACGATCGAACGCTTGTTCATGAGAGGGACAGTTAGAAATATTTCTTCAGATCCATGCCGTTGTAGAGGCTGGCCACCTGGTCTCCGTAACCGTTGAACATCAGCGTAGGTTGGCGCTGGCTGAAGATGGGCGCACCAATACGCCGTTCGCTCTTCTGGCTCCAACGGGGATGGTCTACATTCGGATTCACGTTGGAATAGAAGCCATATTCCCGGGGCGCCATATCATTCCACGCAGTGGACGGCTGGTCAGCCGTGAAGTGTATTTTTACGATCGACTTTGCCGACTTGAAACCATACTTCCAGGGGATAACGACGCGCACCGGAGCGCCATCCTGGTTGGGCAATACTTCCCCGTATAAGCCGAAAGTGAGCAGCGTAAGCGGGTGCATTGCCTCATCCATCCGCAACCCCTCTGAATAGGGCCAGTTCAAATTGATCTCCCTCAGCCCCGGCATCACGCTCGCATCTTCGAGGGTAAGAAACTGCACATACTTGGCCTTGGGCAGAGGCTCTGCCCAGTTGATCAACTCTGAAAGTGAATATCCGGCCCAGGGGATCACCATGCTCCAGGCTTCCACACACCGATGGCGGTAGACCCGCTCCTCGATCGGCTTGAAGCTCAACAACTCTTCGATGCTGACGGTCTTCTTTTGTTTCACCAGGCCATCCACGGTGACCTTCCAGGGACGAGTCTTCATCTTTCCGGCGTTCTTCGCCGGGTTATCCTTCTCCACCCCAAACTCGTAGAAATTGTTGTAAGAGGTGATGTCTTTATAGGAAGTGGGTGTCAGCCCGCTGGTGGAAAGCGGGCTCTTGACCGTCGGCAGTTTGGCCGCATCCGCCAGGCTTGGACGTGGCTGAAGGAGTCCCGCCACCCCCAGGGCCGCCGCGCCGGTCATAAAGGTCCGGCGATTGAGGTAGGCACTTTTGGGAGTGATCTCTGAGTATGGTATTTCTTTCGTTTTTTTGATTAACATAAATCCCCGGCAGTATGACGCTCTTGCCTGTCCACAGGTTACGCCGACGCGAACAGTCTTCTTAATACAATGAAATCCGTGGGGACCCACGCGCATACTACATCCCACCATAAGAACGCTTCAAGGAGACCCATGGATCGCACGAACGACACAACTTTGAGCGGAGTCGACCGTGACCGCTTGCACCAGGCAGCGGAGCTGCTACTGGAAGCAAGGCGCACCGTACGGCCGATCGACGACTTGCCGCCAGCGGTGGCCCCCAGAACGCTGGAAGAGGCCTACTTCGTGCAGGATCTGATGCTCAAGGCTATCGGGAAGGCCGGCGGTTGGAAGGTGGGCGCGATGAGCCCGGAAGGCACACCCTTTTACGCCCCTATGCCCGTGGACGGCTTCGCCACGAGCGGGGAAAGGATTGCCAGGGAATATCGAAGGTTGCGCGGCGTCGAAGCAGAGATTGCCTTCCTGATAGGCAAGGATCTGCCTCCACGCTCTGCTCCGTACTCGCGGGCCGAACTGGTCGAGGCCATCGCCAGCTGTCATCCCGCGATCGAATTGCTTGAATCCGGCCTGCTTAACCCAGACGCTGTAGACCGGCTGACGGCGATCGCGGATCTGCAGTCAAATGGAGGGTTCATTTCCGGGTCCGCTGTGGAGGGCTGGCAGGACTTCGACTTCGCCAAGGAGAGCGCGCAAATGAATGTGGATGGCTTTGTGCGCGTGGCCAACGGCAAGAACGCAGCTGGAGGCGATTTGCTGCGCCTGGTGCTGTGGCTGGCCAATGAGGCCCAGAGCCGCACCGGGGGCCTGCTAGCCGGCCAATGGATCACCACAGGAAGCTGGACAGGGAAGATTATGGCTGACAGCGGTTCCGTGGCTCTGGCTCGCTTCCCCCACTTCGGGGAAGTCACCGTCCGGTTTGATTGAGGCGGAGGTGTCCTTAGGGGAAGGTCACGCCTTCACCGGCTGCGGAAAGGCTCTGAAGGGTACGGCCTTTAGGCCCATACTCTTCAGCAGTCAACATGAATCGGCTTCAACCGCTGAGGGCTGCTTAAGAGAGCACAAGAGATGCCCTCAGGGGCTAAAGCCCTCATTGGCTCACCCTGTACGGCACGACTAAAGTCATGCCCTGATACAAAGCATTGGAGCCGTGACTCGGAAAAACTCGCGCATTCCGCGGATTTGACCCAAGGACTGACGTCTTGGAAATGTGGTTCTCACACACGCTCCAAAGCTCGTCCAATGTTGTCTAGTTAACATACGGGCTGATCTCCCGCCAGTTTGGCATGGACGACCCGGGGTTGGCTCTGCGTCTTTTAGGGCACTCCCGCCGCCGCCATATCCTGCCAAGTGCGCTACCTACTCAAAATAAAGGTCTTGTTATCGGATTCCAGCCCCGGGAAGCGACCTCTTTCTTCTGTTTTTCACGGCAAATTCTTCAGATCTTCATAGGCAACTGCGAACCTCACAGGAGCAAAACGGGCTTCGTGCGGCATTTATTTTCCCGGTATCGGGGAGACCTCCGCATCGCGATTAAACGGCAAAGAGAGGCTAAATGAAGAACCAACTCACGACGCTGGCAACACTGGCGCTTGTCTCGGCAATGTCCGCCGGGCTGGCCCAGACGACCGCGTCTGGTACGACGAGCAAGACACCCCACAAGAGCACGACCGCCCGCAAGGCTCCGGTGCCCAAGAAGCCTTCGGTCGAGAGCCAAATTCAATCGCTGCGGGAAGAAATGCAGACGCAGATCCAACAGTTGAAGCAACAGCTGAGCGATCGCGATCAGCAGTTGCAACAGGCGCAGCAGGCTGCCACCGCTGCGCAAGCCGCGGCAACTCAGGCCCAGCAACAGGCCGCACAGCAATCGTCGGTGATGACGGAGAACACGCAGGCTGTCAGCAATCTGCAGGGTGCTGTAAGCGACCTGAAGACGAATAGCGTTTCGTTGGCCTCCACCGTGCAGGATGAGCAGGCGAAAGTAGAAAAGCGGGTCAACAACCCGGACGCCATTCACTTCAAGGGGGTCACGCTCTCCCCAACCGGCAGTTTCCTGGAAGCGGCAACGGTCTGGCGGCAACGCGCCACAGGCGGCGACATCAACACGCAATTCACCGGCGTCCCGCTCAACAATTCCAACGCGGGCCAGTATTCAGAGTTCTACGGTTCCGGCCGCCAGTCTCGTGTCGCCTTGTTGGCCACGGGCAAGGCCAGTCCGAACCTGACGCTCAACGGCTATTGGGAGGCTGACTGGCTGGCTGCTGCGGTAACGTCTAACAACAACCAGAGCAACAGCTACGCCATGCGGCAGCGGCAGTTGTTCGCCCAGGCTCACTGGAACGCCCTGACGTTCACCGGTGGCCAGATGTGGTCGTTGGCGACGGAAACCACGAACCTAACGCAGAATAGGACCGAGCTCCTGCCCCTGGTCATCGACCCGCAATATACCGCCGGCTTCGTCTGGGCGCGTCAATATGGGTTCCGCATCAGCAAGGACTTCGGGAAGAGTGCTTCCGTCGCGATCGCTGCAGAAAATCCACAAACCTTGAACGTAGCTGGCCACAACCTTCCCACGAACTTCATTATTGGATCGGCGGGTAACGCCGGTGGCCTGTACAACTCGGCCGGCACTTCCGCGGGAACGAACGTGGCGAATTACTCCGCCAACCTCGCTCCCGACCTGATCGCCAAGGTCGCCTTCCAGTCGCCGACCTGGGGCATCTGGGAACTCTTTGGCATCGCAAGGTTCTTCCGGGATCGCGTCTTCCCGAACGCAACAGCCACCGTTCCTTCCTCGGTAGGTGCGTACAACGACAGCACCGTAGGGGGAGGTATCGGTGGAAGCCTTCGGGTACCAACCTTGCATAAGCATCTCGACGTTGGTTTGTCCGGTCTCTGGGGCGACGGAACGGGACGCTACGGCAGCAGCACCATCGCTGACCTGACCGTTCGTCCGGATGGCCAGTTGGCCCTGATCCACAATTTCAGCGGCCTCGGATCACTGACCTACCACGCGACTCC
>Ga0137412_10001840_pt1 | contig 16610 bp, 15 predicted proteins | sample CZODoug2_1_16fun_FD_122160 | JGI IMG/M metagenome (GOLD analysis project Ga0137412, IMG submission 122160) | Vadose zone soil fungal communities from Angelo Coast Range Reserve, California, USA - CZODoug2_1_16fungal (Hybrid Assembly) | ecosystem: Environmental > Terrestrial > Soil > Vadose zone...
GCGGCGCGCCGGTCGCGGAACTCGATGACCTCGGGGAAATTGTGCCCGGTGTCGATATGCATCAGCGGAAACGGGAAGCCGGCCGGGCGGAACGCCTTGGTGGCCAGGTGCAGCAGAACGATCGAATCCTTGCCGCCGGAAAACAGCAACACCGGATGGGCGGCCTGTCCGGCCACCTCGCGCAGGATGTGAATCGCCTCGGACTCCAGCCAGTCCAGGTGCGACAAGGTGTGCCCGGACTGCGCCACCTCAGTCACGCGAGCTCTCGTACCGCAATGGTTCCCGAGCGCGTGTGCAAGCCGCATTCACGCGTCTGGCCGTTTTCCCACCACCAGCGCCCTGCGCGGGGGTCCTCGCCGACCGCGACCGCGCGCGTGCAAGGCGCGCATCCGATGCTCGGGTAAAAACGGTCGTGCAATTCATTGTAGGGAATCTGCCGGGAGCGAATGGTGTCCCAAACATCCGTTGCGGTCCAGTCGTGCAGCGGGTTGAATTTCTCCAGCCGGTAAGTTTCATCCGATGCGCGAGCGGCCACGGTCGCCCGTTCGGCCGACTGATCCGAGCGCAGTCCGCTCACCCAGGCCGCCATGCCGGCCAGCGCGCGGCTCAGCGGCTCGACCTTGCGCACCGAGCAGCAGCGCTTGCGCGCCGCCACCGACTGGTAAAAGCCGTTGACCCCGTCGCCCTCGACCAGCTGGGCGAGCAGCCCGCCGTCGGGAAAATAGGTGGTGAAGCAGCGACCGTAGACCTGTTCCACGCGCTGCATCAGCGCATGGGTTTGTTCGGGGAGCCGGCCGGTGTCGAGCGTGAAGATCTGGATCGGCAGCTGATGGCTGCGGATCAGATCCAGCAGCACCATGTCCTCGGCGCCGAAGCTGGACGAGAAAGCTGCCGGCGCCAGCGCCGCGGCCTCGCGCAGCAGCGCCACGGCCGATTCGACGCGCTGGCTCATGAGTTCAGACCCCGGCCCGGCGATAGTGCGGCAAGTCCGGGGTGCTAGCTCCCTGGTAACTGTCCGAGAACGTCGAGAAGGCCCGCAAGGCCTGCTGGGGGTCGCGATCGGCACGCAGCGCAAAGCTGTCGAATCCGACCCGGCGCATGAAGAACAGCTGGTCCTGCAGAACGTCGTCAAGGGCTCGCAGTCCGCCGCGCCATCCATGGCGCGACCGCAGCAGGCTCGCGGTCGAGAAGCCCCGGCCATCGCCGGACTTCGGAAAGCGCACGCCGATCATGGCGATCGAATCGAACAACGCAACCGCCTCGGCCGGTTCGTCGTTGGGCGCCAGCCAGACGCCGACCGGAGCGGCCGCGCGCAGCTGTTGCGACCGCTCCAGCGCCTGGCGCAACGGCAACAGTCGATAGGCGCTGCCGTCCCATTCAGTGCCATCCTCGACCACGGCCCAGGCATCCTCGACCACCCGGGCAACGCCGTCGACGATCCGGATCACCGGGCGCGCGCCGGCTGCCTCAGACATGCTCGAGCTCCTGACCCGCGCCGTTGCCGGCGCCGTTGCTGGAGTACGCGGCCGACTTGAACGGCGCCAGCCCGACGCGCGTCAACGTGTCGACGAAGCGCTCGCCGTCGTGACGAGCCGCGACATACACACCCAGGATCGACTCGATCACGTCCGGGACCTGCTCGGCGCCGAACGAGGGTCCAATCACACTGCCCACGTGCGTGCTGGCCGGGTCAGCCCCGACCTGGCCGCCGAGCGTGATCTGGTAGAACTCGGCGCCCTGCTTGTCGATCCCCAGAATTCCGATGTTGCCGACGTGATGATGGCCGCACGAGTTGATGCAGCCCGAGATATTCAGTGTCAGGTCGCCCAGGTCGTGGACATAGTCCACGTCCTCGAACCGATCCTGGATCGATTGAGCGATCGGCAGCGATTTGGCGTTGGCCAGCGAGCAGAAGTCACCCCCCGGGCAGCACACGATGTCGGTCAGAAGTCCAATGTTCGGGCTGGCCAGGCCCAGTTCCCTGAGCGTGGTCCACAGCGCAGGCAGGTCGTGCTGGGCCACGTCGGCCAGCACCAGGTTCTGCTCGTGGGTCACGCGCAGTTCGCCGAAGCTGTAACGATCCGCCAGATCGGCCACCTGATCCATCAGCTCGGCGCTCAGATCGCCCGGCGCCACCGAGCCGCGCTTCAAAGACAGCGAGACCGCCGCGTAGCCGGCCACCCGATGCGACAGCACGTTGCGCTGATGCCAGCGGGCAAACCCGGGATGCGCGACCAGCGCCTCGCGCAGGGCGGCCGGTCCCGGTGGCAGGGCCTGGTAGGGCGGCGGCGCGAACCCCTCGGCGATGCGCGCGAGCTCCTCATCGGTGGCCGTCGCCGGGCCATTTTCCAGGTGCGCGAAGTCCTCGTCGACCTCGCGCGTGAAGGCCTCGGCGCCCAGCGCGCGCAGCAGGATCTTGATGCGGGCCTTGTGGATGTTATCGCGTCGGCCGTAGCGGTTGTACACGCGCAGGATCGCCTCGCAGTACGACAGCACGTGGCGCCAGGGCAGGTCCTTGCGAATGACGGTGCCGACCACCGGCGTGCGTCCCATGCCTCCACCGGCCAGCACATCGACGACCACCTGGCCGGCGTCATCGCGCCGCAGGTACAGCCCGATGTCGTGCATCGCGGTGGCCGCGCGATCGACCGCTTGCGCGCCGTTCAGCGCGATCTTGAACTTGCGGGGCAGGAAGGAGAATTCAGGATGAAACGTGCTCCACTGGCGCAGCAGCTCGCAGTAGGGGCGCGGATCGACCTGCTCGTCGGACGCAACCCCGGCGAACGGATCGGTCGTGATGTTGCGCACGCAATTGCCGGAGGTCTGGATCGCGTGCATCTGGACCGACGCCAGGGCGGCCAGGATGTCGGGTCCGTCTTCGATCCGGGGCCAGTTGAGCTGAATATTCTGGCGCGTCGTGAAGTGACCGTACCCGCGGTCCCAGGTGCGCGCAATGTGGGCCAGCATGCGCAGCTGGGGCGCCGACAGCAGGCCATAGGGGATCGCGATCCGCAGCATCGGCGCGTGGCGCTGCACGTACAGGCCGTTTCGCAGTCGCAGCGGTCGCAGTTCGTCGTCGGTGAGCTCGCCGCGCCGCCAGCGTCCGATCTGGTCTCGGAACTGCTCGACCCGCTCGTCGAGCATGCGCTGGTCAAAGGCGGTGTAGCGGTACATGGCGTTACACGAGCGCCAGGCGGGCGCCGATCAACATCAGCATCGCGGCGAGAAAGCCGCGCAAGGTCGCTTCCGGCAGGCGATCGGCCACCAGGGCCCCGATCCAGATCGCCGGCAACGAGCCGATCAGCAGGGCCCCGAGCACCGGCCAGTTCACGGTTCCGAGCGCCGCGTGGCCCAGGCCGGCCACCAGCGTGAGCGGAACCGCGTGCGCGATGTCCACCGCGACCAGCCGCTTGGCGGCCAGGGTCGGGTACAGAAAAAACAGCGCTACGACCCCGATCACGCCGGCGCCCACCGAGGTCAGCGTCACCATCACGCCGATCACCACCCCGAGCGCGATCGTCGCCAGCGGTCGCGCGGCCACCGGGTCGACGGCCGCGACCTGGACGCCCGGCAATGGCGCCCTGGCGCGGTGCAGGCGCAGTCCCAGAGCCTGGATGTGCGACTTCAATATCAGGCCGAGCGACGTCAGCAACAGGGCGCCGCCCAGCGCGGGACGCACCAGGGCGGAAAATTGAGCCGGGTTCGGCGCCCAGGCGTGCAGCACGACCAGCGTGGCGATCGCAGCGGGCAACGAGCCCGCGGTCAGCCAGCCGGCCAGCGGCCACTGGACGTTGCCGCGCCGCGAATGTGCGACGACGCCCTGCATTTTCGTGATCGACGCGAACAGCAGGTCGGTTCCGACGGCAACCTGGGCCGGAATTCCGAACGCGAGCGTCAACAGCGGCGTCATCAGCGAGCCGCCGCCGACACCGGTGGCGCCGACGATGAAGCCGACCAGCGCGCCGCCGAGAATGAATTCGAGGATCAAATGAGCCCTTTGCCGTGCAGATGGGGGCAGCGCGTAGCGTATTCGGTCGGCCGCGGAGCGTGAAGGACTGGATCGCTATGCCCATATGCTCGCCTGGCATGAGTGCCTGGCCCCTCGCGGCTTGCCGCCGGTTGATTTTTAAGCCACAGGCGCCCATCTGAAGCCTGATGGATGACAGGACGCACCTGGCGCCGGACTCGGCTGACTCGCACGACGACCCGCCGGGCGACCTGGGATTGCTCGACGCCTATTCGGTGACGGTGATCCGTATCGTGGAACGCGTTGGCCCCGCGGTCGGCGCCATCTCGGTGCGGCGCCGGTTAGCTGATCGGGCTGGCCGCACGCGCGAGGCGGCCGGCACTGGCTCCGGCTTCGCATTCACGCCCGACGGATTCGTGCTGACCAACAGCCACGTGGTGCACGGAGCCAGTGCGGTACGTGTGGTATTCCCGGACGGCTCCGAGTTCGACGCGGACTTGATCGGCGAGGATCCCGCGACCGACCTGGCGGTGCTGCGGGTCGGCGCTGCCGGCCTGGCATCCGCCCGCCTGGGCCGCTCGGGCGCGCTGCGCGTGGGGCAGCTGGCCGTTGCGATCGGCAATCCGCTCGGATTCGAAAACACGGTCACCGCCGGCGTGATCTCCGCGCTCGGCCGTTCACTGCCGGCTCGCGACGGGCACCTGATCGAAGACCTGATCCAGACGGACGCGGCGCTGAACCCCGGCAACTCGGGCGGACCGCTGATGAATTCGGCCTCGGAGGTGATCGGCGTGAACACCGCGATCATCCCGGGCGCGCAAGCACTGTGCTTCGCGGTGGGAGTGGACACCGCGCACTGGGTTGTCTCGCAGCTGCTGGCGCACGGGCGGGTCCGGCGTGCCTTCGTCGGGCTTACCGGCGCCACGGCCGGCATCTCGCGCGCGGTTCAGCGAGCCACTGGCCTGGGCCAGGCGCACGGGGTTCGGGTTGGCGAGGTCGCCCCCGATGGCCCGGCGCAGGTGGCCGGCATCGAGCCAGGCGACCTGATCGTCGGGCTGGACGGGGTTGCGATCTCGACGATCGGACAGCTGCAACGCCTGCTCGATCACACCCGGATCGGGCGCCTGTGCGCAGTGCGCTTGGTGCGTGGCACTCACCTGCTGCATCCGGTGATCACGCCTCGGGAGCAACGCTAGCTCATACGCGGGGTTCAGCGGGCATACGGCACGATCTTTTCGATCAGCGCGGGATTGCCGCCGCCGAAACAAGGCTTGGTGCGCTACGAGCCCGTCGGTCGGTCCGCCGACCGCGCGATCGTGCTCGCGATGAAATCCAGCATGCCCGGCAGCTCGGACAGCACCGGCAGGGAGCGCACGACGACTTCAGGGTGGTGCCGGGCGAACGCTGCGATGATCGGCGGCAGTGAGTGGTCGATGTGCCCGGCGCCGGCCCAGAAGACGGGCACGACGTCGATGCGCCGCGCGCCGTCGGCCGCCGCCGCCTCGAGCGCTTCCGGCAGCGTTGGCGACTGCAGTTCGAGAAACGCGGTGCGCACGCTGGCCTGGGCGAGTTGCGCCTGGATCGCCTCGGCCAGCGCCTGCAACGACTCGGACCAGCGCGCATCGCGCGCCCCGTGGGCAAACAGCACCACAGCGTGGCAGGGTTTCATCCGGGCATTATGTCGGAGCGCGCCCGTTGCCGGCCCGGGCTACCGCGCACGGCGGTGCGGTCCGGCCGCCGCGCACCCAATCTGTATCATCTTCCCAGGCGGCCGGCGCGCAGTTTCGCGCGTTCCCGCGCGCCCTGGGGCGGGAGGACGACGATGGCATCGGTGAACAAGGTAATTCTGGTCGGCAATCTCGGGCGCGATCCGGAGACCCGGTACAGCCCCGACGGGGCGGCGATCACCAACGTTTCGGTGGCGACCACCTCGCAGTGGAAGGACAAGAACACCGGAGAAAAGCGCGAGGAAACCGAGTGGCATCGGGTCGCGTTCTTCGGGCGCCTGGCCGAAATCGCCGGCGAATACCTGAAGAAGGGCTCGCAGGTGTACGTGGAGGGCAAGTTGCGCACGCGCAAATGGCAGGACAAGGACGGACAGGACCGGTACACGACCGAGATCGTGGCTGACGCGATGCAGATGCTCGGATCGCGTGGGGGCGCGGGCGCTCCGGGGCCGGACGACGAACCGCGCGCCGCGCGCAGTGCGCCGCCCAAGTCCTCCGGCGCCAAGCCCTCCAAGGAGCCGGCCGGCGCGACCGGGGGCGTGGCCGAGATGGACGACGACATCCCGTTCTGAGTCCCGGCGCCTCTGAGCGCCCCAGCACATGGACACCGCACTGACCGGGGCCCGGGTCGAGGCCGTTGCCAGCCGCATCCTGATCGTGCGCGGACTGCGGGTGATCGTCGACGCCGACCTGGCGGCACTGTACGGGGTGCCGACCAAGCGCCTGAACGAGCAGGTGCGGCGCAACTCCGAGCGCTTTCCGGCCGATTTCCTGTTCCAGCTGACCCCGCAGGAAGTGTCCGACTTGAAGTCGCAAATTGCGACTTCAAGTTCGACCGCGACCTGGGGCGGCCGCCGCCACGCGCCGTTCGTGTTCACCGAGCATGGGGCGCTGATGGCGTCAACGGTGCTGAACAGCCCGCGCGCGGTCGAGGTCTCGGTATTCGTGGTGCGGGCCTTCGTGCAGCTGCGCGAACTGGCGACCGGCCACAAGGAACTGGCCCACCTGCTGCGTGACCTGGAGGCGCGCATCAAGCGCAAGCTGGTCGAACAGGATGAAACGATCTCCGGCATCCTCGAGGCGCTGGGCGAGCTGATGGAGCCGCCCGAACCGGAACGGCGGCAGATCGGTTTTGCCCCGCTCGAAGAGAAAAAAACGCAGCGCTGAGGTCCGGGCAGCGCTGTCGGCATCGTCAGGGCGCCGTCTTTGCGTCGAGCGCATTCACGATGCGCCGGTGGGCCGCGTCGTCAAGCGCATAGCCGCGCATCACCAGCAGCGAGAGCAGCGCGCCGGCTGCGGGAATCAGCCCCATGGTCGAGCGGATTGCCCCGAGCGTTGCCGGGCTCTGCGCCTGGTTGGCAAGGTAACCGCTGTGGTCCAGGTACAGGCCTGCGATCACGGCGGACAGGCCCATCGCGATTTTCTGGGTGAAGGAAGCGAACCCGAACACCTTGGCTTCGTCGCGCCGCCCGAAGCGCCACTCGTTGTACTCGACGGTGTCCGGCAGCATGGCCCAGAAGCACACCGCGTAAGCGGTGGTGCTGGCGGCCACCCCGCTGAGCAAGGCGATCGCCAGGGGCAGCGGAAGCTGGAGCGGAAGCTGCAGACACAGGGCAAAAACGGCGGTGGCCAGGCAGCCGAGCAGCCAGGCGCTGCGCTTGCTGGTGCGGCGGATGACCCACACCCACAGAGGCACGCTGATGACGCTGGCCGCGATCAGCAGCGGCACCGCGTAGCGCACGGCCTGCACCGCGCCCAGCACGTATTTGAAAAAATACACCATGTTGCGGGTGTGCATGGTCATCGTGAACGTGATCAGGAATTTGCCCAGCAGCACCCGCAGCAATGGCCCGCTACCGCGCACCACGCGCAGGAATGCCCACGCGTCCGGCAACAGCGGCGGCACCGGCTGCGCGGCGCCCTTTGCGTCGGGCGGTTCGCGCACCGCCACGAAGCAAAGCAGGAACGCGCACGTTGCCAGCACGCCGATGACGGCGGCGGCCAGCTCGTAGCCCTTGCTGCGCGCCTGCGCGCCGCCCAGCCAGTCGGCCAGGGCCGGCATCAGATACGCGACCGCCGCTCCGCCCAGGAACGCGCATTGCATGCGCAGCCCGGTGAGTGCCGTTCGCTCGTCGCTGTCGCGCGTGATCGCCACCGACAGCGAGGAGTACGGAATGGCCACCGCGGTGTACAGCGCGCGCACCAGCATCTGCGTGAGCAGCGTGTAGCCGATCAGCCACGGCAGGGGCAGGTGCGGTGCCGAGAAGGTCAGCGCGAAGGCGATTGCCAGCGGGGCCGAACCGAACAGCAGAAATGGGCGGTACCTGCCCCAGCGGGTTCGCGTGCGGTCGGCGATCACGCCCATGATGGGATCGGTCATGCCGTCCCACACCGACGCGATCAGATAGCAGGTGCCGGCCACGGCGGCCGGTATACCGAGCACGTCGGTCTGGAAGTAAATCAGGAACAGCCCCAGGCCCTGCCAGTACAGGTTGAATCCGAAGTCGCCGATGGCGAAGCCATAGCGCGCACGGGCCGAAAGCCCGCCACCTCGCGCGCGCTGCCACGGCGCCTGCTGCAGCTGCATCCGGTTCGTCTCCTTGGCGCCATCGCTGGCTCGCCAGTGTGGCACGTCGCGCCGGCCGGAAAACGTCAGGTGTGCATGCTGGCCGCTATGATGCCGGTGCGATAAGGAGTCAAGCAGCGATGAAGGCCGGCGACGGCAAGCCGACGATCACGGACGTGGCCCGCCTTGCCGACGTGTCGATGAAGACGGTTTCCCGGGGCATCAACAAGGAGCCCAACGTCAGCGAGGAACTGCGCGAGCGGGTGACGCGGGCGGCGACCATGCTCGGCTACCGGCCCAATTTCTCGGCACGCAGCCTGGCCGGCGTGCGTTCGTTCCTGATCGGTTACCTGTTCGGCGATCCAGGCGGTGACTACACCCACCGGGTCGAGGTGAGCCTGCTCAACCGCTGCCGCCAGGCCGGCTACCACTTGATGGTGGAACAGATCGATGCGGCCGCGTCCGACGTGGCCGAGCGCACCTCGGCCCTGGTGTCTCAGTTGCGTCTCGACGGAGTCATCCTCACCGCGCCGATCACCGATGACCGCGACGTGCTGCGCGTGCTCGACGTGGCTCGCGTGCCTTATGTCAGGATCGCGCCCGACATCGACTCTGACAGCTCGCCGCAGGTGCGTATCGACGATTTCCGGGCGGCGCGCGAATTGACCGAACACCTGATCGGGCTGGGCCATCGCCGCATCGGCTTCATCAAGGGCGACCCGCGCCATGCCGCGGCGCGCCTGCGCTTCGAAGGCTTTCGCAGCGGGATGCAGGCGCATGGGTTGGAGGCGCCGGATGCGCTGGTCGAGCAGGGTTCGTTTTCCTATCCTTCGGGACGGGAATGCGCGCAGCGCCTGCTGCAGCGGCCCTCGCGTCCCACCGCAATCGTCGCCAGCAACGACGACATGGCTGCGGCCGCGATCGCCGTGGCTCACGCTTTGAGCATCCGCGTGCCGCAGCAGCTGTCGGTGGTCGGTTTCGACGATGCGCCGATTGCGGAGGTGGTGTGGCCGGCCCTGACCACGGTGCGCCAGCCGATCGGGCAGATGGCCGAGGTCGCCGCGGACCTGCTGCTCGCGCGTGTTGCCAGCAGGAACGGCGCGGCCTGGCCGGATCCGATGCCGCGGTGCGAACTTGACTACCAGCTGATGCTGCGGCAATCGACCGCGCCCGCCCAATAGACAGCGCTGTCAGTTGCGTGGGGGAGGGCGGAACTCCATGCTCTTGCGGGCTGGCGCTTTCGCCAGCCCATGCGCGCAGACGTGCTCGACCAGCGCGCGATGCGACGGCAGGTCCGCCAGCGCCCGCAGCGATACCTGGCGGATCGTCCGAAACTCCTGGCGCGCGTCCTCGAAGCGGGCATAACAGGCCCGGACGGGCTCGAGGTCGGTCTTGTATTCCATGCCATACAGTACGAACTGCCAACTGGCCGGCAGATACATCTCCAGATCGGTGACGAAATCGAGACGATGCGGGGGCCGGCAGCGCCACATCGACAGCTTTTCCTTCAGCGTGTCCGGTGCCGTGCGCGGATCGGCATTGTCGATCCAAAATGGCGTATCGGTGCGCTGGGTCAGGCAGTAGTGCATCTTGACGAAGTTGACGATCCGCTCGAAGCGTGCCCGCATCAGCTCGTTGAACAGCTTCGCCACGGGCGCTGTGTTGCCGTCGAAGGGGAACAGATACCCGATCAGGTAGGCGGCTGTCTCGATCAGGCCGATGCCGGACGATTCGAGCGGCTCGAGGAATCCGGCCGACAGTCCCACCGAGACGCAGTTCTTCACCCACTGGGCCTCGCGATATCCAACATTGAGCTTTAAGTGCCGCGCGCTCAGCGCGTCGCTGGACGGTCCGATATACGAGCGCAGTACCTGCTCGGCCCGCGCGTCGTCGGTGTAGCGGCTCGAATACACGTACCCGATGCCGCGCCGCTTCTGCAGGCCGATGTCCCAGGTCCAGCCCGCCTCGTGTGCCGTCGAGATCGTGTAGGACGCGATCGGCGCATCCGGACGCTCGTAGGGCACCTGCATCGCGACGGCGCGGTCCACGAACAAGATGTCGTTGATGTTGCGAAACGGTGACCCCAGCGCGCCGCCGATCAGCGCGCCGCGAAAGCCGGTGCAGTCGACGTACAGGTCCGCCTTCAGCGGTCCGCTCTCACGCGTCACCACCGCGCCGATCGCCCCGCTCGGGTCGAGCTCGACCCGCTCGACCGTGGCCAGAACGTGCGCCACGCCGAGACTTCTCGCGTGCTCGCCGAGCAGCGCGGCGAAGCGTGCTGCATCGAAGTGATAGGCGTAATTCAGCGGGCCGAGAAAATCGGCGTCGCCGACCCGCTTGGGCCCGTGCGAGGCGTCCGCGACCCGTTTTTGCAGGGTGGCGGCCTCGGCAAAGGCGACCCCTGGGCCGGCGGCGCCCAGCAGCCAGTAGGGGAGCAGTTCGGGACCTCCGGGCTTCTGGCTGGGCAGGCTGAACGGGTGGAAATAATGACCCGCTCCGGCAACCCCGCGCGCGCGCACCCAGTCGACGAACTTGATGCCCTGCTTGAACGTGGCGTTGCTTTCACGCAGGAAGCGCGCCTCGTCGATCCCGATCGCGGCGAGCGTGCCTTTGATCGAGGGGAAGGTCCCCTCGCCAACGCCGATGATGCCGATGTCGCTGGATTCGACCAGCGTCACGCGCACCCCGTCGCCCGACGCCGTGCCGAGCGTGCGCGCCAGAAAGGCCGCGGTGAGCCAGCCGGCGGTGCCGCCCCCGACGATCAGCACACTTTGAATCGGTTTCATCACCTGTCGCCCCGGGTTTGGAGCACCTCGCGCAGGTGGCCCCGGGCGGCGCTCAGGGGCCATGATAATGCGCAACAAGATAGCGCTGTCATTTTAATTGACAGCGCTGTCTTTATGCCGCATGATGCACCAAATAAATCCGGCTGCACCCAATAAGCCAGCGTCGGCATCAGGCCCGCCAGCGCATATTCAGGAGAGGAGACAAGATGAGGTCAAGACAGCCCGCGTTCCGCAAGAAGTCGCGGACTCCCATTCAATTGGCCGTTCTGGCGCTGTTTGCCGGAGCCGGAGCCAATGCGGCGCACGCGCAATCCGCCAGTGCCGACGCCGCAGCCTCGGAGTCCGCAGTGCAGGAGGTCGTCGTGACCGCGACCAAGCGCGCGACTTCGTTGCAGGACACTCCGATTGCTGTCACCGCGATCAGCGCAACCGCCCTGGAACAGGCGCACGTCCAGACCATCCAGGACGTGGTGCATCTGGTGCCCAGCTTCCAGGCGACCACGGAAGGCGACCACGGCGTCATCACGATGACTTTGCGCGGCATCGGCAATGACAGCGCCAAGACCGAATACGCGGATCCGGAGGTCGCCCTGTTCGTCGACGGCATCTATGCGCCGCGCGCCGAAGGAGCCGCCACCCTTTTGTTCGACATGGACTCCATCGAAGTGCTGCGCGGACCGCAGGGCACCTTGTGGGGCCGAAACTCCACGGTGGGCGCGGTCAACATGCAGACCGCCAAGCCGGTGCTGAACCAGACGTTCTCCAATTTCGAGGGCGGTGCCGGCAGCTACAGCCGTATGGGGGCGCGCGGCGCGTTCAACGTCCCGCTGACCGATGCCATGGCGCTGCGCTTCGCATTCGTGCACGAACAGCATGACGGCTACGTCGACTATCAGCCGGCGCCGCATCCTTCTCTGGCCAGCCAGCAAGCGGCGGTTGCGGCGTACAACGCCACTTCCGGAAACCCTCCGGTGGCCTTCCAGGCGCTGAACTCGAACCTGTTCGTCCAAGGCGGGCCCAGGTACAACTCCCAAAACCAAAGCGCGGCGCGCCTGAGCATGCTTTGGAAGCCGATCGGCGCACTGACCTGGGATCTGTCCTGGGAATACTTCGTGGATCGTGGCACGCCGGTCATGAACCTGCTGCAGGATCCGCGGCCGGGCACGAGTTTCTGGTCAGCGCTGATCAGCGTCGCACCCTACCTTCAACGCAACGTAAGTACCGTGCGCAGCCGCGTCGACTACAGCATCAACGACTATCTGAACCTGACCTACATCGCGGGCTTTTCGAAATTCAACGGCTCCTCCGACTTCGACCAGGCGGGCGGCGCCAAGGTGCCCACCAGTTTTACGACCGGCGCCACCTATCAGGAAGACCGCACCAATTTCTCGCACTATTCCAACACCAGCCACGAACTGGAGCTGCAGTCCGCCGGCAAGCAAATGGTCGACTGGATCCTGGGCCTGTACTACGCGGCGGAAGACAACAGCATCCGCTTCGACATTCCGATTTTCAACGGTACGCAGCAAGGCACGGTGGGCTGGCAGGGCTCGTTCATTCAGCCGAAGGAAACGGTGGACTCGGAGGCAGGGTTCGGCCAAGCCACCTGGAATGTGAACGACACGGTGCACCTGACCGGCGGTCTGCGCTACACCCACGACGACCGCAAGAACGAGGGCGGTATCAACTGGGGCTGGGCCTACAACCCGGCGGTGCCCCAGGTGCCGATCGATCCGAGCTTCAATCCGGCGAATCCCGGCTCCGGATTCTCGCCCGGGCACAACGACGGGCATTACACCGGCAGCAAGGTGACTTACCTGGCACGAGCCAACTACGACGTGACGCATGATTTCCTGGGGTATGTGAGCATTTCCACCGGCTACAAGTCCGGCGGTCTGCAGGACGGCGGCCGTCCCTACGGCCAGGAGTCGCTGACCAATTACGAAGTCGGCACCAAGCACACGCTGCTGGGCGGAGCGGTCAAGTTCAACAATGCGCTGTACTACGAAGACTTCAAGGACTTCCAGTTCAGCGCTCCGGTGACCAATCCGGACGGAACCCATTCGCTGGCGACTTCGAATGCGCAAGGTGCCAAGGTCTATGGCCTCGAATCCGAACTGGCCGCGAAACTGACGCGCGACGACAAGCTGCAACTGTCGCTGGCGTACACCCACACCAGGCTGGGTCACTTGATCGCCGGCAGTAACGACTATGCGTTGCCGAAGTGCGCGGCGGACCCCAAGATTTCCACATGCCTTGACGTGACCGGTCATGATCTTCCGCACGCACCGAGATTCGCTGCCCAGATCCAGTACGAGCACTTTTTCCGCCTGAGCAACGGCGGCACTGTGTCGCCGCGCGTGAGCCTGCACTATGAGACGGCAAGCTGGCTCAGCGTCTTCAATCTGGGCTCGCCGGACCAGCAAGGCTCGTACACGCGCACGGATCTGGGCCTGCACTACGCGGCGCCCAAGGGCTGGTACATCGATGGCTACGTGCAGAACGTCGAGAATTCCAAGGTCAAGACCAATGCGCAAAACGCATTCGGCCCCTGGCAGTCCGAGTACCTGCCGCCGGTGACCTTCGGCGCGAATGTCGGGATCCAGTTGTAGGCCTCGCACGAGCCCGCCGCTGGTCGGCGCATTGCGAGCCTGAAGCCGGCGCCACCGATGAAAATGGCTGCAATGCTGCTGGCGTCCGGGGCGGCTGCCGTCCTGTTGGGCAGCGGGCAGCAAATCCAGGCGGCAGCGGGAGATGCGCACCCGCAGCTGTGGCCGCGGGCCAGGAGCGAAGGTCTGGTCGACGAACGCACCGAGACTCTGGTCACTCAACTGGTGGCGCGCATGAGCCTTGAAGAGAAGGTCGGCCAGATGATCCAGGCCGACATTTCAAGCATCAAGCCGGAAGACCTGCGCGCCTATCCGCTGGGTTCGATCCTGGCCGGCGGCAACTCCCCGGCGCTCGGTGCAACCGACTCGCGCGCCCCCGCCGCCGCGTGGGTCCAGACAGCCCGGGCTTTCCGCCGCGTGTCGCTGGAACAGCGTCCGGGGCACACGCCGATCCCGGTCATGTTCGGCGTGGACGCCGTGCACGGCAACAGCCACGTGGTCGGCGCTACCGTGTTTCCGCACAACGTCGGTCTGGGCGCCGCGCGCGACGCGGATCTGGTGCGCCGCATCGGCGAGGCGACCGCGCAGGAAACTGCCGCGACCGGCTTCGACTGGGCCTTCGGTCCGACCCTGGCCGCGCCGCAGGACGAGCGCTGGGGCCGTCACTACGAAGGTTATTCCGAAGACCCGGCGCTGGTGCGCCGCTATGCGGCAGCGATGGTGCGCGGTCTGCAGGGAGAGGCTGGCGCGGGGGGCGTGCTCCAGAAGGGCCACGTCGCGGCCTCGGCCAAGCACTTTCTGGCCGACGGCGGCACCCGGGGCGGCGTCGATCAGGGCGACGCCGACATCAGTGAGGCCGAGCTGATCCGAGTCCACGCGCAGGGCTACCCGGCCGCGATCGAGGCGGGGGTGATGACGGTGATGTCTTCGTTTTCGAGCTGGCAGGGCGTCAAGATGACGGGCAACCAAAGCCTGCTCACCGGTGTACTGAAGCAGCGTCTGGGTTTCGACGGATTCGTGGTCAGCGACTGGAACAGCCACGGCCAGGTGCCCGGTTGCACCAACCAGAGCTGCCCGGCCGCGGTCAATGCCGGCGTCGACATGCTGATGGCGCCCCACGACTGGAAGGCGCTTTACCGCAACATGCTGGCCCAGGTGCGCGCCGGCGACATTGCGCCGGGCCGCATCGACGATGCGGTGCGCCGCATTCTGCGAGTCAAGCTCAAGCTCGGCCTGTTCGACACGGCCCGGCCCTGGGAAGGGCGCGCCGACGTGCTTGCCAGCGCGCAGCATCGTGCGCTGGCGCGCGAGGCCGTGCGCAAGTCGCTGGTGCTGCTGAAGAACGACGGCGTGCTGCCGCTGCGCGCCTCGAGCCGCGTCCTGGTGGCCGGCTCGCTCCTGATGATTGGCGCCGGCCTGGCGTTTCTGGCCTTGTTCTTGGTTTACGGCTCGCCGATTGCCGTTCTTCCGATTGTGATGGCGATTCCCGCCATATGCGTCACGTTCCTGTGTGTACAAGGCTTAACGCACGTCGCCGGCGCCAATCATCATTCCCTGCAGCATGTTGGCCCTGTTCGGGCCCGCATTGGACAGCAATTGCGCGAAGCCCGTGATCGTCAGCGTGTATCCAGGCGGGGTCGCCTTTTGTAAAACTCGCGGCATCCGACCCTCAATTCCAGCGCCGGGACCGTAGTCCGGATTGGGAATACTGATCAGAGCCCATGTCGCGCGGCCCTGATCAATGATGAACAAGGGATCTCCGGTGGTAGCGAAGTCCGCGACCGCGAGCGGACCCGCGTCATAGGCGGCGGCAAAAGTCTTTGCCGCCAATGAGCGTGCCTCAGGCGAGTCCATGGTTGTCCCAGACGGCAAGCGCAAGATCGGCAATGTCGCTTCAAATTCAGCGTCCAGGCCAAAGCGCTCCGTGATTTTCAGGTTCGCTTCATAGCCCGGCTGCCCGGGGGTCGTATATTTGTAGTCCAGGCGCGGGCCCAGTTTTCCGATCGTAGCAATACTGATGGCGGACAGCGCCAGCCATGCCAGCACGACCAATAGTTTGTGTCGGAGGACGAACTCGGCCATGGGCGTGCTGATTCCGGCTAGTGCTTGTAGGTAAATGACACGCCGAACATTCTTGGCGCATTCCAGTCGCCGACGTACATCTTGTTTATCTTGTTTCCATCGGCATCGGTCGCGATGAATTCCGGAATGGTGGCGTAAAAGGCCGTCAAGTCCGTGGCGTTGATGATATAGCGCTTGTTATTGACGTTATTGGCCCACAGCGAAACCGCCCACGCGCCATCCGCCGACGTCCAGTTGGCTTGCAGATTCACCAAACCAGTAATGCGGGTGTTGTTGGTGATGAACGAATAGTCGTTGTTTTCATTCTCGAAGTACTTTTTCCCCTGATAGGAAACATCGCCGCCGATCCGAATTTCACCGCCGCCGAGTTGCGGTGCTACGAAATGGACGTCGGCGCCGGCCGTGTAGTGATACTTGACGTCAAAAGGTATTTGGTTGCCTGTGAATACTGAACCATCGCCTTGAATGTACCGGGTGTATTTCGCATTCATATAGCTGTAGTTCCCCATCAGCGTGAGCCATGACAGCACATTGAACGTGCCTTCCAATTCGAAGCGCCAACCGTTTCCCAATCCATAGCCGACGCTGATTTGCGCATCATATCCTGGGCTTTGCCGGATATCGAACCTGCCCCCGATACCTGTGGTCGCAGCCGTCGCTTTCGTCGAGAACGGCATCCAAACGCCGGCACCCGCGCCCAAATAGATTCCCTGGATTGGTTGCGCCTGGGCGATCCCTGACGTCACGCAGACCAGCAGCGCCAGGATCACTGATCGCAGCCACATGCCATTCGCTCCTTCATTCCGTGCGGCACGGGCCACGCCGTGTTCGCTCTGCCTTAACGATATGCGCGCGGCGTTGCCAGTATGACCC
>Ga0137412_10001841_pt1 | contig 16609 bp, 16 predicted proteins | sample CZODoug2_1_16fun_FD_122160 | JGI IMG/M metagenome (GOLD analysis project Ga0137412, IMG submission 122160) | Vadose zone soil fungal communities from Angelo Coast Range Reserve, California, USA - CZODoug2_1_16fungal (Hybrid Assembly) | ecosystem: Environmental > Terrestrial > Soil > Vadose zone...
TCCCAGGCCTGGTTCGTGGTCGGCGTGGCCGTGGTGCCGACGCTGTTGGTCGCGGTGCCGTTCGGGGTGATCATCTCGATCCAGATCGGCAGCCTGGCCCAGCAGGTCGGCGCCACCTCCTTCATCGGCGCGGCCAACGGTCTCGGGGTGATCCGGCAGGGCGCGCCGATCGTGGTCGCGCTGCTGCTGGCCGGCGCGGTGGGCTCGGCGATCTGCGCCGACCTCGGCGCCCGCACCATCCGCGAGGAGATCGACGCGCTCGAGGTGCTCGGCATCTCGGCGATCCAACGGCTGGTGGTGCCGAGGATCCTGGCGACGATGTTGGTCGGCATGCTGCTCTGCGGCGTGGTGGCGTTCGCCGGGGTGCTCACCGGCTTCCTGTTCAACGTGCTCGCCCAGGGCGGCACCCCGGGCAGCTACATCGCCTCCTTCGCCGCGTTCGCCCAGCCCGCCGACCTGGCGCTGGCCGAGGTCAAGTCGGCGGTGTTCGGGGTCCTGGTGGCGCTGGTGGCCTGTTACAAGGGGCTCAATGCGAAGGGCGGCCCGAAGGGGGTCGCGGACGCGGTGAACGCCACCGTGGTGCTCTCCGTGGTGCTGCTGTTCGCGGTGAACGTGGTGGTCACCCAGATCTACGCGGCCCTGGTGCCGCAGCGGCTGGGCTGAGCGATGACCAACGCTTTACCGGCGCCGGTGCGGATGCTGAGCAGGGCCGTCCGGCGCCCGTACAACTCGCTGGCCGGGCTCGGCCACCAGGCCACGTTCGTCGCGCGCGCGATGGGTTCGATCCCGCTGACCATGCGGTATTACTCCGGCGAGGTGTTCCGGCTGCTCGGCGACATCTGCTGGGGTAGCGGGGCGATCGTGGTGGGCGGCGGCACCATCGGGGTGATGGTGCTGTTGGCGCTGTTCACCGGCGCCTCGGTGGGCATCGAGGGGTTCAACGCGCTGGACATCCTCGGGCTGGCGCCGCTGACCGGCTTCGTTTCCGCCTACGGCAACACCAGAGAGATCGCGCCCATCGTCGCGGCGGTGGCCTTCGCCGCGCAGGCCGGCTGCCGATACACCGCCCAGCTCGGCGCGATGCGGATCTCCGAGGAGATCGACGCGCTGGAGTCGATGGCCATCCGCCCGCTGCCGTACCTGGTGACCACCCGGATGATCGCCGCCTTCCTGGCCATCATTCCGCTGTACCTGATCGGCATGGGCGGCAACTACCTGGCCACCCAGCTGGTGCTCAGCTTTGGCTATGGCCAGTCCTCGGGCACCTACCTGCATTACTTCCACGAGTTCCTGGTGCCCATCGACATCTTCTACTCGGTACTCAAGGCGGTCATCTTCGTGGTGATCGCAACCTTGATCCACTGCTACTTCGGCTTCAACGCATCCGGCGGGCCGCAGGGTGTCGGCCAGGCATCCGGGCGGGCGATCCGGACCAGCATCATCGCCATCGTGCTGACCGACATGCTGATCACCATGGCGCTCTGGGGCTTCGACCCCGGCGTCCGGATCTCGGGGTGACGGGTGCCCTACGTCGCTGATTCCACCGGCCGGGGGGTACCCGCGGCCACCCTCGTCCGGCGCGGTGTGCTCGCGCTGCTGCTGGTGTTCGCGATCATTGCGCTGTTGCTGATGCAGTACCGGGGGGTGTTCCGGTCGGTGTTCCCGGCCACCGCGCTGGTCACCGACGTCGGTGACGGGCTGCAGGCCGGCGCGGATGTGAAGCTGCGCGGCGCGCTGGTCGGCGCGGTCGGCGGGGTGGGGGTGCGGCCCACCGCCGACGGGCAGACGCTGCACGCCATTGACCTGCAGCTGAAGCCGGCGCTGGCGGCCGGGATCCCGGCCGGGGTGACCGCAAGGGTGGTGCCCACCAACGTCTTCGGCGCGCCGTCGGTGGAGCTGCTCGACCCGGCCACCCCGACCGACAGCACGCTGGCCCGAGGCGCCGTCATCCGCGGTGATCAGTCCGAAGCCACGCTGCAGCTGCAGACGGTGATGAGCCAGCTGAACAAGGTGCTGCGCGCGGTACACCCGGCCCAGTTGAACGTGGCGTTGACCAACATCTCCCAGGGGCTGCAGGGCCGGGGCGTCAAGATCGGCTCGATCGTCTCCCGGCTGGACCCCTACCTGAGCACGTTGAACGGGCACACCGACGACTTCTCCGCCGACCTGGCACTGCTCGGCACCGACCTGCAGGGCCTGGCCGACGCGGCGCCCGCGCTGCTGGACACGGTGGACAACGCGGTCACCACCACCAAGACCATCGTGGACAAGCGAGACCAGCTGGTGCACACCCTGACCGCGGGCACGGATACCGCCGACAAGCTGCACGATTTCCTGTCCGACAACGACGACCGGATCATCCGGCTGGTCCGTGACGGCAGCGGCATCGCCCACACCCTCGCCCCGCAGCGGGACCTGATCACCCACTCGCTGATCAGCCTCGGCCGGGGGGCCGCGCAGCTGGGCAGGGGGATCGACCCGGAACAGCACGGTGCGCTGGGGCTGCAGATCAGCCTGCTGCCGTTCGCGCCGTACACCGCCGCCGACTGCCCGCGCTACCCGGGGATGAGCGGTCCGAACTGCGGCGACCGGGTGCCCCCACCCGGTGCTCTGCCCCCGTCGTTCCCCTTCTACCAGGGCATCCCGCCACCGCCACCGCTGCTGCCGGAGCGCAACGCGGACACCGGGGACAAGAACTCGCTGCCCGGGCTGTTCCCCAACTTCAGCCCGTCCAGCTACCAGACCCCGCCAGCCGGCGGCAGCGTGGGCCCGGTCGGCTCGGCGGCCGAGGCGCGGACCATCAACACGCTGTTGGGCACCCCGAACGGTGGCGCGGCCGGCACGCTGCTGCTCGGCCCGATCCTGCGCGGCTCGACGGTGGTGTTGCCGGCGTGAGCGTCCGCAAGGAGCTGATCAAGCTCATCGCCTTTTCGCTGGTCGCGCTGGCGGTGCTCTGGCTGCTGTGGTCGACGCTGCTGAACGTGACCGCCGGGGCGACCAGGACGTACACGGCCGACTTCTCCGACGTCTCCGGGCTGCGTGAAGGCGACAACGTGCGGATCGCCGGAGTACGGGTGGGCCGGGTGGAAACGATGACGCTGGTCGGCACGCACGCCGAGGTGGAGATGAGCGTGCTGGCCGACCAGCCGGTCTTCGAGAACACCCGGGCGGTGATCCGTTACCAGAACCTGGTCGGCCAGCGGTTCGTATCCCTGGTGCCCGGCGCCGGGGCGGCCCGGCCGCTGCCCGACGGCGGACGAATCCCGATACAGCACACCGAGCCGTCGTTCGACCTCTCCGCGCTGCTCAACGGCTTCCAGCCACTGTTCACCGTGCTGCAGCCGGCGGACGTGAACAAGCTGTCGGACAACATCGTGGCTGTGCTGCAGGGCGCCGACCCGGAAATCGACCCGCTGCTGGACCAGACCACCCAGCTGACCAACTCGATCGCCGACCGCGACCAGGTGATCGGCTCGGTGATCACCAACCTGAACACCGTGCTGGACCAACTGGCCGGCAAGGGCCCCGAGCTGGACTCGTTGATCGACCAGTCCCGGCGGCTGGTGAACGGGCTGAACTCGAACACCGACACCATCTTCGGCTCGGTGCAGCGGGTGCGGGAGTTCACCGGCAATGCCGAGGACCTGATCTCCGACATCCGCCCGGACATCCGCCGTGACATCCGCAGCGCCAGCCGGGCCGCCGAGGTCTACGCCGACGCGAAGTCCGACTTGTCCGACACCTTGCGGGCATTCCCGCCGTTCCTGGCCGGCGTGGCCCGGGTGACCCAGTACGGCTCGTGGGTCAATCTCTACGCCTGCAGCATCTCGGTCAACATCCCCCCGGTCGCCGAGATCAATCTCGACGTGCTGAAGCCGTTGGTCGGCGACACACACAGCGAGGTGTGTCGATGAGCCCGCTGTTCAAGCCGCTGCGCGCGCGCAACCCGTTCTGGCTGGGCATCGTCGCCGCCGGGGTCATCGTGGTGCTGGTGCTGGGCGCCCTGGGCTTCGGGACGCTGGGGCTTGGGCAGGCCCGGTACGCCGCCGAGTTCGCCCACTCCGGCGACCTGCGGGTGGGGGACCCGGTGCGGGTGGCCGGGATGGACATCGGCGAGGTCACCCAGGAAAAGATCGAGTCCGACCACGTGCTGGTCTCGTTCCGGATCGACCGGGACGTCGAGCTGGGCGGGGACACCCGCGCCACCATCAAGTTGGCCACCCTGCTCGGCGGCCGCTACCTGGAGCTGACCCCGGCTGGCACGGGTGAGCTGAGCCGTAGCCGGATTCCGCTGGCACACACCGCGGTGCCCTACGACCTGCAGACGGTCATCCAGACCGGCACTCCGCTGCTGGAGGAGCTGGACCCGGCGAAGTTGCAGGCTGCGCTGCGCGCGGTGAGTAACAACCTGCGCGGGGAGGGTCCGCGGATCAGTGCCGCGCTGGACGGGCTGTCCCGGCTGTCCGCCGTGGTGGTGGCCCGCCGCGACCAGGTGGCGCACCTGATCACCAGCGCGGACACGGTCACCCAGTTGGTGAACCAGCGCAGCGACCGGCTGTTCGCCCTGATGGGACAGTCCGACCAGCTGCTGCGCGAGCTGCTGCGCCGCCGCGAGGTGATCCGGGGCATGCTCAACGACCTGGCCTCGCTGACCAGCGAGCTGCGCAAGACCATCGATGAGAACCAGTCCCAGATCGGGTCGCTGCTGGACAACGCCAGGGAACTCACCGAGGTGCTACGCAAGCAGGACGACTCGGTGGACCGCGCGATGGAGCTGATCGCCCCGGCCGGCCGCTACCTGAATAACGCGTTTGGCAACGGCCCCTACCTGGAGGCGTACCTGCCTTACTCGATCCTCCCGGACAACGTCTTGTGCCGGGTCGGCGCCGTCAAGGGGTGCAAGTGATGTCGCTGAGCTCCCGATGGAACGGGCGTGCCGCGCTCAGCGCGCTGGTCACCGTGATGACCGTGGCGGTGGTCTCGGGCTGCGGTGTGTTCAGCGCGTCGCCGATGCGGATCTCCGCCCAGTTCCAGGACTCGGTCGGCCTCTACGTCGGTAACGACGTGTCGGTGCTGGGGCTCAAGGTCGGCTCGGTGACCGCGATTCACCCCGAGGGCACCCACGTGGTGGTGGACATGGCCATCGACCCAGAGGTGAAGGTGCCGGCGAACGTCGGCGCGGTCACCATGTCGCCGTCGGTGGTGACCGACCGGCGGGTGGAGCTGACCCCGGTGTTCCGGGGCGGCCCGACCATCCGCGACGGCGACCTGATCCCGATCGACCGTACCCACACCCCGGTGGAGATCGACCGGGTGTTCGCCGCCGTCGATCGGCTGACCAGCCAGTTGAACTCCGCGCAGGGCGGCAACCCGGCGCTGGCCGACGCGGTGAACGTGGCCGCCGATACGTTCCAGGGCAACGGTGAGAAGGTCCGCCAGGCGGTGCACGGACTGGCCGCCGCGGTCGGGGTGGGTGCCGACCAGCGCGACCAGCTGGTCAATCTGATCAAGGACGTGGACCAGCTGACCCAGACGGCGGCGAACAACGACCACACCATCCGCCAGTTCTCCACCAATCTCACCGACGCCACCGCGCTGCTCAACGACCAGGGGCCGCACCTGCGCCGCGTGCTGGACAACCTCAACCAGCTGCTGGACCAGGCCAACCAGCTCATCTCGGACAACCGGGACAAGGGCGAGGACACCCTGCACAACCTCCAGGTCACCGCCCGCACCCTGGCCGACCGCCGCCGCGAGCTGGCCGAGGCGGCCGACGTGCTGCCCACCCTGTACCAAAACCTGTACAACATGGTCGACTGGGACCGCGGCGGTGCCCGGGCGCACGTCGGGCTGGACCAGATCCTGCTGGGCACCCAGCTGCTCCAGCTTGTCTGCGAAAGGGTCAACCTGCCGCTGCTGTGCAAGCCGGACAGCTCCGGCCAGCTCACCGACGCCAGCCTGGCGAACCTGCTGCTCGGCGGTGTGAAGTGAGCCGCCGGTGGCGGGCCGCGGTCGCGGCGGCGCCACTGCTCGTCGCCGCGCTGGCCGGCTGCGGCGTCAGCGCCACCGACCTGCCGATACCCGGCGGCGGGGTGGAGGGGCCCAGCTACCAGCTGACCGCGGTGTTCGCCGACGCGCTGAACCTGCCCGACGGCGCGCACGTGAAGCTGAACGGTGACGACATCGGCCGGGTGCAGCGCATCCAGGCCAAGGACTACACCGCCCGGGTGACCATGGCGGTCCGCCAGGACGTCACCCTGCCCCGGGGCAGCAGGGCTGAGCTGCGCCAGGCCACCCCGCTCGGCGAGGTGTTCGTGGCCATCCACCCGCCGGAGCATCCGCCGCCCGGCCCGCCGCTGCGCGACGGGGACACCATCGAGCTGCCCGCCACCGAGGCGGCGGCCAGCGTCGAGGACCTGCTCGCCGCGCTTTCCACGCTGGTCAACGGCGGCGGCCTGGCCCAGCTGCAGACCATCGTGACCGAGCTGAACGCGGCCACCGACGGGCGGGCCAACCAGATCGCGCACCTGCTCGGCCAGACCACTCAGACCATGGCCACGCTGAACGCCCGCACCCAGGACATCGACCGGATCCTGGCCGCCAGCCAGCGGCTCACCGACACCCTCGTGGCGCGCCGGGACACCATCGACACCGCGTTCTCCGACTTCACCCCGGCGATCAAGGTGTTGGCCGACGAGACCGACCGGTTCACCAAGGCGCTGCACGCCGCCGGCAAACTCAGCGACACCGGCGACGACCTCATCGACGACAGCGACTCGGACATCCGATCGATCGCCCGGGATATCGGGCCGGTGCTGGACGGGTTCGCCAACCTGGGGCCGAACCTGGCCCCATCGCTGCGCAACATCGTGGGGTTCGGAAAGATCATCGAGTCGATCACCAAGGGGGAGTCGGCCGCCGCCGACGCCAGACTCTCGCTGCTGCCGCTACCCATCGTCATCCCACGGCCCGGGGACAACCTGCCGGGCCTGAACGACCTGGTGGACGGCGAGCAGTCGTTCGCCCAGCACCTGCAGCACCAGTTCAGCACCCTTGGCGGGCTCCGATGATCAAGATGCGATCCCTGGTGACCATGGTGGCGATGCTGGTGCTGCTGGCCGTCGGGCTGAGCTACATCCTCATCGCGGTGGTGCAGATCGACCCGCTCAACCGGCCGATGCGGGTGACCGTGAACGCGGCCCGCTCCGGAGGGCTGCTGGATCACTCACAGGTCACCTACCGAGGCTTTCCGGTGGGCCGGGTAACCGCGATCGGGCTGCGGCCCGGCGGGGTCCAGATCTCGGTGAACATCGACGAGGGCACCCAGATCCCGGTAGACACCGACGTCGCGGTGGCCAACCTGTCGGCGGCCGGCGAGCAATACCTGGACTTCCGGCCACGCACCGACCGAGGCCCGTTCCTGACCAACGGCGCGGTGGTCGACGAGCGGGACACTCGCACGCCCATCCCGTTCTCGCAGGTCGTCTCGAACGTGAGCCGGCTGGCCGGGCAGGTGGATCCGGCCAGGGTCACCGTGGTCGTCGACGAGCTGTCCCGGGCGTTCAACGGGACCGGCCCGGACATCCAGCGGGTGCTGGACGGCGGGGACTTCCTGCTGGCCGGGCTGGAGGGCGTGCTGCCGCAGACGGTGAACACGCTGCGCAACGGGCGGATCGTGCTGGGCACCGTGTCCGACCTACGCGGCGATCTGATCCAGTTCAGCCACGACGGACGGGACCTGACCGCCACCCTCAAGGACGCCGACCCGAAGATCCGCGAGCTGCTGAACGATTCGCCGGACACCCTCAAGTTGATCGGCAACGTGGTGGAAAAGGACGGGCCCTCGGTGGGTGCCCTGCTCGGTGACCTGGCCACCACCAGTCATGTGGCGGCGCTGCGGCTGCCGGCGATCTCCCAGTTCCTGCCCGGGTTGGACAAGTTCGGCCCGATCGTGGCGGCCGTGGTGCACGGCGACACGACGCAATTCCTCGTCGATCTCTATCCGCGGCCCTCGTGCGACTACGGCACGCACCGCAGGCCGCCGACCATCGACGGTAGCCCTCCGCCGAGGATCTACCGGTACTGCACCCAGACCGGGCCGAGGCTGCAACAACGGGGTTCCACTAATGTGCCCAGACCACATGGCGACGACACCGCCGGGCCCCCACCCGGCGCCGACCCGGAGCAGCGGGCCCAAGGGCCGGTCGACTCCGAGGACAACTGATCGACTGACCACCACCAGGAGGCCCCGGTGAGCGGAGCGGACGAATCAACCACGGTGCTAGCCGAGCCGACCAAGGCCGCTGAGGCCGCCGTCGAAGTGGCCAAGGGCGAGCCGGCCAAGACCGGGCGGTTCCCGTTGCGGCTCTCCGGACTGGCCGCGATCGCGGTCGCGGCAGTGCTGGTCCTCGCGGTCGCGGCGGCGGTGACCTTCGGCGTACTGCTGCAACAGCGGGCCGCCACCGATCGGGCCGGTGCGCAGGCGCTGGCCACCGCCAAGGCCTACGCGGTCACCGTGACCAGCTACGACTACCAGAACCTGGACCGCAACTTCGCCGACGTGCTGGACGGCGCCACCGGCGAGTTCAAGGACCAGTACTCCGGCGCCAGCCAGACACTGCGGCAGCTGATCGCCAACGCCAAGGCCACCGCGAAGGGCACCGTGCTGGGCGCGGGCATCGAGACGGAGAGCGCCGACCAGGTCCAGGTTGTGGTCTTCGTGGACCAGTCGATCAGCAACGCGGCCACCACCCAGCCCCGGATCGACCGCAACCGGGTGCTCATGACGCTCACCCCGCACGACGGCCGCTGGCTGGTCGGCAAGCTCGAACTTATGTGACCCGCACGGCACGGTCGGTGGCGAGTCTGTCTGTTGCTGGTAGACCTACTTTCAGATCCGCTCTACTGCGCAGCGGTGCACGGAAGGATGTGTCGAGGCCATGCGACAGTTGACCGCCGCCGCCACCCGACGGGCGCGCACTAATGGGGGCCCGAGATGAGGGTCGCGGCGGTAACCGGGGGCGCCCGCGGCATCGGGCGGGCCATCGCCACCCGGCTGGCCAGCACCGGCGCGCGGGTGGCGATCGGCGACATCGACCACGACCTTGCGCGCGCCACCGCGGGAGAGATCGACGGCGCTGTCGGGTTCGGACTGGATGTGGCCGACCCAGCGGCGTTCGAGGCCTTCCTCGGCGAGGTGGAGGGCCAGCTCGGGCCGATCGACATCCTGGTCAACAACGCCGGGATCATGCCGATCGGGCCGTTCCTGGAGCAGGATCCCGCACTGGCCAGGCGCGCGGTGGAGATCAACCTGCACGGTGTGCTCAACGGGGTCCGCGCCGTGCTGCCCCGGATGCTGCGCCGCGGCGGTGGGCACATCGTCAACATCGCCTCGACCGCCGGCAAGGTCGCCACCCCCGGAGGTGTGCTGTATGCGGCGACCAAGCACGCCGTGGTGGGTCTGAGCGACGGGATCCGCCAGGAGTTCGGCCCGAAGGGGATCTGGGTCACCACGGTACTGCCCTCGTTCACCAACACTGAGCTGATCTCCGGCACCAAAGGGTTGCGCGGTGTGCCGACCGTCGAACCGGACGACGTCGCCCGGGCGGTCATCAACGCGATCGAACGTCGGCGCACCACGGTGTATGTGCCCCGGTTCCTGCGCGCCTCGATCTGGCTGCACGACTCGCTTCCGGCGCGCGTCAACGACGCGATCCTGAAGTTCTACCGCGGCGACACCGTGTTCCTGGACATCGACGCCGAGCAACGCAAGGCCTACGACAGCCGCATCCAGGAGCCCGGCCAATGACCGCCACCACAGGCCCGCCCGCCCCGGCCGCACCAGCGCCGCTCCACTAATGTGCCGGTGACTCGGTCGGCGAGGGCACCGAGACGGGCCGGCGGCTGGAGCTGATGTGACCGATGCGGAGCGGGAACGTGGCCTCAAACAGCTGCGCTCCCTGCTGGACCCGGTCCGTCTGGACCGGGAACCGGATGACTCAGCCGGCTACCTGGACCTGCTCGGCGAGGACGCCGGCCAGCCCAGGACGCCGGCCCAGCGGGCCATGCGGAGCAGTGTGGTCGCCGCCGTCTACCAGCGCGGCTGGCGCAACGGGCTGAACGTGGCAATGGGTCTGCGCGGCCCCAGCGCGGAGCAGGAGCGGCGGGACGCGGTGCGCGCGCTCGAACTCGGCGGCGAGCAGCGGGTGCTGGACGTGGCCTGCGGGCCGGGCAACTTCACCCACGTGTTCGCCGCGGCACTCACCGGCGACGGCCTGGCCATCGGGCTGGACGCGTCGGCGCCGATGCTGGCCAGGGCGGTCGCGGAGCACGTCGTGCCGAGGGTGGCCTACCTACGCGCGGACGCCCGCCGGATGCCGTTCTCGGACAGCAGCTTCGATGCGGTCTGCTGCTACGCCGCGCTGTACCTGGTGCCGGAGCCGTTCACCGTGCTGGTGGAGATGCTGCGGGTGCTCGCCCCGGGGGGCCGGATCGCCCTGATGACCAGCTACCGCGGCACCTGGGAGCCGCAGCGGGCGGCGCGCACCGTGCTCGGCTGGGCCAGCGGCGTGCGGATGTTCGACCGGGACGAGCTGACCGGGGTACTTCGGGCCAGTGGCCTGGTGGACATCCAGCAGCAGCTGCACGGCGTGGCCCAGTTCGTCACCGCCCGCCGTCCGGGATAACGGCGTCCTACCTGGCCAGGGCGCCCGGACAGCCGGCCCGAACAGGGCCTCAGGCACGGCGGTTTACACTGCCCCGCGATACCCACCAGCCACCCGAGGGGAACCATGGCGGATCAGGACAGCGTCCAGCCCGAGGAGTTAGACAGCGCGGGGACCGACCACGTCGGTGTGCACGAAGCCCCCGATGGTGCTCCACTGCACCCGCTGATCGATCTGACTCGCGACCCCACACCGGGCAAGCCGGACCACGCCCGCCCCGACGACGAGGCGGCGGTTACGTAGTCCCACGGATGTGCCGGGGGTCGGTCAGCCTGGAATCTGATCGGCATGGACAACAACCTCCCCGCCGCACCTGACACCGCACAGGCCCTGGCCGCGGCCACCCCGCTCGACCGGGATCGCTACGCGGACCTGCTCCGGCTGTTCTCGATCACCATGGTCGCCCTCGGGCACTGGATGGTCGCGCTGCTCACCCTGCACGGCGCCGGCTCGGTCAGTACCTCGCTGCCGGTGATGCTGACCACCTGGGTGTGGCAGGTGATGGCGCTGTTCTTCTTCGTCGGCGGCTTCGCCCACGCTCGAGCGCTGCGCCACCGGCCACCTCCCGGGGACTTCATCCGGGCTCGGGTGTCCCGGCTGTTGCCGCCGGTGGTGGCCATGCTGGCGATTTGGGCCGGGCTGGCCGGCGCGCTGGACGTCTCCGGGCTGGGCGCCGGTGAGCTCGCCGTCGGGCTGCACCGGATCACCGTGCCGCTGTGGTTCCTCGGTGTGTACCTGCTGATCGTGCTGGCCGCGCCGACCATGATGCGGCTGCACCTGCGCTTCGGGCTGTGGCGAGTGGTCGGTGCGCTCGCGGTGGCCGCGGCCGCGGTGGACTCGATCGCGCTGGGCGCCGGCGTGCCGCTGGTCGGCTACGCCAACCTGGTATTCGTCTGGCTCGCGGTGCACCAGTTGGGTTTCGGTTACGCGGACGGCACGCTGGCCCTCGGCGGGCGCCGGCTCGCCGCGGCGTTGGCGCTGGGCGGGTTGGCCGGCACCGTGCTGCTGGTCTTCGGCACCTCGGTCTACCCGGTGCTGATGGTCGGGCTGCCGGGCAACGAGGTGGCCAACTCCTCCCCGCCCACCCTGGCCCTGCTCACCCAGAGCCTGTTCCTGGTCGGGGTGGCCCTGCTGCTGCGCCCGGCCGGCACCGCCCTGGCGAACCGGCCCCGTGCCTGGTTTGTGGTGGCCACCGGCAACACCGTGATCATGACCATCTTCTGCTGGCACCTCACCGCCTGCTACCTGGTGCAGGGTGCGCTGCTGCTGGGCTCGGTGCACCTGCCGGCCGCGGACACGCCGATGTGGCTGCTGGTGCTGCCCGGGTGGCTGGCCGCTTGCGCACTGGTCTGCGTGGGGCTGGTCGCGCTGTTCCGCCGGTTCGAGCGCGCCCGGCCGCCGGCCTCGGTGGGCACCGGCGCGGCCGTGGTCGGGGTGTTCGCCGCCGCCGTCGGGCTGTTCGCGGTCTCGGGGACCGGGCTGGACGGCCTGGTCGGGTGGCGGGCCGAGACGGCAGCCGGCGGGTTGCCGCCCGCGTGGCTGGCTCTCGGGTTGGTGGCGGCCGGGGTGGCGCTGCTGCGCGGGCGGCGCCGGCTGGGCTCGCGGCCGTGAGTGCCGCGCCGGGCTGGTCAGTCGGCGGCCAGCAGGGTGAACTCGCCTCGGCCGGAGACGACGCCGTTGAGCTGCAGCTCGATGGCGTGCGCCCCCGGGTAGTAGCGGCGGGTGGTGATCTCCCGGAAGGAGTGCTCCCGGGAGAGCTGCCGCCGCTCACCGGGGGCCAGCGTGGCGGTGGTGAGCTTGAAGGTCTTGCCGCGCAGGCCGCCGTTGGCCTTCGTGTGGTGCACGATGTAGTCGATGGCCAGCCGCGCCGGCACGCTCCCGGTGTTGGTGATCGTCGCGGTGAAGCTGACGGTTCCGCCGTAGGGGATCCGGGTGGCCGCCAGGGTCGGCCCGTCCACCTCGATGGTCGATGCGTGGGTGAAGCCGAGCAGTTCGAGCGCCCCGGGATGGCCCTTTTTCACCAGGGTGCGCAGCCCGTGTCTGACCAGCCGCGCGGTGTTCTCGTCCGGTTCGGCCAGCCAGCCGGCCGCCGTCCGCACCACGATTTCCGGTTGTTGCCGGCTCAGGTCGTTGAGGTGGTTGGCGACGGAGCGTCGCACGTACTCGCTCTCGTCGCGGTAGAGCGCGTTGATCACCGGCAGGGTCGCCCGGGGGTTGGCCAGGAGCGCGGGTACCCGCTTCGACCAGGGCAGGAACGCCCGGGTGCCCTCGGAGGCCAGCCGGCGGATGTCCTCCTCGGGCGAGGCGGTCCAGGTCAGCACGGTGGCCAAGGCGCGGTCGAGGTCGTGCTCGAGCAGTGCGCGGATGGCGAACTCGGAGGTGAGGCGGGAGGTCAGCTCGGCGAGCATGGCCATGGCGTCGTCAAACGCCTCGACGCTGCCCTCGTCGATCGCCTTAGCGGCGACCGCGCTGGTCACCGGCCAGATCAGCCAGCCGCCGAAATAAACTCGCCCGTCCCGCGCCGCCCGGATCGTGCGGGCGAAGGCCTGGTAGTCGCCGGGCAGGTCGCGTAGCAGGGCGTCCCTGAGCAGGTCGCTGCGCTCCCGCAGGGATCTGGTGGCCAGCTCGCCGACGGCGCCACGCAGCGCGGGAAGTGGAGTGCCGGGTGTGGCCGCCGCGATCGCGGTGACCAGGGCCTGGGCGGTGTGCTCACCGATCAGTTCGTCGGCGAAGGGCATGGGATGTCTCCTGGGTGTCGATCGAGGGAGAGTAGCTTTGCCGTTGTGCCGGCCGCGTCCACGAACAGGCTCGGGGAGTTCCTCCGGGCGCACCGAGCGCGCCTGGAACCCTCCGACGTGGGGCTGCGGGGAGGGGGCGACCGCAGAGTCGCCGGCCTCCGTCGGGAAGAGGTTGCCGTGCTCGCCGGGGTGAGCATCGACTACTACACCCGGCTGGAGCAGGGACGGGAACGCAACCCGTCCGCGCAGGTGCTGGACGCCATCGGGCAGGCCCTCAAGCTCAACTCCGACGCCCGGGGCCACATCTTCCGGCTCGCCGGGCTGAACCCCAACCTGGCGCCCGGCAGCACCCGAGACCTGGTCCACCCCGCGCTGCTGCAGCTGTTGGACTCCTTCCCGACCTCGGCCGCATATGTGCTGAGCCCGGCGTTCAACCTGCTCGCCACCAACACCATCGCTGACGCGCTGCTGTCGCCGTTCTCCGGGATGACCAACATGGTTCGGGTCCTGTTCCAGCACCCGAACGCCCGCACCGTGTACGCCGACTGGACCACGCTGGTCGAGCACGTCGTCCATGCCCTGCGGCTCAACGCGGGTTACTACCCGAACGATCCGGAGATCGCCGCGCTGGTCGAGGAGTTCTTGTCGACCTCGCCCGAGTTCGCCACGCTGTGGCGGGACCAGGCCGCGGCGGGGCTCACCCGGATGTCCAAGGTCTTCATCCACCCCGAGGTGGGGCGGATCGAGCTGACCTACCAGACGTTCGATGTCCGCGACGCGCCCGGTCAACAGCTGCTCGTGGGCACCCCGGAGCCCGGCAGCCGCAGCGCCGAGGCGATCGCCTACCTGGGTTCGGTGCACGCCGCTACCTGAGCCCTTCCCGAGGTCCTGTCCCTGTCGATCGTGCGTGGCCTAGGGCCGGTGGGAGAAGGCCGTGTCTTCCTGGGTGCGGCGCTACCAGGAAGACACGACCTTCTCCCGGCGCGGGAGCGGCGGCACGCTCGGTCTCACCGCGGTTCCGCGGGTCAGCCCCAGCGTTCGGGAGTGTGCATGACCAGCCCGTCAATCACCGACAGCAAGATCGTTCTCGTCACCGGGGCCAGCAGCGGCATCGGTGAGGCCACCGCCCAGCGGCTGGCCGCCGACGGCCACCACGTCGTTCTCGGCGCCCGGCGGGTGGACCGGCTCTCCGCGCTCGCCGACAAGATCCGCGCCGAGGGTGGCCGCGCCGACTTCCAGGACCTCGACGTGACCAGTCTGGCGAGCGTGCGCGCGTTCGCCGACGCCGCACTGCAGCGACATGGCCGGATAGACGTGCTGGTCAACAACGCCGGCGTGATGCCCCTTTCCACGCTCGACGCGCTGCGGGTGGACGACTGGAACCAGATGATCGACGTCAACCTGCGCGGCACGCTGCACGGCATCGCGGCCGTCCTGCCGCACATGCGCGCACGGGGTCGCGGCCACATCGTCAACGTCGCCTCGGTCTCGGCTCACCACGTCGACCCCACCGCGGCCGTGTACTGCGCCACCAAGTACGCCGTCTGGGCGCTGTCCGAGGGGCTGCGCCAGGAGAGCCGGGACGTCCGGGTGACCGTGGTGTGCCCGGGATTCACCCACTCCGAGCTGGCCAACCAGGGCGGCGACCCGGAGGTACAGGCCGCCGTCAAGGCAGCGACCGAACAACTCGCCATCCCAGCTTCCGCCGTCGCGGACGCCATCGGTTACGCGGTCGGCCAGCCTGACAACGTGGACGTCAACGAGCTGATCGTCCGCTCCACCGTCCAGGGCTGATCACGGAGCAACGCTAGGCAGTCACGAGCTGGGTGTGGAAGTCGCGGAGTGTCGCGGCGGTTTCGATGGGCCGTTCCTCCGGGAAGAAGTGGCCGCCGTCCACGGCGGCGCCACTGACCCGATCCGCCCACCCGCGCCACAGAGCCAGCGGGCCGCCCGCGTCGGTGTACCAGGTGTCCACCGCGCCGCCCCGAGCCCACAGCGCCAGCACCGGAGCGGTGATCCGCCGACCGGCCTGCCGGTCCCGCGCGTCGTGCGCACGGTCCAGGGTGGCCGCCGCCCGGTACTCCTCGCAGATCGCGTGCGCGTGCTCGGCGTCGGCCAGCACGGCGGCGTAGGCGGCGCGGACCGCCGGCGGAAACGCCGCTGATGCCGAGCCCCAGGACTCCGCGCAGTCGTCGATCACCGCGTCCGGCGCGGCGGTCAGCAGCCGCTCGGGCAGCGGCGCTGGCTGGGCCAGCAGCGACCATGGCCAGAACCCGGTGGCCAGCCGGGCGTCCGCCCGCTCCCACACCTCGGCGGTGGGTACCACGTCGAGTACCGCGAGCCAGGACACCCGGTCCGGGTGGTCCAACGCGAGGCGGTAGCCGACCCGGGCGCCCCGGTCGTGCCCGACCACGGCGAAACGCCGGTGACCGAGCCGGTCCATCAGCGCGACCAGGTCGGCGGCCATGGCCCGCTTGGCGTAGCGCGCGTGGTCGGCGGTGGATGTCGGGCAGCCGCTGCGTCCGTAGCCGGGCAGGTCGGCGCACACCACGGTGCACTCGCCGGTGAGCAGCGGTGCCACCTCTCGCCACATCAGGTGGGTCTCCGGGTAGCCGTGCAGCAGCAGCACCGGGGGCCCTTGGCCGGCCCACCGCGCGAACACCGCCGAGTCGCCGACCTGGACGAGCTCGGAGCTGAACCCAGGGAACACCGCCGCGCCGTCAGAGTCCGCACCCACGCCGGCCATCTTGGCTCGCCCGGCGTTGGCGCGCAGGGTGGGAGCACGGGTCCGTGCGGAACAGGAGGCCGGGCGACGCCACGGACCTAGCGTTAAGTCTGGGTCTTGTAGACGTTGTAAAGAATGGGGCCGACCAGCTTGGTATAGCCGCCGACCGACTTCTGCATGCCGGTGAGGAAGGCGGTGTCACCGAACTTGACCATGGCGGCGTAGCTGTAGAAGGCGGCCTGCAGATCGCCGTAGTGTCCCTTCGCCTCCTCGTCGCTACGGGAGGCGTTCACGGCGGCGATCGCCCGCTGGATCGCCGGGTCGTCGGTCCAGCCCGGCCAGCTCGGCTGCAGGAAAATGTAGGCGGCCGGGGTCGGCTCGAAGTTGAAGCCGGTGATGAACATGTCCCATCCGTCCGGCTT
>Ga0137412_10001842_pt1 | contig 16606 bp, 15 predicted proteins | sample CZODoug2_1_16fun_FD_122160 | JGI IMG/M metagenome (GOLD analysis project Ga0137412, IMG submission 122160) | Vadose zone soil fungal communities from Angelo Coast Range Reserve, California, USA - CZODoug2_1_16fungal (Hybrid Assembly) | ecosystem: Environmental > Terrestrial > Soil > Vadose zone...
GCTGCAGGGGGCGACCGGGCAATTGGTCCCGCTCGACCACGGTGACGGTGTTGTAGAACTCCGAAAGCACGCCGGCGCCAAGCAGGCCAGCCATGCCTGCCCCCAAGACAACCGCACTATCGCCGAGCTGTCGCACACGCACCTCCTCGTCGCGAGGTCGCCGCAGTCCGCTGGAGCGGCCTCAGATGCGACTGTACGCCAAAAATAAGAAACCTAAGGATGATCTAAGCGAATTCTAAGGCTTCTTGGAGGCTCAACCGTCGGTCCAGCGAGATGTAGGCGGCAATGAGCGCGGCGATGACGACGCACTGGAAGGCGGTGTTCGCGCGGTGTCCGTCAAGGGCGACCAGCAGCAGCCCGAAGAGCGCGGCCGACATGCCTGCGCCAAAGCAGAGGACGAGCTGGTGTCGCGGCGTCCATTGCCGCCTCGTCCACCGTCGCAGCACCAGCGCCGCCGCTGCCGCGAACGACAGAGCCCCTGCGGTCCACCACACGAACGAGACTGGACCGCCGATGAAGGCCACCAGAAACAACACGAACCAGCCGGTACCCGCCACCAACCCGAACAGTCCCACGGCCATGCGGCCCGGTGCGCGTGCCGCTGAGCCGGCACGGCCACGGTCCTTGCACGTCGTTGCCGCGAAGACCAGCCCCGCCGTCACGACGATCGTGGCTGCAGCATGCACCCAGGACAGCCGGAAGTCGGATCGCAGAAGTGAGATCACCACGAATATGGCTGTCCCGCAGGCGAATACCGCGGTGAGCGCACCAGCGGCGCGCCGGGACGCCCACGGCGAGCGGCGGCTGTGCGGAAACGCTAGATGGACTACCGCGATCGGTATCAGCACGCTCCACACGACGTGATACCCGGACACGACGACCGCCCAGAACCAATTGACCCCGAAGGCGTTTCCATGCACCGCCTCCCCGTCCATGCCGATGGGGTTGAAGATCGTCTGCAGGGCAAGACCCTCCTCGACGAGAGCGAAGGCACATCCGAGCAACACGACACCCCACGTGGACAGACGGAGCCGTTGCGCGATCTCGCGGATCAGCACCACCCCGGCGCCGTAGAAGCACACGATCCCCAAGACGCGCAGCGGCTGAGCGAAGGAGTTCAACCGCAACGACGCGCCGACGACCTCGCCCATCACTGGGGCAAGGACGAAGAGTGCGACGGCGGCTCGCCTGGACGAATCCACGCCGTAACATTATCAGAGTGGCCACTCCATTAACTAGGATGTAGCGGTGCCCCGTCCAGTCGACCCGCAGCGATACCGCGCCCGCCGCCTGGTGATCATCGACGCCGGTCTGACCGCCTTCGCCGAGCACGGCTACGCCGGGGCCACCACCGCGGTCATCTGCCGTGCCGCGGGTATCGGATCGGGCACGTTCTTTCACTACTTCCCCACGAAGGACGCACTTCTGGTGGCGATCCTCGAACATGGCACAGGAGAAACCCGCGAGTTCTTCGAGCAGTCGGCCGATGCGCCCGATCCTCGACGCGTGATCTTCGACTACGTCGAGCACGCCGTGTCCGGTCTGCGAGATCCGCGGGCCGCTGGGTTCATCTCCGTCGTCGGCGGGCTCACCCACCGGCCGGAGATCGCCCGCGCGCTGCGCGCCGACGACGAGGCCGCCCGTTTCGGGTTGCGATCCAACGTGCGTGCCGCGCAACGGGATCGGTCCGTCCGTACCGACATGGACGCCGAACGGCTCGCCGAGTGGATCTTGCTGCTGCTCGACGGTTTTGCGGGCAGGGTCGCCGCCAGCGACGACTTCGTCGCCGAACGGGAGACGCGAACACTGAACGAACAGGTGGCATCCCTGCTCGGCAATTGACCCCAACGCGACGAAGACGTAACCCTACGACTACCGCGCCGGCGCGGCGCGCCGTGACGCAGCGTCCGCTGAAGTCGCGGTGGAAACCGTTGCCTCAGATCGTCATTCGACGATCAGGGTGTTGGCCGCAGTGTCCAGAGTCGCTACCGCTCCGAGTGGCACCGTTGCGGGGTGGTCGCCGTGGCCCAGGGTAAACCGCCGAGAATCGGAACGCCCAACCGCGAGAGGTGGTCTCGCAGCAGGCTGACGATCGTGATGCCCTTGCTGGGCTTGAATTTCGTGAACTGGCCAACGGCAACACCACTGACCCGTCAAGGTGACCTGCTTTGCGCAGCATCGTCAGTTGCCGGTCCACGTGTCCGAGGTAGAGCTCGACGGCTTCGATGAAGAGAATTGCGCCGTGCAGATCGGGAAGGGCCCAGCCGGCCCCGGTGGCGATCATGTCGAGATTGCCTCCGAGGAGGGGACCGCGGGCCGTTCCGCTGGTGGTGAGCTCGGAGGTGGGGTCGTCCGCACGGGAGGTGATCGTCGTCGGCCCGGGCTCCATGAGCGCTGCGCGGAGTGTCTCGCTGCCGACATGTGAGATCGAGCCGGTCGCGTCGTCAACGTAGAGGGCTCCGTGGAGCCCGACGATCTTGCTGTGTCTCCAAAGGCTCATGTGGAGAATGGTGATGTCGCTGAAGCCGACGACGAACTTCGGGTCGTTTCGGGCAGCGGCGAAGTCCAATTGGTCGGCGATGCGGTACGCACCCTTGCCGCCTCGCGTCGCGACGATCGCGCGCACCGAGGGATCGCGGAGCGCACTGTTCAGGTCGCTCAAACGCTCGTGATCCGTTCCGGCCAAGTATCCGTACTGCCGAAAGACGTTGTCGCCCAGGCTGACATCAAGCCCCCAGCTCTCCAGTTTGCGCTGGGCCTGCAGAACGTCGGCTGGGTTGGGCGGGCTGGCCGGTGATACCAGCCGAACCTCGTCGCCGACCTGCAATTTGGCAGGACGCATTGCCCCAAGAGCCTTCGTCATTGCGATGTTTCGCTTTGGCCCAGGCCGCGCTCCGCCTCCATCCTTGCGACCTCGTGGTTGATTGCGCTCTCCACGACGCATGCGTCGAGGCCCAGCGTCGTCAGCGTGCGTGCAGTCGGGCTGTCGGCGGACAGGATTCCCAGAAGGAGGTGTTCGGTGCCGACGTAGTTGTGCCCAAGCCGCAGCGTGGCGTTGTGCGTGGCCCGCAGCGCCGCCATCGCGTCGTCGGTGAACTCCAGTGCTTGCAATCTGGGTGCCGTTGGCTCGGCGTCGCAGGACGCCACGGAGGTGCCGAGCGCGGCGTGCATGTCCTCGCTGGCGATGCCCGTGTGGGTGATGATGGTGGCGGCGAGGCCGTCGGGTTCGCCGACCAGCGCTGCGGCCATGTCAGCGGCATCAATGCGCGTCGTTCCGGCCTGTCGTGCCATCGCGTCGGCGACGAGCAGAGCGCGACGCGCGTACAGGGTGAATCGCGAGAACAGCTTGCCTTGCGGTATCGGATCTGAGCCGTCCCATTGCGGTACGAATCGCTTCCGCACCGCCTGCTTGGACACCCCCATTTGGGCGCCGATCGCAGTCCAGGATTGGCCAGATCGTCGTGCACGGTTGACGAAATGGCCCAGCAGCGCGTCGGCCTGATCGGTCAGAACCGATGACACCGTCATCGCTTCGCCGAGGTAATCCAGCGGCGCACCATGGGGATGCAGCCGCTCCACGTAGCCGATCAAGTTGTCGATGGAGGTCGGAAAATCAGCCATCCGACAACCTTAGGTTGTCGACGACTCATCGACAACCCTGGGTTGTCGAGCGGCGCCCCTTGACGTAGGTTCGCGTTCACAAGGCACGAACCGACTGGCGGGCCTTGGGCGCTACGCATGAAGAGGCCAGGATTGATCAAGGTTTGGCATGTGGCGATCGCCTTGGTCGTCGTGCTGATGGTCGTCGTGCTGGTGGGCTGCCAGCACGCCCGGGAAGCGCGCGCCGATGACGACGAATTCCATCTGAACGAAGCGTTCGCACTAGCTGGTGGACAGGACGCGGTGATCGCCGGCGAGAAGCTGCGCATCCACTTCGACGAGGTGTTGGAGGACTCGCGTTGTCCAACGCAGGTGGATTGCGTGTGGACCGGGCAGGCGCGGATAGCCGTCGTCGTGCAGCCCGGAGAAGGCGCGCCAAGGACGTTGGAGTTCAACACCAACCCGGCTCCCGGTCAGAACCTGCAGTCGGCACAGGTGGGTGAATACACGATCAAGCTGTTGTCGCTCGAGCCGTACCCACAAACCCCCGAGGACGCCATTCCCCTCGAGCAGTACCGGGCCACGTTGGAGGTGCGCAAGAGCACGCCGTAGGCCACCGCCACCGTTTCGTGGGTTCAGATCGGGAGGCGTTCAGATTGCGTAGAGGGTCGTGCTCCGTGCCGCATCACGACCCACAGTGCAATCTCGACGCGGTGCCGATGCTCGGCGAGATCCCCTGAGCTCACACTCGGTTGGCGGTCGATGAGGCTACCGTGGTCACGGTGACCAGCACCGTCGACTGGAGGACTCCGTGACTGCGCCATCTGGCCGCCAACGGCAGGGGCGGCGACGCCTACCGGACCGATCCGCTCGACGACCAGTGGGAGCTCTACGACCTCACCGCCGATGCGATCGAGGCGGACAACCGATGGACCGATCCCGGCCAGCACGAGCTGCGTCAGCACCTGCGGACGGAACTCAAGCAGGCGCGAACCTCGGCGGTGCCGGAGCGCCACAACCCGTGGCCGTACGCCGATCGGCAAACGCCTGCGGATGAGCCGGGTTTCGTGCGCCGAATGTTGGGGCGGTTTGGGTTGTAGGCGATGCCGTCTCGTCGCGAACAGTCGCCCGGCCGCCGTCGCGCGGTGCGCAGCGATGCCCTGTTCAACCGCGAGAAGATCCTGGCCGCCGCGGCGGACACCATCGCTACGCGCGGCCCCAACGTGCCGCTGGCCGAGATCGCCCATGCGGCAGGCGTGGGCGTGGGAACCCTCTATCGCGGCTTCCCGGATCGCACGGCGCTGATGCACGCCCTCGGGCTCCGCGCGTACGAGCTCGTGATCGAGGTTCTCACCCGCATCACCGAGAACGGACGCACGGGCGCGGACGCCGTCGAGGAGTTCTTGCTCGAGAATCTGGAGCTGGGTGACCAACTCGTGCTTCCGTTGCGCGGGGCACCGCCGCTGACCGACCCGGCCGCCGTCGCCGCCCGCGAGCGGATAAACGCTGCGCTGGAGCGGTTTCTCGACGAGGGGCACACCGCAGGAACGGTTCGCGCCGACGTCAACGCGACCGACGTCATCATGTGTGGCGCCATGTCGACTCAACCGCTGCCCCACGGTCCGAACTGGGCGGTGGTGGCGAAACGACACATCGCGTTGTTCATGGGTGGTGTGCGCACCTTGACCGAACCTCTGCCCGGGCCCGCCGTGACCAGCCGCGACATCGAGACCCACTTCAAGACCCACGAGCTCTGAAACTCAGACACTCCGACACATCCGCGCTACACTTAAGCGGAATATTTCGTCCGATTAAGGAATGGCGCAGATGAGCATGGCCTACCTTGCCCAACCAGACCAGCAGCAACAGCTGGAGTGGCTGGACGGCGGCACCTTGGCGATCCTGTTGGACGGCAAGGCAACCAACGGCCAGTTGATGATCGGTCGGTTCGACGTGAGCGAGGGTGAGGCTCCGCCGTACCACAAGCACACACGTGAAGACGAGGTCTTCATGCTCATCAAGGGCACGGCGCTGCTCTGGTGTGACGACGAGGAGATGGAGCTGTCCGAGGGCGGAATCGTCTACCTGCCCAAGGACGTTCCCCACGCCTACCGCATCACCTCGAAGCGGGCCGACCTCCTCATGATCAATACCCCGGCAGGCATCGAGGGGATGTTCCGATTTGCGGGCCGCGACAAGGCAACGCCGCGTCCGGATGGCTTCGAGATATCCACCGACCGAATGACAGAGGCCTCGGAGAAGTTCGGCAACGTGATCCTCGGACCGCCGCGCTAGCCACTCCGAACCGCACGACACGCTGATCACCACGGCCGATGGCACCGGGAACGGCAATCGTGGTTACCTCGAGACGACATGACTCGACGTTTCACGCTGTCCGTTCTGATCTGTGCACTGGTTCTCGGCTCCACCGGTTGTTCGCTGTTCTCCAGCAGCGGGCCCGACGACGCCTTCCATGCGTTTGCCGACGCTCTGCAACGCCGGGACGGCAGCGCCGCGGCGGCGAGCACCACTGACTCCGCCTCCGCCACCCCGGTGATCACCGCGATGTTCGACGGCATGGGCAAGGACGCGACGGTGACAGTCAACGTCGTCACAGCCGGCGACGACGACAACCCCACCGCCAAGCTCGACTACTCGTGGTCCTTCGGGCCGGGACGCACCTTCGCCTACGAGGCCGACGCAACGGCCGTCAAGACCGGCGACGACTGGCACGTCCAGTGGTCGCCGGAGGTGTTGCACCCCAAGCTGCGGCCCGGCATGACATTTCAGTTCAGCGACGACAAGAACTTCCTGACCCCGGTCCTCGACCGCGACGGACAACCCCTGCTGTCCTGGCAGACCATCGGCGTGGTCAACCTCGCGCGCGCTCACCTCGCCTCCGCCGACGCACTGGCAGCAGCCGTACGGCAATTCGACGACACCACCACGGCTGCGTCGATCAACGACCAGTTCAACGCCACCAAGGACGACACCGTCACGGTGATCAAGCTGCGGGAGCAGGACCTGGCGCAGGTCAAGGATCAACTAACGCAGATTCCCGGCGTCACCGTGAATGAGCAGGGTGCATTGCTCACCGCGAATCCCGACCTGTCCTCGCCCGCCATCGACGGCCTACAAGCCTTGTGGCAGAAGGCGATCGACTCGACCTCGGGTTGGTCGGTGAACCTGGTCGACGACAAGGGCGCGCCGACCGAGGCGCTGGCCACGACACCACCCGGCGACACCAAACCGATCCGCACGACACTCGACAACCGACTGCAGTTGCTCGCACAGCAGGCCGTTGCGACCGAACCCCGTCCGACGGTGCTCGTCGCCATCTCCCCCGCCACCGGCGGCATTCTGGCGGCTGCGCAGAACCCGGCCGCCAACGCACAGGGTCCCATCGCCTTCACCGGCGTCTACCCGCCGGGTTCGACGTTCAAGACCATCACCACCGCCGCCGCGATGCAGGCCGGACTGGCCACACCCGACACTCCGGAGGCATGCCCGGGCCGAGTCACCATCGAGAACCGAACCATCCCCAACGAGGACGAGTTCGACCTCGGCACGGTGCCCTTGTCATCGGCGTTCTCGCACTCCTGCAACACGACGATGGCGGCGCTGGCCGACAAGCTGCCAGCCGACGCCCTTCCGAACATGGCGAAGCTGTTCGGAATCGGCGTCGACTACGTCATCCCCGGCCTCACCACGGTGACCGGCCGGGTCCCGAACGCGGACACTCCGGCGCAGCGGGTCGAGAATGGAATCGGGCAAGGCACCGTGACCGTCAGTCCGTTCGGCCTCGCCGTCGCCGAGGCCAGCCTTGGGCACGGATCGACGATTGCACCGACTCTGGTCGTCGACGAGAAGACCACCACCGACACCCCGTCGGAACAGATTCCGCCTGCGGTCGTGGACAACCTGCGGGTCATGATGCGCCTGACCGTGACCGAAGGCACGGCGACGGAACTGCGCGACGTCGACGGCCTCGGCGGCAAGACCGGTACCGCCGAGTTCGGCGACAACACCCATTCGCACGGCTGGTTCGCCGGGATCGTCGGCGACATCGCCTTCGCGACGCTCGTCGTCGGTGGCGATACGTCCGAGCCTGCGGTCAAGGTGTCCGGCGAGTTCTTGCGCCCAGCGCTCGCGGGCTGACGTCACGTGCCGGTCAATGGCCGTGTTGGCGCCCTTCAGCGGCGTTGTCCCGATAGGTTGACCCGAACCGTCGCGCAGACGCGGCGCCGATCCGGAGATCCTTGATACATGCGAGTCGACGGGCGCGAAGTCGCCGTTTCGGGCAGCTTGCTGCAACCGCTCGCCCGGCGGACCAACGACATCCTGCGGCTGGTGTTCGCGACGGTGTTCCTCGCGGCCGTCATCACGAGCTCGCTGATCACCCGCAACGACTGGGTCGCGCTGGAGAAGTCGATATCCGACATCGTCGGAGTGCTGACGCCCACCCAGTCCAACGCGGTGTATCTGGTGTACGGCATCGCGATCCTTGCGCTGCCGTTCGCGATCCTGATCGGCCTGATCATGGGCAGGCAGTGGAAGCTGCTCGGCGCGTACGCGGCGGCCGGGCTGAGCGCCGTGCTTGCGCTGTCGATCACCGCCAACGGCATCGCCGCGCCGCAGTGGCACTTCGACCTGTCCGACCGGCTCAACACGTTGCTTTCGCAGTTCCTCGACGATCCCCGATGGATCGCGATGCTCGCCGCGGTCCTCACGGTGTCGGGCCCCTGGCTGCCCGCTCGATGGCGGCGGTGGTGGTGGGCGCTGTTGCTCGCCTTCGTACCGATTCATCTCGTCGTCAGCGCCGTCGTACCCGCGCGCTCACTGCTCGGGCTGTCCGTCGGCTGGTTCCTCGGGGCGCTGACCGTCCTGCTGGTCGGCACTCCGGCTCTGGAAGTGCCGCTTGCCGGGGCGGTCCGGGCGCTGGAACGCCGTCGGGTCGCGGTGTGCCGGATGGCGGTGGTGCGGCCCGCTGGCCCCGGTCCGCTGATCCTCTCGGCGGAGACCGACCGTGCCGCGTCGGCCAACCGGGGCGAGCGAAGCGACGGGGGAAACATGGTCCTCGAGCTCTACGGACCCAACCAACGAAGTGGCGGGGCGCTGCGCCAACTCTGGCGAAAGCTGTCGCTGCGCAACGACGAAACCGCTCCGCTGCAGACCTCCATGCGCCGCTCCGTCGAGCACCGGGGACTGATGGCCATCGCAGTCGGGGATGCCGGCGTGGCCAACACCGATACGGTGACGGTGACCACGCTCGACCGCGGCTGGATGTTGTACGCCCACAGTCCCGCGAGCGGAACGGCGATCGATGAGTGCTCGCAGCAGACACCCGTCGACCAGGTCTGGAAATCACTCGGCGTCCTTCACGATCACCTGATCTCCCATGGCGATCTGCGCAGCCGCGAAATCACCGTCGAGGACGGCAAGGTTCTGTTCGGCGGCTTCGGCAACGCCGAGTACGGAGCGTCGACCATCCAGCTTCAGGCCGACGTCGCCCAGTTGCTCATGACGACGAGCTCGATCTACGGCGCCGGACCGGCGGTGACCGCGGCGATCGAGACCTTCGGTAGGGAGGCGGTGCTCGCTGCGTCGAGCAGACTGACGAAATCAGCCATGCCGCAACGGCTCCGGGAGTCACTGAGCGACGCCAAGACCGTCATGTCGGCTACCCGCGACGAGGTGAAGCGGCAGACCGGTGCCGATCAGATCCACGCCGAGACGATCACCAGGTTCACCCGATACCAGCTCATCCAGCTGGTACTTCTGGTCGCGTTGGTCTACGTCGCGTACCCCTTCATCAGCACCGTACCCGCGTTCTTCGCCGAACTGCGCACGGCGAACTGGTGGTGGGCCCTGCTGGGGCTGACGGTGTCGGCGTTGACGTATGTCGGTGCGGCAGCAGCACTCTGGGCGTGCGCGTCGGAGACGGTGAGCTTCAGGAACCTGACCATCATGCAGGTGGCCAACACGTTCGCCGCGACCACCACACCGGCCGGCGTCGGCGGTCTGGCGCTGAGCACCAGATTCCTGCAGAAGTCAGGGTTGGGCGCGCTGCGCGCCACCGCCGCGGTGGCTCTGCAGCAGACAGTCCAGGTGATCACCCACGTCGCGCTACTGATCTTCTTCACAGCTTTCGCCGGTGCGTCAGCCGACCTGTCGCACTTCGTGCCGTCGACCACGGTGCTCTACCTGGTCGCGGGTGCAGCATTGGGAATCGTCGGTGCGTTCACGTTCGTGCCGAAGGGGCGCCACTGGCTGGGGACGGCCGTCCGCCCCCGGTTGAAGGAGGTGGGCAGCGACCTCGTCACGCTCGCCCGTGAACCCAAGCGACTCGGGCTGATCATTCTCGGCTGTGCCTCAACGACTCTCGGCGCAGCCTTGGCGTTGTGGGCCAGTATCGAGGCGTTCGGCGGCAATACGACGTTCGTCACGGTCACGGTCGTCACGATGGTCGGCGGGACACTCGCCTCGGCGGCGCCGACCCCAGGCGGCGTCGGCGCGGTCGAGGCGGCGTTGATCGGTGGCCTGGCGGCCTTCGGATTGCCCGCAGCGATAGCGGTGCCGTCCGTGCTGCTCTACCGCGTACTGACCTGCTGGCTACCGGTGTTCATCGGCTGGCCGGTGATGCGCTGGTTGACCAAGAACGACATGATCTAACCGGCAGTTAGCCTTTCGGAAGGGCTTCGGCCACCGCCGTCAAGGCCGCCAAGTGGTCGTCGACCGTCTTCAGGCCAGCCCCCATGGTGTTGATCGAGATATGGGAAGCGCCGACCTGGACCCACTTGGCCACCTTGGCGACGACGTCATCGGCGCCACCCTGCCACTTCACCCATGCCTCCATGCCGATGGCCTTCGGATCGCGGCCCGCGTCCACGGCTGCTCGATCCACCACGGATCGCGCTGCGTCGAGTTGCGGGCCCGGCACGACCATTGGGAACCAACCGTCGGCGATCCGGCCCGCACGCTCGTAGCCGGGTGTCGAGCCGGCGCCGATCCACACCGGAATCGGACGTTGGACGGGCAACGGCGCAAGCCCGGCCCCGGTGACGGTGTGGAACTTGCCGTCGAATGTCACCGACTCTTCGGTCCACAGCCGGCGCATCAACTCGATCTGTTCCTCTGACCGCTTGCCGCGATTGCCGAAGTCCTCACCGAGCGCTTCGTATTCGACTTTGTTCCAGCCGATGCCGACGCCGAGCCGAAACCGGCCCGATGACAAGAGATCGACCTCGGCGGCCTGCTTCGCGACCAGGACGGTCTGGCGTTGCGGAAGGATGATGACGCCGGTGACGAATTCGAGCGAGCGCGTCACACCGGCGAGGAAGCCGAACAACACCATGGGCTCGTGGAACGTCGTCTGCACGTCGTAGGGGCCGTTCCAGCCGGTATGCACCAACGGGTCGGCGCCGACGACGTGGTCGAACGCCAGTATGTGTCGATATCCCAGCGCCTCGACCTGTTCGCCGTAGGCGCGCACCGCACCGACGTCGCCACCCAGTTCCGTCTGGGGGAACACCACGCCAACCTGCATCCGCCGACCTCCAGTCGCGTAGGGAAGAACTGTAGATGCAAACTCCCAGCAACGATCAAGCATTCCGTTCGTCACTCTGTGCTGGGTAGCCGAATCCCTGAAATGGTTGCACGACCGTACTAGTCTGTGAAGGTGTCAACCCCAATGCAACCGGCCGCGGTAGTCCATGCAGACGAGGTCGCCGCGCTCCAGGACGTCAGCCTCCGACTGACGAGGAAGTTGCGCAAGAGGTCCCAGACCGAGCTCACGATGTCGCAGATCTCGGCGCTGTCCACCATCCAGCGACACGGCCCGCTGCGGGTCGGCGACTTGGCGCGGCGCGAGCAGATCAGCAAGTCCTCGGTGACCCGGCTGGTGGCGAGGCTGGAAGAGACGGACTATCTGGAACGCAGGGTCGACCCGGACGACGGACGTAGTTTCGTGGTGGTCATCACCGCCCACGGTCATGATCTACTGGCCGCGTCCCGCCAGCGGGCAAACGAGTTTCTGGCCCATCAGGTCGGGCGGCTCTCCGAGGACGATCGTCATGCCATCTTCGCCGCGCTGCCATCGCTCGAGCGGCTCGTCGCACTCTCGTAATCCTGTTCCGCCACCGAATGTTTCGCTTGCAGGTAGAGAAAGCAGGCCAACGCGGCCATGGCGGTGCCGAGCCCGCCGACCATGCAGGCGACGCGCGGGCTCGCGTGCTCGCAGATCCAACCGATGATGGGGCCGCCGATCGGCGTGGTACCCGCGGTGGCCAGGACGAGCAGCGAGATGACCCGACCCCGCATCTGAGCGTCCGCGTAGAGCTGGAGCAATGCGGTTGCGGTCGCCCGGAACGTCACGCTGAACGCGCCAACCCCGAATAGCAGGACAAAGGCCACGCCAAGGGTGGGTGCCAGTCCGAGGAGGACCAGGAATGCGGCGAAGACACATCCGTTGATGATCAGCCGGCGCGAGCCCGGCTTGAGGAAACCGGCGAGGGCCACTCCGCCCAGCACGGCCCCAAGACCCATGCAGGTGAAGGCGAACCCCACGATGCGCGCATCGCCGTGGAACACGTCACGGGTCAGCGTCGGCAGCAAGACGTTCCAGTTGTAGGCGAGTAGACCCGCCACCGTCATCAGCGCCAGGGCGGCGGCCAGTTTGGGGCGCCCGGCGACGTAGCGCAGCGTGCCGGTGAGGTTTCCCATGGCCTTGAAGGTGGCGACGGGGCCGACGGGTACGTGCGGCTTGATCACCAGCAGCGCGACGATGACTGGTAGGTAGGAAAGCGCGTTGATGAAGAACGCCGCCGAGATGCCGACCGAGGAGATCAGAATCCCAGCGATCGCCGGACCGGCGACCTTGCCACTGTCCTGGATGATGCCGTTGAACATGACGGCGTTGGTCAGCGTCGCGGGAGTGGCGATGTCATTGACGATGGTGAGCCGGGCAGGCTTCTCCACCGCGTCGAACAGACCTTGAATCAGCGCGGCCAGCAACACGATCCAGACCTGAACGAGGTGCAGCTGGACGAGCACTCCCAAGGCGAGCGCAGGCAGCGTCGCTCCGATGGCCATCCACAGCAGAATCGTGCGCTTGTCGAATCGATCGGCGAGCGCCCCGCCGACAGTCGTGAACAGCAGGGTCGGAAGCTGCTGCATCGCAACCGTGACACCGAGCAACACCGGCGAGTTCGTCAGCTCGAGCACCAGCCATCCCTGGGCGAGTTTCTGCATCCAGGTGCCGCTGACCGAGATCGCCTGACCGACCGCGAACCGGCGATAGTCGCGCACGCCGAGAGCCGAGAATGTTGAGGTCAGGTAGCGCTTCACCGCGACCCCAGACTCAATGACCCTGCCTCCTAGTACGCTTGCTCAACTAATGTACTACGCCTAGCGTACTAGTTGGTAAGCGCGGGTGGGCGGCCTCAGCGAGGCGTCGCGTAGACGCCCTTCCCCGTGACCAGCGGCAGGTCGAGCGTCGTCCTGATTCCTGCGGGCGCGGCGACCACGGCGGGAATGGCGTTCACGATCCGCCCCGCTGCGGCCACGATGGCGGCATGGTTGTGGTCACCCTTGCGGCTGGTCGGGCAGATGTGCACGGCGTAGGACGGCTCGCCGACGATCTCGACGCGATACGAACCGCCGGGCTGTGCGGGTTGATGCCAGTCCGGGCGCAGGTCCTCCCGCAGGCGGGTGACGTGCTCGACGACGATCGCGGGGTGCGCCCCGACCATGCCGCGGATTTCGAATCGCAACGCGGCTTGACTCCCCTTGGGGATGTGGCCGGCGGCGACGTCGAACGCCTCGGGCGCGGGCTCGCGTTCGTAGGATTCGGCGATCTCGTCGAGCTCGATGCCGAGTCCGGCTGCCAACTGACGGATGGCCGAGCCCCATGCCATCCCCAGCATGCCCGGCTGTAGCTGTAGCGGAACCTCGTCGAGTGGTTTGCCGAAGCCCATGACGTCGAACATGACGGTGGCGCCGTCATAGCTGGCGTAGTCGGCGATCTCCGTGCAGCGCACCTGCTCGATCCTCTGACAGGTGGAGGCAAATGCGAACGGGATCAGGTCGTTGATGAACCCAGGATCCACACCGGTGATGAACAGGCTCGAATTCGCCTGGCGTGCGGCGTCTTCCAACGGTGCGATGTACTCGTCCGGCAGGACGTGCCACGGATACTGCAGCGGTACCGGCGCGGAACCGACCACGTTGATACCAGCCGACAGGATGCGTTTGACGTCCTTCATCGCCCGGCCCATCCGGTTGTCGGCCATCGCGCAGTACACGACGCATTCGGGGTCGGTCGCCAGCACGGCGTCCAAGTCCGTCGTGGCCGTGATCCCGGTGGAATCATCGAGCCCGGCAAGCTCGCCCGCGTCCCTGCCGACCTTGGCCTCCGACGACACGCAGAGACCGGTGAGCTCGAACTGCGGATTGTCGATGAGTCCGGCCAGTGCCAGCCGCCCGACGTTTCCGGTACCGATGTGAGCGACTCGGATCGCCATGGAGGGCTCCTCGTGAATACATTTGGACAGTTGTCCACTCATGCTATCCGGCAGGGATGCCGCGAAGCACCGCTATCTCTTTTTGGTTATGGTACTGGCCTATTGAGCTTCGGTTGGCGCCTGCGAGCGGCGTGCCAGGAGCTTCTCCGCGCTCTTGTATGCCGCTATTTATTCGACTATTCTGGACAGGTGTCCATTCAGATCACCGACGTCGCCCGCCTGGACGCCCCACTGCGGGGCCGACAGCAGGGCGATACGGCGCGCAGAATCATGGACGCAGCCATCGATCTGTTGCACGAGCAGCCGCGGGTTCGGCTGACGATGCGCGCCGTAGCCGCCCGTGCCTCTGTGCCTGCGGCGACGGCGTACAACTACTTCTCATCGAAGAATGCGCTCATTGCCGAGGTGTATCTGGAGATGCTGCGCACAGTTCAGCCGTGCACCGATCCCACCCTGACCCCCGCGGCGCGAGTGACCGTGGTACTGCGCCGGATAGCGTCTCTGGTCGCCGAGGGCTCCGACATGGCGGCCACGTGCGCAATCGTGACGCTGGCCAACGAGCACGATCTGGCGTGGACACGGACCGAGATCGAGGATCAACTCCATCGACTCGTCAGCTCGGCACTCGGCCCGAAGGCGCCGCCTGGCGTTGCTTACACGTTGATGTCGGCGTACGCAGGCGCACTGCTGCACTTGGGAATCGGTGCGAGGCCGAGAGCCCAACTGACCGATCGTCTCGAGAAGGCGATCGCCCTCATCGTCGACGAGAACCTCTAACGCCTGCGGTACCGGACACGAGCCGGTCGAGCGAGCTGCACCACCATCTTGGAATGGTCGTTGCGGTAGTCCTCCGAAGGCTGAGCCATCTCGAAGGTGAACTCACGCAACAAGACCGAGAAGATCGCCTTGATCTGCATGGTGGCGAAGGCGGCGCCAACACAGCGATGCCGACCGGCCCCGAACGGGATCCAGGTCCAGCGGTTGATCAGGTCTTCCTGACGGGGCTTGTCGTAGCGGTCGGGCAGGAAGTCGTCCGGCTCGGGGAAGTCCGCTGCGATCCGGTTGGAGATCGCCGGCGAGGCGGCAACCATGTCGCCTTCGCGGATCGGAAAGCCGCAGACTTCGAAGTCGCCTTTGGCGACCCGCATCAGGATGATCAGCGGCGGGTGCAGCCTCAGCGTCTCCTTGAGGACATTCTCGAGTCGCGGGATCTGGCGCAGCGCATGGAAACTCACCGACTGCCCGTCGCCGTAGAGCTCTTCGAGCTCCTCGAGCACTCCGGCGTACACGTCGGGGTGGCGCAGCAGCTCGATCAGCGTCCAGGACGAGGTGCCCGAGCTGGTGTGGTGCCCGGCGAACATCATCGAGATGAACATGCCGGTGATCTCGTCGGCGGAGAACCGCGGATCGCCCGCCTCGTTCTTGACCGTGATGAGCACGTCGAGCATGTCGCGGTCGCTCTTGTCCGCTGGCGGGCTGGCGATCCGGGATTCCATGATGCCTTCGACGAGCGCCACCAACCCCTTTCGCGCCTCGTCGCGGCGCCGGAAGCTCTCGATCGGAAGATACGGGTCCACATAACAGAGCGGATCCGTGCCGCGCTCGAGTTCGTGATAGAGGTGGGCGAACCGGGAGTCGAGCTGCTCGCGGAACTTCCTGCCGATCAGGCAGGCCGACGAGGTGTAGATGGTCAGCTCGGCGAAGAAGTCCAGCAGGTCGATCTCGCCTTCGTCGCCCCAGTTCGCGGTGATCCGGCGGACTTCGTTCTCGATGGTGGTGGCGTGGCCCTTCATCTGCTCACCACGCAGGGCGGCGTTGTGCAGCATCTCCTTCCGCCGTTCCGGGCTCGCGTCGAAGTTGACGCCCTTGCCGAAGATCGGCGTCATGAACGGGTACGCCTCGGCCTGATCCAGATCCTCATCTGGCGAGCGGAAGAAGAACTCGTTGGCCTCCGTGCCCGACAACAGGACGACCTGCTTGCCCGCCAGCTGGAACATGCCGACGTCACCGCATTCATCGCGCACCCGTTGCATCAATGCGATTGGGTCGGTGCGGAACTCCTCGAGGTGTCCGTGTTCCTTTTCACCACCCGATACCCGGGGGACAACGGCTACAGCCATGAGGGCAGCCCTTCTTCGCGGAGTCGGTGCATGCACCAACCCGTGTTAAACAACAGTGTGGTTTAACCTACCGCTGCCGCATCCGCTGCGCAACAATGGGTCGTGAAAGTTAGCGCCGCGACCGCGCGGGCTTGGCGGTACGGCCCGCAGGTGACGCCGTCTGCGCATCGACCCCGTCCACGATCCAGCCAATGGTCATCGGGAAGTTCGCGGCGATCTTGGCGGCCTCGGCGGCGTTCTCCGGCGACAGTTGCGGCTCGTGCAGGGCCCGGACCTCGATGATGGTGTGGTTGATCGTGACCGTCACCAGTGCGCGACAGCACTCCACCGCGACAGCGCGTGGAATCCCTGCCCGCAGCATGCTTT
>Ga0137412_10001844_pt1 | contig 16603 bp, 19 predicted proteins | sample CZODoug2_1_16fun_FD_122160 | JGI IMG/M metagenome (GOLD analysis project Ga0137412, IMG submission 122160) | Vadose zone soil fungal communities from Angelo Coast Range Reserve, California, USA - CZODoug2_1_16fungal (Hybrid Assembly) | ecosystem: Environmental > Terrestrial > Soil > Vadose zone...
CTTGAAAGCTACAAGTCGGGTACGACAACCACCTGAATCTCAGGAACTCTCTGCGATATCGAGTTGGCCGCCACGTCGCACGCGGCTAATATCCGGTTTGCACCAAGCATTTCAGAGCCCCCCACTGCCCGGCGTTGGCCACCTGCCACAACAATAGCGAGCGGCGAGGCGAACACCGAAATCTCAGGCACGTTTTCAAAGCGCATCTCCCCAAGCATTGATCGATTTTGGCTTGGGCGAGTTGTCTAGCGTTGTCTGACCTAGGCTTAGCGTGGAGCGGGCGATGGGAATCGAACCCACGAAGCCTATAAAATACGGCGTTTCGTGATTCAGAGAAGACTGCGTGCGAATTTTCGCGTTATGAGGGACAACGTAGGACTACGTCAGACAACTCCTCCGTTTGCTATCGAATTTCCGCTGTCGACCCTCACCTGCGCGACGACGCTGGACGTCTCTGTGACGATACCGATAAGCATCACACTACCGGGCTTGTTGATTCGGTGGGGTCACAACTTCCGGCAAACGCCAGTCCAAGACAACGTCGGTGCTACCACTCACGAATTTACCCTCCCGGCGCGCGGGTATAAACGGTGCGTCGTATATGGCGTCTAAGCACGCTTGATCCAAATCCACCGAACCGGTCGACTGAGTGATCTCCAATGCGTCCACATCACCGGCTTCCGAAACGGTGACGTGCAGTTTGCATATACCCTGCGCATGTGCAGCGACGGCGGCCTCGGGATAGTAAGGCGCAGCTACATGCATCGCGTCGCCTTGCCGTAGAGCGGGTATTGCCGGATCGGCCTCCATCGGCTGCGCTTTACTGTCCGCTATCCTTTTACCAAAGTTCCATACGATCGGGAGTTGGGTCCACCCGCCACTATCCGGATCGAGCGGCACCGGCACAGTTAGCGGCTGACCAATCGCCGTGGCGAGGCATGCTTGGTCAATCTCTCGATGGCCGCTGCTCTTGATAATCTGCTCGGCGAGAATCGTGCCCTTGGCGTTGTACCAGACTCCTAACAGGCAGCTGGCGTGATCGACTTTTCCCGCCGCTTTGGAAAGGGCCGGATTCAGTCCTCGCTGAAAGGCTGACTGAATCAGCTGTGGAGTAAGAGCCGGTTTAGCATCGGGATCCCACGTGGATTGTGCGTGGGCCAAACTGACGATGCCCAAGAGGGCGAATCCGCAGCGAGCAAGCATCGAGCCACCCTTTGTTAATCCTAGCGGATCGGTCGTCCGCCATGACCGTCATTCTAACCCAGCGACTGCCGTAGCCGGAGGCTCTGCGCTAGACTGCGATCCATGGCGTCAAGGAAGATAAGCCCATGGGTCGCGATCGCAATGATCTGCGCTGCATGGGCAGTGCGGAGCGTGTGGGCCGACGATGAGAAACCGTCGCAGCCGGCCTCGCCGCTCTCAGGCTCGGAGAACATGACCGAGGCACAACTGCGGGCGTCTTTGTCGATACTCGACGCGATGCGCCAGGCACTCCTTAAGCTTCGGGAGAACGTCCCGGCGATGCTGGCGACCCAGGCCATCGATGACCGGGGGCGAACATTCGCCGATGATTGGCGGGCCTATTGTCTTAACGGCAGCGACCAGGCCGATATCGAGGCAAAATTTGCCGCAGTTTCCACCTTACTCGATGGCCAGAACTTAAAATCTGCCAAGAATGAACGACAGGCCCTATATCACCGGCTTGAGGTCATGGGTCTTCAGTGCAAGGCTATCGGCGATTATTGGCAGGACGTCGTCCCGCATCCGCGCAACTGGGCGCCATACCTCTCCATGCTGCAGGAAAACTCTGTCGAGCCGCACTACGCTGTGAACATCGCATCGCTTGAGAGAACGCTAAAGCTCCAGGTGCGCCATGGCCTCTTCATTGACGCGATCGGCGGTACCTGGACGCAGCTGGAAGTAGTCCGCACTCACGCGCAGCAGCGGGATTTCAATGAGCTCGAGGGTAAGGCCAAGAATTCGGATTTTCACGGGCTCTATCCGATCACGTCGGCGATGATCTGCACGCCTGTTGCCACTCGATCTTCCGGGAAGGCGACGCCATCCTTGGACTATAGTCAGCCGCAGCCGAAACTCACCTATCCCGAAGAAGCGCGGCGCAATCGGCAGTATGGAACAGTCCGTGTCGGCCTCATCGTTCCACCGACGGGGTGCGCGCGTGCGGCTTTCGTGCTCGGCTCTTCAGGATTTGAGCAACTCGATAGAGCAGCCGTGAGATATGCCATTGACCTGCGCATCCTGCCTGCGGAGGAGAATGGAGTGTCAATCGAAGCGCTTGCTGTCGTTCCAGTCAACTTCGCGTTGCGGTCGCCGTAATTTACGGCAGGCCGCCACACCTCGCGCTCGAGTGGCCGGTAACGAGCGACCGGTCCTGGTCTTTTGCGTCGGGTTGTGGCCGGTCTGAGACGGACGCCAGTCCGTTGGCAGCCGACCGATGGCTTGCGTGCCTTCCTAATCATCAAATTTCGCCGTGAATCCGATTCCGCGACGCTTCGGTTCGGGTTGCATCATCAAACCACGAATTGCGTCAAAGACCACCTTGAACTGGCGGTCGTATCTATTCTCTAGCTCCGTTAATTTGCTCGCCAAATCTTTGTGCTTGGAAACCGACTCGCGCAATCGCACAAACGCCCGCATGATCTCGATGTTTACCTGAACAGCGCGGTCACTATTAAGAGCCGATGAGAGCATGGCGACGCCCTGCTCAGTAAAAACGTAGGGCGCATACTTCCGATGCTTTCCGCGCCCAGTCTTAAAGGCGCCAGATTGGCTCCTTAGAGAACCAGTCTCCTCGGCCGCGAGTTGGAACATGAAATCCTCGGGAAAACGCTTGGCATTGCGGCGAACTGCGCGAGTTAGCGCCTTCGTCGCTACTTGATATAGAGAGGCGAGGTCAGAATCCAGCAGCACTCTGTGGCCACGAATAACGAGAATGTCACCCATGATCGCGCTGGTATCGACGGCGGCGGACTGCTGGCTGCCATCGCATGAGGGTAAGTCGGTCGCGTGCTGCAATTGTAGGTAAAAAATGTACGCGAATCGAGATTGTGAGGGTGCCATTGACCCGTGGTGCCGGTCGGGAATGCCCCGCGGCGCGCCTCCTAGAAGGGAGGCTCGATCGGAACGGCTTCGTTTCCTAGCAGGGATGCAGGACCGCGTGCGACATTGCGTGCGAATGCTTGGGCAAGCCAAGACAATCTGAGACAACGAAACGCGCCCGAAATCGACTCCGAATCCCAAGACCTTCCCAAGCAATCAACGCTTGAGGTTTGGACGAGTTGTCTCACATAGTCTGAGATAGTCTTAGATTGGAGCGGGCGATGGGAATCGAACCCAAACGGACGCTGCTTCGAAGCCTATAAAATACGGCGTTTCGTGATTCAGAGAAGACTGCGTGCGATTGGCGTGCGAATTTTCACGTTATGAGAGACAACGTAGGACTACGTGAGACAACTCCTCGGTCTGCCATGGGCTTTCCGCTGTCGACCCCAGGACTAAACCGCTCGCGCGGTAGGGGTAGCTCCGATTTAGGGTTGGGGATGGCTGATGTTTGAGGCTCTGTTTTGTAGGTTTCAAGGTGAGGCGATTTGCCTCGTTTTGCAACCGGAGCAGAGCCATGAACGATTCACCCCGCAAGATTTCACCGCTGCGTCAACGCATGCTCGAGGAGATGCGGATGCGCCAGCTCGCGCCCAAGACGCGCGATGCCTACATTCGTGCGGTCCTTCACTTCACCCGATTTCTGGGCCGCTCACCCGATACGGCCGCGGCTGAGGATCTGCGCCGTTACCAACTGCACTGCGTCGATCAGGGGATCTCTGCGATCACGCTGAACGCCACGATCACGGGACTGAAGTTCTTATTCGAGGCAACCCTCGGTCAGCCCGAGCTGATGGCCAAGATGCACCCCGTGCGCATGTCGCGCACCTTGCCGATCATTTTGAGTCGCGAGGAAGTGAGCCGCCTGCTTGATGCGGCGAGGAACCTCAAGCATCAGACCGCGTTGTCGGTCGCGTATGGGGCAGGTCTTCGCGTCAGCGAGGTCACGGCTTTGAAGGTCGGTGATATCGATAGCAAGCGGATGCTCTTGCGCGTCGAGCAGGGCAAGGGCCACAAGGATCGCTACGCGCTGCTGCCTCCACTGCTGCTCGAGCGGCTGCGCACCTGGTGGCGCTTCGCCCGGGCCCAGGGCAAGGTGCTGCCAGGCGGTTATTTGTTCCCGGGCCTCGATCCGGTGGACTCGATGAGTACACGGCAGCTGAACCGCGCCGTGCATGACGCAGCCGTCGCCGCGCGCATCGACAAGCGCGTCACGATGCATTCGCTGCGTCACGCCTTCGCCACCCATCTGCTCGAACAGGGAGAGAACATCCGGACCATCCAAGTGCTGCTTGGACATAAAAAATTGGAGACTACCGCGCTCTATACCCATGTCGCCACCGAGACTTTGCGCAAAGTCTTAAGTCCCTTGGAGAGTTCCCGACCGACCTAGGGCCGGCTCGTGCCACGCAATGCCCTGGAGGTCGCGGATATCTTCCGCGCCCACGGGCCGACTTGGCGAGAGCATCAGCGCGGGCACTTCAGCCTCGGGCAGCTCAAGGTCATGTCGGCCATCGAGCAGTGCCGCAGCCTCGCGCTCGGCGGCCATGCGCTGCGCTGTTCATCGTGCGCGCAAGCGCAGATCGCCTACAACTCGTGCCGTAACCGGCACTGTCCGAAGTGCCAGAGCAGCGCCGCGCAGCGCTGGCTCGAAGCACGACAGGCGGATCTTTTGCCCGTGGCGTATTACCACGTGGTGTTCACCTTGCCAGCGCAGATCAGCGCCATCGCCTATACCAATAAGGAGATCATTTATGGACTTCTGTTCGACATCGCTGCCGAGACGCTGCGCACGATCGCCGCCGATCCGAAGCACTTGGGTGCCCGGATCGGCACGACCCTGGTGCTGCACACGTGGGGCTCGGCGCTGACCCATCATCCGCATGTGCACGGCATCCTACCCGGCGGCGGCTTCGCACCCGATGCCGAGCGTTGGGTGCCGTGCAAGCCAGGGTTCTTCCTCTCGGTACGGGTACTCTCGCGCCTCTTCCGGCGCCGCTTCCTCGAAGAGCTCCAGAACCTGCATCGTGACGGTCAGCTCAAGTTCTTCGGCGAGCACGTCGATTTGGCCGACGCCGAGGCCTTTGCCGACTGGCTCATGCCGATGCGCCAGTGCGAGTGGGTCGTCTACGCCAAGCGCCCGTTCGCGGGACCTGAACAGGTTCTCGCCTATCTGTCCCGCTACACCCATCGAGTGGCGATCTCCAACTCAAGGCTTCTGGCCCTGGATGATCGCGGCGTCACTTTCCGCTGGAAGGACTACCGCGAACACGGACGCACACGCTACAAAACGATGAGCTTGGCGACCGAGGAGTTCATGCGCCGCTTCCTGCTGCACGTGCTGCCCTCCGGCTTTCACCGCATCCGTCATTATGGATTACTCGCCAACGCCAATCGCCAGCGCGACATCGCCACTGCTCGCGAGCTTCTGCATCAGCCCGCGCCAACGCCTCCCGTTAACCACCCCGGCGACGGCCGCGCCGATCACGACTGCCCCAGGCCCACCTTCGTGTGCCGACACTGCGGCGCCCCGATGCTCATCATCGAGACCTTCGCGCGCGCTCAGCACATCCGTGGCCCGCCTTAGTTCTTCGATCCAATCATGATCGGCATCGCGTCAAGCAACAAACCCTTTACGGCGGCATTTTGCAAAATCATGCCGCGACGAACGCCCGTGGCCTGGTGCTGCAAAACGTTCCATTGTTGGCACGACAATCGTCTCTTGAACTCACCTTGCCGCTGCGTCCTTAGCTCGCCACCGACACATGTCGATCACTCGGCCACGACGACTTTGCCTCACTGGCTTCTGCCGACGTTCAAATCCCCATAGTGCCGCGCCGCTGCTGATCCTCATCAGCACGTCTCCGCGGTTTCCTCCCTGGAGGCTTGTCCAACACCTGCCCCCAAGCCTCACCGGGCTTGGGTGGCCCAGCGCGCAACGGCAGCTGTCGGACAACCCTTAACCGGTGCCGCCGTCCGCCTATGGCGGCTTTAGGTCGGGCCAATTCTGAGTTAACCTCACTTAGAAACTCTTTGTGCGCTCGAGTGGCTTTCTCCAAGTAGAGATCCAGCGCCCATCCACCAGCGACCCACCACGGGCGCGCGAAGCGCCGACAACAAAGGCACGGCCTCGTGTGGCGTCAGCAGATGCCAAGATTCACGATTAGGCAGGTCGACTCCGAGAATGGCAGACGAGATTTATCATTGTAGCGAAGACGCCGGCGTTCCGAGAAATAGAGTGTCCTTGCGGACGGGCCCGAACGTCCTCGTTCGGGCGTTCGCCACAGTGTTACTCACCCATGTAGTGGCGTTCGTCGCATGCGACTCACCCTGCCCTCGCTCAACGGCGGTGAGTTAGAGGTGTGACTCAAACCGCGACTCTGCGGCCGCAACGCTGAGCTGTCCTGCTTCGCTTGCGGACCAGCCGCGACCTTCGTGTCGCGGCGTTCGGCGTATACGCCTCACCCTGCCTCGCTGCGGCCCAGCCACTACTTCGTGTAGTGGCGTTCGGTGCATGCACCTCACCCTCCCGGGCTCTCAAGCCAAAGCGCTTTCGAGTCCGTTGCGACGTCCCCGTCGCAATCTCCGTCCCAACCATCAACTCTTCGCTTACCCCGCTTGTTTACCTTCTTTGCTCGCAGTGTAGATTACCTGCTCCTTCGAACTGGCGACCCCGATTCGACCGATACCCCCCGCGACAGCGCAGCCTCATCGCGAACGCCTCAACCTACGCCCGCCGCCTCATACATAGATCAGCGACACGAAATACGTGCCGACACAAATCCATAGAAAAACTTGCAACAATATATCCAAATCGCATTCACCGGCTGATCAAACTTTCGGTGAGAACCATGGTGATTGCCTCTTGGGTGGGTGGGGATCGCACCATCTCACGCCGAGCCAAACCAATCCGCCGATCTAGCGCGGCTTCCTGTCCGCATGCGCCGCTACTTTGTGACGGCGATTGTTCCAAGTCTGTCAGCCTGTTTCACCCGATAGCTCGTCGCGCCCCTTGACGATTCGCCCAACCAGTCCGTAATCAATAGCCTCTTGGGCGGACATCCAATAATCTCGCTCAATGTGCTCCAACACCAATTCGAGAGGTTTACCCGTCTCGCGCGCGATGAGTTCGGCGATGCGCTGACGCGCCCTGATGATTTCCTGCGCCTGAATGGCAATATCGGCGGCCTTCCCGCCAATGCCGCCGCTCGGCTGGTGAATCAAGAACCTGGTATTCGGCAGACAGAAACGCCGCTCGCGAGGCGCTGCCAAATAGACGTGGGTCGCTGCGCTGCCCACCCAGCCGCTGCCGATCATTCGAACGGGGGCACGGATGAATCGAATCAGGTCGTGAATGGTGTCGCCCGATTCCAAGTGTCCGCCGGGCGACGAGACGATCACGTCGATGGGTTCGGCTGAATCGGCATCCAGTGCAATCAACCGGCGCGCCGCGTCCGCCGCGGTCGCGTCCGTAATGGTGCCGAAAACGAGCACCGTGCGGGACTTAAATGCCTTTTCCTCCAAGAATGCACTGCGCGGATCGATCGGCGCTGCCGGCGGCGTGATTTCCATGATTTCTCCTCCTTGAGTCTCTAAACGAATATGACCATCGGCTTGTGACAGGCGACCCCAAACGCCCCGCTCTGTGGCAAAGTTAGCCTATGGCAACGAACCGCGAACGATTGATGAGCGCAGCGCGACTGCTACTTAACGCACGAGCGGACGCCGAAGACGCCGTGCAAGACACTTACGTTCGCGCCTTGGCCTCATTTCCCAATCTGCTGGAGCCCCAGGCCGCGTGGCTGCTTACCGTACTGCGCAACATCGCCATCGACCGCTTGCGCCGCAGAAAATTGGAATTGGAGCACGCGGACGCCGAATCGCCGCTAGAAACTTCGTCGGAATCTCTGACGGAGGTAAGGTCCGAATGTGAGGCCGCGCTTCGTCATTTACTGAGACGCGTCAGGCCTGCCGAAGCCGCGGCGATCCTTTTGTGCGATGTGTTTGAATTTGATTACGATGACATCGCGCGCATCCTTGGCAAAAACAAAGCTGCATGCCGCCAATTTCTGCATCGAGCCAGAAACCGCGCACGCCAAGCCGGCTCGTCGGCGGATGTCGAGGTAGGTTACGTTGCATTGTGTTGGCGAGCCCTCGAGTCTCGCGATCCCGCGCTTTTGATGGACATGTTGCAAGTGACCACCACCCGAGCACACTACTCCGCAATCACGGTCAACGGACATCGCGGCGCGCGAAGCTCCTCGAAGCTGGTTCAGGTCAATGGCCGGTACGCCATTGCATTGGTGCTTGATGGAGTCGTTCTGTGCATTGTTCCCGTGGGCACCCAAACATTGATGAGCGAGTCAGCTTAGGGTGTTTGTGCACGCGGTGTTCCATCTCTAAGCAAGCCCACCCAGCCCAGTCAATACGCCGCTCTAAACCGCTCAAACCGCAACGACAACCGCTCGCGGTCCGGATAATCCTTCGCGCGCCGAGGTAAATGCACACTCACCCCCTGCAACTTCTTCAACCCCTCCAACATCGGCCGTTCTTCGTAGGCCGGGCTGTTCGTCCGCTATGCTCCACACTACGCCGTCTAACGGCGTGAACGCCCCGTTGGGGGCGGCCCCCACAGGGGTGAGGCGCATCGCCGAATAATCCTGCTGCGCTGACGGTCCGGCCACTACGTCCTGTAGTGGCGTTCGCCGGCATGCGGCTCACCCATGCACTCGCCCGACACGGCGAGTTAGAGACGTGACTCTGACTTGCACTACCGCGATATACTGGCGCCGGTTCTGAATTGCCGGCGGGCTCAATAAAACAGGGTGGTTCAGCGTGAAATATCCTTTTGCGATCGCTGCCATAGGCGTGCTTGTGCTTGTGTTTCTGGTGTCGACTCGAGCCGAGGAGCAACCTGTGCCGGCCACCTCCAATGTGCCCGGTGCACAGACTCCCCGCATTCATTCGGACCGGCGCGTTACTTTTTCGCTCAATGCTCCGGATGCCACCAGTCTTCAAGTTGCTGGTGGCGATGGATTGGGAATGGGCCCCTTTCAGATGACGAAAGGGACGGACGGCACCTGGAGTGTCACCACGCCCCCGAGCGTTCCGGGATTTCATTATTACTGGTTTGTGCTCAATGGAGTCGAGGTCAATGATCCCGCCAGTGAGACCTACTTTGGATATGGTAAGGAAACCAGCGGTATTGAAGTGCCGGAGGCAGGCGCCGATTTCTATGCGATTCAAAACGTTCCGCACGGCGAAGTACGCGCCAAGTGGTATTTGTCAAAAACTACCGGTGCGTGGCGCCGCGCGATTGTGTACACCCCTCCGGGGTATGACCACTCCACTACCCGCTATCCCGTGCTCATTCTGCAGCACGGGTCCGGCGAGAACGAAACGGGTTGGACGCACCAGGGTCGGGCTCAATTTATCCTCGACAATCTCATTGCCGCCGGCAAGGCGCGACCAATGATCATTGTGATGGAGCGCGGCTATGCCCAGCGAGCGGGAACACCGCCGATGCCGGGCCCGACGGGGTGGCTTCAGAACCACACTTCCTTCGAAGAGGTTGTCGTTCACGATCTGATACCGATGATTGATGCTTCTTACCGGACCATCCCAGATCGGGAGCATCGGGCAATGGCCGGATTGTCCATGGGTGGGATGCAGACTCTATTTATTACGCTTGAACACTTGGACTTGTTTGCCTATATCGGCTCGTTCAGCGGTTCTATCATTTCCAATATCCGCACCGCAAATGGGACTCCGCAACCGTTCGATTCCCAAACAGCCTACGGCGGTGCGTTCTCGGATCCGGCGCGATTCAACAAGCGCGTGAAACTGCTATGGCTGGGGGTGGGCACTGCGGAAGAGGATGATTTCCGCGCCCAGATTGGCGGCACAGTCGAGATCCTGCGCAAGGCCGGCGTGCGCGTGGAGTACTTCGAGTCCAGCGGCACAGCGCACGAGTGGCAAACCTGGCGACGCGGCCTGAATGACTTCGCGCCGCGACTATTTCGCTGAGTTAATAAGGCCCCGCCTGTAAGAATCGTGTAACAGCGCCATTAATCATCTCCTTCAATTTTCTGAAGGCGTCCCAGGGGTCGTGCTTAGGTTAGGGACGTCATCCGCGAACACAGTGCCAGCCCCCGCAATACAGAACGCCGAGCATCGTCAGCGTGAGAAATGTGTGCATAACAAAACCCCAATGGTGAATGGTATTAAATTCGCCGGTGCCTCATCGACCCGGCTTCTGGTCAGCACTCGCCGCCGTTACCGATCGCGAAATTTCCGCGCACAACCCCTGGTTGGCCATATATAGAGGCTCAGGGATAGATCGCTTCCAGCACCTGTGCCAGCCTCGCGCCGGCCTTGATGAGCTGATCCTTTTGGAGCGCCTCTCGGCTAGCCGCATAGCCGGTTGGCTCTGTCGTCGGCCAACTCTGCGTTGACTTCCCCGCATTGGCCTCCGCACCAAAGCTCAATCCCGCAAATGCCGTGTGACTCGCCAGCACCGATTCCGTCGCCCAATGCATAGGCCATGTCTCCACCGCTCCGCTCGTCATCGCGACCATTCTCGCAGCCGTCACCCCGTCAACTTTGAACTGCGGCATTTTCAGCGCATCGGCAATGCTGTCCCACTCGTGATGCAGCTGGTGCTTCGGGCCAATGGCCAAGTCGTTGCCCCCCCGGGTTTTCATGGTCGGGTCAAGGGCCATATGGTCTGGGTCGACTTGCATTCCCGTAGTATTAAGATAAATCGCACCAACGTGCAGCGGTTGATGAACGTCACCGACATAATGGGTGAGCACCCGCAACGCCTCCTTCTTGCTTGAAATGTTAAACGGCGCCGGCGCAGTTCCGCCTTGCAGCACCGCCACTGCGGCCTTGATCGCGCTGACGATGTCATGATCGCTCGTTCCGACATCAGCCCGGTCATAGCCGTCACGCTCGACCGCCACATCCGCGTAGTGGTACTGCTTGTGGCACACCTCCTCGCCTGCCGCCGGATGGCAGGTGTCCCAGTTGCGCTTCACAAAAGACACCATCGCTTTCTGTCCCGCCTTGCTCTCGAACGGCTTACATTCCGCGTAGATCGGGTTCACCGTGTAGTGAAACACGCCCGTCGCAGCCTTCTTGCTGACGCCCTTCGCACAGTCCGCCCACACTGCCGCATGTTCAAGCGACGCCCCTTTCCCCAGTATCTTGCGGACTTCTTTGGCGGCATTCGTATCCACCAGCAGCTCATCGGCGATCGCACCCACGGTCGCGTGCCCGTCGGGGCCCCAGGCCAACGCCTGCGCGCTGCCCGCGAGACATAGTACTGTCCAACACAAACCCATCAGAGTCTTCATGTCTGCTCCCCGTACGAGTTGTTATTCCATCTTGACCCGCATGCCACTATTCCCACGGAATCCGGTGAAAACGGATTTGAAAGCAGGAAGCTCCGTTCCGCAAACCCGCCCCCTGATCTCGTCGACATGAACCTGCCGGCCGAACTCGCCTTAGCAACCGCCATGACGGTCCGGTCGATGCGCCACGGGGGCCGTCGCAGCCATTGCGATAAGTGAAACAGACAGCTTGATGGCGTAACGCCGGATTGGGGATGGTACGGAAGATCCGCTCGAGGAGGCAGCGCCGCGAAAATCATCCCTGGTCCGAGTAGTCATTGTGATCCCCTTCCCTGATGGATTCACGCCGGCTCGCGTGAAGCCGCGACCCGTTTTTCGAAACCTGAACGGACGCAGAATGCGCCGTTCAAATTATCTCGTCAACGAATAAATCTAAGAGCCAGCGAATCATGCCTAGCAAATTGAGGCTCGATCTACCTATTTCTTCTCCGGCGAGTAATGCGCCCACCGTCCTGCGACGCAAGCGTAATAGTCCACGCCTTCCGGCAGATGATTTTCCACGCCGAACATGACTCGCGTCTCGCGGACGCTCAACCGCTCTCCCGTATCCATCATCACGAAATCGTGGGGATTCATCGGCCACGCTTCGAGTTCCGGTCGCCCAATCCGCTTCAAATTCGGGATTTCATCCGGACACCTTCGCAAGGGCTGGTCTTCACGCTCGGCCAAAATCAGCAGTGTGTAGGGCGGCTTGGGCTTCGATGGATCCTTCGCGCACCACCCCGCTAGTAAGGTTTTAAGCGGTCCATAGTGAGATTCATAACGAAGACCGAACGGCGCAGCTTGACTGGATTCCTCATCCGCCACAAAGCTGATGACGGGCTGGCAATGGTGCGCCTTGGCAACTTCAATTAATTGAGGGGGCGGCACCAACATCTCTTGCGCGCCCACGAGCACCGGCAGCAGAACAACGAAAACAAAGACGATTTTCACGTGGTCATCCTATCCATCGAGATCTCCATCGCCTTTGTGATCAGTACGCCGCTCTAAATCGCTCAAACCGCAACGACAATCGATTTCCTTCGTCGGGCCGGGCTGTTCGGGCTCCTGCCCTCGCCCGGCACCGGCGAGTCAGAGGCGTGACTCTGACTCACCTCCCGGACTATCGTCCGTTGCGACATCCTGTCGCAATCTTCCCCTCGGATGCATGGTCAACGAGAAATTGCGCGTTTTAGTCGCACGAACCACGATTTGGGACCCAGATCTTCAGCTTTTAGAGAAACCAACGCCGTCGCGACTGCCGCCCCTTTAGCGCTGGCCCCAGCTTTCAGCAAGTTGCTCACAGCGTCGATTGTCGAGCAGCGCTGGGCAAGATTCTTGTACACCTCCTTGTCAATTATGCCAACGCCGCGCCACTGTTCGCGCGCGAGCCCCAGTGCCGTCACATAGATTGGTTGCGATGAGAGCGGAAAATGTACCCATTCATCCGCCTTATTCTTCGCCGATACAGTGTCCGCGAAATGTGACACGCCGAGTTGCTCCAAGATGGGTCGGCTCAATGCCAACGGAACAAGGGCAACCAGGACTTCGGCGTCTCTTACAGTGAAACCGGCGCTTACCAACGCAGTGGCGAGCTCGCGATCATCGCTTGCGGTCGTGCGACCCATTACAGCAATGGCGTTAAGGACTCTACGGCGATTCATGAGCTCTTTTGACACGACCGTCTTAACTGTTGCTGCAACGCAGGCATGCCGCTCACGCTCTCCCCTGACTCTTAGCAGCCCGTGCCATCCCTCCCCTGCTCGCCAGTACTTTCTCACCGTGCCGCATCGGCATTCTGGTGTCTTTCCATCTCCCTGCCTGCATTACCGACGCCATATCAATATTGAGGGCCAGCAAATCCTGCGCCGCTCCAACCCGGGCGGAATGCCCCGAAATCTTCTCGCACTCTTCTTTGTCTAGTCATCGCGGATGCCGGCAAAGCCTCAACGCGAAACGCCCGACAGAACTCCCCGAAAATCTCCCAATCCGCCCTCCACGCCCGAAGCGTATTCCCCGCAAACGCCCCCGCGCCATCGACGACCAATCTTGAAGTGCAGTGAGCGCCCCAATCGGCTCTGATGCGATCGTATGAGTAGGTACATTGTTCATGCGAGCATCAAGGCAGCTTCTCAACAAACTGCCGAAACTCCGCAAACTTCGGCCTCTGAGAGTAGCCCTTAAATTCCTCGATCGGACGATCGCAAAGTTGCCCCTTCTCAAAGGCTGCCTTCAACTCACCCTCCGACTGCGGCATCTTGCACAAGATCTCATGGAGAATCGCCACGAAGCGCTCGATATCGGAGGCTAAAGTATCGGCCCGCACATACGCAACTTCCCGCAATGCTTTAAGGTTGGCGATCAGCAGGACGGTTGGAAGTAAGTTCTCTTTCCAACAATTCTCGTCGCGTGCCGTCCAGATCTCTTCAAATTCCCGGTGAATCACGCCAATGTGACCGTTCAGGCCATACCAGCCATTCTCAAACGGACGGATATCACCTGCACTGTAATAAGGAGTTACTAACTCCGTGTTCGCAAAAAACTCCGGCAGCCCGGAGAAAGAATTCAGCGACCAGCCCCGCGCGAGCATCGCCTCGCCCAATTTGCTCAGGATCTGCGCTCGAGTGAGGGAATCGCTACTCATGGACGCCCCCTAAGAGTGATTCGAAGTCCCTTCCGCCATAAAACACTCCGATCACCACGACCGCGCCGTCATCCACGGAATACGCGTTCACCACTCGATTCCGGTAAATAGCCCTGGTCGGATGTCGTCGCGGCGCATTGAGCGTTGAGGGAAATTCGCCAGCCCTTCGCAAAATTCGACGATTGCGCTCGTATATTTCTCCGCAACCGCCGGCGATGCGTCGTTTGCTATGTAGCGGCACAGCGCTGCCAGGTGTTCTTCTGCCTCCGGCGTAAAGACCACGGAGTACGACATTACTTCTTGAGAGTAGCGGTCTTGTGTTCTGCCGCGAGTCTTTTACACACCGCTTCGGCACTGATCGCCCCGCGATGGATCAGCTTTCAATGCGTCATACGCCGGCCCAACCCGAGTCCTAAGCCAGTTCTCCACCGCACGGGTGCTTTTCCTGAGCGCGCAGAATTTAGCTTCGCTCATAACTCATTTCCCGAGCAATGGAACATGCACCGCATCCGCGGCCTTGCGCAATGCTCCATCCAGTGTGCCGAGCGGCAGCGCTAAGCGATGCGCTACTTCAAGGTAGGAAGCATCGTATAGGGTCAACTGATGGCGCTCGGCCAATGCAGCGGTCTCCGTCCAAGCCATTGCTGCACTGTCAATGTCCACACGAATTGGCAACTCACGCAAAAGTCCGGCAAGCCGGTGCCGAGTATCGCGGTCGACACGCTTGCGCCGTTCGGCCATCGCTAGCGCATTCAGTACCTCGAGCGGCCAGAGTACAGGGACGATCGCGCCCGTCTCTACAACACGTTTGAGAAGCGCTTCTGTCGCCGGGGTTCGCTCATCTTCGAAACACCAGGTAAGCGCCACCGAACTGTCCAGAACGAAACTCACCGCCGGCCTTCATTGATCAAGTCTTTGATCGCGATACCCCCGAGTGACAAGCCACGACTGACTTCCATTAGCCCCCGCGCCGCAGTCTCGGCACGCGTGCGATCGATTCCACCGGCAGCCGGCACGAGGCGTGCGACATCCTTTCCGCGGCGCGTAATAACGACCTCCTCGCCATTCTCGACCCGATCGAGAAGTGCGCCGAGGGTGTTCTTGGCCTCAAAGGCTCCGATTTTGCGCATGGCAGTCACCGATTGATAAGCTAGGCAGTAAGCCAGCTTACTCTTCCTTACTGGCTCCTGAAAGGCCGGTTTCTAACTCAATGAGTGATAGTGGCTATTATCGCTAGCATATTTGTATTATGACCAATGGGGTATATGTGGTGTATGATTTCATACATGGATGAACCTATCTTACCCCGAAAAGCCGGCCCGCCGTCTCGCGGCATCACCCAGTCCGACGTCAGCCACGCCGCCGACTCCCTGCTCCGTGCCGGTATGCGTCCGACCATCGACAAGGTCCGCGCCAAAATCGGCAAAGGCTCACCCAACACCATCAATCCGCTCCTCGACGCCTGGTGGAAAACCCTCTCAGCCCGTCTCGACTCCGGCCCCGCAGCTCTACACCGCCTCCCCGAAACCGTCGCCCACGTCGCCGAAGCCCTGTGGATGCAAGCTCTCGAAGAAGGCAAGCGCCGCGCACTCTTAGAACAACGCGACAGCGCACGCCTTGCCGAACTCGATAAACAGCGTCTAGAACTGCGCTCCCACGTCCTTAGCTTGCGCGAAGGCGAACTCGACTCGCGTCTCCGCGATCGCGACCGCACCATCGAGGAATTGAATCTGCGTTTGCGTGAGCTGACCGGCGTGCTTCGCAAGGAACAGGCGACGCGCGAATCGCTCACCCGCCGGCTCACCACCCCTGCCCCCCAAATCTTGGCGCGCGACCGACGCTCGCCGAGACCGGCACGAACCAGAACACCACCAGCTCATCAGAAAACGCAGACTACTCGACGCGCCGCCCCACTCCGGTCTTCGCCCAAGCGTAAAACGACCAAACGGACCGGCCTCAAGCGAACGAAGGTCAAACGTCTATAGAATTGCGAAGTGATTCGCGACAGTCCTATGCAAAGGCCCTCCCTCATAGTTGCAACGACAATCGCGTTGCTGCTTACGCTTTCGGTTGCTAACTCGGTGACGGCCGACGCCGAACCGACGATGAAGCAGATCTACGAGGCCGCCACCACCGGCCACCTCGACATAGCCCAGGAAATGATCACCCGAGTCTTGGCCAATCACCCGAAGAGCCCCAAGGCTCATTGGGTCCAGGCCGAGGTCTACGCCAAGGCAAACAAGACCAATATGGCACGCTCGGAGGTGCTAGAGGCCGAGCGACTCAATCCCGGCCTCACCGAAATCTCTGCAAAGGCAGTGCGGCAACTCAAAACTGAATTGGGTTTGATCGAGGACAGTCCCCTAGATACCCGAATCCCCCTCGTGAGAATGTCAGGCGGCCTGATTGCGCCAGTCGTCATCAACAACGCCCTCAAATTAAATTT